>JAABUW010000955.1_pt1 | contig 52166 bp, 36 predicted proteins | sample 5560081 | NCBI WGS metagenome assembly JAABUW01 (sample SAMN10711882, study PRJNA513363) | rock metagenome | isolation source: Antarctica rocks | place: Antarctica: Victoria Land, Knobhead sud | reverse complement strand
CCCCAAACGCGAAGTCCGTTGCTCGGAACCTCCCAAGATTCCGAAGCAATATACTCCAAAGCTGCCACACGCGGCAAAACAGTGCCACCGTCGGCGCCATACGATGTGGATCTACATTATATATGTTTCATCAGACCATTCGAAGAATCCATTATCGAAATAGACGGCGACGCAGATGGACCTTTCAACACAGACATCTCGTTGAAGCAAGCGGAAGATATCTTGGGAGCAATTGGTGGAGACTGACTGCTTGACAAGGAATTGTGCCACTGTCGTTCCCATAAACAGGACTGGGCAGAGTGTAACCTTGTTGGAGAGGTAGGAGAGTCTAATATTCATTGGCATCCACAGGATCTTGATTTCAGATTGGTGTAGTGGATCTTGCCTCACTATGCTTGTAGGGATATCATCTCGGTGAAAACACTCCTACCGAAGAGAGAAGAGTTCTTGTAGCCTATAGTCTCTTCCTGGACATAAGCAACAAGAACGGTTCTTATTTGACTTATGTATTGTCCGTTCCCCTGTTTTGATTCTGTAACACAAAGTAACAGTAATAACTTTCACATCTTGCGTTGCAAATTTATAAAAGAAAAGAATTATTTTAAAAAAAAAATCTCTGCTGCTGCTAGAATTGCGATCTGCTCTATAGCAGAAAAAGTTTCGAAATCAAAATATCGATATTGTTTTTTACAGTACTTTTTATATAGAAAGAATTCCACAGAGCTCTCTATTTTTATTGCAATTTTCGAATCTTTGTATATCTATATTTCTGCGTTCGACAAATTCTGCTGCTCTGTAAACAAAAAAAGATTAAATCTATTGTTAATAAAATCGATTTTGTTTTACAATAGATATTATTTCTGTTCGATCGATATTTTGTTTGTCTGAAACGTTTTAATATTTCTGTTTTGAGCAACTTTGAGATTTCGGACGTTGCATAAGTATTTCGAGTTTGAAAAAATATTACTGTCGAGAATTTTATATATTGTGCAAAATAGTTTTGTTTGTCTGTATTTTCTGATTGTCTATTAATCGAATTTTCGAAATTCGGATTGTTCAGTTGTTAGATTAATTTTGAACAAACAATCTAGTTTTTGTTTTAACTCGATACACGTTTTTGTTTTTGCAGTACAGTCTATTGTTGCTCTCGCTTGTATTTATAATGCTTGCGACAATTCTGCAAATACTGTTCGAATCTCTTTTATATTCGATTATATTTGTGTTTGTGATAAATATATCTACAGAACTATATTGCGTAGCTGTTATTTTCGATATTGAGACAGTCTATAACTCAGAAAATATTGTTAGAAGATAAAAGAGATTTTCGAATTGCTGTTTCGACAGTATTTTTTTGAAAAATATAGTTTTCAGATTATCTCGAAATTATTTTCTGAGTCTGATTTTTTTTTTTTTTTTTTTTTCTTGTAGATAGTTAGAATTGTTAATTTATTAATTTTTGTATTTTTTATCAAGTCTAATCTTTTTATATTAATAAAAAGTTTCTCGATACAGTTAGTATTCGAAGTTTTTTTTATTTTTATTGAAATTTTCGATTTTTAAAATAACTTGATCTTTGTAATAATACAATAGCAGATATATATTTCAATATATACTGTTTATAATTTTTTTAAGTATTATTTTCTCTCTGTTAAATCGAACAAGTTTCAAGCAATTTTAAAATTTTTGCTCGAGTTTCTTGTATTCAATATAATAGTATTTTTTTCTTTTCAGTTAATATTTGAAATCTGTTGCAAATTTTTTGTAATTTTTGTTTTGCAACAAAACTCTGTTTGCAAAAAAAGTTGCAAATTTTCTGTATTTAATATAGATATAACGTTTAGCGCGTTCGAGAGCGCTTTCTTTTAAAAAAAAATTGTATACAGTTCTGTATATAGTCTCTTTGCGGCGTCAATATTCTAGATCTGTAAAATTCTTTTGTTGTTTTTCAGTTTTCAACAAAATTTTGACCGCAGACAATATAGTATAGACTTCGACAACACTTCGAGTGCAATCTCTTGCTGTCTCGGCTTTAATCTTTTTACAACAGTAAAAAAACTGTATTTCCGGCGTTCTCAACTTGTTGTAATTCTTCTTGTTACAGTCCGCTTTGCGAAATTTGTTCCGATTCAACCAATAGTTGAAATCGGCTTCCAACAACGAGTTGCCAACAAGTAATATAGCAAGATCTCTAACCGCGTTTCGAGCACGAGTTCTGATCTTGGATAGTTCGGTTGTCTCGTAGACGTCTATAGAGCGTTTCTCCGAAGTGACTAATCTGCTTTCCCGATTGTAGTTCTTATTGTTTAGTTTTTCACCTTTCGCTTTGTAGAACTCCGATCGCTGCATCCAATATTCGTAATCCTTTTTTCCCCATTCGTCGGAATCTTCGACCACCAAAATAACTCGACCTTCGTAATACTTGGCGAGCTGTTCTGCGAAGTATTCTGCGCGTTTTATGGCTGAATCAAGCAGCTCTATTCCAGTTATTCGCCGACGAGAAGGGCTTTCCGATCTTAGCTTCCACAAAGCGTCTCGTCGCGCTTCTCGATTCGGAGAGTAGAGATTTCATAATAGACGTTTATTGACGTAATCCAGATCGAAGCGACTACGATAGAGCCAGAATCGCTCCTCAGTCGGTGTATTGGACATTAGGAAAGTAGTTGAAAGTTCGGAGAAATTTGATACAGTTGGTAAGATGTGAGGTTGGAGCAGAAACAAGAGTGACTAAGCACGCGGCATGCTTAGTTTAACCGCCTTTCGCGCAGATCTTTTGGAGATATTTTTAGCATCAAGTTCTAGCCACGCGTTCTTCCTTGGGCAAACCCCATTCTTACCTCTGTAACGGCTCAGAATGGCAGAATTTGACCATTCGAAAACCATACTCGTTGTGAAGCCCGTCGGCCAGGCCGCACTGGAGATGCTTCGTTCCGGACTGAACGTCGATCGTCTTGTTTTATTTCAGTTCTCTGACTCCTTCCACGAAGAGACCACTAGCCGTGCCAGTCGTAAATGCACGTCGTACATTCTTTCGCCTCCGGAGATCCAGCTTCATCTGAGATTCGACCCAAAGCCACAGAGATCTCAACGAGGTTTCGTCTTCGGAATCAAGGCGCAGACGTGCGACGTTGTTCTTTTGAACAATCTTGACTCCAATAATTTATATGGCATCAGTGGAAAGCACTTCTATCTCGACTTTAATTGGGATTTCGAATACGTACGATTAAACAACATTTCACGGTTCGGTACCAGAATCGAGGCGCCTTCAATTGAAAACGGCTATCAGCATCTCAAACGAAATCAACGACGCATGTTCGTTCCAGGAGAGCAAACTAGAATCGACGTAGGATTTCTCAAATTCGACATCTTCTTTCTCGTCTATAACGACCATCAACGCCAACTATATCGACAGCACTGGGAAACTTTTCGATCGCTATGTCAAGGGGCTCCTCTAGATATAAAAGGATTACAAATTATGTTTGAGTCGAAGATTACAAAGTTCCTCGTTCGTCGCGAGAAATGCGAAGAAATCTATCTATTGCACGACAAATCGATGCAGATGGGTTTGGAACTGTTTGCAAGACTTTGAAGAAGCAGAACGAGACAATGTATGTCGCCAAGCAATTCTCGAAGAAAAATGCTCAATCCACTTTCGAGATCGATTTATTGAAAAAGATAAGCAACGTTAGCTGTTTTCCCAGGTTCCATTCATGATTTTGAGTTGACACCTTATTTAGGAGCACATCGTTAAGTATGTCGACGTTATCGAAGACGATGGGGACCATATACTGATAATAGAATATATGGTCGAGGGCAACTTCAAGCAAGCCAATAAGCAACGGAAGATTACCTCGGAAGAAACAAGAACGATTTTCAAACAAACGCTAAAAACCCTCCATTATTTGCACGACAATCAAAAGATCACTTATCGCGATATCAAATTGGAAAGCATTCTATTGTATTCTCGAACCCCAAATATTTCCATCAAACTATGCGATTTTGGTCTGGCCACCAATAATCAGGATTTGAAGACTCGTTGCGATACAGCAATGTACGCGATCGCGAAAATCTACTTGCAGATTTACGACAACTTTGTCGATATCTAGGCGACAGCTGTCGTTGCTCTCGATTTTCTTATAGGTCTTCCGACAAATGCGAAGGGCATACAATATAGCAAATGGTGCACGAAAGTTCGTCAGAGCATCGAAACAATATGTGGGCAGACACACGATCCACTGATGTTATTGCTGAAACCGATGCTCGAGCTGACGCCTGGGAACCGGCCATCGGCGCAGGCTTGTTTGGCCAACCAGTCGATAAGTATGCGGCAACTCTCGCCATCGCGATTTGAACCAGGAACCGATGTTGCCGCGACAGAAGTGTTGTCAAAACAGTCAACAAAAATTCTGTTGCCTCTGGCAGATAGTCGAGGCGGATGGGATAGACCGACTACGCCACAGAAATCGAGCAAACGGTTGCAATTTTCGAAGTGCAGCGCCGAATTACAAGTCGACAATTCTCAGAAACAATTTTTCGCCAACTACTATTTTAGACTATCTCCTGCATCTAGAAATCTCGAAACGAATTGTTGCAAAATTTACATTGTAATAGAACAAATTGATTTTAAAACGATTGCAAAACTACAGACAGTTCTATTCGACAATATTGACAAAAAAAAAATTTTTTTATGTTCAGATAAAGATTATGCAGAAAAAGAAAAAAATTTAATAGCACTAAACTAGTATATCTATTCGAAAAATAAAATATAACAATTTGACTATTCAGACTTTTTCTGTATATCAATTTTTCAGTAGAAAATTCAATTTTTGTTTTTTATATTTTTTATTCTACTTGTCTGTCTGCAACTTTGACAACAGCAATATTGTAGTCAAATTCTCTCGATTCTGAAAATTTTCTAAAATATAAATATATTTACAATCCGAAATCTCTCTGAAAAAGTATCAGCTGATTCTGTTTGTATTAAAAAAGATTTGTTTACAATTTAAATTTCTGCCGGAAACTGACAGATTATAATATTTTGTTTATACTGATTGCAAAAAAATTTTGTCGAATATATATCGAGAATATCAGCTGATTAACTCGAGTTGAAACAGTATTTTAACTAATATTTATAAAATATATATAGATACATTCTATCTAAAGAAATCTGTTCTTTGACTAGAAAAACAACAAGTATATTTTCTAAAATTATTATTGTAAAAATTTTCAAAAAGTATTTTTAATTTTACTTCTAAAAACAAGTTCTCGCTTTGAACAAGTTTCGAAGATTGTTTCAATTATTGAAAGTTTTTGAATAAAAAAAGTGTCAATACTCTCTGTTTGCCGAAACTATAACAAGTTTCTTATAATTGCTGCCGACTTTTATTTAATATTATTTTTCCGAATTATATTTTACTTTATTATAGACTTCGTTACAACATATATTACAATATATATGTCAAATATAATTAATAGAGAACAGAAAAGCTTATTTTGCAATCGATTGTTCTGAAATTAAAGAATCGATCTTATTATTACTGCAGAATTTAGACTATTTTTGTAAAAACTCAGTATATCAAAGATATCTCTACTGTTGTTTTGTATTACAGAATTCAAATAGAAAAACAGACAATATATAAATTAAATAAGAATTGTTTTTGTTGCTTATATTCAGTATATATTTTTATTTTTCTCGATCGATCAGCAATCTGATCTAGAATATATTTTTTAAATTTGTATTCTCAATTATTCGATACTATTGTTAGATTAATCTTTTTTACTATTTTTATGCTATCAGAGACTCAGAAAAGAGTATAAACTACATTGATTTTTCTCTTTTCCGAATATATTATAAGCTTGAGAAATTTACACAGTTGCCCATAAAGCGTGTCAGATATTGTTAAACTATATAATGCGGCAGATTGAACTGCAAGAGACTTTCTGATAAATAATCTAGTCTATTGTTCAGCTGAGCTATAGCAGACAATCTAATATTTTTATAGACAGAGAATATCTGATAACTTGTAAAAGTAAAACAATCTCGATTCTCGTCGCTTCCGATATCAAGTCTGTATACAATATATTGATAATGCGAAGCACGCATTCTCAGAGTATATTTCGCTCTTCAATTTATCGAGCAATAGAATTACACTCTTTCAGTTTTTTGCTATAAAAATTATTTCGAGCACGACACAATCTGAACTGCACAATTGCTGCAATTAATCAAAAGAGAGAGAATCTCGAGTATAATATTGTTTCGACTGCTGTCTTTGAATTCGGCTACACAGCTAGCGACTGCAATTATATATTTTGAAAAATATAAGAGACAAGAAAATCAAGAGCTCGAAGCAGATATAATCAGAATAGATAGAACTATTATACACTATTTTTATGGAAGACAAGTTCTATCGTCTATTATGCGCACTTCCAATCCTCTATCAGGCACGCTTGGACCGGTGTACAGCAACCACGGGTCTCTTTTATTGTGTCGAAGATAACAATGTCTCTTCTATTTGTTGACTGTCTCCGCGACCAGACTTATAGATTAGTTCTGCTACTATTTCTTTCTTCAACTTCGTAATTCGTAGCTGTTGCAATTTTGTGTTCGTATAAGTAATTCGTAGTATCGAAGAGATCTGATCGACAATCTGTCGAGATAGATTTCTTTTCTCTTTGAAAGTTACTGCCAAATTTATCTCTTACCTGAACTACTTCGTCGACATAAATTTCTAGCCGAATTGCTATCGTTGTAAGCAATGCACGTTGGTACATTGATCTAGTTATCTTCGACTTGTAATAACTAATCGTTTTCTGTACTCTTAAAGCGTCGAGCATCAATTAAGATTGTCGCGTCGTTGAGAAGTAATGTCTCGAGACAAATAGATGTTCTTCCAAATTTTTTGCACTTCTGTTACGAATTCGTTGGACCATTTGTTCTATAATCTTAGTCTCGATAAGTGTAGAGCTAGATGTTCTTGCTCTCTCGGTCGAAGGACTTGGAGTCTAAGTCTTGAGTAAGATAGATTAAATCTGAAGTCTTAAGATGTGCTTACTGTAACGTCGTAACAATCCCCGCTATAAAGCTGGAACATAACGTTATATGTCGTGACGAAGTTTGGCGATCGTTAAAGAAAACAGAATTAATATTTCTACTTTGTCAGAGTTATCTCTCGACTATTCTTCGCAATTTGATCAAGCCGAAAGTGGACTTGTTGATTTGGAAAATACATATGCAAGACGCGGCAAGCCGAAAGCGACCTGTAAATTCCAGCTATCGGCTGGGAAACTGCAGCTTCAACGATCACCAGGGAATACGAAAACGTAGACCTGCAGCTTCGCAAACATGCCAAGACCCGGCATGGTAGCCAGCTGTCAGTAGTGGGAAGGATTATCATGTAATAGTAGCAGCGGTAGAAGAACGAAAGGAAAAGTGAATAGATATTTTAATCTTCCTCCAGATAAGGCTCCCACAAACCGTAATAATGAATAACCATTTCCTCTAGACCTCTTCCTTCCCAACGTTAGCTACCGCGTAAATCGGAGTTGGAGCCGACATCTGTGTCGACAGAGTTGCTCTCTTTGGTATATAACAATAGGGAATACATCAATTATAATCTTGAATTTGAGCAGGGCCTATGCAGCGGTCTATCAATTGCTAGCAACTTGACTTCAGAGTTTCGTCTCTGCATCTGATTTAGTCTCGGAAGATTTACTATTGCCGTTTTTGTTATCTTTATTATCGCTATTACCACTGGGAAGATTATAAATACATTTTAATATTACTGATCAAAGTCAGTAGATTCCAAATTTGAGTCTTTGAAGATAACAACTGTTTGCTTACTGTCGACAATTACTTCTTTTTATATACCGATCTGATAATTGACGAGTTTCAAATCTTTTAATATATTGTATTGCAACGTTATCCCGTTATTCAGTCTTTTGAGAATCTTTTTCGAAAGAGTATTCTGAGCATCGACTGATACTTGCTGTAGTTCTTGCATTTACTGTATTTTACTCAGCTGACGCTGAGTAAAGCCAGTCAGCAATAGTTGAATTCTTTCCAGAACTTAAAACAACAATTGTAGAATTCTTGATTGTTCTGCACAAGTTCTTTGAGAGATTAATTATAAACAAATTATAAGCTTGTTTTTGATATATCTAGACCCGCAGCATAACTGAGAAGTTATTCGGAGATTTCGATTAAAGTCTCTATCGCCGCAACAAGTCTGTTATAGAACGTATTCTTATTTGTTTTTATTATTTAACTGTAAACGTAATCGTAGCTATAGATCTCTTGTTGCATTTGATTGATAGATTCAGTTTCGGCGACTTTTTCTGAAACTGTATCAGAATCCGAAGAAGTAAATATAAAATGTTCAAGATCAGTAGTGTAGTTATATTGCAGAGATTGTTGATACAGTGCGGTTGAATATTGTTGCGACATAATTTCAAGTTCTGGTACTCTTCTGTTGTCTTCAGTCGAAGAAGGCTGCGGGAAATAGACTTGCTTTGAGACGATCTCGGCAGCTGTCGGCTGTTGTAACTGATACAAAGACATATCATCGTATAGCGGTTGCGCTGGAGCTTTGAAGGCCATTCGCGAAGTGTCTTGAGGGAACTGTTCCTGGCTTAATGGGTCCTGGAGGTAGGCAGGCTGGTACTGAGAACAGCTGCGGTGGAATTGTCGTGGGGGGGTATTGGGCACCATCTCCTGCATCTGCAGTCTGCCATATGGATGTTGGCAAGGTCGTCGAGCCATCGTTCGCCATATATCTCTCCAAACTTTCGTATTCTACTTTGTTGTCTGTTATTTTCCATACCACTTATTCAAGCAAAGGCTGAATCCTCCATGCGCTGAGAGTCTCAGAGGGGTCGCGTAGAACATAGGGTTGTCGAAAGCTCCAGCTGGCAAGGGCTCTCGATAAGTTATCCGTTGGTCGACGCGGAGAAGCGGAGGTTATGTAACGAGAACGGTGGTTAGTTTTCTGCGAGTATAAGAGATATGTAGCATTCGCGCGGGAACAACTGAGAGGATACTTATCTGGAGCAATATTCTTTTGCTGTTGTAGACGGGCTATCCATAACCTTCTCAAAGTAGCGGTTGCGGTGTCCCACTCGTTGAGAGTCGACTTTCAGATCGGGGCATGTAGATTACCCTACAACACGTCCAAACCATTGCGTTAGCTTCAAAAGTACTATTGGCAATATGCCCCACTAATCTTCGTTGGCTCACAGGCGCTATGGCGAGCAAAATGCCAAGCAAATCCTGCCTGACCCTAACGCCGGGATAAACTCCGCATCTAAGACTCTAACCGCTCTAAAATAAGTCTTCAAGCCCCACAATCGGCTTCTGACGACTTACAAGCGGATTTGGGTATTGCCTGTAAAGCTGTGCATGTGCTCCGGCGAATAGGATTTACAGATACTGAGTCACAGCTCCTCCTGCATTTGAGAGAACCTCAGGCTGATGTGTTGTCAGTAGAGACAGTCGCACAAAGCGTTACTTCTACAAGAACTCAGCCGTCACTATGTCCGGCACTGAGACCCACGAGATCACCCCTAAGGCAAAGGAACTGTTGAAGGAAATTGAGAAAGAGCTTCCTCGCACCAAACTACGCGACCAGGACACTGCTGGAAACCGAGAATATAAGCCAAACCAGATGCTGGACGCGAAGGTTAGGCCGCTACTGATAAATCTGCAACTAAGTGTACGTGACGACACTACCGATTTGACTCTTCAGCCACTTAATAGTAGTAGCATCTAGAATATACTGTATAGCAGATATCGAACTCTATAACTATCCGAAATACAACTAGTTCTAGATATCTAATTCCGATTCGCATATCTAGAAGTCCATATCTTAAGCCTGGAGGTCCACAGCAGTCTGGTTGGTACACACATTATTCCGTCGCTACGGACCTTACCCCAGGGCTGGACTGTATCTTTGTCGTTAAGAAAAGGGTTTAGTTGGGCACGGTTTGGCTCAACACAATGGGAAAGCGCACCGAGAATGGGCGGCTCTGAGAGAATAGAAATAGCTCCTTATCACCCATGGTATGAAGGGTCAGGGAATGCGAGGATTTTGCTGCCTACTCATGATGTACTATATCGAATTGAGGGTTATCTTTACTGCGTACAGATAAAGAGTCAAAGCCCGTATCGCCCAGCTGCTATTGATGTAGTGTCCCTCAGTGCGGATTCCCTTAATGTGTATAGCTTGAAGGTTCAAAAACCATGTCTTCCATCTGCTTTTGATGTGCTGTACCGAAGGAGGGATTTCCTTGAGGTAAATAGCCTGAAGGGTCGAAATCTTGTGTGCCGAAGGACAGATTTCCTTGAGGTATATAGCCTGAAGGGTCGAAGTCCTGTGTACCGAAGGGCAGATTTCCTTGAGGTATGTAGCCTGAAGGGTCGAAGTCCTGTGTGCCGAAGGACAAATTTCCTTGAAGTATACAGCCCGAAGGGTCAAAGTCCGTATTTGTTTTTCGCTCGTATTCCGATATGCCGGGGGATAGATTCTCTTGAAGTACATAGTTTGGGGGAGTAAGGACGGTGGAGGCGTCTCCCGTTGTGTTATGGCTGTGGGTGTTGAAAGTTTCCGTCCTGCTTATTACTGTTTGATTTGATTATAAGTACAACGTCCCGACAGTAAGAAGCCGTTACCTACTATGAGAAGCAACGTTCGCTGCTTGTGATAGAAGGTCCATGCGCGAAAAACCGCTCGTGGCTTATTCATTAGCTCGGTGTCAAGCTTCTAAGGTTTGAGAACATACCAGTTGACCGCCCTTTATCGAGTGTTGGATGATGAGGGCGCTGTTGTTCCTCAATCGCCATCAAATCTTCAGCTCTTGTGCCAACTTGATACAAATCCCCTTGGCCTCGATAACACCCTTCAGCCAGAGTGGAAAGACTTGTGCATGACGACGAAGCATGGAGTTGCTCGGGACCCATGGCAGTGGTAAAAGAAGTTCCCGAAGGTGCATTCTGATAGGGCTGGACTGTAGCCACGGAATGGCATCCTTCGTTTCGTTGCCTATTCTCTGCCCTTATAAGCATAACGTCCGTATGTGAGAGATTTGACTGTTCACCATCGTATGACAGTCTCAACAGATAAGGTTGGTCTCGTTCGCCGGTCTCTATAAAATCGTCAGCTTGAATATCGGCTCGATAGATATGCTCTTGACCTTGATAACGCCCTTGAGTAGCGATACTTGTGCATAAAGACGCAGGACTGCCGCTCTTCGACAATCTATTATTCTTGTTCTTACTTATCGGCTTGTCGAGAGACTTCTTGTATTGCAAATATTGACTCGAAGCAGATTCTGGAGTTTCTTGTATAGATTTTTTTTGTAAAAAGAACACTAGATTAAAATAGCTGAAACTTTAATAAAAAGTGCCGTCCGTCGTTATTCCACTCGTACTATTTGTATTTGTACCATTATATCCACCAGAGCTGGCCTAGTAACCAAAGGAATGTGGAGAATATGTATATATAAGAATGTACTTCAATAAGAAATCGCGTGATGCTGAAGATTGCTGACTCTGCTCGGGTGGATAGATCTTCTCCGACGTAGCATATGTTGCAGCTGAGAACAGTAATATTGACAAAGACATTATAATGCTGTTGTTCAGACATATTCTTCTTCGTTTTAAGATTCTTTAATCTGGTATAAAGATTTTGTTTGTTTGTTTCGCTGCATACCAAATCCAATATATCAGTTACGCCGCTATTTTTCGGCAATTGCTAGAAGAAGAACTTGTCTGTTTCTTTTGTTTATTTTTGAGAAATACTAGTCAACATTATGTCGGAAAACTGAGAGACGATTTCACGCACGTCAGATTTTTTCTATAATTCAGAAAATATTTCAAAATTTTTGTCTACAATTGCAGTTCTGATAAAAAGATCAACACGTCTATATAAATAAATTACAGATTGTACTCTGCTATTGTCAAAATAGAAACAACTAGAGTCACAAGTTCTGCGCAGAGTAAACACAATTTGTCGATAATAGTATTCTGTTGTATATAGAAGTTGAAAAGCCGGCAATTGAATATTTAAAGATTTCTATTACTGTTACAATATAATAATAACTCTTGCATTATATTCTTTTTGTACTTTTTTATAAATTGTAAGTTAGTGTGTCCGAGAAAAGTATTTTGTTTAATTCTTTTGTTCAGATTCCGATACAGACTCAGTTTAAAAAAAACTCTGCAAATCGAATTATTTTTGTCCGAGTCGACTAGTAAATCGAAAATCTATTGTGCAAATATCAGATAGTCAGTCTTCTTCTACAAGCTCTGAATCCGTGTACGGATACGTTTATTATTATTGTGTTTGACAGATATTTCAATCTTCTCGATAAGTCTGCAAATCTTGACTTGATCTGTATTATTGGCAGCTTTAATTTTATTGTTGTAATTACGATTATCTTTCTTATTACGATTTTGATTACTTTGAACTCTTTGGATATTAATGTTGCCGCTATTTGTACTGCTCTGGTCTTGCGAGCGAGCTTTACCAGAGTTATCCGGCTTATTAGTACTACTAATCTGCTGACATAAAGAGGAAGAATAACAGTCTTTGTTGTTGGCACGAGCTTCTGTACGGGCTTCTGTGTTACTCTTGTTGGCGCCGTTCTCAGCGATAGATCTCTTATTGTTGCAGTTACGACTGTTTCTCCGCTGTAAGATATTACTACAGCAAAAGACGGCTAATCGATTATGTTCAAGTACACGTAATTCAGTAAAAGCTTACGAAGAGTGTGTTTGTTGCGATTGAAACTTTTGGACAATAGTAGATTTGAAAGAATAATATTGCATATAGAGATAAAGATAGTCAGAGTTCTTTGAAAATCAGCGAATAATCAATTTAGAAAGACTGAAAGAAATTTTACTTCGTTCTATTCAAGCAATTGTTCTGAGTTTTCCAGAACGACATGAACCAGGTCCATCAGATACTTTATTGGAAGAGAGAGGAAGAGGAATGTCAACAGAAAGCCCCATCTACTGGTTAGATGCGTCCTCTACATCGGCTCCGGTTTGTGCTTCCCCCGACCGGGGATCCGCCTCCTGCATTGACCATTCCATTGATAGCTAGCTCGGGGAGATAAACCCCCCGAGCTAGCCGAAGCCGGCCATAGCTTTCAAGACTGAGCGTGAAGTGTGTCCGGTTGTGGTACAATTAACTTGATACGAGAAGCGCTTGCGATTTGAGATAGGGGAACGACGATTGCTTTCGCTGGTTCTATGGTGGAGTGGCTTTTGTTTCCAGTTTCTTGAACGGCTCCGACAACTGCCTTGGTGCACGGGCTTACGAACCACGGGACAAGAGAGACCGTCACTATCAATATGTTTATATACAGCTCCTATATAGAACCCATGGATCTTGCAGCCTGGACACGTTTGCTTTCTTCGCCTTGTTTGCTAGGCACCGCTTTGTCTCCTGCAGTCTTCCCTGCACGCTTATATCCCCTGTTGTTTTTATTATGCAGGTCTCACCGAAAGCTCATCTAAGCGTTCTTATTTGTGTTCTCTTGGCTGATCTCGCAGTACTTTCTCTCCTGCATTGGCAGCTTATTTGTTTGAGTTCGAAGTCTGAGCTATTCCGTCAACCACAGACATAGACCATAATATTGAAATGCGCATTGGACTTAGCTCTGGTCAGTCTACTGGTGCTGAACATTTCAAAGGTAATTGATAACGATAAGCATAGACTTGTTCGAATAGTGCGATATATTTATCTAACTAATTGATTCAGAGGAACAGTCTAGTCTTGCTGTTGAACTACTTCTTCGCTTCTCTCTTACATGTGTATCAATTTCAGAGGTACGTCTTCTGTTAGAGAGATACATTATTCAAATGCTAATATTCAATTATAGCTCTTATTTACGCGACAAATTTTCCCCGGCGTGAATCTACGCTATCTTGGATAGTGGTGGCGTAGACTTGATCTTGTTGCTATCTTTATTTTTACGCTTCTGGAGTTTCTGCCTTTTATCGGATACAATTATGCTGGTATCGTGGAACTCGCATATACTAATTTGAGTTGCAGTTTGCGTAAGAATGTCTTACATTTTTGAACTATTTTTAGCGCAAGCCTTCTGGAGTTTTTGCTTCTCAATTTGATCTACTGATAAACTCTTATCAGCTTCAAAAATTATCGAAAATGAAGATTTGATCTTGTTGGAAGTTCCATACTCTATTTTGCAGTTGTTTTCGCGGCAATGGTCTCTTTGGCGATAGGATAAAAGCTGTTATAGATTCGATCTCTACTTTTCGAGATAATAGAAAAAATAGTTTTGCGACTGTAAGAGAGCACTAACAATAAGCATAGATCTTGCTATTGCTTATCTCGATACAGTGTTCGCTACGTTGCATTTACATCGAAAACAACCTCACAGCTCAGGCTCCCACCAAGGGTCGTGGAGAAATATTGGAGAAAGCATCAAATCGTATTCTCAATCATGGTATTGATTGTAGACGAACATCTACATCAACATCAAGAAAATTATTGAGCTACGATACAGATAACCCTCTAGAGCTTTACGCGTGGGGTATATCACAGATTCAAGTGGCAAAGGAGCCAGGAATGCTAGAAGGGAAGGTAATTAATCTCGATTCTGGATGTTAGCATCATGTTCGTGAGACTGAAGCACTGAAGAGAGAAAGGAGCGACTAGACGGCAACAAGTATCGTCGACCAAGATGCAACCCCAAGTGATCTTTGGTCCAGTTACAAACAGCAACGTGCAGAGAGAACGAGAAGACAAATTGAGGAAGAAGTTATTAGTCGCGTTGAAGCGGAGTGGTGTTGTCGTTGCAAGAAGATGACAGTCTTCGTTGAAGAGGAGTGCGTCACGCAGTACTGCGAACATAGGCGTTGTCGCTATTGTCGTAACTTCAACAATTAGGGGAGGCAGGTACAGGTTACAGGACGGATTGAACCTTTTTCATGTTAGCGAATCAATATTCTTCTAGGGTTTTGCGCCCGGTTATACAATAGTTTGAAACCGGGCCATCAGTAAAGATCACATTCACTGGTGGTCAATCGTAATTCTCTGTTAAGTGTGAAGGGAAGGTTGTCCCTGGAAAACGGCATTTCCGGTGTGGATTGGGTCATTCGGTTCGACATTCGCTACAAAGGATGCCTGTGCCACTCGATCGTTCGGCATCAGATGGAGCACCTCTGTCTATATTGCTCTTATTTCATAAACCGGGCAGGACAGAGCAGAATGAGCGATTTGGCACGTTCTGAAGGTCTATATGAGGACACAGAATGGCTTCCAAGCTACCACGCAGGTTCCATCAAGTCAGAACCTGGAACGTCATCTTATTCGATGAACGGCATTACGACTTTCTCCTCTCAATGGCGTGGCAATTACGAATCTAGTGATGCGTGTATCAACAACGCATCCGATTACGCACAATCAACGCACTTCCTAGCCCCAGGTCCTCAAACATATTCACATCAGACGACTCAGTCTCCACCCCCAGGTTAGATATCGAGACTTCCAACTTGGAACCAGGTGCCTCAGCTTTCTTATATCGCAAAACCTTCCCAATCTCAAGTTCCACACATGGTGGAGACTCCGCGTCCAGTGGAGGAAGCGCCTATTTATGTCAACGCCAAACAACTCGAACGGATATTAAAATGGCGCATGGCGAGACAACGACTTGAAGCACGGTCGGGATGTGCACCAGAGAGTCGCCGGCCCTATCTCCACGAGAGCAGACACAAGCATGCAATAAGGAGGCCAAGAGAACCTGGAGGCAGATTCTTGAACAAAGATGAGTTGAAAAGACATCAAGAAAGGTGCAAGAATGCGTTACGGACAGGGCCCAAAGTCTTGGAACAAGGACCGGCCCGAACACAAATCGTGGATGTAGAAAGAACTGATTCGCTGGTTGCTTTACCAAGAGATGTGGTTCGCAACGGCAGTCAGGATAACGAGATCGACAAACTTGAAGCCCGGCAAAGCTCGAATACCCATAGCGAACCACAGCTCTATACGAAAGGTTCCGATCATATTAGCAGAGCGATGACGTCTTCCTTCTATGGACCTCAGGAGCTGGAAGATTTGATCGCAGCCGATGTCTGTTTTTATGAAAATCACCAGTAGTGTACGTAGCTAATAGGGCACGATCTCTTGGGCTTCTGGAGAACCTCTTGACGCTTTTGAAGACGACAGCGCAGAGGACTTTGGTGTTATGGCGAATGGTGGTCGAGACTGTTCCAGAGAAGAATTTGTGGCTGATGTAAAAATCTAGTCTATTGGTGGACCTGTTGCGAGTGTTCATGGAGATCGAAGTACGCCAATCTCACGATTTAGACGATGTTTGCTTGTTATGGTTGAACAAGCTACTTCGAAGTTCCAAGCTGAGTCCGTGCACATCCACCATTGCATTCCGCATTCTAGGATAATAGTGGTCTCGAGAGTGATACGTCGGTCTCCGCCATCTGGTTGTGCTTGAAGGAGTGAGGCACAACAATGTACTTCCAAAGCGTGACTCCCACTGCCGTTGCTGATTGTCCACGAAAAAAGCAAAGCGTGGGCAGAATTGGTCAGGTATCAGTCTGCAGTGGCCCGGCATAATGATGCCAGAGAACGATCAGCAGCAATATGCGTGCATGGAGCTGACACAAAGTGAGCCACCAGATCATTTAAAAAGCAGACCATACCGCCCCTCGAGTCCATATTGTCGCACTTCCTGGTCTGCGCTTTTCAGTTTCAATCGTAGATCTCATGACTGGTATGTGTGCAACCGCTTCTTCCGCAACCAGACCTTGACATCTACCCAGATAAAGAAAACTCCGGGTCCCTCTTCCCTTACCTGGATGGCACGAAAATACAGCGGGTGGAAGCAGCACTTCGCCAAAGCGACGATGTGATCGTCGTAAGAAGCATTCTTCGTTTCCGCTTATACGGCTCGATTGACTCGCTCCGTCTCTTGTTACTGAGTTGCAAGGAGAAAAGACTGGCATTCTTGTATACTGCTATCACAAACAAACAATGCTCACCACAGTGGGATCAGGCTCGACTGGTGAAGAATATCGAAGATGTGGTGGCCCCCAAGAAGATGGTATCTGTCCATAAGGATGGTTTCGACAACGTGATAGTTGTGCTACGACGACGGAAACCCAATGAAATCGCCAGTGCCTTGCTCGATACTATGTGTGGTCGACTTCGCGAAGTCCCTTTCAAAGAACTGGTACAATATTTTATCGGTCACGCCCCTTCAGCCGTCTACGGCTTTATGAACAGTTGCGACAAGCTTATCGAAAGCCTGCAAAAGATGTTCGGCGAGAACTCCCAACTTATTGATAGATACATGCAGGTATCTGATTTACTACACTCCTCCAGGCATCCATTCGCGGCCTTCGTCAAGGTTATCATAGATTATGCAATCCATTGGAGCCCCTCGACCAAATATCTGAGACACAAACTTGCAGAACTACCGGGCTTAGACTTCGGCGGACGTGCCCCCATCTTGGCAGTTCTCCATCCAAGATCTAGACTTCGTGACGAAGATATGCTTGTGCTCAGGCCATCAATGTTAAAAGCGCTGAGGGAGTCGAGGTTCGATGAGTTGATCGTCCGTCTCGCCGCAGTGGAAGACGGCTTCGCACAAGACCTGAAGAATGATGGTTGCTTCGTAAGTGAAGGACCAAAGTCTATCCCGAATGATACTGAGAACGCCAACGACCTACTATACGCTTATAGCCAATTGATGCACAAGCGTACAGTAAGCAGGCGAGTTCCCGTGGCTACCTCAATACCAGCCGAAGGGATGGCTTGAGCAACCACAAGACACCAGGCTTGAGACTGTTGATTTAGAGGCTGCCTACTTTATTTTTTGCTGGTGCAAACACGACCTGGTATGGACCCTTTGAGAAGACAAGAGTCGCTGAAGGAGTTGATAGGGCTGTTGTCGAGTATTCACGTGGTTCCTGGGGAGGCGGCGATAAAAGTGGCGCGATAGAATGTCGCATTGATGGATATTACGGCGAGTGACACCGCAGCTGTAGAAACCCCATACTGGCTGTGGAGAGATACCAACATCGATTTCGATCGCTGTCAAACATATCCTTGCATGAAGGTTATCAAGATTTAGCTGCAGTTGAAGGTGCTGGCATTGAACAGCAACTGATACCCATTTCTATTCGTCTAGCTCACATTCATGGATCGTGATCCCAGATACTGAAATAATGTGGTGATCGAGATCTCAAGTCGATCTTAGCCTGCTCGGCAACGACGGCTGAACACTCAACGAGAAGGGGCCTGTCTACGTGATTGGTGTAAGAGCGACCAGCGTGTGACAGCAAACGAAAGTTGAGCGCCTAAAGCAACTGCCAAAAAAACCAGGATTATCGTGCATGATGTTGTTCCAGACCGGTATCAAGGCATAACGGCCGTCAGTAACGTGATGACGAAGGTCAAACATACAGGGCCGGCGCTGTGACTCTTGCATCTACCCTCCCCAAACCTTACCCTGGTTGCCTGCTTGCAGATCCATCAAGGATACCCATACAGCTTGGACCGATACATGAACTGGCACTGGGCATCTTGCGTGTCCGTTATGTCGGTAAGAGGCAATGCTCTTCTGAAGCGTTCTCATGGCGTACCCTCTCGCAGTCTTTTACAGGGGTTTTGAGGTCTTCCCACCACCAATGATCTCAGTTCCTTCCGGGTAAATACGTTCTCCTTGTAGGCATGTCGGTGGCTTTATCTGAGATACGCACTTTTACGATCGTCCACTACGTTCTTTTACATGGCTGATACCAGCTTGCCACCGTGGTCTCGAATGAGTCGTCGCAATGATCTGCAGAAAGTGCATCTTGGGCTTAGCGCTGGTTTCGAGACTAAGAAAGTGCGTCTTGGGTTTAGTGCTGGCTTCGAGACTAAGAAAGTGCGTCTTGGGTTTAATGCTAATTGAAAGCATAGGTAACAGGATTGGCTGGAAGAGAAGTCGGGGAGGTGCTTCCCGCCCGAGTGAGAGATGTTCCGGGCTCCGCTTGACAAACGTACTTGGATAGCAGGAGATGCATGAACTGTCAACTGGCGTTCATGCAGCATGCGTGGCTGCTCGTCTCATGAAGCTCGACGGGGAGTGAACAAGCATAGCTTGACGATCAACGCTGATCGTCCATTGAATGTGAAGGAGTGCTTCGTAGCTAGCCCAATGGAGGGGCTGAGAATTCTGACCTGATCTGCGGATACACATCGAGATGATAGGTACCTTGCGCAGGGAAGCTTCCACACGAGAGCTGCTAGTGCTGTGGATGCAAGGTCTTGATGTAAGGTGGAGTCTCCGGGGCGTAGTCGGCAGTCTCGATTGGGAGACTGCTGGCAGATAGCTTCGACCAGATGCTCCTGGTCAGCCCTCGGAGTCTCAAGGGTCCCCTGGAGCGGCTTCCGGATCCCAATACTTTTGAAGCCAGATCCATGGGACGGTGACTAGTGGAATCCAGCAGTCATTCGCACCCATCTCACCGCCAAACAGAGGTCACAGTGCCCTAGGATTCGTGGCCAGGTCCCATCAGTTGCTGCGGCGATTAGATAGTGGACCATTGCGTACAAATAGTGACGACCTTTCGTTGGCAAATATTAGTATCTTTCAACACCACCTTCCATTTCTTCTCCGCAGGACTGATCGAAACAGCACACCAGAAAGAATGACCGAAATGTCTGAAGCTTTGCCTTCTCAAGACCTTGGCACGTAACAATCGCTAATGTCGTGCCGGTCGTGGTCAACATTTTCTCTTGCACAACCTCAAGGTTCGGCAGGTGGCCTTTAAACCAAAGTCAAGCCACCGGCATGGTGGTATCAACAGAGCATGGTCTTATACTAACCAGCCAACATGTTGTTGAAAAAGGATCCACACAATTTCGTGTCATTTTTGGAACGGGTGCTTGCGAATGTTCGATTACTTTCTACTATGTTGATTCTATTTACGACTTTGCAATTTGCAAATACAAAGTCACGAATTTGAAGAACTTCAATGTAAAATAGATCGAGTTGAAGCCTAAACTCGCCAAAGTGGGTCTCGAGATACGTGTATACGATAACGATAAGGTTGAAGTGCTAAGTATATTTCCTGGCGTTATTAGTAGGTTAGATCACAATCCAATGTCTTGGGACGCTCGTAGGTACACTTTTATTCTCACGTTCAGTTTCTAACTCAAACTGCAGTAACCCCTTACATCCAAGCTTCGACTAATGTCGTGGGTGGGGCTTCAGGAAGCTCGATCATCACTCAAAACGGATATGCAATCGGCACGATATCAAGGGGTCACTACCAGGCGTCGACGGACTTTTACCTCCCTCTTGAGCGGCCCAAACGTGCTTTGCAAGCTTTGATAAACGGACAAATTATCGTCAGGGGTATAATTCAGAGCAATTGGCTTCGAGAAACGTGAGCAAAGTGCTTAGCTCGAGGTCTAGATGGCCAAACACTTGAGAAGTACTGCCCACACGGCAATGGCTTGTTGAGAGCAGACAAAATCTTGCTTGAAGGTTCATTCGCTAGCAAAATCCAAAAGGATGACTTACTGCTTCAAACAAACGGTCAAAGTGTCTTGACTCTAGCCATACTTGAGGATTTGATAGACGAAGCTACTGGATCCTCCATAACGATTCTGGTTCGACGACAGAGACGAGACCACAAAGTTATGCTGGACGTCAAGGACCTTCTCACCTTGGTGCCGTATTGGATACTCGAGTATGCGAGCTGTCTTTTCCAAGACCTTGGCTATGAAGTAGCCTTAGAGCATAATCTCTCTCTCAAAGGCGTTGTTCTTTCTAGCGCTGGAGGTTGCTTCGACTTTGATGATGCTAATAATCTTATGATCACTTCTCTCAATAATCGATCCACACCCGATCTGGACACTTTTATCGAAGTCGCTGGAGCGATCCCTGGTGAGCAACGAATAGGCGTATATATTAGTGATCGTGCTGACATAGTTAGATCAAGCGAGAGTCGCAATCCAGTATCGACACCTCTATAACGTCACTGTTCCTGTTCATAGAATCATCATCATGGATCGTCGCTATTTGCATTCACCCATGAGACTTGGGATTCGCGGCGACAACATTGCTACTTGAATTAGTCGCGATATCGGGACTTCGTCCTCTATGACTCCGTTGATGAAACGTTCCTTTGCCACAATATTCGCCTTTGAGTTTACTCAATCAATAGACTTGTCCCGTATATAGTGCGAGTCAAAGCCACAACGCAGAGGCGAGTGTTACGCTGGTACTTCCTTCGAAGGTATCAGGGTGGGTTGTGCTTTCGGAGAGGTCTGTAGGCGTCTTCAGGCAATGCAAGCAATCACTTGGTAACAAGGGTTTGCAGCTATAGGCAGTTCCTATGTTCAAGGAACCTTGGCAGAGGTTCGATGAACCAGAGTAACAATAAGTAAAAACCTATGATGAGTTGAACACGATCCATAAGGGAGTCGCGTTCGAAAGCTATATACCTTTTCCATCATCGGGAGTCCAAGGTGTCCAAGGTGGTCAAGGCCTTGATCACCTTGGTCACCTTGATCAGAATCCAAGGTGTCCAAGGGCCAAGCCTTCTTGATCACCTTGATCCTGTCGGCAGACCTTCCCTTCCTGATTACCTTGTGAAGAGCGGTGCGCGGCGGCTAGTACATATCAGCACGCGGCTCGTAACAGCGAGTCAACGATGCATCGAAAGGCACAATGACCTTTCTAAGCATAGTGGTCAACGAGCTCAAAGGCTAAGTCATTATTTCACAAGCTATGGTGTCGTCTAGTATGTGTAGCCTGATCATAATCTTCGAGGACTTGGTCGAGCTTCCTGCGACCAAGGTATTCGAGGATATCTTAGGTTGGGCGATCGCTCAAAACGATCGCGGTCTTATTGAAGGATCAATTGAGCGTGCGAACTTTAGCGACATAGGATTCAAGGTCGGCGACAAAACCACCATCTACGGGATTCGTCGCTTGGAGGGCAACCCATGTGCGGTAGATTCAATCGTGACACACATTTAGTCGCTGGAAACCAACTATGACCCAATTGTGTTTCATTACCTCATCCACCTAGAAGTTCTGCATCTCGAACATAGGAAATTTCGCGCTTTTAGAGTGCTGCTAGACGATACTGGCAAGGTGGTGAGACTATGGCTATCTTTTTTCCTAAACGACGTTTGGTCGACTTCATACGTTGGTGTTTCAATTTCATTGTTGAAACTAGCATTCGAGGAATTGCAGCGGGGATTTCTTTCGCAAGAGCCCAAGCTTCTAGATGTTTTACTTAAGAAAATTAGCAAGAACGACGCGACAGCATTCGGTGTTCTTGAAGGTATGAGAGCCATGGGCTAGTCCTAATAGTGCGGTCCCATAACTGATGCGCTTCCATAGAGATTTCTTGTCGCCATTTTATTCAAGTTGCAGTAGTCTCTTGCACTCATCGAGGGCTAGAAGGTGGCGATATTCTTTTGCGACTTGACGGAAAGCGAATCACCAGAGTTTCAGATCTGTATGGTCTTGCCTACGATCGCTTGAAAATGTTCGTAATTCGAGCTGGTACTGAGATCCATCTTGAGGTGCCAACCCCGAATCTTAGCCTTTGACCTTGACCGACCTGCTAGGATTCCCTCCACGCGCTGGTCAGATCAGGGCGATACATAGTCTTGCGGTCGATCAGGTGGATCTTCTCTTCATTGCCCCTACTGGATGGGGCAAGAGCGCTGTATTCCAGGCGGTTTCGGCGTTGTGAGGTGGTATTTGCCTTATGATAATGCCGTTGAATCTGCTCGAAGAGGATCAAGGTAGTCGGTGACCAGGTGCATAATACAACAAAAAAGATTGACCTCTTTACTCGATCACTAGGAGCCGGCGCGTCCTTATCGACCGCGCCGTCGACTTACGCTCACTAAATTCACCTTCACTTCCAACCTTTCAACCTCAATCTCCTACAACAACCCACCCGATTGTACAGCTTGTAAGAGCCATCCTGTAATGACCGCGGGCTACTGTACTGCGTACATAACATTATACGAAAGCTGCCGCCGTCGACTCTGACGGCCGGCGAAATTACGATCATCAGACGAGAGCGTTGAGTGGTTCATTAGCCTCGGGCAGCAAGACGGCGAAGGCAGCCACGACTTATCCTTGAGTTTCCCCTCCCACATGGCTCTTATGGTTCAGAAAACCGCCTGGGGCTCGATCGTGTTTGTGGTAGCCTCGGATGATCCGGGCTTTGCAGGCAAACCAGTGCGATTCATGGCTACCGAATGCCTTAAGGAAGAAGCAGCCATGATGGATCTCAATAGTATGGATCAGAGACACCTGTCTTTCGCCAAATTCAAAGATACCGTCGCCGGCGAAATGCATCGGCAGCCCCTGAATGGATCCATCTGGCAGGATGGGTCCCACATACCGTCAGAGGCGGCATGGAGGGTCCGAGTGGTAGAACACCGTGACAAGGGAGCGCAGGAGATCCCTTTCGAAGTGAGGGCTGAAAACATAAGTTGGTGACATTACTGGCCGCAGTCTCGCACACGCACACTGATCTTGCACAGTACCCTTGACGCCATCATCAACCGCGAGTTCCAAGCGCAAGCGTGATCAGTCGGGCAGTCCGAGACTGAAAACGAAGCGGAGCGATGATAGCCTCTACTGCATAAGTGATGATGACGACGACGAAAACATCGTGGATGCCGGATCCCCCCTCTCTGCGAAAGGCACGAGCTTATTGGTTCGAGCAAAGACGCCTGCCCAAATGATACAGGAGAGCACCCTCTCAGCAACGCAGGCCTTTACTGCGCCAAATTCTCTGCTCGTGCCCGTGAACGATGGCGTCAACCCGCAGTGGGATGTAGTCGACGAAGGCAGCGACCCAGATTTTGAGATTACCGGATATGTTGACCTAGAGCCGCGGGTGCTCCTGCCGGATCCGTCACGGACCATCAGAGCAGACGACTTTGTGTCCGAGACAGACAGGTTGGCGCTGTTGGTGAAACACACCGTCTACCAGCAAGTCGACAAAGAAATATGGAGAGAATGCTGCTGTTTCATGGGCTGGCCCGAGGAATTGGAATCGCCAGGAAGATCCACACATGTACAGCATGTCGAAATCAAAGGCATGAAACACGAACTCGATGACTGGCAAGGTCTGGCGATGGTTTTCCACATCATAAAGATGTGCGAGGCAGGAGGATCGTTCAATTGGGATTTTCCGGGCTTTGGCAAGACCGTTATGACATGGGCTGTAATCGTCGTAGCATACTGGTTTAATAAAGTGATCTACTAATAGGAATTAGATCGTGTAGACCCGGATAAACGTGGAGATCATTGCGAGCAGAGTAGCGCAACATACAAACAACCCGCGGATGCGAAATGTCCCTCGGGTGGTCCGAAGCTCAAAGGAGTCCAATGCCCATGCGTGGAAAAGTCGCTGACTCGTCGGCTGACAAAGAAAAACGGGCCGTGGCTGCTACTCTTGCCCGTGAACGGGCTAAATCTTTGGAAGCGACACTACGACTACTTTATCGATAACGATTCGCCGATGAAGTTCGAATTCTAGATACTACATGGGGATACCAATGCAGATCAGACAGTGACGCCGAACCAGCTGTACGAGAAATTGGTGCGTCATCAGTGGGGCAAAGATCGCAATCTGAACAACATTATCATAGGAACCACCATGTGGAGCTACAAGTCAAAGATACTGGCCCCCATCAGAGTTACCAAGACAGTAGCGTACGTTGACGAGGAGAGAAACGAGCAAGACGTATCTATTAGCTTCAACGAGATCGCGTGGGGTCACGTAGTGATAGACAAGCATCAAACTTTCAAACATAAAACATCAATAGCGCAGCAAATAATTGATACACTAAAATCCTTTGGCGATCCCATCGACGCCAACCAATATCAACAGTGCAAGAAGCAGCGCATTCCAACTTTGCAACTAGACGAAGATAGGCTTCCTTCGTGGCTATTCGTGTCCGGAACGCCATACAAGAGAGCGGCGAACGAGATCTCCATTTACCTAAAATGTCTGCAGAAGGAATTATGGTCCAAAATTGACGCTACCGACAAGCGACACCCATACTAGGCAGCGTCCGTGGAAAACATTGCAAAGATATCAAAACGTACCAAAGACCTAATCAAGGCGAGCGAAAATGGGCAAAACATATCAAGGGATGATGTCACTAAGGTTGCCACCGACACCGCGATCGCTCTTGGACTAGTGGCAATATCTCGCAACGAAAGCTCGCTCTAGTTTGACAAATTGTTGAAGAAGCTCCCGAAGCTTACGATGTGGTCCTATATCGTAAACATCCCGCAGGAGTATCTTAATAACATGGAAAAGCTACGCAAGAAGGAGTACGATTAAATGATAGACAAGCACGAGAACCGACGAATAACATACGACACATGAAACCAAGACATCAATCGATACAAAGTCTGCTCATCCTTCCCAGCACTGGCACGAATCGCGATGGACAACGGACTCAGCTTGACTCAGCAAGAGATAGTCAAGAACAAGTGGTCCATAAATGGCAAGAACCAAGAGCAGAAGAGCAACCCATACGTGGCGAATTTCAAGGAGATTACCGACTCCAGCCAAAAGCTCGAGAAGATAATTGAGGATCTCAAATGTCGCTCGAAAGATACCAAAGCCTTGATCTTCAACGCGTACCCGATTGTGGTAAAGATCACCGAACAAATAAGCCCGTGTGTGTCATCTTGACATGAGACGAAGGCTTGAGGGGGCCTAATCGTATTGGAGCTGCTAACACAGACGCAATACCTCAAGAACAAACGTTATACGATAGCCAAGATAGATGAGACTGTATCTTACGCTAAGCGCTAGGAAATAGAAGCGGGTTTCCAAGACGAAATCGACCATTGCAAGACAACCGACCCCAAGAACCTAGTCTACAAGGTGTCAGCAAGACGCCCACAAATTCTAGTTGAAACATTGCAAATCATGGAAATCCTCTAGACGTTAACCAAAGCGACAATCGCGTACCTGATGGAGTCGAACATCAACCCTGGCGTGGAGTTGCAGGCAGCAAAGCGTTCGCATCGATACGAACAAGTGGCGAAAGTCACCTTCATACGCTTTGATTGCTCGAAGCTGGTCGACAAGCTAAACATCATAAAGGGACAAAAAATCATCAACTTGATCATGGATAACGTTTCGAGAGTCGTTCCCAATCGCGATGGTACATTCGAAATCTTTGATATCGATCAAGCAGACCGACCAAGTTCGACCAAGAAGCTCAAGACCTAAGGCATGGCATGCTAGGGAGATCGACGTGACCAAGGATTGAAAGGCGATCCTGATGCACGGATGGATGTATGAAGAACATGAACACAGGGAATGGCAAGATTGTACGGTGGACCTGCGCATAGCCAGTGTGGCGACCAAGAGCGGGTTGTACTGTCTTCTTTTGCCTGTAACCACAAGCTTATATGTATGTTACAGACGAACAGCTAATGGAAAAGGTCTTGCATTCCAAGTAAGCACAAGAATCACTGAACGATGAAATGCCGCAAGGCTATCTGAAACTCCGCGGGGGCTCGAAATTGGCTAAGGTACGTGTACGATCTATAGGAGGAGCAGTCATGAATGCCAGTAGGGAAGACCCTCCTGTTCATGGCCGAAACGTGGAGGCCCGCTTCCCTAGTACGTGTGCTGCTTAGTTATAACAGGGAAAGTGACGCTGCGAGGGGTTAGTGTCATAGGAGCGGGTCGGTGATAACTGGATATTCTGAATAACTATAGTACTAGATGAGCTTATTTTCTAGAGGTTGTTTGTTGGCGGCAATGTCTCACAATAAATAACTGGGGAAAGTGACTTGATCAATTACGCTACTTTGGCGCGTAACAGCGACGGATATCTTGCGAGATACGTTGGCGCGATGGGCTCGAACAGCAAAAGCGTTCATGATGATCAGCTAATGGTTGGCAAGGACAAGGCGAGCTGAATCTAGTAAGATGGATAACAGTCGTTTCAAGAGTGTTTCAAGTTGGCTAGGAATTCTAGAAGCTTGAGGGATAGAAATGCAGTGCATTCCTACCCGCCAATCAAATAAATTGACCTGATTGAATTAGCATGATTATCAATAACTGTCATTAAAACGCGTCTAGTCCACAATAGACTCAGTTGAATCTCTCACATCTTCAGCCATACTCTTAGAGCGGGACCCTGTCGTATTTCATCCGCGCGTTTGCAGCGTGGTGATGCCGGTGCTCCAATGAACGCCGCTAGAAGTGCGAGAGATCTACTTGAAAATTTGAAGCCTAGCGGATCTTGACAGTATAGGGACTACGCCGGTGGGCGTAGCATAGGAACTGCTCGACCTGCTCGACAATCGAGCAAGGAGAGCAAGGGATGCTCGATGCCCTTGGCGGGCGAGCAAGGAGGATCTCATTATGTATATAGATCTCGAACACGAGTACCCTTATGGCTCGTGTTCAACTTATTACAATCAGTTACCCCTACCATCTGCATAAGGACAGACTGACTTGTTACTCAATTGATATTGCCCCGCTTGACTCTGAAGAACCCTACAGACCTCTCCAACAGACCAAACCCCTTTGGTGACTCTTGACCCTAGGTAGGAGGAGCCATAACACTTGAGTCCTACCAAGTTTCTGAGCTCGCCACAAACGTTAGTCACATGCTACACAACTTTGGGCTCCCATTCTTCTCTTCGGATATTTGATCATCGCTGGACTGGATGGTAATGCTGCTGCCCGCCTCGCGCTTGATAGACTTGATCATACCATCTGCAAGTGATTGTCCCCCAACACGTTTAAATTTGGCCGTACATTCAAATGGCTCTATCTTAAGGGAGAACCCCACCGCTAATGCTCAAATTGTCATCAAAAAGCCATTTGCAATTCGGCTAGATCATGCACCAAAATGCACGAACTGTGCCCATAGCAGCGGCCGCTTGCGGTACTGATCGCTTTCCCGAATCTTTACGACTGCCTTATGCAATGCAAATGCAACAGCTCTGTCGTCATACCCTATACTCCCATTTTGACTGAGTTCGGAATAGAACGACTTCGCTACCTCAACGCATACATTGTCATCAGACGGCCACAGACAACCCACAACATGCCTAAATCCAGCGACTTGAAACCCGCTGACGACATGAAGTACTTCGTCTGAGAGTCTTACCGCCCGATTTTGTGCGGTCGAACAGGCCGAGAGATATGCAATCTTAGCATGCGCGAGATGAGCCTGACATGCTATCCGAACGTTTAGTATATCCTGTCTAGGCTCTTCAGTCGCCGTCTGCAATATCAGGCCACTTTCAGATGGATCGACTGGATTCGATACCCCGTGGCAGGCGAAATGAGCGATATCACACTGTTGAAGTCGGGTCATGACGGTAGCTACATCGGGGTATTCAAGCGGCTCCACGGAAATCGAGGGTCCCACAGCCGCCGTAATCTCAGATGCCTCCACTGTAGCTCCCTGTAGAGGTTCGGCACCAGGTGTTTCGGGCATGGTTATTACAAGTAATTTCCGAAGATAATCGCAAGATGAATTCGCAATATTGACGCGTCTTCGAGCATGCTGCAATGCTTTGATCGTCGGACTGTAAGATGAAACAAGCCGGTAACACGCGCTTTCTGTCGGCCCAGCAGAACTGTCGCCAGCAGAATGGAAAGGGAAAGAAGTGGCAAGGCCAGTTCCAACCCACCAAATCCTGGGCATGTCGTCTTCGGAAGGCTGAACATAGCAGTGAAGTTCGTCCAACACAGGCTTTACGCACTCTCCCCATAACCAGGACAAGAACTGAAGGTACGCCTTGTTTTTACGACCATGATCGCTCTGTGAAGTTGTAGCAAGGTCTTGGCCGATCTAGTCTTTGGCTTGACGAGCACATAGAGCCGACAAGGAGAATGCTTTGAACCCATTAGGAGTGATAATGATAGCATCACTCCTGAGATCGGTCATGTTCACGCCAATAATACTTCCCTTCGTCGAACAATTCTGCATTTGCTTGGCAGTGAGACCCTTCTGGAATTCCTCGAACCCAGGAAGTTGCTGGATGTGTTGAATGCATTTCTCAAGCTCGGTGATTACGTCTGTCCGTCTTTTAGATGCAATCTCACGCGGATGACTGTCGATAACATCCTCGATAGGCTTATTTAACTCAATACGGAGACTTTCATAGTGCGCAAATAATTGGGGATAGGCTGCGTTCAGGTTGGAAGTGTCGCTTCGATCATCAATAAGTAGACCAAGAATGACTCCGCGTCCTTGCTCTAATATTTCTAGAGCTTCCTCAGCAGATTTCCCACTTTGCAAGGCGAGAGAGCAGGCAACTGCAGCCAATCCAGAGAATTGCGAGACAACGTATTGTTGATCCTGATGGTCTAGCGATCTGTTATGAACATAAGGCAGTAGATTGATTGTCTCTTTGGAAAGTTCGTAGGCCTCTTCAAAATGTCCCCGGTTCTGAAGTAGTCGGCGGGCTAAGAAGGAAGCCCGAATACGAGTAAAGAGGACAGCATTGCGACATTCCCAGGCCTGGCGAGCCACTCGTATAGCCTCTTCGAGATCCTCTAGCCGTCCTGTATGCTCGTATCAACTTTCGAGTTTGTTTCCTAGATTGTTTAGCCAATCTGCGAGATTTGAATAATTTTCAGGCGTAGCCTTGATTGCTTCACGAGTTACTCGTATAGTCTTTTCGAGATTCTCTATTTGTCTTGTACGATAATATCGACTTTCGAGATTGTTTTCTAGGTTGTTTAGCTCGCCTACGAGATTTGAATAATTTTTAGACGTAGTCTTGATTGCTTGACGCATTACTTGTATAGTCTCTTCGAGATTCTCTATTTGTCTTGTATAATCGTATCGACTTTCGAGTTTGTGTTCTAAATTGTTTAGCCAACCTGCGAGATTTGAATAATCTTTAAGTGTAGTCTTGATTGCTTGACGAGCTACTTGTATAGTCTTTTCGAGATTCTTTATTTGTCTTGTATAATAGTATCGATTTCCAAGATTGTTTTCTAGATTGCTTAGCTCGCTTGCAAGTTTTGAATAATCTTTAGAAGTAGTCTTAATTGCTTGACAAGTCACTTGTATAGTCTCTTCAAGATTCTCTATCTATTCTATACAATTATATCGACTTCCAAAATTGTTTCCTAGATTGCTTAGATAGACTGCGAGATTTGAATAATCTTCAGGCATAGTCTTGATTGTCTGGCGAGCCACTCGTATAGTCTTTTCGAGATTCTCTATTTGTTCTATACAATAATATCGATTTCCAATTTTGCTTCCTAGATTGTTTAGCCAATCTGCGAGATTTGAATAATCTTTAGAGGTAGTCTTGATTGTCTAGCGAACCACTTGTATAGTCTCTTCGAGATTCTCTATTTGTCTTGTACGTTTATATTGTCTTTCGAAATTGTTTTCTTGATTATTCAGCTTAGCTACGAGATTTGAATAAACTTCAAACATAGTCTTGATTGCTTGATAAATTACTCGTATAGTCTCTTCGAAATCCTCTATTTGTTTTGTACAATCGTATTGGCAATCGAGTTTATTTTCTAAATTATTTAGATAGATTGCGAGATTTAAATACTCTTCAAACGTAGTCTTGATTGCTTGACAAATCACTCGTATAGTCTTTTCGAAATTCTCTATTTGTTTTGTACAATCGTATCGACAACCAAGTTTGTGTTCTAGATTGTGTAGATAGACTTCAAGATTTAAATAATTTTTAAATGTAATCTTAATTGCTTGGCGAGCCACTCGTATAATCTCTTCGAGATTCTTTAGTTGTTCTATATGTTTGTATCGACTTTCGAGTTTGTTTTCTAGATTGTTTAATCTGTCTGCGAGATTTGAATAATTTTCAGACGTAGTCTTGATTGTTTGACGAACCACTCGTATAGTCTTTTCGAGATTCTCTATCTTGCCTGTACGCTCGTATAGGCTTCCCAGAATAACTCCTAGACTGTTCAGCCTTCCCGTAAAAGCTTCATGCTGTTCCGATGTCTTCGCGACAGCAATCTTTCCTTGCTCGACTGCATGTAAGAGATCCTCCATTCGACCATGACGCCAGAAGAGCTGTAGTTTCAACATAGCGTAACGCATGCGTAGCTGCGTTTCAAAACTACAGTCGTCGGTAGTAAGTAAGCTGCAGACTAGCTCGAAATTGTTAAATAGCCAAGTGTCAATGTCGGACTCTTCGTCTACATCCATTTGCGTAGCCAAACTAAAGTCAAGCAATATAGCTGTTAAGAATGCTTTCCTTATACTTTATGGTTCTGTGTTGTTACAGCATAGATCTCTAATATTTAGCTTGTATGTTGTGGCGCAGCATATTCATAGTCGATCTAAATTTAAAGCTTAGCTATATCACAGCCACCTCGTAGGCTTCACAGCCACCTCAAACGTCGAGAGAGGTTAAAAGAGAATAGATTTCTTCCCACCCGTTACCGTCCAACCTCTTCATCGCACTATTCGCAGACATTTTGCTGCATGATGTCTAGAAGTGCACTTCTTTCACAGTTCTTCCTGCCGCTATCGGCCGTCAGCCTTGGACGCTTTGTGACCAGCTTTAAGGAGCCCCATCAGGATTACCACGATCCAATGGATAGAATTCATGCTGACATCTTGGAAGAGGTCCAAATCCAGTATGAAAGCAGTTATCGAAACATCATCGATCGAAATTTAATATCCCATTTTACATCTTTTCTCTCCTCTTCTTTCTCGAAGCGTCTCAGCGCGTCCATACACGTTAGAGCCGACCAAGCCAAAACTTATCACTTGGACAACCCTGGTCAATGGTTCCGTAGCACCGTACAATCTCAGGAGACACGGAAATGGATTGAGAAGACTCTAGATGAGGGAGAGGATATATACGTCGTGGTGGCTTATCACACGTTGCAAGACGCTCGGATCACGGAATACATTGGAACCCAAAGCTCTGTGGGCGGCAATGCCGTGATACCAGTATCAACAGCGCTGGCAGGATCCGGCATAGTTGTTCCATTCGGCAACCTAGTGGATCCCGGGCTCGAAGGTTTCCGCGGTGGGGCAGAAGATGAGCAAAGAAAGTTCATCGCGCCGGGCGAGCAGGTTTTTGCCGTATAATATCGCAAGGTCCGCAGCAGATGGTTTGCGAGGAACACAGTGGACGAGATGACACTTGCAAAGAAAACATGGTGGGAAAAGTACGACAGACCAAGGTATCTTCAAAGTAAAGCAGAGGACATGATCCAAGTGGAGTTGGGGGACGAGGTGGTATTTGAAGGCGATCGTTATGAGTGGGCTACAGGATCCGGAGAGGTTTTCATTCTATCTACACCAGGTTGATATCACACAGTATGGAGCATCGGGTCTATCTATTCACCCATATTCTAGATGCAACTATCGAATGAAGTATTGTACTTGCAAGACGTGATTTTGCAACCCGACATCAGTCACAGGAACACGAACTAGATTGCAGTATCTGGATTCATGATAAAAAATGGCCATGCAGGACTCGACCTCTTGACAAATGAGACTAGCGAATACCTCCAACCTGCACAACGGCTGCAAGATCAGCCGCGCCCACTGGTCACAAAGACTTTGATAGATCAATGGAGCAAGGAAAACAGAGTACATAGCTTGAGGATGCGGCGCCAAGTCATCGCCGTGCAAGAACGACACTCGTCACCTTCGAATTGGCCTCGATGAACGGTTTATGGGCAGGCTTTACGTCTCAAAAGCTCCAACGAAGCAGAGTGATTGTTTTTTTAAAAAGCAAGATCATCGCTCGTGCTATCTTCCACCTTTTCAAAGGGATGACACTGACGGGTATCGATGTGAATACAAAAGTTCGACCGGTCTCCCCAGACTTCTTTGTCTGTCATCAGAATGCCAACATCTGCGCACCACCGGGAGTGGGGACACAGCGAACGGTGTAGGTCTCTTACCTTGGAAAATCGGCGGGTGGGCACTGCGAGGCGCCTTGCCCGATACTGTCGCGCCAAACTCGACCGGGACGCGCCCTGGCTGGAAGCACGATAGGGCCGCCCTTTCGCCGTTCGGCTCATTGATAAATGGTAGGATGTGATGAGCTAATTGAAGGAATGAAGTGCATTATGTGCCAACAATGCCTGCTGGTGAGATACGTTTGTACGGGTGATAGGCCAGATCAATCGGGGCGGTAGTCAGTTAATGCCCACCTCTTGACGCCTTCTTCCCCCTCCAAATTTGCATCAAGCTCGGGTCGGTGAGCCGACCGCCGTCCATCCAAGACGGTTTCCATCGTACGAGGTATTGCTTGCGGGGTCTTCCACGCCCTTGTTTGATATCTGTTTCGTCAATGACCTCTCCTTCCCATCTCTACTGCTCATAGATGACAGCCATCCGAGATCGTTCGCCTACAAACGCCATTTTGCTATTATCGCTTGCACCTCCCTCAAGGCCGATCGAGGAGTATTTGCATCGTATCCCCAGCAAAAGATGCGCGCATCTGAGATGTCGGCCGGGAGGAGATTATGGAGCCAGTGGACGCCGTTTGCTGCCGTCCAGGTCTTGTCGCGGTGTCCGTTCAATCCATGGGACGGCAACAATACCGGAATGAAGTCAGACCAGGCTCTTACCACGATGCGAAACAACTTACTCTATGACCGGCCGTCCTCCTTCCGCCACCACCTTGAGGCCCTGGAAGGATGCCTCAACAGGCTGCTTGGGCTTCGAAGGTTCACCAGCCTGATACCGTAGTCAGCGCATGAGAATTCGCAACAGTGCATTGTTGGCTAAGTACGATGTCTTTGCAGTTGCCCTTCGAGGGAATCAGCCGCCGTAGTAGGGATGGGGCCATGCTTTAAAAGCTAATCTCGATGTCAGCTTAAGTGGAGTGTCGGTGAGAGGAGCGCATCCGTCCGTCTGGCCGAACAACAGACGTTGATGTACGCGGTTCAGCTGCGCCTGCAATCTCGCCACTCATGGCGTTGCTGTGCTCGAGGCGGTGTTAAGGGCAGGTACCCAAGCGCACCGTACTAATTCACTTCTGGGGATGTTGAGGTTCCGAGAAAGCATCATAGGCCTGTGTAAGAAAACGTATGCTAAGCTTAATTAACAGTATGCAAATTACGACACAATACGGCTAGCTCCGTTTGCTTGGCTGCGCCTACCCAAGCTAGTTATGGTAGTGTCTGGAAGTACCGACCGGTGCGACAAATGTGCCTCTTACAACATGTACGTTGTTGACGGTGGTTTGAAAGTATAACAATGGGAATTGCAATATTGGAATCAATCTTTTAACCGGATGAGTGAGTGAAAAGATATTAATGGGCATGTTTTGGCGAAGAGAAACTGTTTTGGTGTTAATGTACATCTTGCAGATATCGGGCGGTAAGACGACCCAACCAGTGTAATTTCTATTGGAGAGAGGCTTCGAAGATCAAGAAATAGCTACAGAGCTCAATGATTGAATAATAATAATAATAATATTGGTTAGTGCGCAGGTTCTGCAGTGCCCCAAAGCCAAAGTACCTCCTACGCATTCCGGAACACAGGGGGTTCCGTAACATTGGGGGAGGTTATAGCCCGTCTTTGCACCCAAGATCGTTTCTAAATCGTGTTAGCATGGAAAGTGTGCATACTGTTCCCAATCCGCACAACTTTATCACTTCCCGGAAGCCACACGACCTTGAACCCACAGAATAAGTCTGGGCGAGACCGCATCTATAAAGAAACGCTTCTAGTCTGTCTTTTCGGCTTCTGCTTCTAGAATAAGTAGAATATCCAATTTTGACTGCTTTTTGAGAGCATTCTGAGAGATATTTCGGAATTTCTCTGACAAATCCGAACATTTTGATTCAAATTCTGTCGCTTCTGAAAATTGTCTGCGGTTTTCCGAGCCGCTAGTCTGTTCAGAGAAACAGAAAGACTGTCTACGGTCTCGCTAGCACTCTTTCTTTTTAGTCTCTCTAACCGGGTCAGCGTGTTGCGCTGCAGTGGCTAGTCTTTCCCAATATTAACATTGATACTAGACACCTGCAGAAGTTGAAATGTCGATTTCAGAAGAATTGTCAACGTCTTGAATTATACAACCATATATCTGTACTTATAGAACAAAAGAATCTCGATAGCGCTTTGCGTCTCTCCGATCAAATTAACAACAAAATCTCTACACAGTATAGTAAAGCTTCGACACACTTTATCGATAACATCGATTCTTACAAGACACTCTTACCGAAGTACTTGAAGTCTAGAACAATATAAAGAAGTATTACGTATCGCTAAAAATATATTGCTGCAAAAACGTTGCGCAAGCTCAAAAGTAATCTGAATTCTTGCAATTGTTCGTAAAGACTGTTATAAAACCCGTAGTAACAATACTATATGTCAGCTGTATCTTGGAACAGCTACCGATCGCTTATTCTTTTCTATACAAGTCGATCTGTCTCTTTTATCTCTATGTTGCTCTCTGACTTGTGCATTATACTTCTGCACTAGTCGCGCCGCGTTTCGCAATTTACTATCAGACATCTATGTATTCTTCTAGCGTATTTTGTACTCGCAATTCTTTCTTGTTCGTCTTTTGCCAACAATTTTTACGATTTTCTAGTTCTTCTCTTTATTCTGTGCTAGATCTCGCTGGCTCTTCCGCTCGGAAAACAATAGAGTGGCGACGATAACGCCCGAGAGATTGACGATTGCTGCTACTTCGTATTTGCTTTCGCGCACAGTCTGCTCAACTCGATTCTGAGATAGATCAATACTAACAGTAATCGGGCAATCAAGAAATAAGATAATAGATTCGATAGCAGTATAAGAATTCAAGCAACTGTGCGTCTTTGACTGTTTTTTCGGGTAAGAGCTTGAGAGATATGCGATATCAATCTCAGACTCAACGTTCGTGGCTCTCGTGAAAGCGCCGGTTACGCTGATCGTTTTGTCGTTATTCTCAATTACGAGAGAGTTATCTGAAGTATATCAGAGAGAATCTAGACTGTTAATTAGAAACACGATATTAGCATTTATTTAGATTGTTGTTAATATTACTAGATCGATTTGAACTTGTATTCTCGTGTTGCTGATAAAATCGCTCAAAGAAATTTCTGAAGACAATCAGAGAAAGTAATTTGTCTATCGAGAGAGATCGACAATGTCCGACAGAGTTATTTATATTATTGTCGATATTATCTGTCTCGTTGATTACAATCGAATCTTCTTAAAAGTATTAGACGCGCTTACAACAATAAAGATCTACGCACTTATCTGCACACCGAATCTTTTCCAATCTATATATATTTTCGCCACTATTGTTCAAATCTATTTTATCTGCTGTACGCTTAAAGGAATTCCGAATATCGATAGCGCCTATAGCTGTTACTGACTTGGCGTCCGTAGTATTTGTTGAGCTTTATATTTACAATAAGTCAGTCTGATCTGCCGCTATTTCTGCAGCGTCTTCTCGGAGCGGAGACTATTACAAATTTAATAACAGCTCAGAAGTTGGCAACGCAATAAGCAATCGGAGAGAGTTTGAAATAATAATATCTGTACTGCAGCTTGCTTCTTTGTTCTTTTGCTCTTCTTTTCTATTAAGATAATAAGACTCGATATTTTTGAAGCAGATTTGTGTATTGTGTGTTGACGAGAGAAAAATATTACAAAATAAAGAAGAAAAATAAAAGATAGAATTTTTTGTCTTTCTGCAAAAAATAAAACGTCTAGATAGACACTATCTGTCAGTACTAGAATCAACAAGCGAGAATTTCAAAAATTGTATCTAGCTTCTGAATCTGTTACAGTCGATAGAGTACTAAAGAAATAGTGCATTCTATCTTGCTTCTTACAGGTTGGGTTGTCGCTGCTAAAGTAAAGATTACTGTGTTACAATTCTAGCTTGTTACAGCTGATATATACTCTACAGAGTAGTCTGTAGCATATAGCACGGTTATCTGCATGCTCGACAACTTGACAGACAAGCAATTGCTCGACACGCTAGTAAACAAGCTCGATATACTTGACAGCAAGCAGAACAAGCAAGCTCGATATATTTGATAGCAAGCAGAACAAACAAGCTCGATATACTCGATAGCAAACAGAGCAAACAGAGTTCGATATATTTAACAACAAATATAATAAGCAAAAAAAATCTTTTTTAGTATATAGATTTTCTAGATATAACTCTCTTATAGATTGTGTTCAACTTAAAATAAGTTTTTATTTATTGTTATTGCTATATTTAGCTGCAACTCTTGTTATCAAGTAATTGTTTGCATTGTCTGAAAATATTTACAGATTTTTTTAATAGTACAATTCTCTCTGATATTTCTAAGATTTTTTAGAAAGTAGCAGTGTAATATTTTGAATACTCTAAAAATATCTGTATCAGATTAACGTGTCTCTATTCCGAGTACTAGTTTATCAGTATTATATTAACTATCAGTTATAGAAAACAACAAAATCAGAATCAATAAATTCGATATCTATTATAAAAATTGTATCGATCTGAAAAACTGATTTATACAGATAGATATCTATTTTATTTTCTATTCTGTTTCAGTAGATTATAAGACAATTTTTGCATTAATATTTCTCAAAAAAAGAGTTCAGTATTAACTCAAATTAAACTTACAAAAATATCTGAAAAATTATAACAAAAATTTTTGTGCAATATTTACGAATTTCGACAATTTCAAAAGAGAGTTTCGAAGAATTTTTAAAATATTTAACAAAAAACAAATTGCGAAAAAAATAATTCAGTATCTAATTTAACAAATTTTTGCAGCAGACTATACAGCTAGATTTCAGAAATATATTAATCTAATCGAATAAAATAATACTGTATTTATAACAATATTTCGACAAGATTTCAAAAACAATCTAAAAGACAAAATAATATATAACAAAAAATATATTAGTAATATATTCGATTTTATCGAAATAGCTATCGATCTTAACAACAAACTGTATAAAAAAACTATAAAAAAAAAATACAATTAATTTCGAGAAAAAGCAGAAATCTTTTTCGAATCAGTAATTAAATATTAGTAGAAAAAATTTTGTTCTAATCAGAAATACAGTAATTCCGATTATTGTAAATCTGTATTTATAAAACTGAATTTTATTCAGCAATATAAAAAGAAAAATTCTAGAGAAAAACAAAATAACAAATCTCAGAAAATATACTATTTATATAGCAAATCGAATTACTTCGCAAAAGATTGTCGATTACAGAATTTGATAAATTGTCGACAGATTAATATTATATTAAAAAAGATATTCGATAGTTAAAACAATATCAAAAAACAAATCGATACAGAAATAAATATTTCCGAAACTGAATCGAATAACAACTACTATCTGATAGAAAATTCAGATCAGTTACAGAAAATTCTAAATAGAATATTATCAGACAAAATATTTGTATTTATACAGAAAATTAACAGAAAACTTAATAAAACTATAAAAATACAACAATCAGAAATATTATATTTTTACTCAGTAACAGATTTAGACAACAAATATAACTGAAAAAACTTTTACAAATATTTAAACAATATTACAAACTATCTTGACGCTTTAGCTAGTTTATTAAAAGAAAAAAAAATTAATTAAACTGTAAATAAATGCGAGAAAGCGCTAGAAAGCGATATTACTATAAAAAGAAATATTTTCGATAAAATCGAACAACAACTGAGCAGCGTAAGTCTATTCCGAGAGAAGATAGAGAAAGCAAAGAAATATACAATACTCAGTTAAATAGAATATTATAACAATTTATACTAGACTTATCTAGAAGACAAAAAAGAAATTAATTAATTTTCTAAAAAATTAAAATTATTAATTTAGTACAGAAAAAAAGTTCAGCGCAAACAGATGCTCGAAACAGAAGTTACAATACAAAAACAGAGAAAAGTTCAAATTTTTTAATAAAAAATATATCAGAGAAATGCAATATATTAGTTTAATAGCAGCAACTAAACTTAACAGCATATATACAATATTTTATTATATCAGTTAAGATTAATAGCTGTTAACTTATTGCAATAATCGATTCTGATACGACAGATAATTTTATAATCAGAACTTTTGTTAAAAGAGAAAAATATTCTATTTAAAAGAAGTCTGACGTATACAATCTAGTAATTGTAGATAAAAATCTATTATTCGACAAAAATAGAAAAATAAATAAAAAAACAAAATTACTATCGATAGCTATTCAGCAATATTACAAAAAACTAATCTTTAATATAGTAAAAATAGCTATTTACAATATTGTTCTAGAAATATCTTGATTAAAACAGTACAATTCAGAAGTCGACTGAAATATATAAGTATTTAGATTTGCGCAATATAACTATATAATTTATATTTAATCTATATATTGACAGTATTCGATAGTAAATAAAAGAACAAATCGAAAATCGATTGCAAACAGCAAACTTGTATTTTTGCAAAAAAATAATCTAACAAAGTCCGACTCGACAGATACTGACAGAAATCAGTCAGATTATAAAATCAGAATAAATAAAAAAAATTATAAATTTTTTGAAAGTTTTGAACTATCTGATACAGCAAAAAAATTGCTAAAACACGTATTACAAATATACAATAGTTGAAAATATCTGTTTTAAGAAAAAAAAACGACAGAGACTTTTTCTAAATATTAATTGTAAAATTATAAAATCAGATTTGAATCAGACAAGCAGTCTATATTTAAATTTATATATATTCTATTCGAGAAAAAACTTAAAGTGTTTTGCGAATATCTGACAGAAAACAAAAAAAAAATTATTAGAAAATTTTAATTACAGACAGAATATTCGATTTTTTTTGTATTAAAAAAAAATAGAATTTTTTGTCTATATATCGATTATCGAAAGCTAAACAATATTACAATCAAGAATCGATATTTACTATTTAATATCAGCAAACTTCAGAATCGACTATTCGGAACAAAATATTTTATTAAACTGAATTTACAAGAAATATACAATCAGATTAGAATAAAAACAGAGAAAAAATAGAAAACAGTTTTTTGTATACAATATAAATTATACAAATATACAGTAATACTATTCGGGCTTACAAACATTCCGGCAATATATTAAAAAATAATTAATAATATACTACAACAATATCTAGATCGATTTGTTATAGTATATTTGAACAATATTATAATTTACTTAAAAATCTTGAAAAAGTATATTAGCTATATTTTCAAAATATTAGAATATCTAAATATAAAAAACTTATATTTTAAGTCAGAAAAATGCAAATTTTATCGAGAAAAAATTGACTTTTTTAAATTTGTTATTAAATAATACAAAATATATATAAATTCCGAGAAACTACAAGCAGTCAGAGAATAGAAACTATCCACAAATATTAAAAAAGTACAATTTTTTCTAGATTTTATAAACTACAACAAAAAGTTTATTAAAAACTATTTAGTAAATACAATTTTACTGACAAATCTTACAAAAAAGAATACGCTATAATTATAGAAATTTACAGAAAAGAAATTATTTCAGAATTTTAAACTAGAATATTTAAAAAAATCAGTACTAAAAATATACAATTTGCAATTACTAAGCAGAATTAAAATCGACGCATCAGATTTAGCTATCGATATATATTTTAGTCAGAAATATAAAAATATATAATATTTAGTAATATATTTTTCGAGAAAATTTTTGTTAGTCGAACAGAACTATAATATTTACAATAAAAAATTATTTGCTATAGTAATTTTCTTGAAATTATAGAGAGTATATATAGAAAAATTATTAGAATTTACAATTTTTACAGATTACAAAAATCTTGTATATTTTACTACTACTAAACAGTTTAACAGAAAACAAATACAATAGTCAGAAAAATTTAAATAGTACAAATTCAGAATACAGTATATTTCAGACAAAGATAATAACAGAACAGATATATTTAGCAGAAAAAATAATTATATAGAAACAAAGAAATTGTTCAACTATAGTATATTCAAAATCAATAAAAACAGATTACTATCAGCAAACAAATACAAACTAAATACTACACTACAGATATTCCGAGATAATACAGAAAAGTTTTTAATAGAAAAAAAAAAAATTCAAATATCTATTAACAAAATTAACAAATATATAAAAGAGTATTATAACAGATTACTGCAAAAATATTCAGAAATAACAAAAACTTTTTAGTTTTTATATTAATATTGTCAGTTTTTACAGATAAAACAAACTGTCGAGATATATATTAAGCAATATTTTAGCTGTCAGCAGAACAAATATAATATATATACAAACTATAACAAAATTCAATATCAGAAACTATCTGAATTGTTATAAAATAAAATTATAATAAATTTTATTATCAAGTTGCTCAAATCGACAAATTCAGCAACTGAAAACAGATATAATTCGATACTGATAATAGTTAATAAACTTATTAAATACTTATATATTATTGTATGCAAAGAGAAGTTTATCGCAGAACAATTGAAATATATTATATTGAATCGATTTATACAGTACTATAGTATATTCAAAAAACTAATCAGTAACAGAGACAAGCTCTTTATATCTAATTATTAAAAAATGCTTTTTTTAATATTAGATACAAGACTCCGAATATCTACTGTCTATTATTCGATTACAAATAGTCAGACAGAAAAAACAAATCAGAGTTTTAAATAGTATTTAAAATATTATATTAACAATATTTACAGCAATTGAGTATTACTTCTATCTATAGTACAACTGGCACTCAATACAAAGATTTCGGATATTACTAAAATAACTCTATTTTTTATCAATTATAACAAGAAATCAAATTTTTTCGAAAAAAAATATATATATCTGTCTGCGCAGTCAGCTATTGAAAAAGTAGTAATATTAAAAAAAATACACAACAATATCTCGAGAATACAAGAAAAGTCGGTCAAATATCAAAATAAAAAACAAAAAACAGTATCTTAGCTAAAAGAGAAAAATAAAGTATATTTTTTTACAAAAAATCTCAGAACAAAAAAATTAAACAAAAAATTAAATTATATTAAAGTCGAATTGTTTCTTGTCAAAAAAATTAAAAAATCAGTTAACTACAAATTCAACTTACTCAAAAATATCAAAATATTTTCAGTATTCTATATATTACTGTTAAAATCAGCCGATTCAAACACATTTATACAGAAAATATTTTATTATAAGCTGCAGAAAAAAAATCGATTTAAGATTGAGAGAATTCTAGAACAGCAAAATTAGCAGTATTTTGTAAAATAGAAAAAATATTCTACAATAGAGAATATATAAAAATCAATTAGCAATCTCGACAACTGCAATATTTTTATTCAGAAATTCTATTAATACTCGAGAAATTATTCAGTATAGCAAAAGAAAATCAAATAATAGAAAAAGTCTTAATCAGAATATTTGCAGCAGAACAGTTTGACAACTCTATAGTATTCGACTTTTTTATATCGAACAGTAAATACTGTATTTTCTGTTTTGTTTTTGTATTAACTTTTTTCAGTATTTTTTTATTGCAAAGCAATCGCGTAATTACAATTGTTAATACAATTTTATTTTTTGTTATTTTAGAGAATAAATCTTTTCTGATACAATTTAAAAAAATTTACAATATATTTATATACAGTTTGTTCGCGCGAACATATTTCGAACATTTCAGACAAAATAACAAATTTTTTATAATAATACAAAATTTGCTAGTACAGCAACAATATTTACAGACAAAATTAACAAATATTCTGTAGCAATCTATTTCGGAAACAAGACAGATACAATTTTGATAAAAAAATATAGTATATAAGTATTTGTTTTTCGGAACAAAAAAATTTAAAAAAAAAAGATAGTATTACAACTCTAGCTTGTTACAGCTAATATATATTCTACAAAATAGTCTATAGTATATAGTACAATTATTTGTATACTTGATAATTTGACAGACAAGCAATTGCTCGACACGCTAATAGATAAGCTCGATATATTTAACAGCAAATAGAATAAACAAGCTCGATATATTTAACAGCAAACAGAGCAAACAAACTCGATATATTTGACAGCAAATAGAGTAAACAGAACTTGATATATTCGACAGCAAATATAGCAAGCAAAAAAGATTTTTTTTAGTATATAGATTTTCTAGATACGACTTTCTTATAAATTGTGTTTAACTCAAGATAAATTTTTATTTATTGTTATTGCTATATCTAGCTGCAATTTTTGTTATCAAGTAATTGCTTGTATTGTCTGAAGACATCTACAGATCTCTTTAACAGTACAATTCTCTCTGATATTTCTAAGATCTCTTAGAAAGTAGCAGCGTAACATACTGCTGTCGATATCTCTACCGTTATCTTTACGCTGTTTCGATCCGCGAATAAGAACGTAATTTCAATTGTTTTGGGCTAGATATTCAATAATGCTATCAAATCTCTCCATTCCGTTTTTGTTATTGATTTGCGCTCGATGTAACTCTTGCGCTTCTTCGACACCAAATAGTAGTTTATTGAGAGATGAAAGATTATCGTCGTCCTTATAGTTGCTACAATTATGGCTACACTCGATCTCGACTTCGTTCAAGAGATTTAAAAACATCAATAATCGTCTATTACAATCGATAAGAATAAAGAATATCCAAAGCGTGCGATTGAGCATCACGAGAATCTACTATTGACTCGCGAGACAAATTAAGAGATTCTTTTGACAACATGTTACGAGCCTACGCCAGTATATAGTCTACGCACAGTATGTAGCATTGGGAACGAATAGCTATATATGCTCTTACAGCTCTGCGAGAGAGCACTAGAAGCACTGCTCCCTTTGCTTCTCGAGAGAGCAACAGAAGCATAGAGACTTGCTCTCTTTGCTCTGCGAGAGAGCAAAAAGAGCAAGGAGAATCTTATTCAGTATATAGATTCTCGAACACGACTCCCTTATAGATCGTGTTCAACTTAAGATAAGTTCTTACTTATTGTTATTACTACATCTAGCTGCAACCCTTGTTACCAAGTGATTGCTTGCATTGCCTGAAGACGCCTACAAATCTCTCCAACAGTACAACTCTCTCTGATACCCCTAAGATCTCTTAGGAAGTAGCAGCGTAACACAACAAGACAATCTAATCAACAAATTTGATCAAATCGTAGTCTTCGAGTCTACGACTCAAATTGCTACTTGACTCGAAAATTATAGAATTATAGCTTTTGTTGCTGACTACGCAGATATCGAGATTGGACGCTGCAAACGATCTTTTCCCATGCTAGCCTGCCATGCTTCGAGATTGATAAAAGTGAACGAAATTTATATTGATAGAGACTATTGTAGAATAGAGTTGCAAAGAGGACAAAGAGTAACAAATTGATTGCGCTTATTGTTAAATGCCTGAAAAAAAATCTGAAGCCAGTAGACGAGGCGGAAGGCGCGACATATGTATCCAAAGACTGTTCTCCACTCAAAATCCTACTCCTTCCCATCCACACCCCAGAGCTTATCGATCGCCGATCCCAAGCACTCGTCGCATCTCAGGAGACAGGTCTTGGCGCAACTCCTATTCACTGGAGTCTCGTATTCGATCGACATTCTATGTAGCATAATTTCAATTGTGTCTCTCGCACACGTTTATATCCGATAGAATACGTCAGTCGCAGCAGTCTAGACCTTCGAGCTAAGACTATTATAACGCATCAAATATATTATACGGTTTACGATGTCCGACGGGAACAAAATCTATGTATCGAGACGCTGTCTAGATAGCTTTTTTTCAAAATCTTGTTTCTCTCGATATTCAATTATTTCTTGTTCTACTTTTGATTTTCTATTTCGATCAAGCTTCGTCGCGACAGCCAATTGGATAGTTGCAGCTTTTTGTCTCGCAAAATACTTTATAGAATATATGATAGTGCTCTCGCAATGCAGATTTTTGTCTTTTGAAAAGCTAGTAGTTGCTGATCAACCGATTTTGCATAATCAATGTCTGCACGGCTGAAATCTTTATTGTTGCAAGTTCGAGATATTATCGCAATTGGTTCGAGTAAAAAGCGCTAGAAAGAGCGGCACAACAAAGCGTTACATTTTCAAATTGTCGATACAGATATTATTGAGCAGTATATATAAACGTTCTTGCAATCGAGTTGCTAACACGTCAGCAATAACTAATATCTAAGACGCAACTAATCTATTCTTGATATCGATATCCAATTATCGCTCTCGCCAGATTCTCGTCGAAGACGTTATCAGATTGTTGACAATATTGAATCGCTCTTTGTCGACGACGCAGCCAAAGAACATTTCACCAATGCACAATAAGACATTTGTTCGATTGATCTTGAGAGCATACGTGCAGCAACTTTGGACCAGATCTACAGTGTTAGCGCATTAATTGTGGCTATGACGATCGCTAATAGGCTATGCACGTGAAGTGGCGAACGAACAGATAGATAGACCGCTATACTGTTGAATTGAAGCTGAAAAGATTACTGATAAGAAATAGAGAGACGTCGAGCCAGAGATAAGATATCGAAAAGATAAAGATGTTTAAAAGCCAGATAGAAACGAGACCTGCAATAGATTACAATTCGGAAAACCAAATGCGCGTTACCAAAAGCGAGAGAAAATTTTGAGCAGAAAAGCGAGCAGAAGCGCCAGCAAGAAATAGTAGCTATTGCCAGTAAAGCGAGCGTTGCAGCCTTCGGCGTTGTGCAGGTATAGGTCGAGGTCCGAGCGGAGGCGCCAGAATAATTAGAAGAAGCCGGCAGCTGAGCAAGTAAGCGAGCGAGCAACGCCGAAGAGAGAAGCACCAGACGGATCGAAAGAGAGATAGAAATAAGAAAGAAAAGTTGAAAGAGGAGAGAAAGAGATCTGGCGATATTTATGCGATGGGAAAGCGGCGAGGGGCTGTGGGCGCGCGCCTTGCCCGATCGAGAGGACGCCAAACCCGGCCGAGTCGACACCTGTAATCAAATAACAAATATTATGCTCGATACAAATATGCTTAAATATACTAAGTGCTAGTATATTTACTATGTTGAAACTAATCTCTAGTAACAGCTTTAGCGCGGTTCTAACATAAGCGAATCCGCTAGAGTTCGGTTCAGGGTTTTTTTTTTTTTTGGCATTAGGTCTGACTACTGAGGCAAGTGGTCCATTAGGCTATGTCAAATATTAGGCCAAAACAAACGGGAATTGATCGAGGAATAATCTTTGGTGAGGACTCTTGGCGTCGCTCGATGATACGCTGACCACATTTGACGTGCATATGAGGTTACACGGAGGCAACCAAGGCACACACGAGCTGAAAGTCGTCGAGACCCCTTCCCTACCTTACTTCGGAGTTGGGTCTGAGATGCTGTTCCGCTGTTTCAATCTCTCGTTATATCTATGTGATTGCAAGCACATACTTTTCAGGTTCAATGCCTTGACTACACATAGGTGCACATACGAGTAATCCATCCACTTTCAGGTATTTGTTGGCCTTTGCACACTCCAGATGGATGGTATCAGTGCGGCAGCATCGGTCTTGGCCGTAGGCACCGCTGGCGTCCAGATTTCCATCAAACTTATCGCCTTTGCCAATCAGGTCGCAACAGCGTCCGAGCGCGTTCGATCGATTGGTGTTGACATTTCATTGACAGCCAACGTTTTACAACAGCTCGGTGAGCTGATGAGCAAGCCAAAGCAAAATGAGGCTGTAAGCATCTTCAGCGAGGAGGGTCTCGCGACTACGCAGGCTTCCACGGCGGCCTGCGAGGAAGTTTTTCGAGATCTTGAAGTTGTACTCAACAAGGCCAATGGTCAATTCAGAATCAAAGCAGCTGGCGCCGCGCTGGGGAAGAAAATCACCCTTTCAAAGGTTGAGGCTTTGAAATGGCTATTCTTGCAGCCAGGCGTCGATAGCCTGCGAACGACGCTGAATAACGCCAGGGAAACTCTCATGCTTATACTACACGTTACTACTTTGGCGTATATGAAGAAGCTTGCTGAACTGTAAGTTTTGTCGCGGCTGCGATTTGTGAATTTTTGAGCAGGAAATTATCGTGCCAAGCAGGTTTCTATGCCGCAAGCAAAAAAGTGATTGTTCACTTGGCCCGCGAAAACACATCAAATTTTTTCTTTGCAGGTCTACTATCAACGCAGTTGATCATGGTACAACGTCAAAATTTTAACAGTAACATAACTTGATATGCTCTACAACTTGTGCGCGATTTTGAGACATAAAAGTATGTATTGATGCAAGTTCTAAAGATGTCGTTGTTTTGATCGACACATTTTTTGAGAAAAAAAAATTCAAATTTTTTCTGATAGTGTGTCGTCAAATGCCAAAAAGCACTTTGAACGATATTTTTAAACTCTCAACGTTACAACGCACGCTTCAATTTTATGTCTCAAAATCGCGCACAAGTTGTAGAGCATATCAAGTTATGTTACTGTTAAAATTTTGACGTTGTACCATGATCAACTGCGTTGATAGTAGACCTGCAAAGAAAAAATTTGATGTGTTTTCGCGGGCCAAGTGAACAATCACTTTTTCGCTTGCGGCATAGAAACCTGCTTGGCACGATATCAGAAGCACAATATTCTATAATCATTTGGCCACCCGTTGTCTTTCCACATCAGTTTCTGGACAAGTCATGGCAACCGTCGTTTTTGTGAACCTTAAGTTGAAGTTCTGCTGATTGTAACTATTCAGAAATTATCCGTCTGCCTCTTCACTCAGCGAGCAGTCGCAGCAAGTCAGCTCTATCTTAGCATTGCGTTGTTCACAGGCGGCTGCGGTTCCAACCACAGCGGTGATCTCGCATAATAATCCACACTCTGCACCAAAAGACAACCAACGGGCTCCCGACTTACCGACCTTAGACTCCAGTGATATTCGTGGTCAAGATTGTGCAACGGAGCCTTTGCCTCCAACCACCCCATCAACTCATACTACCATTCGTAGCACTGTCGATCCATTCGCCTCCCGAAATGATAAGCCAACGATTCCGATCCCGGGCTTCAGTTCCAGCCCTCGTCGCGAAGCGGACGAAGCTTTGCTAGGTCCACTTGATACGACGGGATTCGACGATGAGCCTACACAATCAGCACAACACGATCAGAAGGATCCAAATCTCGTCAATCGCTCAAGCAATGCGCTCTCTAATGACCAAAACCCAAACAAGCATCGACAAGCCGTCGACGACTCCTCGAAGCTATCCGAAAGCATGCAAGTCTGGATAATAGAGCCAATAATTAGTAAAGCAGAGGATCACAATGGGTACGACATCTGGTGGGAAAGACATCTCTTACCGCTGTCGCCATCGGAATTCAAGCTTGTCAGTCGTGATTTTCGTGATTTTCGAAGGTCCTTCTGGCAAAAGAAGAAAACTATTTCAGAGCAGTTCGCCGACCTAAGCAAATATGAACGCTATGTCCTTGAATACTTCCTGAACAAGGGAAAACTTGGTGCTCTTCCTGGAAACACCTCAATTAGGAGCGTTAAACTCATGAAGATGCAACCGGCAAGGGAACCTATTACTCAGATGCCGTGGCGTGGCATCCATGTGTTGGTCGAAAGAACGGACTTAATGGTCCCTTCTGCTCTCAAGCTCCACGCGCATGCTCAGCCTCAGCATCACGTTGTTAACCGCCCATACCACGATCCAGGCGAAGAGAACGCCCATTTTGAGGAACTCGTGGCCCAGGATCACCGGCTCCACCCGGGAATACTCCCACCGCGCATCATGGAAACCAAGCCTCGAGCGAGGATGCCACCCCACCGGCTTCAGAGGAGCGGAGCACGGGGTCGAACCCAAAGTCGACATGACTGGAGCTCAGACTCGCTGTTCTCGGAGAACGATGTCGGTGATAGGTATTCGCCATTGTGTCCTGCTGATGACGGGTTTGGGTTTCAACATGCAGCCTGGGGAGTGCCGACGAGATCAGGCTCGGGGTTCGCGGGGATCGATGTCGGTGATAGGCATCAAAGCGGTCGTGGAGGGCATCCGCCAGTGTGTTCTGATGATGACAGTTTTTATTCCCCTCATGCAAAGGCGGATCTGGCGACGGTCAACGAAGTGCCGGAGGACCCTACATCACTTTCAGAAGAAGAAGAAATGCAGAACAGCGGAATTGAAGACGAGACAGCGGAAGATCCTATGTCCGAAGAACTTTCAGCGGAAACCTCACGGAGGATCATCGATGATTTGCTAGCGAAATATACGACGATCTACAGCTAATCTGACGCTGCCTGACTGCGATGTCGTAGAGCATGCAGTGAAAAGCCGTTGGGAGGATACCGTGTAACAGGTGGATCGGAGTTGATGGCGAAGTGTTCATTACAATTAGGTCTAAGCAGACAGTGACATGACCATAGTAAAGTATACTCTTACCTCGACAGTAGCTGTTGAGACCAGAGAAGGACTTTGAAGCCCCCAGAGATAATCGCTGCGTATTGCTTTGATTAATTCGAAAACAGGGGCTAGAAAGATTTGGACAGGCGACTCCGAAAGGACAGACATGGCTATGATCTCCCTCGTCCAAGTCTCTTCAGATCACTTCCGTCTCCTCCGTACTCCTGTATCAGCCAGCGTAATGAAAGGGAAGATCTATAGAGCAAAGACGATTGGAAATCGTAGTTAGCGGGCGTGAAAGCGACACGCTCGCGCGCCTGCCCACAGTTAGAATAGGGTAGAGCAGATTGAACGTATATGGATATAACACAGTTGATACTCGAAGATTGATTTTCCGTTTGTTTCCATTATCCCCTTCTATGCTTCTTGACGCTCGTTCCAAGGGGTAAGAGAAGTTGGTGAACCCCTGAGCCCTGAGGCACTTCTGCTTAATCGGGTCTAGAGTCTTGGCAGACCCCTTACTTTGATTGAGCACTGGTGTAAGCGACGTACTTGGACGCAAAACAAGCAGCAGGTCTGAGAAGTAAGGCAACGCAGATACAGTACTCTAGTAGTAGTAATCCCATCCAACAAAAATGATGGGATTATCTCGGTCTATGGGTATGATAATTTCCAATTAGCCCACTGGCGAAACATTGACCTCTTACGGATGACCCAATTGTTGGATGGAGCGCAGCCTTAACGATCAATTCGATACACGCCGACGACACTAGGCGGTTCTCCGAGTCGAGCTACGACCTGGTTAATTCCATAGACGGCAGGAAGGGAAATGGACGATGACTACCTCTAGCAAGTTCTATAGTCTCTCGGAGGAAATTCTGACAGCGATTGTAGAGGAATTGGTCAGAACATGCTACTCATGGGAATCGAAGAGGTACCTATCGCTCGAAGAGTATGTCCCACGCAACACACCTGGCAAGACATCGTTTTCATTGTTTGTACGATAAGCTAACTTAGTTTGAGGGATGATTTCCGAAACCTGAAAGTTTTGCGGTTGAGCAGTCTGCGCTTTGCCTATCTGAACTCGATCTACAAAATTCTTTTTCGCAAGATTGACCTCGTCGCAAGCTCTGAGCATCTCGAGCATATTGCAAAGACTGATTTCAGTCGTATTGCACCTTTCCTGAAGACGGTCACTTTTGTGGCACCGACTAATAGCTGGGCGCTCACCCTTGAAGGCTGTAGGGAGGTGATTCTGGCTCAGGCTATCCAGAGATATGCGAATGATCATGACATTTGGGGAGGCATGAATTCCAATGCTCATGAGCCTGACGGCCACCAGGGATTCATCGAGCAACACTGGAACGGCAAAGGCAAAACACCCTTATCGAAGGATCAAATCCGTGCTGGGTTCGAACAATATCGCAGACAAGCTCAGGCTGCGAAAGACCTTCTTTGTGGCGAAGGATTCAGGGCGACTTGGACCAGCGTGCTCCAAATACTAGCCAATGTCCACAGTGTGTGTTTCGCTACCCCCAAACACGAACAATCTCGGGGCTCGCAAGTGGTCAAATATGGAGACTATATAGTACGACCTCCCCCTCATAACAGTACGCATCCAGATGAGTCATGTAGGAGAGTTATTGCACCAGTAGGAGATGCGCTCTTTGCAGCTGGCATAGCTTGTCTTGCCGAGGCCAATGTTAGAGTACGGGATTTGAAGGTGTCGTGCGCTATGACGGGAGAAGTTGGATGGGAAACACTAGCAGGATGGGTAGACCTTGACCTAAGCCAGATGTGGAGGTTCGAATTTCAACCCAAGGTCCAGTCCTTTAGAGATGGTTTGGGAACAACTCAAGGCGAAAATGCAACCGCTGCATGGGCAGCTACCGCCGTCGCTGCTGTACTCAAGAAATGCGGGAATGAACTTGAGGAATTTAGCTTTGACAGATCCTGTAATATACATTGGCCAGGCGACGAAGTTATCGGCTTACCCAAACTGAAATACCTTAGTCTCGACAAAGGTTCTATCCAACCCAGCAATCTCAGGGCGTGGATGGCCACAATGCCTTCGCTCGAGGACTTGAGACTACATGATACAAGATTATGCGCAGATATCTATCACGGCTGGCGATATATCTTTGATGCTGTAAGGGATCATCCAAAAAGAATGAAGGTCTGGTTTGATCATATCATAACGCATGACGACTCTACGATTTGTCTGAACTATCATACGAATGATTTCGAGAGGGTCCAAAAGCAGAAGGAGCATTGGGATCCATGGAAAGATATCAACCGGAGTCTATCGCTCTATCTGAGTGGGAAAATCGAGTACAACAGGTCCCTAAGAGAATGGCTGCCGGACGAGTGATGTTGAAAATGGTCCGCGCACCGTTCTGCGCAGTCATCTCGCGTTTTTGGTCTTCCAATAATGACATTTAGCTGGGTTTAGCATCGGTATACGGCTTTGCTACCGTTAGAAGTTTCTGGGAACCTTTTTCCATTACCTCCAGTAGAAAAGAATTCTTGAAGTTCACCAGGTACAGATGTTCTAACCCATCCTAAATAATTGAGAGCTAGTAATGATCCAGAAGACTGATTTGTACACCGTGGTAAGCGGCTCGGCACTCGCCGCTCAGTGCACCTATACTGAGAAGTTTTTTGATGGCTGGGCAATCAGATGTTCCATACGCCTATCCCGATGGTCAACTACCCTATTGTCCTATCCATCTCTTGAAGTCTTCTTGTCCCGTACCGCTCGTCGAGCGATGAGAGATATCAACGCGAAATGCACAGAGCTTCCGAGAGTCCATGGAGAAACCGGCCGCGAGCTTCTTGTTAGCGATGACTCGCACAGAAAACAC
>JAABUW010000954.1_pt1 | contig 52215 bp, 112 predicted proteins | sample 5560081 | NCBI WGS metagenome assembly JAABUW01 (sample SAMN10711882, study PRJNA513363) | rock metagenome | isolation source: Antarctica rocks | place: Antarctica: Victoria Land, Knobhead sud | reverse complement strand
TTCATGCTTCTAACATGTAAGGGTAATAATATGCATCAGAGCGGTAAAGATAATCGTTATCAGTGGCCCACCCATGAGCAGCCCCAGCTGCAGCTCGCCGCGCGCCTGCACCTCGAAGGACTCGCCGCCGCCGCCTGCCGGCAGCACGCGCAGCGACACGCTCGTCGCCGCCTCCGCCTTTAGCCGCTCCCCGATCTTGCTGCCGGTCAGGTGGCTGCCCTCCCGCCCCGCCAGCGGCGAGTCGTTGGGCGAAAATACCATGCTGCGGGGAGCGATAGACGGGGGTGAAAATCATGACGGAAAATTTTGAATTTTGTTCTTCCTGCCCGTCGGGTGGCCGCCCTTGCGGCACACCAGCGGCGAATCGTTGGGCGGAAACACCACGCTGCAGGAGACAGATGGGAGCCTGTTTCCGATTGAATACAGGTGCGCCTTGTGAGGTCGTGCACAATGCCATCGCAGAAGGCGGTGTGACAGAAGCGGAATGACGCTATGCCTTTGCTGGGCCCAATGCGGCGGCCTTTGCCGCAGATGCGCCATGATCTGGCAGGGCGGTCCTCGCTACTCTGCATTCCATTTGCGTGAACTTTACCAGTAGAGCCGCGCCGCACCTGAGTGTGGGCGGCTCGATGTTGCCGGGCGGCAGCCCCTCCTCCACCGCCAGGCTGCAGATGGTGTCGGCGATGCCGACCTGCGCGATCAACGATGCTGTCTGACACCTCGCGGGTCAGGAAAGACCTGCACCAGCAACTCACAAGCATAGAGAATCAATGCCAATGCTGCCGCTTGCCAGCGATAGGAAGGCGAATTGGAACAAACAACAGCAGACAATATGAGTGTACCGCTGGGACGCCCGCCAGGGACACGATGTCGCCGGCGCCGGCGACGCTCAGCTCGTCGGAGCCGGTGCCGACGCGCTTCATGATGCGCGTTATGCGCGCCGGCGGGCTGACCTCGCCTGTGCCAGCGATTTCGAATCCGTTTAGAAGTGAACCGTGTGTTTGGGTCGCAGAGAGTTAGGGCGCCTTTTGCGTCTCACGTCACAACAGGTGGGAGGCTGCAGGGCTGCTGCGATAGAGACGGCGCGTATCATGCCGCAGTGTGCATGGCGCTGCGCTTGCGGGGTTTTCACCCCTTTCCAGGCTCGGCTATATGTTTTTGAAATGCGGCCTGCACCGTCTCGTCTGATGATCTTCACGCGGTCGCCCACTTTCACGACGCCGGACGAGATGCGCCCCGTGGCGATGCGGCCGACGAAGGGATCGTCGTCGATCATCGTCACCAGCATCTGCGGCAGCACACGCACACAGCGCATCGTGAGCACATGATTCCTTCATAGGTTCTGACCCCACACGTGAATGAGCGGCCCTACCAACGATGGCCGGCGGCAGCAGCAGCCCAAGTTTCCGCCCTTATGAGATCGACAGTTCACAGACAGCGCGAGGCCCACCCTTGTGTCTGCTGCCAGGGCCCCGGCCACATGCTGCTGCGTCTTGCAGAATGGTGGCAGAAGGACCAAACCATGTACATTCGAGACCTCTACAGCGACCCCCACCTAGGTATCTGCCGCCAGGGCGCCGCCCGGCAGCGGCATCAGCCGCACAGGGTTGCGTCTTGCTGGGTCACTGCAGCAAATCCTGACCCTTCTTTTTCAAGCCTCTACACACGAACTCCCACCTTGGTGGGCGCCGCCTGGCTGCGGCACCAGCCGCACAATCGCATGCAGCCGCGGCGTCAAACTGGTGTGTCTTGAGATGTAAGGGTGTCTCAAATGTCAGCTTGAGGCTGACCTTGGTGTCTGTTGCTAGGGCGCCGCCGGGTGGCGGCACCAGCCTCACGATAGCGTCCAGCAGCGGGCCCAGGTTCGCTCCCTCTGGCCGCTCCTTCGACTCCGGCAGCTCCGTCGACGCCCAACCCTGTAGCACAGCATGAAGTAGTAGGTTCTGACAGGCGCCAGGCTGGCGCCCCCCAAATCCTGGCAGAGCTCCGTCAACGCCCAGCCCTGTAGCACAGCGGGCAACAGGCCTCACGGCTGTGGTTCGTTGTCAGCTGAGCTGCCGGCATACCGCTGTTGCTGTTGGGAGTCGCGGTGCCCTCTTCTGTTGACCCTCGCAATCTGCGTCCTTGCGATTGCAGCAGACGCGCAATGTGCCGGTCCCTACGAGGCGGCGATGTGTGTGTACTGGAAATTCTCGCGTGGCACATCGAGAAGACTGCTGCTGCTGCTGGTCATCTCTCCTTGGTGTCCTACCTCCAGTGCCAATGCGTACAGCACGGTGAAAGTCCGGCTGCTCCTCGTTGGGCCTGAGCGGAAACAGGCACAAAACCCTAAACCCTGAAAACACACCTCCCGCGCCGAGGCGTACAGAACGGTGAAGTCCAGCTGCTCCTCGCTGGCGCCGAGGGCGGCAAACAGATCGAACAGCGCGCCCTCCACCTCGCCGCAGCGGTCGGGCGTCGCGCCCGCCCTGTCCACCTGCGTCACAGGGTGTGCACGAACGCAAATCGCGAAGGTTGTTTTTTTGTGTTCGAGCACAGGGCACGGTTCAGACAACGTCGCTATCGCGATCAGGCGGCATGTCCACTCCATCATGCAGCAGAGCTGTGTGTTTCTACACGTTGCTGCTGCTGCTTGCAGCTGGTGCTTTGAGCCGAGCGGTTTACGCTCTCTGATTGCACTGTTTGCGGGCCTTGCCTTGTTCATGATGACCAGGGGCTTGAGGTTGTTTTTCAGCGCCTTGCCGAGCACGAACTTGGTCTGCGACAGCGCGCCCTCATTGGCGTCCACGACCAACAGCGCGCCATCCACCATGCCCAGCACCCTGCAGCAGTGTGCATTCTGGTTGATCTTCTGCGCGATTGCGGCTCGTTGTCAACGCGCCACCAGTGCGTCTCTGCACAAACCCCAGGCCCGGTGCCGTCAATGAGTCATGTTGCATCCTTGCGTTCATCTAAGCAGTTCGCTTGTTGCTACTTTGCTAAGCTACAGCGCTGCAGGTTGTTATTGCAGCGGGCGCGCCATGCGGCGCCTCACCGTTCGACTTCACCGCCAAAGTCTGCGTGCCCGGGCGTGTCGACGGCATTGAGCACGTGCCCCGCCCAGCCCATCGAGGTGTACTTTGAGGAGATGGTGATGCCGCGCTCCTTTTCCAGCGCGTTGCTATCCATAACTCTGTCTGTGCCGCTGACAACGCCGCACTCCCGAAGGAGCTTGTCCATGAGCGTCGTCTTGCCATGATCGACGTGAGCTGCATTTGCAGGTGTCGAAATAGCACAAAGGATCATATATATAAGGAAGATGGCGTCCGAAAGCGCGCAGGTCAATTTGTGATGGCACATGCATGTCGACCGGTGCATCCAAAATGCGCCTGCTCACCAATAACGGCGAAGTTGCGGAGCTTCTGGGGATCCACAGGCACCGAGGAGCTGCTCTGACTGCTGTGCCGCATGCCAATATCGCAGTTTATCGGCGAAAAGTGTTCTAACGACAGGAGCTCCGACACGCGCCGCCCGGACAATGCTACCGAAGGCGACAGCCGCTGCACGAGCGCCGTCGCTGCACTGGCACGGGCGGCCAGCAGCCTCTGCATGACGAACGCCATGGCTCCATGCGGTTGCATAGTGAGCAGCAGCAAAGGCATTCGTCCAAAACATGTCGTAACCCCGCCTGTTTTGCAGGCACCCTTCTGCAGTCTCGGGCCCTGCTGCTGCTTGCTATGTCCAGCCGAGCGTTTGCAATTTCGAGCGCCATTCGCCCTGCGAATCTGCCATTCAAGGTTTTGTATACGAGAGCGGTGCGCCTGCTCGAGAACTTGCACCGTTTCACCTTGACGCTTCCGGAAGTATGACCGACGAAAGCGATGTGGAGCGTGACGCTGGCGAGCAGTTTGCAGGCTTACTGAGCTCTTTGAAAGCTTCCAAGAGGATTCGTGCACGGCGAGCATCTTCTGCATGTCCTGCATGCATTGCTTGCTGCATGCACTATGGCGGCGGCTTCGCCGAGTGTTGTCTTCCCTGCAGAGGAACGTGGAACGTGAGCTGAGATCACGTTACTTCTGCGCAATCAGGAAGCGCATCACAGCCCCGGATGTCGTCCCTCGTAGCAACAAGTCCACAGAAACACAACACAAGCGGAAAGCGCCAGGCAGGGTCCCTTCTTCGCTGTTTTGCACAGACGTTTGTATGGTTGCAATTCATGTGGATGCTTGTTTGTATGTGGAATCCAACAAATGAGCAATGTGTATGGCAGGCGACACTGCGCCGCCAGCGAAATCGGCCAAGGGGAGCACGCCGGCGGCAGTCTCACCGGCTCTGAATGGCGTCCATGCTGCCCGGCTGGCAGCCGGCTCCGAGGCGATGCCGGACACGTTCGCGGAACACTTTGACAGGTGAGCGCCTGGCGGTGTGATATACCAATCCACTGATGTTTGGCAGCATATTCCCAGATGGAGCTGCACGCGTTGTCGGCTGAGGCGACAATGTGGCCATGACATTGCATTGTATGCCATTGGTTAAAACAGAGCATCTCTCGTTCCACAGGGAGGCGGGACCCATCCAGGGGGCTGGCGGCAAGCCCTTTGCGCTGGCATTTGGCGCGTCGTCTCAGGGCGGGGCCGACAGCCCCGTGTGGGCGGTGCAGGGCGAGGCGCCCTCCTCGGTGAGTTGAGAATATGCATTACTGCAACCATTTCACCGGCTTGTCCAATGTGGTCTTGCAACCCTAGCGCGATGGCCGAAGTGACACAATGGGCAGCAAGCGCCTTCCTCGATGCACCCAGGCCTTCAACCAAGACCCGATCAAATCAAAGGAATCTGAGGAAGGCGAAAGATGGACAAAACAGGCTACATCATCAATCAGATGTTGTGCTCTTGCACAGGCGCCGCTGGAGCTGCAGGCGTATGGCGTGAAGGAGCGGCTGCGGCGCCGGTGGTCGGATGTGCACAGGATGGCCGCGTCAGACGCCAAGTCCGCCGCAGGCGATCCAGCAGGTGCCGCTCGCAAGTTTGACAACCCGCATGGCAGCTTTGTTGTGCAGCCCGTATCGAGTGTACAGCGATGCCTGACTTCCGCAGGTACTGGGTGGCATGCCCTAGATGTGGGTCGCAGGTTCACAACAAATTACAGACGCCATTCACACCTGCAGACGGCGTCTTTGCCAGCGAGGAGCAGGCACAGCTGTTCGCCCTGGTGAACAGCTACAGAGACGTGTCGATGCCGACGCGCAGCTACCCGGAAAAGTGAGACGGCAAGGCGCCGGCAGCATGCTCTTGACCTCATTGCGCCCGCTGTGCTCAGAACTGCTGCTGCGTGCACCCTGAGCATGGTGGTGCACTGTGCTGCCTCGCGTGCCCCTCCAGCAGGCCACAGTCAGAGGCATGTCGACATACGTTGACCCTCAAGTTATCATTAAGGGTTTGTGCTCTGCTGCTGGGTGGGCTGGCCGGATCTCGTGATGGATGCAGTGCTGCTGCACTGTTTCATCTGCTGCACGGAACAGGATTCACATCTACCGACACCGACAGGTGTCAAAACGGGCGCTGTGCTGCAGGGTGGGCGCGTCAGACCCCGTGATGGATGCGGTGCTGCTGCATGTCCTCAACCACTGCACCAAGGCAGCGGACGGCATCAAAAAGCACAACGAGGCGCTCAAGGGTGGGCCCAAGGGCGCCGACTGCCCCCGCGACCAGGGGTTTTCCCGGTGCAAGGTGCGGCACTCAACACATTTCCGCAGCAACGGCACAGCCTGTGCTGATGCCTGCTTTTGGCTGCCTGTCAATCGAGAGGGGGGCGTCAGACGACGACATGGCACCTCTAGACGAGCACCTGTGGCGCCACAGATCCCACACGACGACGCCACATTTCGTCATTGTTCTTCCACTGCGCAGGTGCTGATCCTGGCGCCTTTCCGCAATGCGGCGGCGGCGATCGTGCAGCGGCTGTGGAGGCTGGCGCAGGCGGAGACGCGCTCCGACTCAGTGCAGCATAAGGACCGCTTCTTGGACGAGTTTGCCGACGAGGATCCTGCTGAGGTATGTTCTGCACTCGGATCTGCCTGTTGCAAAAGCGCACCTGAGGTCTCTGTGAGTGTGGTTTCCCAATCGTGCAGGTGACGGGCTCGGCGGCGCGCAAGCCGGCCGAGCACAGGGCGCTGTTTGCAGGCAACTGCGACGACCACTTCCGCCTCGGCATCAAGCTCACCAGGTCCGTCTTGTGTGCGGCGAAGCGCAGCAGCGCGCTGCCCGACTCCTGCACATGCACCAGATGGCAGCGGACTTCTGCTTGTTAAGATTTTGTTGAGCTCGGTGTAGAGCTCGGTTTGTTGGCCCTTCAGCGTGCAGGACCTGCCTTGGCACATCGGCACACCGGCAAACGTGTGGGCACGCGCATGTCTGAGCTGTGATGCTTTGCGGCAGGGGCGCGGTGCGGCTGTACTCGGACTTTGCGCAGTCAGACATCGTCGTCGCGTCGCCGCTGGGCCTGGCCACCTTCCTGAGCGAGGCCGCCAAGAGTGAGTGACCTGTTTTTTGCATCGAAGCTACATGTTTAATTATCCAAAATCGCCGCTGGGTCTCGACCACCTGCCTGAGCGAGGCCGCCAAGAGTATATATTGAAAACACAGACTCCATCTCCCATTCCTGGAACATGACTTATGACTGTCATTGAGTCCTGGCAAAGCTGAGCAACTCTACGACCACATGTTGACTGACCATGTCCTTTTATGACATTGTGAGAAAATTGTGCCCTTTCTTGTCAAGGCGGCGACAAGTGAATTCCTGTTGTCCATCGAGATTGCCGTCTTCGTGCTCACTAGTAACACCAACGGCATCAAAATCCAGCAATGTGCACATCAAGTAACCTAATTGAAGTTTGAAACTTGATGGTTTACTTTGGCAAGGTGGCGACGCCGGCGCCGCCGATTTCCTGTCGTCCATCGAGATCGCCGTCGTCGAGCGCGCAGACGTGCTGCTCATGCAGAACTGGACGCACGTCGCCACAGGCACGCGCTTTCTAATCAATCCCTGAACAGTGCTGACACACCAGACTGTACCATCTGGGCTGCTGATGCTCTGTCAATGTTTCGATATTTATTGATGAGCATGCTGTGCTGCGGTGACGGCAGTTCAAGGTCCTACATTCTTTTGATTCGCATGCTTAATTCGCTGGGGTGCACGAGTATCAATTCATGCGGTGCCCGATGTGGTGTGTGGCTGGTGCCATGCAGTGTTCGAGGCGCTGAACGGGCTGCCACGCACGCAGCAGGGCAGCGACATGATGCGCGTGCGGCCCTGGTACCTGGAGGGCCAGGTGGGAGTTCTCATTGGACATGGATGCCACGGAGTGGATGATGACATGGCATGTAATGATGTTATGTGTGAGGCTGACTCGTTGAAGCTGCTGATCCAACTTCCTGCATGTGAACATGCACTTCACATCGATGCCCTGATATCGCATGGCCGCGCCTGCGCATCCAGGCAGGCAATGGCTTGCTGCAATGCTGGCCAGCGCTTTGAGTGCTGCCTATTAAGAAGATTTGGCACTTGTAGATGACTTGGTGGCACAGCGAGTCGTGGTTGTGCATTTCTGAGCATGGCGGCGGTGCACATTTTCGATGTGAAAATTGACATTTGGACTTGTTCTGTGCAGGCGCCAGCCTTCCGCCAGACGGTGCTGTTCAGCTCCTTTGCGTTCCCGGAGATGAGCGCGCTGTTCAGCCGGCGGTGCTCCAACTGGGCGGGCCGCGCGCTGTCGCGGGCGCAGCACCAGGCACGCAGCGTCCCCATGACGGACACCTGACAGATGCCCCACTGCCCAGCGGCGAAATGGAATATGCGCCAGGGTTGCGAATGTTGGCTTGGACGCAGGATGTCATAGCGTATATATGCAGTGGATGTTTTCTGCTGCCTATGGAGTGCAAGTGTACGCACTTGTGCCCACCCTGTAGTATTGCCTCGTGGACACGCAGGGGGTGCTTTCAGCGGTGGTGCCGCAGCTGCGGCAGGTGTTTGAGCGCGTCGGCGGCGGCGGCGGCGCAGCGCCGGCAGACGCCCGCTTCGAGCACTTCCGCTCCGCTATGTGGCCGCGCCTGCAGTCCAGCGGCGGCAGCGGTGCGCCCCTTGAACCCTTTGAACCCTAGATTTCTGAGGAGAGGCGGCGCCGCTTTGCTTGAGGCTGCAGAGGCACATCTCTGCAAGGCTAGTCACCCGGTGACGCCGACGATGGTGAACTGATTGGCGCCATTACGACGCTGCTGCAGGGCAGCTGGTGTTCGTGTCGTCCTACTTCGACTTCGTCCGCATCCGCAACTTCCTGCAGGTGCTGCACTAAATGCAAGCAGCTGATGCAAGCAGCCTGATGCGCTCTTGAAGCACCTCCTCACATGTGTCCCAACCAGCATTCAATGTCCAACACTGCATGTGCCATCTCGCTCAGCCGCATCAGCGCGGCCACAGTCCTTCCAATGCAACCATGCTTTCCGCCGCCCTGCGTGGGCCAAGGCTTCTGACTGAGAGGCACAGTGCACTGTCCAAGTCATTGTAAGTCGCTGTTTCCATGGCACACATTTTGGAGAAATGTGTGCCATGGAAACAGCGACTTCTGCATACTGTTTGACCACTTTGCACTCTGCGACGCAGGCCGAGTCGTTCGATGTCGTGGCGGTCCGCGAGTATGGTAGCCACCCGGAAGGCGGCGAGCCTGCGGTCGGAATAAATCTCAACTATTTTCGGTCTTCGACCGAAAGTTCTCAACCCCATGCACGCAGGCCGAGTCGTTCGACTTCGTGGCGGCCAGCGAGTACGCGAGCCACCCAGAGGCGGCGCGCGCGCGGTCGCACTTTGCCGACGGCCGCACGCAGCTGCTGCTGTACACCGAGCGGTCCCACTTTTACCACCGCCCCCGCCTGCCGGGCGTCAAGGCAAGATATCTGCAACTGCAAATATAACTAATCTGGTCAGGTCACTCGGAAGGACAGTAAAGCATTGTTGCTGTACACCGAGCGGTCTCAGTTCTACCACCGCCCCCACCTGCCAGGCGTCAAGTACCTCTCACACTACCTAGGGTGAGAAAGCGATGTGACTTCTCAGCTGGCCGCCTGGCATATCGTGACAGAAAATAAGTTGTGTTGTCTGCGCTGGTCGGCTGCACTGCACTGCTCTGGCTGTCCGAGGAGCGTTGCCTGACTGCGAGGTGCTCCAGGCGCCTGCTTGTGCTGACGGCACATGAGCGGCATGAACCTGCACAGACGTCAAACGTTTGCTTTTCTCATTTTCATTTTATCGCTGCTGCAGGACGTGCTGTTCTACCAGCTGCCGCTGCACGCGCACTTCTACAGCGAGCTGGTCAACGCCATCGGCAGCGGCGACGCGGCGCAACACGCCACCGTCACCGCCCTGTTTGCGCCCGAGGACGCAGGTACGCTTCTGGTACCTCTGCTGTCAAGCAACGATACCAGCCAACCAAACCTAGCCACAGTCGGTTCCAGTAGGTCGCAGTGTTTCCTTGCCAACTGGTGCCACATCTGGCCACTGTACGAGATTCTTGCTGTCATCTGACATGCTCCTGATTCGGCTGCCGTCTTATGTGCAGGGGCGCTGGAGCGGGTGGTTGGCTCCACGCGGGCCAAGAAGATGCTGAGGAATGTGGACACGCCGACGTTCATGTTCTGCTAGAGAGGGACAAGGGGCGCCGGCAGCGGCACCTGTGGGACATGCTGCCTGCTGCTCGGGAGGGCTGGAACTGAAGGGGAGCGTGCGACGGCGAGTGACAATGACAGAAGACGGTGCAATGAATGATCTGGTGTGAAGTTTCTGGCGCCTGGGCTAGGTACTGGAGTTGTAACCTCGAACAGGTACAGCAGACAATGTCTGGGCACCTGATCGTGCTGACGGACAACCAGTTCAGGAGTTTTGCAACTGCAGCGCTTGCCGTCTAAAACACGGACCTCGATGACGCAAACTCGACCCAACCCCAAAAATTTTCAACGACCCACAAATTTCACTCGTTCTCTCTGACTCGCAGCACCCTCTGCGCATCACCCTCTCGACATCTTTACGTCTTCTGTGCCGCAGAGCGGCCGCTCTCTCGCAGCATCACTGCTGCAATCCGCATGCCGCGTCCATAACTGCTTCACCACACGTAGGGGATCATCTTGTAGGGCACCAGGTCGCTGTATTTCTGCCAGCTGCTGCCGTACTTGGCGCGGCACCTGTGATACAAAGTCAGTTGGATGAACAAGGGTGCAGCATCAGACGAATCCCAATACGGGTGTGCCACGCTGCTGCGCTTGCAAATTGCTGAGGATGGCTGTTGAGGCTGCGTCGAACCGAGGCTGGCATACAGGTTGCACAGGAGAGTGCAGGATGGCTCCACTAGCATCAATTGGATTGGACGATGCACACCTCTCGTCGTCGCGGAAAGCGCGGTCCTGCCACGCAACACACCACCGGTCAACATCAATCCAGCTGTGTCACCCAGTAACTCAGCACACAGAAAGCACACTTCATGAAAGTGCAGCCGCGCCTGCGACGCGCACGGGTAGGCAGTTCTGCTAGGGCAGCTTGTTGCATGGGAGATTCAATCACTGTCATGTGACCAGCGCCGTGAGCAGCAGCGCCTGGCTGCACGACGCAGTTGGGATCGTGTTTTGGGGAATCACGGCTTGGGCAAGTGCTTTGAGACCTCGTGTTTTGAGGACTTGTGTTTCGGGGATGGCAGCGTGAGCAGCAGCATCGGCACGCCTGCACTGAACACGAAGTTGGGAACGTGTCCTGGGGACCAGCTTGTACGGGATCGTACGTTGTGGAAGTGACTTTTGAACAGTACCGTGAGGAGCAGCGTGAGGAAGACGACGTAGAAGTACGGCAGCAGGTGGGTGAAGCCGCCAGGCACGGACCACAGGAATGCCGCCGTGATCTCCGGCACATAGTGGAAGTGCCTCGACAGGCCCCACCAGCCTGTGATGGATGACACACAGTATCAGTGAATAGAAAACACCACAGGACAGTGATCCCCGGCACACATTGAAACCGCCTCGACAGGCCCCACCAGCCTGCGCAGCAACAGAGCGAAACACTCAGCGAACTGACTCTTACCCCAAACCCAACAGAATGGGGTGATTTCCGTTGCTCACTGGGACTGTCAAGTTCTCATCTCGCAGGAAACCTTGGCGGCGCGGGGTGCACGGCTAGCAGGCACTGCGGCTGAAGTAAGCTTCGATGTGAGCGCCACAGTTTGAGGCCATCAGCACGGCCAACACGCTATCGTGACCCACAGCACTGACATTGGCGGAAATTGTTCCAATAAGACGTCGCACAAATGTCTCGCATTTGATTAAGAAGTGCCAAAACCGGCTGTTTGCTTTATACTGCGTCAGCATGTACTGCCATTTTTGATGAGGGTACAATGCCTGAGCTGCCTCTTCCTGTAGCTCTTCCGGCTAAAGATGATGTAATTGTTCCTCTACTGACAACATGCAGAGATTGCATTCTTCAAGATGCCATGAAGTACTGCGCGCCGACCTGAGGCCAGCAGGAGGGACGACTTGGAGGCGCCATCCGCGGTGATGTAGTGCGCCGTCACCTTGCGCGGCTTCTCGCCCCACACCAGCGCCTTGCCGCCCGTCGCCCGGAACACCTGCAGGGAGCATGCGGGTGGTGTGATGACTTTGCGGCGGCGGCAGCAGCGGCTGTGCCAGCAGACACGCGGACTCTTTCTGAGTTCCGCTGGGCCATGTTCCGCTGGGCCTTGTTCCAATAATGTGACACTGCTGTGGGCACTGACTCCGAAGGACCGCCAGCGCAATCAAGCGGCCTCCGCGACACAAAAACAAAGCAGATCGGCACAGGCTGGGCGCGCACCTGTCGCTGCTGGTCCGAATCCCAGTTGATGTGAATCGCGGCGGCGGCGGCAAACACCGCCAGCGCGAGCAGCGTGCCAGGTCTTGACAGGGCATCAAGACAAAGCAGCTTGAAAGCACAGCCTGGGCGCCCACCTGCCGCTGGTGATCCGAGTCCCAGTTGACGTAGATCGCGGCGGCGCCGGCGGCAAACACCGCCAGCGCGAGCGGCGTGCCCAAGTGCACCGGGTGCTGCGTCAGGAACATGGCCGGGGAGGTGTACACCGAAGGCACCCACACCAGGCAGCCCCAGCAGATGTAGTAGCCCGCGCGGTCGTGCATGATGTCCATGCTGCCCCAGTAGCCCGTCTCCCACCTGCCACAGCATGCCAGACATACGTTAGTAGCCGAAATGGATATTCGGATGTAGCAACCCGCGCGGTCGTACATGATGTCCATGCTGGCCCAGCAGCCCGTCTCCAACTTGCAGGGGCGTGCCAAGAAATCTGCCGTCAGGTCCGCGTCGTGCATGGCGGTAGTAGCCCGTGCGGTCGTGCATGGTGTTCACACTGCCCCAGTAGCCTGTCGCCCACCTGCTGGGGCCTGCCAGACATCCATGAGTGGCTGAAACTTGACACTCAGATGCAGTGACCCGCGCAGTCGTGCATGATGCCCATGCTACCCCAGCAGAGCGTCGCTGACCTACAGGGCCCTTTCAGCCAAGAAGAGGCAAGGTGCGGTGGGTGGACAGCGTTGGCATCGGATGTAAATGCAGCACGGAGACAGCCACGGGGCGTCACTGAAACACGGCGGCGGGGGCGGCAAATCACAGTGTGAAAAATTCAAGGTAGCTTCGAAGACACTCACAGGAAGAACTTTAAGATGTAGAACTGCATGAGCAGCACGGAGACCGCCATGGAGTCGGCGACGGCGCCATAAAGCTGGCGCTGCTTCACGGCGTAGCACAGGATGAGCACCGCCCAGCCCATCATGCCCATGCGGCAGTTCGTCCACGTCTTCAGGTCGAAGGCCTCCCCGAGCCGTGGGTACAGCTCCATGCCTGCCCAGAATTGAGGGTTTAGATGAGTTGAGGGGTCTGCATTCCAGCGCCGCAGCAGGCCTGCTCGCAAGACGGAGTTTCACGACAGGCGTTTCGACAACACTAGGCCATTTCCAGGAAATGGCAGCGACGGTCTCAGTCGCGGGCACAGGGGCCAGGGCAGACGCGCGCACCCCAGTAAAAATCGAAGATGAGGCTGCCCGTGCTGCCCGAGTCGCTGCTCGATGGCGCGTACCGGCCCTGCAGCAACATGCAATTTTGGTGCATTAGAACAAACGGGTGCCTCCAAAAACTGCGTGCGAGCAAAAGCAAATATAACGTTGTCATCAGGAAAGCAGTTAACCGACTCACCTTGAGGTATAGGAAAACGCAGAAGCCCAGGCTGAAGAGGGTCAGTGCCGAGATGATCTGGGGCAGGATGTCATAGACATGGCCCGGGTTGAAGATGCCGGTCCTACATGATGCAGCGTTACAGGTTGGTGTTTCCAACGACAGAGCACAAAGTCTTCCTCACACAGCAGAGAGTCACACAAACAAGAGTCACAGCTCAGGCGTCAGGCGCGGGGTGAAGCGGGCGCACTTCCAGCCGACAAAGAAGAGCGCAAGCGTCGTGAAGTAAGCCAGCACGCCGTTTGCCTTGCACAGACATAAAATTCATGTCAGCGTCAAATGGACAAGAAAACAGACTTCAGGAGTAAACACATCGGCCCGCATGACACCCCCTCCATCTACTCCCCATGCGCATGGCGGTTTCTCATGCGCATGGCGGTTTCTGGAGAGTCACCAGGGCCCTGCCTCACCTTGTAGACGGGCACGTTGCCGTTGGGTGTGACCGGGCCATTGTGCTCCTTGCCGGGCAGCAGCAGCTGCAGGGCGGCCTGGATGGCGCCAAAGGCGGCAATGTGCATCCAGGCGTCCGGCGTCGGCCGCGGCATCGCATTCCAGAGGCCGTTCAGGCCGTGCAGGCTGTAGTACTTCCACAGCGCCAGCAGCGAGGCGTCCAGATGGAGGTATGTGAACGTCCTGCAGACGCGGTTCCACGGTTCGCCGCTGTCTGATGAGGTATCGGCCGGCGCCACGAGCCGCGAACGACGGTCACAAGCAACACATACAAACTTACATGAGGTTGGCGAAGACCGGCGTGACGACGATGATAAACAGCGTCCCTGCCACGCTGACGAGCTTGCCCAGGTCACCGGACAGCCCCCAGGCGCCAGATCGGTCGCCAGTGCCGTGGCTGGCTGCCCAGTCCTTCTTCGCGACTAACTTCCTGCCATTCGACGTTGGTGTGTTGCTTGCTACTGGCGTCTTCGGCCCCAGCCTGGATTTTGCAGGCGTGTAGGTCGGCGTGGGCGGCACCTCCCCAGCTGCCACCGAACTCTGTCTGCGTGTCTGCACCATCTCGGTCAAGCAAACACTTTGCTCAACTGCGGCGCCCGCCTCAAGGCCGCCCTGCCAAGCCCATCGACACCCTCTTCCGACAGTAAAGCAAGATGTGCTGCGCCTGCACCCGTTTGCAACCGCTGACATGCAGCTGGCGCTGGAAGCAGAACTTATTTGAAAGTTACTTCCTGCTTCCAGGGACATCGACACTCCGACACTCCAGGGCGTTTCCGATGCTCCCATCTCCTGCGTCTCTGGCTCTGTGTGTGAGAGTATGCGACAGATTCTGCGATAATTCACAGCGTCCCGCGCTCATACTCGCAGCCAACCAGAAAGACACAATAACGCTGCAAGTGCGTCGCAGCCCCGCGCCTCTGGCAGAGCGCAGCCACGTTTGCACCTGGCCGTGCTCTGCGGGTCAGGACCTGAACTTATAAGCTGGGTGCACGTCTTGTCTCCTCGGTGGCATGCCCGGAATGTTCAGCACGACAGCTGTCCTGCCGTCCCTGCGGCAGCAGCGCATCAAGAGGAGCACGAAGATCTGCTCCTTGCAGGTGGTCTGTGGCTGCAACCCGCTCGTCGTGTACCTTTGCTCCGCGTGATCTGCCCTGAGAACAGGGCGGCACGCTTGCAGACCATGGACGAGTTTGGTGCCGTGCTGCACGCCGAGCAAGGCCATGCCCAAAGAGTTGAAGGATTTTTGCGACCGGATATTGGTGCTGCAGCTGCCTTGCACGGCCGTGGTGCGCTTCTGTTGACACTCCTGGCTCCAGCTGTCTCACGCTGCTGCTACGCATCCAGAGCGCGCCGCCTTGCCGCCGGCGCGGCGAACCCTGACAATTGATTCTGGTGCCATCGGTGTAGTGAGTCCGGCCTGTGCATGCCAACCGGCTGGCTACTGGTCGATGAGGGTGGAACACGATGGATCGGCCCAGACGACCCGAACTATGGTGAGTGCGCACAGCGTGCTCGTCTGGCCATACTTACTGATGCTGATGAACCATGGCGTCGCAGCTAACTTGTCTTTCTAAAAAGCATCACAAGTCGCTGGTGGCAAAGCAGAAGGCCTACAAAGCTGCCTTCCACGGCGGCGCAGGCGAGACCACCGATTCAAGCTCCAACCCAGAGTCCATCCAGTGAAATTCTGCCGGCAACCAGAGACGATCGGTAGTAAGTTACTGGTACCGATCGTCTCTGGTTGCCGGCAGAATTTCACTCGAATTGACTCTGGGTTGGAGCTTGAATCGGTGGTCTCGCCTGCGCCGCCGTGGAAGGCAGCTTTGTAGGCCTTCTGCTTTGCCATGCCACCAGCGACTTGTATGTCCGCAGCTTCTCCTCTTCCTTGCGGGTGAGCGCCGTGGGTCGCCTGTCCTTCTTGCTGGCTGATGATGACTTGGCGCCGCTGCTGTGTGGGATGAGCTGCGCCTGCTCGTGGGGGTCCGTGCGCTGCTTGAGAGCGATTATGACGACTGACCCAGCAGCCTGTATGAAGACGGACGCGCGTGCCGCACATCTGCACGAGTCCTACAGACAGCGGCTGTAGTCAAATTTGATATGACCCGCCAGGGATGATCCACCAGTAGGGGAATGTGGCATGGTCAGCAGCCAGCCGCCTAGTCTCTCTGTTGCCTGTACACTTGTATGGTGAGGATCTGTCAGCAGCCTGTAATGGTGACATTGCATGTTGTGTACCCGATATTCATGTGCCCTGTTCAAGCCGTAAAATGGTAGTTGCCCTGTTCAAGCCGCAGATTCCTACAAGCAGATAGAACACCAGTGGGCAACGACTGGTGAAAATCTCCAACCCAGGAAATCCGCGCACAGCTGCCGTGCTGCACATGCAATGCGGCCAACATCCGCTCAGCCGCCTCTGCGGAAGGCGTTGCTGTCGTCGGGCTTTCGGTCGATGTAGTACTTCTGCCGCGTCACGCGGTCCTGCAGGCTGCCGCCATTATTGCCCGACGTGCCGTATATTTCCTTCTCCGCGTTCTTCATGAACTTGGCGGCCTCCGCGTGGTGCCGCTGCCCCGCCTCGCCCTCCGCTTCTGCAGTACAATTGGCAGGAAGCTGAATGAGGAGGCTGACATGACAGAGGTGTTCAATGCGGTGTAAGACCTTACACACGGCACTTCAGCATTTGGCGCCCATGAATCTTGCAGATGCAGAGCACCTTACCAGCAGCATCTCTCCTGGGCGGGCTGCCAACAGCGCAGCGCTGGAATTTCATGTCATATCAGCAGATGGCTTCGAGAGGGACCCACCTCGCGCCGCGGCATCCGCGCTGGCGGCGTGCTTCAGGCGGTGCGAGCGGCTGTCCTCGTGCGCTGCCGCGTTGGACGTCATCTCTGCCAGCTTGGCCGCCTTTTCCTCCGCCGTCAGCCGCCCGGTTGAGTAGTCACGCCGCTGCAGATGGACAAGGAATGTAAACCTGGTTTCCTAGACCAAAGGACCTCCTCCTCCGCCGTCAGCCGCCCCGTGGAGTAGGCACGCCGCTGCAAAAGGAAAGGGGTTGATCAGATCAGTCAACTTTGGTTCAACTTTGTGGTGCTTCCTCTCCGCCGTCAACCCAGTGGAGTAGATGCGACGCTGCAGGACAGAGCAGGGGTTGTGAATGATTGGTTCTGAACGAACAAGATCCTGGTTTACTAGGCTGAGAAAATTCCGGCTGTCAGCCGCCATGTGGCATAATTGCGCTGCTGGTTGCAGTGATAGGAATGTTGACGATACGATTCTGTTCATCCCTGGTTCAGGCCAGAGAACAGCAACCAGGACCTGAAAGGCATGCCCCATGGAAATACAGGGGAACACAGGGGAATACATCACGTGCCAACGCTCGAGCTGCCAGCCCGAGCTGGTGTGCACTTTGTTTTCCGCGTCCCAATGGCTTTGATGAAAATACAGACACTAGTCCTTTTCACCTGGCTCCGTGCCGAGGCCGCCTCGCGGTCAGCCTCCTCCTTGGCCTTTGCCGCCTCCTCCAGCCGCTTCCGAGTCGCCGCCGATTGCTCGCTGCGGTGCAGAAACCTCGACTGTGACACACCGTGCGCTTTTGTTGAGTGACTCATCCTGAACCTAAATGGCCCGTGACCATGCCAGCGTGCTTGCAGGCAGCCATGTTTGAGAGACCGACAGCCGACTGGATTCGTCATAAGCCAAAAATAAGCAAAAGGCAATCGCATGCACGCAATGATGCACGAGGCACCTGCGGTCATAGCCCTGGTGCTCGTTGGTGTTGAGGCCATACTTGATGTTGTGGCCCTGCGCTGACGCCCCGTCAGCATGGTGCCTCGACTGATCCTTTGCAGCATTTGCAGCATCTGCGGACGTCACACAGAGCAAAGGGTCAAGGAGCTGAATACATACTGATACTTCGGCTACTGCGGCAGATCAGCGAACGTGGCAGTGGTGTGCGACCCTAACATCCTTGATCAGACATACAGCAATGACGACGTGAAGCAGCAGCAGCTGCAGCGCATGCAATGTAATGACTTCCAGCAACGACAGCTATTTGGCGCTTGCCTGCAGGATCGCCGCACTGCGAGCGGGACTTCTCTGCATGCCCCTTCCTGTGCTCGCGCTGTGCGCGGTCGTGGGGCGACCTGCAGAAAGCACACAATGCTTTAATTGTCAGGCCTGGACCTTGTATGATACATTGCACAGCTCGATGAAATGCGCAGGTCATTAGTATGCCGCTGTTGACTTGTGTAGTCCCAGCCTCTGGAGCAGGGAAAGGGCAAGTAACATGCATTCTAGATCCCAGCTGCAGCCCACCTCGAGCGTCGCTGCCGTTTCGACCTGTGGTCATCTGCACGTTCAGGCCGCTCCTGCGCATGGCGCTCGCCGTGCCTATCGTGGCCGTTGGCCTGCCCGCGGCTGCGATCGTCGCCGCGCTGATCGCCTCCATCACGGCCGCCGCCATCACGGCCGCCGCCGCCGCCGCCGCTGCCTCTGTTCTCATGCTGTCTGCTCGGGCGGGCGGCCCAGACGCCGCCGCCGCCCCCACCGCCGCCACTGTGGTGGTGCCTGCTTGGTGCCGGCGCCGGCGGCAACGCGGGGGGCGGCGCGTCTTTGCCGGCCTTTTTATCCTTCTTCGCATGCTTCTCAGTCTTTTTGGCCGCCTTGGCCTCCTTCTTGGCCAGCTTCTTGGCCAGCTGCTCCTCCTTCAACGCTTGCACCTGCGGCAACGCAATCAACTTGTCGAATCAGCGGATAAGCGTCAATCTACACCTCTGCAGTCTCCCTCGAAACAGGAGGCGGCCCTGAATCTGTGCGCCAGCCGGAACATTGCTGAAACGCTGCGACAACAGAGGGGACGATCGCATCACATCCTGCAAAGGGCACCCAGCTCACCTGCTGCTTGATGCGCATCATCTGCACGGGATTGGCGATGACCTGCTTGCGCGCCGACTGCTCCTGCTGGCGGATTGCGAACAGCGGGTCCGAGTGCAGCCGTGCCCACGTCTCGTTGGCTGCTATCGGCGTGTCCTCCGCGTAGAATGACGGCAGCAGCGTCGCCTGCTCCAGGCGGCTCACCTGCAGAGGGGGTTTTTGCGGAGACGAATAGGTCAGCAGGCAGTTGACCAGACAGTTGTGGTGTTTGCAACAGGCCAAATGCAGGAGTCATAGACATCTGCAAAGCATTCCACACTTCAGGTCCAGCAGCGGTACATTTGTTGTGTCTGCAGTAGGAGTTCTGCAACATTCTTTCCGCTCACCTCCTTGTCCTGCTCCTGGACCTGGATGGGCGCCTGGCCAAGCATGGCCTCCTCGCTGCGCTTGTCGGCCTCCACCTTGGCCGTCATGCCGCCCGAATACATCCAGTCCAGCCGATCCGCTGCCCTGTATCAAAATGGAGCCGGATTGTCGGTCGCATTTCAGCAACGCTTTAAATGCAGCTGAGGGTGAAGCAGAAGCGGCAGCACCGTTGCATGCTCTCGTTCGGGTCGCCGCTCGACCGCGGTGATCGCAAGAAGAAGGCTGCGCGCGCAGCTCCTCGGGGGAACAGGGCGTCAGGGTGCATTCCAGTGTGAGGGGCGCACTTCTGGTGGCCGCCAGCGATGGCTGCCTGCTTGAGTTCCTCCCGCCCCCGCTCCTCCTCGATCTTCTTGCGCAGCTCCGCCAGAGAGCGCTGCTCGGCGGCGGCATCTCCCTCCGCCTTCCACAGCCGCTCCTGATTGCTCTGTCTTCCGGGATGCCATGTCTTCTTATTGAGGAAGCCCAACCCGCCCCCCACTGCACATCAAAATTTTACTATTTTGATATTTGTTTTAATTAATTTTTAATTTTATTGTATTTCTGTTGCTGTAAGCTGTTCACCTCCATATTTATAAGACACTCTTGCTCATAATCACTCGGACAGTGAGTATGTGTTCATGCTCTCGCCGCCACGGGCCCTCAGAATGCTTGCCAGACCGTTAGGGCGGCGGCCCGCAGTGCGCCTTACACCACTGCAATGCTGGAACCACTCACAGTATGGAGTGGTCATTCTCCGCAAATTTTCCATGCGTATTCTCATTGCAAGGTGCAGCAACTGACCAGCCGTGCACACTGGAAAACAGTCCTGACACCGAATGTCAAGGAAGGTGCATGCCAACAAGGTGCATGCCAGTACGCGCTCACTTTCAGATCCCTGCCTTAACGGCACCCACTGGCTTGTTCAGCTCGTAGTAAGGACGCAACAGCGCCTTCTGCACAAGTGGCGAGACGAGGGAGCCTCAACCGGAAGACTGTGACTTTGTGCTGATGGCCTGGCGTTCAATTGCCAGCTTTCGCTGAGTTTGTGTTGAGTTTCGAATGAAATGCTGGCAAGCTGCGACTGCTGCTGTGGAGTGCACATGTTCCGTGAAGGTGACCAGGGGTCGACAAGATGTTTACAATTATTCAATCTGCGAGATTTTCCTTCGTCGTTACTTCCTCTACCTCCTCTCCTCCTGCACACCGTAGGCCTGACCCTCTAGACAATCTTCTCACACGACATCCTCAACCGCAAACACCGCTCATCGCACGGTTAGATCCTCCCGCTCCTCCTCAAACTCTAGCTCCATGCCCAGCTGCCGCGCCCGTTTGCCGCGTGCGCTGGCCGGCGGCTGTGCTGCAGCGCGCTTGCCCCGCGGCCGGCCACGACCACCGCCCTCCTCGTCGTCTTCTGCCTCCGAGCCTGCCAGCCAAGAACAACACCATCAAACACCCAGCATGTCCAGGCAGTAGACAACACCACCACTGCATTTTACACACCATCATACGCTGCAAAAGAGCCACTGCTGCGCGCGACAGCACCACAGCAGGCCAGATTCGCAGTTCTAGCCGCCGCATGCAGACAGCGCGCACGCACCTGACGACTCGCTGTCGCTGCCGTACGCCTGCGGCGCGTCCTCGATGTCCTCATCCGACTCCGCGAAGTCCACCTCGTCGAGGTACTCGATCTCTTCCTCCTCCTCCTCCTGCGACACCGCATGCATTGATCGGCACTTCACTCACTTGTCACTTGTCTGGGTTTCCAGGTACAAGCACATCTTATCATGGTGTCGAGTTGAATTGACAATGCATGCAGCCGCGGGGCAGGGCTGTCGCGGGGTTGTTGCATGCCGCCGCTCACAAGATGCTGTCTCACCTCTGCCTCGCTGTCCTCCTCGTCGTCGCCCTCGATGAACTCCTCCTCATCCTCCTCCTCCTTCTCCTCCTCCTGCTCCAGCACCTGGGAGCGGGCACACCAAACACGTCATAATGCAAGTCGTGAGCGTGCAAGGCGTTAAGGTGCTGGCGTCGACTTGATCCTCCTCTTCCTCCTCCTCTTTTTTCCTCCTCCTGTTGCAGCACCTGGGAGCGCGCACGCCAACGAGTCATGCAAGTCGTGTTAGAGTTCATAATTTTGGTGAGGATACATCCTCTTCTTTCTCCTCCGTTTCCTTCTCCTGCTCCAGCACCTGGGAGAGCGCACACCAATGGGTCGGCTCGTGCAAGGTTGCAAGTTTTGGCGTCTCCTCCTCCTGCTGCAGCACCTGGGAACACGCACAACGACGTGTCACGCCGATGTAAGAGTTGATTTGGCGTCAATGAACTCCTCCTCTTCCTCCTCCTGCTCTAGCACCTGGGAGCGCGCACACCACATGGGTTATGCCAGAAGTGTGAGAGCGTTTGGCATCCAGCTCCAGGAGCAGCGTGCTGAGCTCCTGGCGCTCCTGACTGAATGTGCCCTCAGGAACACATGGGTAGTGCCTCCGCGTGCGCACGCCCTGCGCTGCCTGTACAATGTCTCACATGCACTGTCCGACACAGATCGCAGACTGCTGCATCTTGTTGTTATTCATGGTAGTGCGCGGCACCTTGAGGTACTCGCGGGTGGGGAAGTTGTAGATGTCGCCGTAGGTGCCCTTCTGCAGCCGCTCCAGCAGCTCGTTCTCGATGGTGGTCTCCAGCTTGGCCGCCGTCTCCGCCTTCTCCAGCTTCCGCCGCGTCTGCTGCTCCTTCCTGTGCACAATGCCAGAAAGAAGATGTTGATGATCGTGTTGAACCACACAGAGTCTGGGGCGCATGCGCCGTGTGTTACGCCCCGACGCCCCGCGCGCCTCAGCTCCAGCCGCCACCATTGCACGCAACGCCGAGCCAACATATTGGGCGCTGCCACAGTGATCAGAGCTGTCCTCCTTGACCTGGGATCTAGTGTTTCACGCGAGTCAAGCGTGCCACCAGGAGGACAGACAAGGGAGGGTCGCACCTGGTGGCGAGCGGCACCATCTTGAGCCGCGGCTTGGAGGCCAGCTTCCGCATGCGTATGAGGTACTGCGTGATCTTCGTCAGCCGCTGCTTGTTCTTGTGCACCAGGAACTTGGGCCAGTATGCTAGGTGCTCGTCCACCTGCGCACCGGGGCCAAGTGCGTCATAAGGGTTCCAAGGCTGGCGCAGCAATATCCAACAATGTTCCGAGTCAGCAACAGACAGCGTTGCTGATGGCAGTCGGAAGGGCAATGTACTGTCAGGCCTTCCCCTCGAGAATAGCAGCACCCTCACCTGTCCTAGCGCATCCGCGTACTGCTTCTTCAGGCGGATCTTCTGCCACATGTTCCGCGGCGTGTGCGCCCGTTCGATGGTTTTGATGTACAGGTAGCAGCGGCCGCCCTCCTCCCTGATGGTGGCGTAGCGGCTGTTTGCGAGCGGGCACGAGCTGCGGTTGCACAGGCCTGTGACATTGTACTCGTTGCGGCAAAACGTCTGCACGCCGCCGGCGGCAGACTTTGTTTTGGCCTTGTAGCTGCAGAAGTCGTGGTTGATGACCTGCGAGACAGCAGAGCGATCGTTTGGCCCATTCCAGCCTCGTGCATGAAGCCTCAAACTGTGGCTGCGCAGCTGTATCAGCCGCCGCGGGCGGCGAGCCGCACTACGGCGTCAAACCAAAACAACGGCAAGGGGCTCAAACGCTGTTCCAAATGCTTCAAGGTGGCATTGGAAGCGTTTCTCACCTGCCAGATGACCTCGTCGTGCTGCATGCCTGCGAACTGCCCCTCAGCAGCCGCCCAGCACCAGCTCTCTTGCTAGAGGCCGCGCAGCCTCCTGAGTCCTTGCAGCGTCTAGAGAGACATTCCAGCTGCTCTAATTTGTAGCTTGCTGAAGTTTGCAAGCTTGTAAAAGCCGGCAGCAGTGCCAAAAAGCTTCCGGAATGAGCAAACACAGCACGAATGTCGTTGTCGCGGGCGTCAATGGAGCGCTGTTCAGCCGGCGTTGACCTCGCGCAAACCTAGCAGCTTGACATGTGCAGAGGAAAGCGGTAATGACCTGCATGAATGGCGGCAATCATGCATTTCTGCGGTTCTGCGCACGTGCATCACTGCAAGAAAGGTGTTCGAGTCGCCAGACGCGTATCGATCCAGCAAAATAGTGTTGCGTGCGCAGCAAGTTTGCAATAGCTGTTGCGCTAAGCATTTCGCAGCCGTGCACTCGCATCTCTCAGTGGCTGCACCTGACGGCGCTCTTTTGCACACTCTGTATCCGCAAGTTTCTAACAGTAACAACCAAATGGTGAGTGTCTGAAGCCTGCATTGCGTTCCGCATTGCTGCACAATCTCATCCATGTTGCAGTCGTGGCAATCGCCATGCATGCATAATCGTCCTTGCACCGCAGGCGCAGCAGGTGAAATTGCCGCAGGGTCAGTCGGGCGCCGCATTTTCCATGGTGGGCCAGCACTGCTTCGGCAGCCAGCCGCAGCTGACAACCGACGCCAGCCTGAAGGACGCCGTCTGCAGACTGAAGGACGCGGGAAGGCCGTGGACGACCGTGAGCGGCTATGCAAATGTGCTGCGGGCGCTGGCACAGAGCAGCCGGCATGCGGACAAGCTTCTGGGCGCCGACGAGGAGACTAAGACACAGGCGAGGCCTCTGCCGACCATCAGCCTGCGAGCTGCCTGGGCGATCCATGGCGGCAGGGCGTGGCATGCGACACCTGGGAGTGGCGCGAGGCCGTCGACTGCAGATGTTCATGCCGCAAAGTATACATCAGTACGCTTTCTCGCAGGTCACGGAGTGGCTGGAGTTCCGAGACTCGGAGGGAGCCGCCATGAACGACGCCAAGCTGCAGAAGGTGAGCTGGGAAATATGACGGCATGTCTGATCTTGATGTAGGAGTAGATGATGTGCATCAGCAGACAGATGGTGCAACCGTGCATGCTGGCTTGATGCTGCGGAAGGGGCACCCAGCTACTGCCTGGTGATCGTGATGGTCAGACGCAACCGTCTTGCTGCCTCGCATGAGTGTTGACTTCCTTCCACATCATCAGGGTTTTGCTCGGCGTGCGCCCAAAAAATCGTGAGCGTCTGAACGATCTCCTCGCAGCTGAACGAGCACCTGCTGACGCGCAACTACCTGGTGGGCGGGGACCTAACGCTGGCGGACTTCGCCATATTCGCCGCGGCGCACTCGGTGGTGTCGGCGCTCTCGCAGGAGCAGGTGCAGCAGCACGTCAATCTCGTGCGATGGTGAGTAAAACATGATAACCAACATCCTCTCAGCAGGTCCTGCATCGCTTTGGCAAGCTGCTGTTTGGATGCTGCAGGAGTATCCATCCCTGCGCGTGCGATGCTGCATAGAGTGGCACCCGAGCCTCCCTGAGCACCACTGCATGCAGCACCCACATGCAGGGCTGCAGCCCTGGCGACCAGTCCGCGCCTTGGTGAAACATGCGAGCTGTGATGTGCAGGTTTGACTTCATCCAGCACACAGCGGACACGACGGACACGCACGCCAAGGTGGCTGTGAAGAAGCCATCGCTGTGCGTTCCGCGGCCGCCTGCCCCGGCCGCCAAGGTAGGCAGGGCGGACTGTTGCAAGAAATGCAGGGCGGACCTCTGCAGCATTCAGTAGCTTTGTGCACTGAGCTGGCAGACACAAACTGTCAGACAGTGCCTGTCACATGCCAGGATGTGCTGCGTGTAGGAGTTTTGTTCATGCTGCAGGACAAGGCAGCCGCAAAGGGCAAGGACAGCGGTGACAAAAAGGCAGCGGCGGCAGCGCCCTCGGGCGCGCCGGCGGCGGCAACAGCGGCCACAACAACGGCGAGCCCGGAGCAGACGGCGCAGGCGCCCGCAGACGCAGCACCACCGGCAGCGGTGAGTCTGGCGAAATGGTCAGCCGAAAGCTTTGGGAGCTGCACGAGGGCGGAGGCAGGGCAGAGGCACATGGATCTTAGCATACAACGAGTACAGCATGACTACAACTGCACAAGCTGAAGCGATTGCTCGGTGCAAATGCTGCACAGCTACATGCCTGCATAATCTGCGGCAAGTCATTCAGGCAGATCGAATCATGCCGGCGTTGCTCAGATCTTGATTCATGCATGCGCACAGCAACATAGTCAAGTTGATTTTGTTGAAACATTCGCAGGCTGATGCGGCGGGCGATGAGAAGAAGGGCAAGAAAGAGAAGAAGGAGAAGAAGGCAAAGGCGGCCCCCGCACCCGCAGTCAAAGCGCCTGCATCCATCACCGCACTGGATATCCGGGTCGGCGAGGTGGGCGCCCAACAAACCCTGAAAAGTCCGATCTGTGCTCCGAGTGTCTGAGGTCTCAGAGGTGCCAAGTGGCCTCCAACATGCGTGGATGTTGTCGGCATGCATGGTGCATCTATCCTTGTCCAGGCAAACTGCGGTCAAGCTGGTCGGCTGCCTGTTTGCAGCCGTACCCACTGGGGTGCAATTCACGTAGGTTGGTATGTGAGGCTGAAACGGTGAGATGTGTACAGGTGGTGGACGTGCAAAACCATCCAGACGCCGAAAAGCTGTACATCGAGAAGATCGACCTGGGCGAGGAAAGCGGCCCCCGCACGGTGAGTCTACCAACGTCAATTCCTGACTCAACTCTGACAGTGAAAGTTCCCGAAAACCCTCAGCCTGCTAGCATCTCTGTCTCCAGCCTTCTGGGCTGCCGCTGCCGACCCATTGAATGGAGCACTTGCCGTACTGGGCCAGTCCCTGGCTAACTGCAATGAACCAGCCACCAACCGTTTTCACCTGCCAATGCAGATCGTCAGCGGCCTGCGGCTCTTCGTGCCGTTGGAGCAGATGCAGGGGCGGCGGGTGGTGGTGCTCGCCAACCTGAAGCCCGCCAAGCTGTGCGCCCCCGAAACAAACTTGGGAAATGTGTGCGCGTCAACTCCTGGTGTTCTATGGTTTATGTCCGCATCCTGGGCGTCGCCTTCCACTGCATTGCACAATAAGATTCGATGTTCGAACTTGAGATGTGAAGAATGTGCATGACCATGGAGTGGGATTTGGTTTTCGTCTCCAGAGCTTCCTGAAGTATACGCTGTGTACATCGAGACCCGTCAGAGGTTGAGATCAAAAGGACGCTGCGCACCCGCTGCTGCTGCAGGGTGGGCATAGCCAGCGCGGGCATGGTGCTGTGCGCCTCCAACGGCGACCACACGGCGGTGGATCCCATCTCGCCGCCGGAGAGCGCCGCCATCGGCGAGCGCATCACCTTTCGGGGACACGAAGGTGCGAGTTTTGGTTTCAGAACGAAATGGAATCTAATCGCCGCATGGACCCCACTTCGCCGGAGGGCGCCGCCCTTGGCGAGCACATCGCCTTTGAGGGGCACGAAGGTGTGAAGCGCTGCTGCCGCGGCCAGGCTTCACACCACGCGCCACACTCTGCACAGATGCACAGCCTGGAGCAGCATAGATTCCCCTGTCAAAGCGGCACCTTTGGTCGACCAGCACATGCACGGAGCCTCGCGTAGAGGGCATTTGCTCGCCGTCACACCGGCTTTCCAATATCAGACGTCACAGCTGTGCTGTTGCCCTGTGCAGGCGAGCCGGAGGCGCAGCTGAACCCCAAGAAGAAGGTCTTCGAGGAGCTGGCGCCTTCGCTGAAGACCGACGGCAGCGGCGTGGCAAAGTATCAGGACATTGCCTTCTCCACGTCCGCCGGCGTCGTGACCAGCACCATTCCAAACGCGTCCGTCAGATAGGTAGTTGAGAAGGCGTGTGAACTGCAGCACTGCTGATGTCTGGCCCGAGGATCCCTTGGCAGCAGATCCTATGTCAGTACTGAGAGAAACTGTTTGGGAGCCGAAATGTCGCGAGACGTCTGGACACATTTTCCCACTCTAGGTGTCCTTGCAGCTGATGTTGTGATCGCTGACGTAAAGGAAGCAGACTGGAGCTGTGACCACAACCAAAACCGGTTGCCTGTGCGTTCGTATCCACATTGCAGGCTAGATACCTATCAGAGCCATGCGCCCCCTCCCTGGCCGTCAATGCAACTTGCCCAGGTCCATCTTCTTCTTTATGACCTGGTGGCCGTGATAGAACAGTGCATCCACGATCCCACTGACCGTGAACACGCCCCTGCAGTGCAGCAACATCGTCATCCAGCAGCACTGACCCTGTGCACTGGTCAGTTGACATGCATGGGCAGCTCGTGCGGGCAGGGAAGTGGCGCACCCCACGATCGCGCATGCGCTCGTCAAAAACTCCATGAACGACGACCGCTCCTCTGTCAGCTGCACCTGTAGACCACAGCTCGCATGTCAGATTAACTGGTGCTTTCAAATGATGCGTTGCAGGCTAGAAAGCGGTCAAATCAGCGGCGCCGGCCCATGGTGGCAAATGTCTCCCAACGTAGTTGCGCACCTTGATCGGGCTCAGGTCGTAGAAGAAGAACACGCCCGGCAGGTTCTGGCCGACCGTCAGGTCCGAGTGCTGCGCGGTTAGAGGACTGGCTATTGAGGAGGCGGCACACATTCTGCAGATGAGTTGTCGATGTCAAGACACAAGACGGCAGGCTGGCGGCGTGCAACAGCAAATGTTGCACGTTTAGAAAATTGCCGCTGGCACCTTGAAGTACTCGGTCACAGAGTACTGATTCGTGGAGATGGTGTTGTTGCGGACGTCTGTGTAGAGCGTCGGCACCACCTGTGCGGCAGGAAATTGTGCAATGTTACGCCAGCGCCAATTCCACATAGCCATAGAGTAGAACAAAGCAGTTGCCAGGACGCAGCATGGCTGTCAACTGCAGCCCCGCGCAGACTCACTCGCGCACTCACCTTGAGGAAGTACTGGTGCATTCCCGTGTCACCTGCACAAAGTGCAACGTGCAATGTATGAAACCTGTACATGCCATAATAACTGGGTTTCCAGCATTGGCAACGCCACCGCATCAAACACCCAGGTCCGCAGGCCGATGGTTGGCGATCAGGAGTCACCCACCTGCCGGATTGAGACCAGTCTTCTGCTCCTTCTTCACCCCATCCAGGGGATTCTTGCGGCCAGGAAACTCCTGGGCTCAGACACAAAGGCGCTGCGTGTCACACCTTAGGCGATGGTGGGCAGAACCAGAAAAACCTACTGCCGTCAGGGCTGTGCTGCTGAACCTAAAGCAATGACAGCACTCGAGAGCCGCATACACTTGAGCGCCGCATGCAGCTGCTGCCGGGCGCCCACACCTTGCCGAAGCTGAGCTTGTTGATGCGGTGGGAGACGTCGAAGTTCTTCGTGGGGAAGGGCACCAGGTCATGCACGTGCATGTTGCCCTGCTGGAAGGACTTGCCCGGCGCAAAGTGAAAATTGCCCGCTACCTGAGCACCAAACGTAGTTCACACCTGACAAATTCAGAACTGACAGCCACTCGACACCTGAAAGAGTTCCAGGGAATTTGGCCTACAGACTCTGTCGCACCACAACCTCTGCCCATCGACGAAGCACCGCGAAAGCAGCCAGGAGCAATCGTGTCCAACTGAGTAGCCGGATTGAACCAGGGGAGCCAGCCACGTACCTTGTTCACGAGCAGGGTGCCCCACATGTGGCAGCCCTCACCTTGTTGCTCCTGCAACATCATCACACACGATAGCCTTCGGACCAAGACGGCATATACTGTCCACAGGAGCCGTTTCGCTGCTAGCGCCGCGTCCAGGCATTGAGGTGGAAATGCTCATTTGATGAGCCCCACTTCAATGCACAGGTACTTCTATGCACAGCATGGGCAGCGTGTTGAATGGACATCGATGCACGGGGCATCTGACGTGTCATCAGACGCAGCCAGCAGCCCACCTTGATCTTCGTCAGGAACCCCTCCTTCGCGCACTGCGCGATGCCCTGCGGGTTGTTGAACCCCCACCCCCGCTTGCGGTACGCTTCCCTGACCTGCGAGGGCGCCGCATGCAGCAATGAAGACGCGCCGACAGGTGCGGCCACATCTTGCCTCAGTGGAATAGAACTCGTCTTGCCAAGATGATGCAACCGACTGTGTTTCTCGAGCAGGCCCAGCCTGCTGCCGCCGCAGGCCTGCCGCCCCGCAAGTTGCGACCGCCAAGAGTGGTGGGCAGCCGTGCGGCCGTGGGCGCAGCCTGAGCAGCTCCAATTGTCAGTCGTGTAGTCATGAACGACTCAAGCACGGAAACGGCAGCGCACCTCGTGGCAGGTGTTGCAGCACTCGTGGTCATCCTGCTGCGCTCCGTAGCAGGAGCCGCAGAAAGTGCCGTTGGCGCCGTCCGGCGACGGCGGCTCCTGCGCCTGTGCAGAGCCAATCTGCGCGCGAGGCACACCTCCATGTCACACTCGTGTCCAGCTGGCAAACCCCCCTGCTCCTGCCTCTACGGCCCCTGTCCAGGAACCCGTCCAGGAACCCGTCTACTCTGAATGCATAGAGAGCACACAGGCGCCGCCTACCTCGTGCCTGCCGCCATCGTCCTGGCGGCAGGCTCACCCGCGGCCAGCAGCCGCCATGCCTCTGCACGTAGCTGCTGCTCAGCGTGCCTGCCTCTGCCCTCGCCGGGCATGCCCCTCCCCAGGCAGCGCTCATACAGAATCTGATGCATCTGCACATATCTGCATGATTGATAGTACCAGGATACGCTGCCCACCTCGTGCTTCTCGCCGTCGTCGAGCGGCACGCCATCGGGGCCCAGCTGCTTGCAGATGATGTGTGGACCGTCGCTGATAGTTGTGATGAAACTCAGAGATACACTGCCAGAACAACAACCACACCTCGTGTTTCTCGCCGTCGTCGAGCAGCACGCCGTCGGCATGCAGTCGCTTGCGAAAGGTGTCGTGATCTGATAAATGTACGTGAAACTCAGAAATATGCTGCCCACAAGACCTGCCTTACCTCGTGCTTCCCGATGTCGTCAAGCGGCACGCCGTCAGCGCCCAGTCGCTTGCAGAAGATATTGTGCACGATAGCGGTCTAATAGTTGTAGCAACTGAGAGATACACCGCCAGAAGAGCAACACACCTCGTGTTTCTCGCCATCGTCGAGCGGCACGCCGTCGGCGCCCAACCGCTTGCGAAAGATGTCGTGGTCCACATCCAGTTCCAGCTCGCCGCTGACGTCCATCGCGTCCAGCGACAGCCAGCCGCACGGCATGCCCGGGAAGGTCACGTCGACCTACAATGGCGTGAGACTGCTGCGTTTGACGACGCTCGTGTTTAATGGTAGTTTATTCATTTTATTGACAGTGACGGGGACTGTGCCAATGGAAGAGGCAGACAATGCTGTTTGTGCCATACATGCACGCACAATGCTTTCAGTGCGACAAAGGGGCGGCGGCGGACATTGATCTGCAGCTTCTCCCCCCTGGATGTGTCCACCGACAGGTGGTTGTCCGTCCTCAAGGTCAGAAATAGCCCTGCAGTTTAGAGCAGGATCATTATCGAGGTGCTGTCATGAAGAGTTGCAAGGGTCAGGTGACCTGAGGGGGTGTCAGAGCACGAGGACAGCGTGTCATGCCGGTCTTGCGCAATGCACGCAAAACTGCATGTTGCCCAACAGACTGTCTCTGACAAGACAGCCACGTAGGCAGCATTCGATGAGCCTTAGAGGACCACTCACGCAGCTCAGAGATGAACAGCGTGAGCATGATGATGCTCGACACCAGGGTGATGACGCCGCCGGACAGCGTCCGAGTGAAGAAGTCTGCACTTAAGATATGCTGCCAATTTGAAACCTCGTCGTGAAGGCAGCGGTCAAGAGAGCATGTCAAGGTGGGGTGTCATGAACCCAGACATGAAAAGGGTGCCGGGCGCCACGCCGCCGTACCTTCATTGACTTTGCCAAAAGCGTCCAGCTTGCGGACTTTTTCCCACACCTCCCCCATGGTTCAACTGTTCTCAGCTTCCGCAGCAGCTCGGCGCGTTACACGGCGCAGTTCGCCCTGCCTCGCTGCGCGTTCGCTGCCAGCGGAGAGTTCACGATGCGGAGGGCGCTCAGCGCAAGTGACATGGCGCCGCTCACGGCATCCCCACTGTTCGTTGCTGCCAACCTCAGCAGCGAAGGCAACACGACGCGAGTAAGCCAAGATCTACTAAGCTATACTGAGGCGAAGGAGTGTCCGACAGCTGCACGTCGAGCAAGTGCACCGGGTGCACCAGAGATTATGGGTCCGGCAAATCTCGGGATAGGACGTGTCAGCGTTCTGTCCCGGCAAGCTGATCAACGTGATGGTGTTGCGAGGCACGATCGCCTGCAAGTGGTGTTGATACGGCGAGAAATAGCGTCTGGGATCAAGTACAAGTGAGTATTGATCGGATGTTACTGCTGACTCCGACGATCTTCAGGTTTGCGAATGTTGTCGCTCGTCAAGACGGTCTGCAATGTTGTCCACTGCAACGACAATCGCACTGCAGCTCTGACATTCTTGAAGTTTGTTCAGCACACGCTGAACAAATTTTGAGGGTCTGTACCGGAAGGGTTGTCGGCGGCAATGCGGCGGTCACATGCTTTTCATGAGCACGCATCGCACTCACGCAGGTTCACAGATCCTGATACCTTTCCAACTGATTCTCGAGCGCAGCAGCATGATCAGCCGGCTGACAAACTTTCAGTCCCCAAGGCGACGGTGACCTTGGCGCAACTAAGACCATGTCACTCGTCGTGTCACTTCTGGCAGTCTCTTTGTCTGCCAAGTGCATGGATGTGCTTGCAAAACTCCGCCCAACAGCGGCCGCAGGTTTTATCTCGTCCTCATGCCGTAACAGTCGCCGGCTCCGTCTTTTGCGGCTGCTCAGCGGGCGCCGCGCGCCGTGTGATCTTGGTGCGCAAGCCGCTGGCGGTGTGGATCGTCGCGCCGGTGGCCATGCCCACGTCCTCCGGCCCACCCACAAACCTAAAGTCAAAGCGCCTGCGAGACAGGGGCAGCCATGCTTCAGTGTCAGCCTCTTGTGATCCATGCAGCCTGGCAGGACTACAGGCAGTTGGGCAAGCTGCTGCTCATGTCCCGCACTGTCACGGCGGAGCTGACCCCTCCGCAGCTGTCGGATCGAAACATAATTCGAATCGCGTTGTTCAAACAGAACGGGCGGCAATTGAGGAGCATGTCCAGGGCAACGCTGCTCAAGCAATTGAAAATGGAAGTCAGATCGGCCGAGGGCGCGCACTTGAGCAGCATGGCGAGGATGACGGTCGCCTCCATCAGCGCAAACTGGTCACCGACGCACTTGCGCTGGCCGCCGCCAAAGGGGATGAATGCAAAGTCGGAGGCCACCTCGTTGGGGTACAGCGAGCTGCCCTGCGCCTCCGGCCTGTGACGCGCCACGTTGATCAAATCAGTGAATGACACGCTACTTGTATAGTGGAACATGCATGGATCAGCAGCCGTCCACACATGGAAGGAGACTGCCAAATGTGATCGTGGCAGGGAGCTCATGCTGCATGCCTGAGCCGGCAACGCGTCAGGAGGCCGGGACCGTTTCGGCAGTCGTTCGGCGAGGAGGTGACGCTGCCGGCATACTGCAGGTTATCCTGACACTTCTGGGTGACTATCATGTTAGATGATGTCACCTGTAGCCGGCCCATTTGCCGTTGAAGGCTGGATTGCTGTGCGGCTCGGAGAAGCGCTCCGGGCGGAAGGCGTCCGGGTCCTTCCACAGGTGCGGCGAGCGGTGCAGGTTCCACACGGAGATGAACAGGTCGCAGCCCTTGCCGATGGGGTAGCCGCCCTCCGCGCCGTTCTGCACCCACATCAGGACAACATCATAGAACTCTGTCGATGTTCGCTGCCTGAGGCCCGTGTGCGGGCCCTGGGAATGCGGCACTGCGCCGTTCCTACACGATTGCCCCATCCCCTGCAGCTTGCAGGCACGGTCCATTGCCACACACATCACACGGCGGGCGTGAGGACCATGAAGTCATCTAATCCAGCGCATAGGCTCACAGGCACGTACAAATGTCGCACTCACCAGGCCGGCGGGCAGCACGTCGTCCTCGAGCGCGCAGCGGATGAGGACGGGCGGCTGCGGTTGCGATTGAAGTCGATCTTACAACCCTCTAAAATCTTAGCAAAGCTACTCACCAGGCTGGCGGGCAGCACGTCATCCTCCAGCGCGCGGCGGATGAGGATGGGCGGCTGCGGGTATAAGTAGAGTGTAGTTGAACTTACAGCGCTGTAATATTGTACAGGAGCTACTCACCGGGCCGGCGGGTAGCACGTCATCCTCGAGCGCGCGGCGGATGAGGATTGGCGGCTGCGGGTACGAGTAGGATAAAAATGTACAACCCTCCACTATTTCAGCCAAGCTACTCACCAAGCCGGCGGGCAGCACGTCATCCTCCAGCGCACGGCGGATGAGGATGGGCGGCTGCGGGTACAGCCGCAGCGACTCCGACAGCGTCACGCGCATCAGCGGCAGCCGCGCAATCTCGTCCAGGCCTGGGCGCCCGCAATACACGACACATCAGCAAGGGTGTTCTAACACAGTTTCCGAATCGAACTCCCACTGCGGTGGAAGCCGACCTGATCACATGGCGCCGCTTCAGCCAGCCTTTGCCGACGTCCTTGCGAACCGTCGTCCTTGCAACCTTGCCTTCGGCATGCGATTGCTCTTCAGTGTGTGCAGCTGCGGCATCAGAAGGGCGGCAATACAGCTTCTGAATGCCATAACTTCCCAATGAGACAAAGGGACTATTGTGTCACCATTATAGAATACCTAGGGACCTGTCGGCGAGGAAGCCATTGCAAGGAGGGCAATGCAGCTTCGAAATGCTATTTCAACCAAACAACGTCCTGATTAGGAAACAAATCGAACCTGGAGGGCTGTCGCCGAGGACGCTGTCCACCTCCTTCACCACCTGGGCGGCAACGTCCGGATGCTGCATCAGCAGGAACAGCGCCCTGCGCGACAGCGCCAGAGCGTCACGATCGACAAGTTCGGTGCCACTGCAACACCGTGCATTTGAGCAGTCTGCGATTGCTGATATTCGGAGGCGCAAAGGCGAAGCCGCCAACTGGACACCAGGCATCGGCCCGTCATGCCTTGGCACAGTTCAGGAGCACAGTTCTGGCATGCCCTGAGCCGGCTGACTCCATAAGTTCCGACACAGTTGCACAAGTGCGAGGGCTGCAGATGTGCGCGCATTGCGCACCAGGTGAGCACCGCCGCGGTCGTCTCGTGCCCCGCAATTAACATGGTCATGAGGTCGTCCCGCAGCTGCTTGTCCGAGGGGTCCGCGTCGCGCACGTCCACCAGGAAGCGCAGCAGGCTGGGGTCGCGGACCTGTACAGATGTGATCCTGCAGGCTTGACGTCTGGGTGCATTCCCAGGCTGGCCTCCGAGTGTGATGGGTGGAGAGCAGCTGTCGGCCAGAGGGACCGTCTCGGCGGCGGGGTTCAGTGTGTATCAGATGCTGCATGTCGACAGGGCCCATGACACGCACGGTGCGTGTCATGCAGCACACAGTCGCCATTCTTCCTGCTGCTGCTGTGAAGCACTCCCATACCTAAAGCATTTGCACCAGCTGAGAGGAATGAACCGCAAACCTTGCAGCAGGCGCACATCTGCAGGGCCTCGCCGTCCCCCAGCTGCTGCATGCGCTTGGCGAGATGATATAAAACTGTTTGACAGAGATATCGACGTGCTGATTTGATTTCGTCTCACCTTGGAGTCGTCGCGCATCTGTAGGGCCTCGATGCTCCGGCTGCTGCGTGCGCTCGTGCGTGTTTTTGGTGTGAGCGTTTATTTTTGCGCTTGTCTTGTGTGGAGAGCGCTTGCCTTGGAGTAGTCGCGTGTCTGCAGGGCCTCGATGTCCTCCGGCTGCTGCGTGCGCTTGGCAAGTGCGATGAGCTCGTCCAGACAGTCGTTGACCACCACCAGGTCTGCGCGGAACTTCCGCTGCCGTGGCACCAGGTACCTGCATGTATCAAGGTCATACCACTATAAATCAGATAGAGCTTGGCGAGCGCGATGAGCTCGCTCAAGCAGTGGTCGACGACCACCAGGTCCCCCGAGCTGCCGCTGCCGCGGCACCAGGTGCCTGCGCTTGTATCAATATCGTTACATCTGTTTGAATATATAGACGAGCTCGAAAGTGCGCAACGAGCTCGTCCAGGCTGTCGTTGACCACCACCAGGTCCGCTCGGAACTGCCGCTGCCGCAGCATCAGGTACGTGCGTGTTTGCCTCGATTCAAGATTCGTCGGCTCGGGGTTGTCTGACTTCAGGAGACGGCTGCTGCAAGGCTGTCGTGCTGACTTTCCGTTTGCAGCTTGTTAAGTTGGACCTGCCGCTGCCGTAGCACCAGACACTGTGAAGCATAAAGTGTTTTGACCATATAAGAACTGGATGCAAGGTGTTGTGTCTTAGGCATGTCCGAGGATGTCCCCTGTCGATACAGCCTGGGCGACGCGCGCCATGACTGTCACTTGATCAGGGCCACCTGAAAATGCATGGCGAGCGCTTCGCTGCGAGAGCCAGGGCGAATGGCCACACCTGGTGAGCGGCAGGTTCCAGTATGGGATGTAGAAGGTGGAGCGGTGCTCCGCTTCCTTCAGAAGCCCGTACACCGCCTGCACAGCAGTATGCAATATTAGAGTACATGACCGTCTGCATGTATGCTGCACACTGCATCTGACAGCAAGCACTGTGGCGTCTTCAGGAGTGCCGGTAGGACTTGGGCCGAGCAACAGGTGTGTGCACGCCGATCTGACGCAGCCAGCAGGTGAGTGCAAGCGCAGGGTTCTGCCGTTGACGAGCCGACGCGATGCAGCCATCGCGCGACAGCAAATATTCTGATGCATCTTGATGACAGCCAAGGGCAGACAGCTCCGGGCGCCGCAGTTTATGTGGGTTCATCTTCTGTCGCACCTTGATGACGGGGGACTCGGTGGTGATGGACCCGAAGTCATAGTTGAACACGCCCAGGCCGATGATGTCTAGCCCCAGATTCAGGAACTCCACCTCCATGTCCACCTCCGCCTCCTACAGAGAGCAGGGTGTAGGGCTTGTTGTAGAACTGGATCCTTCCCTTCTCCACCGCTGCTTCTGAAAGAGCAGGTCATATACAGATCTTCCAGCCCAGGCAGGTGCAAGCATGTTCCCGACACTGGCATCATTCCGAAAGCGGCGCTGTGCATGCCTCCCTGAAGCCGGGACTTGCATTGATTGCCCCTTCCGCCGCCTTCTGGCCGCAGGTACGGCTGGCGACCAGGCCTGCTCACTCATCCGCCGCCGTGTAAGCAGGCACACAAGGCAGGCGCCAGCTGCTTTCCCTACCTGCCGACTGTCGATTGCAGCATTGAACTTGTCGATGCTGCGCTGCGTGCATGCGCCGAACATGCGGGTCATCGCCTCCAGGTAGGCGCGGTGGAAGGCGGGCACAATCGCCCGCCGCCGTGGCCTCCATGTCTCCAGGTCCGCGGGAATGAGGCCCTTGCCCATGATCGGCTCCAGGATCTCTGCCAGCACACCCTTGTCGTAGTTGCTTGCATTCTCCTGCGGTCACCAGGCATTCAGAGCTTGCTGACATGCGAATGCATGCCCAATGTGTGGATCTACACTCGATGCCCAAGCAAGGTGACGAGCCAGCCAAAAGCTTGCAGTCTCCGCTGCCTTGCAGTCAGACGTCAAGGTGCAACTTGCCATGCACCTTCAGGAGGTGCCGCACGACCACCGGGTCGGACACCACAATGAATGCCTTTGGTCCAAAAGCCAGCTTGAAAACGCCGCCGCTTTCAATGAACCTGCAACGCACGGAGCATGCGTTCAGACCTCTCAATCGGGCACTGCAAGCCGATTGCCATTCCCAAGCTGGACGAGAGACGAGACACGCTGGCAGCGACCGCAATCTTGCCTTCCTGGAAAAACCCGAATGGCACACGCTCCGAGAGTGAACCACTCACCAATTGTACAGGGCCTTGAAGAGCGGCTCGTCGCCAGCCAGGTCTGACAGCTCGCCGGTGGCCACAGGGATATTCTCCCCGCCCACATTCGGCTGGAAGTAGCCCTGGGTGACCTGTCGCAGGGCAACGGCAAGACAATGGCGGCACGCTCACGCCAGCAGTAGCGTAACCTTGCAGGGCATGCAGGCACTGCGGCATGCATACGGCATGCACTGCGGCAAGCTCAACCACCCGCACCAGCCCTCTGGCAGCGTCAGCGTAGGTGGCATCAGCACGCACGGGCTGACAGGGCGGACCTCCGTCAGCAGGCGGCTGTAGCCGTCCTTCACATTGCCCTTGCCCCTGTAGAAGGCGTAGATTGTGGCCAGAATGCTGGGCGTGAAGAAGATGCCAAGGCCTACGGCCGTGTCCTGCAGGCTGCATGTCGTGCATGCGTCGCCGCGCCGCCGCCGCAGACCGCCTCTGCGGCTCGCCGTCGTGCCGATGCTTGGGCTGGCAAACGGCTGCTGGCGCCGCGCGAAGCTGAAGCTGCTGCTTCCATGGGATTGTGCGAAGAGGCTGGCAACAGGCCTGCTGCTGCGCTGCGACGGTGTTGCTCGCGGACTGCCGCCGGCAGGTGGCGCGACGCAGCCTGGCAAACACATGTTCATCGCCGGAGCCATCGCCTAGCAGTTTCACCTCATGATATTCAAGTTGATTCTGCGCCTTTCGGCCGCACGCAGTCTCGCTCAACTCTTCTTCGAAATCCGGAAGCACATTGGAGGATGTGAGTTCCTCCTCACAGACGTGCAATGGACAGCTGGGAAGATGAACCGATACTATGCTTCGTCCGGATGCAATCGCTGCGGAGAACTGTGGGTCGTAATATGGCAAGCTGACGCAAGCTGCGATCGATGTGCACAGGATCTGTTGATAAGCAAGCTAAACCCTTTCTCCAGTCTTGGACTGTTGGAAGGCGGGAGCATGGGACCAGCAAGCGCAAGCTGTAGCAGGGCCGTATTATGACCAGTTTGCTTACATCACCACTCAATATACGTGAAAGTATCCGCCTGGCAAGTGGTCGTGTGAAAAGCAACACGTCGAAATTTTGGGCGCCTTCAGGATTGCTCATTTGCAAGGCTGAAGTCCAGGAAAGACTGAGAAACGCACTTTCTGTTTCGACCATCTGTAATCTGTATCGTAGCATCTTGGGATGCGCAATTTGCTGACCAAGCGGTCATCCGCAGGAGGAGACTGAAGAATTACGCCCTGTTGCGCACCGTGGTGCAGCATCCCGCGTTCGACCTGCTGTCTTCCAGCGTCATACATTGAGCTTCTGAAGCTGCCGTAAATCTGCCAGAGACTGCCGATGGCGGCCACAAGCAGCGGCAGCGGCGGCCGCAAGGGCTCGCCGCTCAAGCTGCCGCGCCTGCACCTCAAAGCCGAGCTACTGCAGGCAAGGTTCCGGACATTGCTGATTTCACGTCTCGTTCGATCACGGGGGCAGGCGATCATCCGTGAAGCAACATGACTCGCACAGGTTACTTAATACAGCGGCCATCCCTCCGGTTGTGCCAATCGCAGGATGTGCCGAGCCTTGCCGCCTTGCTGGCCACCGCCACGGACGCCGGGCCGCCCAACCGCGCGGCGGCGACGCAGGCGGCTGCGCAGGCCGCCGCCGCGGCCGGCCCGCTGAAGCCTGGCTCTGCGCAGCTGGGCCTGAGTGCGTACCGGGACTCGCGCGCCGCACGCATTTTCCAGGACGAGGAACGCACCGAGGAAGACGACCTGGTAAGACTGTGATGTGCTGCTGCTCCAAAGCACTCAGCGCTGCTCAACACTGCCGGCGAATGCACGAGTGCAATGGCTGTGGCGGGACGCAATTCCTCCCACTTCGCATGTCATGGTGAGAACGGAGTCATCCCACACTACAAATGAACAATCGATGAGCCGTCTTGGACGAGCTGTCTACCGTGCTGCAGAGGGAGGAGCTGGCGGAGGTGAAGGCGGAGCGCGCAAACCTGCTGGCGTCGCTGGCGGCGCTGAAGCGGGACACGGGCAAGGCGGGCGGGGAGCTGCAGCAGGACGACATCGCGCACCTGCGCCGCGACCTGGAGCTCAAGCAGCAGAAGCTCAACGAGCTCAAGCATGTGAGACATCACAACCTGATTGGAATGTTCGCACATTTGCGTCAAATGCATCCGCTAAGCATCAACGGGGGCAGTAACCTGTGCGCCGCGACCTGGAGCTCAAGCCCGACGAGCCAAGCACATGAGACATCACAACCGGACTGGAGTGTTTGGCAAATCCTCGTCAAATGCATCCGCTAAGCATCCCTGGGGGCAGAAGGGTCTGCACGCCACGACCTGGAGCTCAAGTAGCAGAAGCTCGAGAAGCATGCGAGGCTGCTACAGCACAAAATCAAGGGCTTCCCTTGCGCCTGTGGCGCAGCAGCGCTTTTAGAATGCTGCGCATCACGGTTTCATATGAAGCTCATGTGCGCAGGGTCGGGGCCCTGCTGAAGCTGACATGGCAGGAGTCGGAAACCGTCTGGACGGGGCTGCAGCAGCCGCTGCTGACGGCCGGCAACTTGCGACATCCAAACGCAGTGGAAGCAGAGCATCAAACCTCAAAGCTGATGGCAATGGTGACCTGCTGTGCAGGAGTCGGACACTTCTGAGACAGGGCTGCAGCAACTGCTGCTGACGGCGGGCGATTGCACCAAGCTCATGCCGGACGGCAGCCCAGCGGAGGCGGCGCGCATTGCGGAGCTGCGGGAGCACCTCAAGGCGCTGGAGGTCCAATCCGCAGAGGCGCAGGCCAAGCACCGCCTGTACGACCTGCTGTACGAGCGCACCAGGTCCGGATAACATGATTGAATTCAAATTCACACAGAAATCTTCCATCGCTGAAGACGCTGCAGTCGAGCGGATGCAGTGTTCCGCTGCTTGCCCTCACACATGCAGCCTTGAAGGTTTTATATGCAGGGCTGCAGACGACCGAGCAGTTGCTGGAGGTCCATACATCAATGGCCGCTTGTTTCAGTGACACAATTCTTCAATATCATTCATGTCTCCAGGCGGGACCACGGCGAGATGGAGCTGAAGGTGCGCGCGGCGCACGAGCAGGGCGCATGGTGCGCGGAGGACCTGAAGGCGCTGACGGACGCGATGCACGAGGAGCGCGCCGCGCGGGAGGAGGCGGAACGCCAGCTGGCGGCCGGCCGCGCCGTGGTGGACGGCCTGCGGGAGGACTGGCAGCGCAAGCTGCGCGACCGCCGCAAGGAGGTGCGGGCTGCTTGAGATATCGAACTTCACTGGCGGAATATTGTTTGTGGGAGGATTGGCAGCTTACGCTGCCAGGACGTTTAGACTTTGTCAGTACCCGCTGCGCATGCCTCCCTCTGCCGGTTTGTTGAGTTCAGGCCCGTCTCCGGCAGCAAACCATATGTGCTCGTCCGGTTTGACGGCAAGGTTTGAGGAGTAATTAAGGAATGAGCAGGCGACGAGCAGCGGATTACTTGACCTGAAGCGTGGCACCTGAACCTTTCTCTGGTGTGCGAGCCTGGAGGTGCGGGACGTGGAGAAGCGGCAGGAGGAGGAGAAGGCCAAGGTGCAGGACGCGCGGGTGGAGGAGGCACGACTGGCGGCGGCCGCAAAGGAAAAGCTGGGCCGCCTGCGCGCCGCCGCCGAGGCCAAGGAAGCCCAGGTGCGGCAACTGCACATTTGTGGTGATGCCAGTCCCCTGTCTTTTGCGTTTTGTCCAGTAGCTGATCCACTCATCGTGAGGCAGGGGAGTTAAACCCCCGTGTGGGGCATTGAACAAGCATAACACTGAACACGTCCAGTGTACATGCTACATGTCCGCCTGCCGCTCAGACATAGCCGGGGGAATGCTGCACATCTCACTGCTGCAGACCAGGATAATATATTCTGACACCCTCATTTGAAGATGCAATTCACTTCAGTGTGTCAAACCGCATTCGTTTTGTTCTATCACCATGTGAATCCGCTCCATGCAGGTGGCAGCGCTGCAGCCGAAGCTGCAGGCACTGGAGGCGCAGTGGACGCAGCTGCAGATTCCGTCTGGCGCGGCCACCGCGGAGGAGCTCATTGCCTACTGGAACGGTGCGTACTCTTTAACGAAACTGTCTGTCATCGTCTGCAATACGGTGTGGCTCCATGGCTGTGACAGGCATACGCTCTGACAGAGCGTGAGACGTTCCAGACGATGAACTGAGAGTCGTTGTGCTTGCGCAAGTCCGAAGGACAGCAAGCCGCAGGGCGGCGGCGCAGGCTATGTTTTGACGCTGTGCACACAGATGTGCGCAGGCACTCATGTGCTCAAATGCTGTGGCTGCAGGTCTGAAGCAGAAGATCGTGACGATGAAGGGACTGGTGGAGGTGGTGGAACAGCGACAGACGCAGGCCAGCATCGAGCTGGAGGGTCTGCAGCTGGAACGGTCGAACCTGTGCACCTTCCCGGCAGGGACTCTCGACGACTGGGAACCCAAGGAGACTCCAGGTGCGGCGTTGTTCCTGCCATCCAGGCGTTGCGCGCCATTTACGAGCCGTACACAACAGACTTGGGGCTTTTGAACATTGCCGCCGCTACCAGACAGCTGCAGTACGCAATACGCAATACGTAGATCATTCAGCCCCAGGGCCTGGTGTCAAGAGCAAATCTGTTGGGCTCAACAAGCTCGGGAGCGTGACGCTTCACATAGCAGGCAAGTGGACCCATCATGACGAATCATGTTAGGCGGCATCGACAGGCTTCCAAACTGTGGCTGCTCCGTGCAGAGCAAGCCAACAGGCACGCGGCGGCTCTGATGGTGGCAAAAACACGCAAGGCGGACGCTGACAAGCAATTCTACCGGCTGCGGGACATGATTGTCGATGCCCACCAGGTCAGCGCCGTGAAGTCAAAAATGAGCAGCTCGCGTCGCGTCGCTGCACTGCATTGATGCATGATATGTGCTGAGCATGCAGCAATGTTCATTTTTGAAAATCCCGCATTATTGCATATTAAAGATCCCGCACAACCGGTACTCTCTGTTGTCTGGTGCAGGGGCTGCGCGCCTTGAGCAGACGGTTAGAGAAAACGGAGGCGGGCGAGCGGCGGGGCAGCAGGGCATCCGCAGGCGCCCCGCGGCTGCAGCTGCCCGCGCCGCCAACAGAATCGACGAGCCCCTCGCGGCGGGGCTCTAGGCAGCAGCAGCCACCGCAGCCTGAACACGCGGCTGCGGACGCCGCGGCGGCGCTGGCGGAGATGGTGTCCGAGTCGCTGCACTTCCTGGAGGTCCGCCGGTTTTGAGGGTGCATTGATGAACATTGCGATCCATTTTGTTGTCATTTGTCAATGCTACACACATTTCTGAGTGCACACAAGCAGGATTTGAGATTAAAACGGATCCACCCACAGCTGCAGGACTCATCGCACTCTTGAGCATCCAATGCATGGCAGTGGTGCAGCTGACTGACAGGCCCTTTCAACAGTTGTTGGTGCATTTGTCGACGCAGAACATCGCCGCCCGGGCGCCGCAGCTGCTGGAGGTGGAGGCGGCCTGGGCGCAGTCGCAGGCGGCGGGCCCCGGCCAGGAGCCGCCGCCACCCGTCAACGAGATGGAGCAGCAGCTGGCCTTCATGAAGGGGCTCTGCCGCCCGCTGCCCGGCCCCTCCTGGCTGCTCGGCATCCTAAACCGGGACAACGTGAGGATCTCCATTGTGATCTCTTGCTAGCTTGCAGTTTTTATTCCCAAGCAACTCAGCTGAGCATCGTGTTCCTGTTGTTCCATCTGCATCATGCACACACGTTGGCTTCAGCACCCAGCGCTGCAGCACATGGACTTGTGGCACTCACCTGCAACAGTACTGCACCTCTCTTGGTGCTGCAGCTTTTGGCCGTCACAGTGACATTCCGCAAATAGAGTGAATGTCCAAGAGGCCCTTGGTGGTTGTGCAGCCTGCGGCGGAATCAAAGCCCGACCGGAAGGAGTCGGAGGACGCGCCGGGACAGGACGTTGACCAAAGCAACCTGTGGGACAGCTGGAGCTCTGACGACGATGACGAATCAAATGCCGCCAGCGGGAACGAGTCTGGTGCAGACAGCGAGGGGGAGCAGGTGGGCGAGAAGATTTCATGGAAGATATTCTGGATTGTTGGTGTTCCTTCATTCTTCACATAGTAGAGAATGTGCCCGGCCTTTTTTTCTGTCTCTTAACCTGTCGCTTATCGTCTTGCCTCCACTGGCGTGTCGTGCGGCAGGCAGGGACGCCTGGCGCGATGGCGAAGGCGAACGACCACGCCCTTAAATTACATATATTCAAAACTAACCCCCGTACTAACCCCTATAAAGTATAAAGTAATATCACTAATACAAAATACTTACAGCTTATTACTATAAGCTGTACTTGAACATAAGCGCGTTTCTCTCGATAGTTCTGCTTGGGCTGAAGTCCATACTTGAATGACGTTTCTCGTCGCTGCAGGACGACCTGGTGGTCGACCGGGAGTACATCAAGCACCGCGCGGCAAAGCTCGTGATGAAAGCCAGGCTGGCCGCAGAGAAAACCAAGGCAGCCGCAGGCCGCGCCCACTGACCATGATCCGCGGCATCATGATTGTGCTGTCATAACTTCAGAGACGTTCACACCTGTGTCCAGCGCGGTAGCACGCCGCCAAACGCTTTGCGCGGTGATGGTGCAACATGCCCCGCCGCGCAAGTGCCAGGTGCTTGGGACGTGCGTAGAGTCCCATGATTTGCTGATGCGTCCCCAGCAGCCCGATTCGCCGATTCTCGTCAGAAGCGTCTGTGTTGTGTCCGGCGACTGGACATCTAGTGACTTGCGTTGTAGAGGACCATCAACACCGTAGCGCGACTCCATTGACAAGCGTGCGCCGTCAGCGAAGCAGTCCTGGTGTGATCGGGAGCGGTTCCTTCAAGCGCCCGGCTGCGTGCTCGTGAGCGAGCATGGGCGGGTTCCGCTTGCTCAATTTGGTTCGGCCGTTCCTGGCAGTTCTGCCCGATGTGCAGACATCAGACCGCCGGGTGCCCTTCAGGGAAAAGGTGAGCCTGCTGATTACCACTGCAGATCACAGGAGCTCAAGGCTTGCCGTGCTGCTGAAGCACTGGTCGGCTGACTGCGGTGCTTCAATGTGCAGGCAGTATACACGGCGGTGGCGCTGTTTGTGTTCCTGGTGTGCTCGCAGCTGCCACTCTATGGCATCAAAACCAACGCAGGTACGCCTCGCTGAACCGTGCTGCAGATTCCGATGGCCTATGCAATCGAGTTTGATGAGCAGCTGCAACAGTTTACTGATGTGAGGACGCCCCCACCCGCAACAGGCAGCGACCCGTTCTACTGGGCACGAGTCATCATGGCCTCGAACAGGGGGACGTGCATGGAGCTGGGCATCTCGCCCATTGTGACAGCCGGGCTCGTGATGCAGCTGCTCGCCGGCTCGAAGCTCATCGACGTCGACAACAGCGTCAAGGCAGACCGGGAGCTCCTGTGAGTTGCCGCCTCGCCATCCTGCTACACCGGCTGCGCATGCTGCTTGCTGGTCCTGCATCACTGCGAAAGCGCTGGAAGTGCTCGCATCCAGCAGATGTCGCAGGGTGTTCCGCCTGTCATCCGCAAACATTGCACAGCGCAGCAGTTGTCTCCGTCAGCATGCTGTTTGCGGCACCATGCCATGCCAGCACACACTGGCGACACACAGAACGGCGTCGGCTCACAGAATCAAATCGTATTTGATGCAGCAACGGCGCGCAGAAGCTGCTGGGCGTGCTGATCACTATCGGTGAGGCGGTGGCGTATGTGGTGTCGGGCATGTACGGCGACGTCAGGGAGCTGGGGGCGGGTAATGCCATCCTCATCATCGTGCAGGTGATTCTGCTGGGCCACATGTAGCACTCGTTATGCTCTGGCACGACACTGCCGAAGCACTCAGCATCTGGGCTGGCTGTCGCGCACATTGCCCAATGCCCATCTGCACCATCTGCACATCACACTTCCTTATTTCACTTTGGGCTCGCCAGCACCATTGCAAGCGGCCACTGTGCAGCAGCCAATTTGCCGGTGCTGACGATCAACCGTGAGCTGCCACACGCCTTGACAAACGTTCTCGAAACGCCAACACACATCAAGAGCCCGTAGCTGACGGTGCCGCCGTTTTTGTGCCCGCAGCTCTTCTTTGCAGGCATCATCGTCATCTGCCTGCATGAGCTGCTGCAGACACACCATACACAAAATGCTTGCCCGTCGATAGCCCATCGCTGATGGGAAACTCACCCTTCTGTGCGCCACGCAGCTTTTCTTTGCGGGCATCATCGTCATCTGCCTGGACGAGCTGCTGCAGAAGGGCTACGGCCTGGGCTCCGGCATCAGCCTGTTCATCGCCACAAACATCTGCGAGTCCATCATCTGGAAGGCGTTTTCGCCCTACACCATCGCCTCCGCGCGCGGCTCTGAGTTTGAGGGCGCCGTCATCGCCCTCTTCCACCTCCTCATCACCCGCAACGACAAGGTGCACTTCATGTCTGCCGCCTGACCCTCTGCTTCACAACAGCGCTGTCCCCCTGTGCACTGACAATGGCAAGTGTTAAGCAGCTGCCGGAGTGCTGGTGTGTGAGATCCGAGGTGCTGTGTGTGTGGCGGTGCAGGTCCGAGCGCTGAAGGAGGCTTTCTATCGAACCAACCTGCCCAACGTCACCAACCTGCTGGCCACCATCGTCATCTTCCTCATCGTCATATACTTCCAGGTGCTGAACTGCAAGCACACCCGCTGTTTTTTTGCAATGGCCTCAGCAGGGTGATCCTCTTGTGCTGATGGCGCTCCACATCTGCATCTGTCACTACATTTTTCGAGAATTGGGCCGCACCACCTGCTGAGGGGTTCAGGGTTTGCTGACAGGGTCTGCTGAGAGAGTTCTCTGACAAGCTCTTGCACTGAACATTCATTGGTTCTACCGTGCGCTACAGGGCTGGCGCGTGGACCTGCCGGTGCGCAGCAGGCGGGCGCGCGGCACGCAGCACTCGTACCCCATCAAGCTTTTCTACACCTCCAACATGCCCATCATCCTGCAGTCGGCGCTCGTATCGAACCTCTACTTCATTAGTCAGCTGCTGTACAAGCGCTACGGCGGCAACATCCTCGTCCAGCTGCTTGGCCGTTGGAAGGTGTGATTCGCCCATCCGCAGTCTGCCTTGCTGTCCCGTGCTGCCAGACCAAGCAATCAGGCTCCTGCAGGCACATGCTTGCAGCCATGTTACCCCAGCCGCCGGCCCGCTGGGGAGCGTCAGGAACAGTGTCGAGTCTGTCGCCTGCTGCTGGCTTCCCCCTTGTCCAACAGTTCTCCAATGGCATATTACATTTGCAAACTCGTGGTCTTTTTCGATGCTGCAGGAGCAGGAGTACAGCAGCCAGATGTACCCAGTGGGCGGCCTGGTCTACTACATCTCCCCACCCACCAGCCTCACTGAGGTGCGCCTGATGGTGGCCCACACGCCAGTTCCTGTGAACAGGAGACATTACATCACTTATATCGAATGGCCGCCTGCCCAATCTGCCAGCAGCAGTAGCACTCTGTACTTGCAGGCTGCGAAGTTTTGCCGCCTCCGTTCCCCCTGCACCGCTCACTGACGATTGACGGCGCCCTCACGGTCTGCATTTTCCCCGGGCAGGTGGCGACGAACCCGCTGCACGCGGCCTTCTACATCGTGTTCATGCTGTCGGCATGCGCGCTGTTCTCCAAGACCTGGATCGAGGTCTCCGGCTCCTCCGCCAACGACGTCGCCAAGCAGCTGCGCGAGCAGCAGATGTTCCTCCAGGTATCTGCGCTTCTGGGCAGTAATGTGCTGCCCAGATTACTGCCCGTGTCCGAAGGCATCATTTGAGGGCATTTCATCCTGTCACGAGATTTGCAGCTGGTCCTGGCATCCCTCCGCCGCAAGGACATGTGCCGATGCGCCAAAAAGTTTGCTTTGTCCGATTTCATGCTGATGTGCATTGCCGCTTGCCGCTGCAGGGTCACCGCGACACGGTGCAGAGCCTGAAGAAGGAGCTGAACCGCTACATCCCGACTGCCGCCGCGTTTGGCGGCATGTGCATCGGCGCGCTCACCATTGTGGCCGACCTGATGGTGAGTGCTGATGTCTCTCTGATCGAGACACCCCATTTCGGCATTTCTCTGGGTCGTCAAAGACACTGCTGGCGAGCGACCTCGACTTGACTGGCGTCGAGCAGTCTTCATGCTTCACGAGGGGCCATCCATCACCGGGGCGCTGTGGCTCCGGCAGAACTGCTTGCTGACGGTTGACAAAGTCTTTCAACGATATTCTGTTCAGGATTAGCAAGGTAATTAAATTCGTTCGCAGGGCGCCATTGGATCCGGCACCGGCATCCTGCTGGCCGTCACCATCATCTACCAGTACTTCGAGGTGCGCACTTGCAGCCGAGAAAGAACAGCAGGCTGCGTGCTGGGACACACCGCCTTCGCAGCTGCCCGTTGTTGGGGCTCTAGAGCAGCCACGCACCGAACCTCATGTGGATACTTTTTGCCAGCCATTGCGGATCAACTACGCAATGTCAGCGGATGCAGAACAGTGGCGCAAGAAGGATCATGCTGTCTGGTCTAATGAGCTTATGTGGGGAACTGTCGAGAGGTTGTTTGCTGTGTGGTGCAGACGTACGAGAAGGAGAAGGCGCAGGGCCAGGCCGCGCTCTTCTGAGGCGGGCTGTGACTGCTTGGGGGCAGGCTGCGGGCGTCACGCCGCTGCCGCATCAGTGCGACGCGGCTGGGCGATCTCTGCACTGCAGCGCCTGCCGGTGCCAGGTGGCGGCAGATCCCCTGAAGGTTAATTTTGGAGGCAACTGGGCAGAGGGGCTCGGGCCGCCGTTCGCCGCTGCCACCCTGGGGGCGGCACGGCACATTGACAAACAAGTGATTAGAAAATCATCAACCTGAAGAGCGGCGCATTGTGTCTAGTCGGTCGGTCGTATTCGCCAGCATCTCACACGCCGACAGGCAGCCTGTCTTTGCGCATGGCGCCTCAGCGGCGGCGGCTATTTCGGGCAGCGGTTGGAGCACGCGGTGTGGCCCCCCACTCACCTGGAGGGGGCTCACGCCGTGGGAGCTTCATTCTGCCGCTAGCCTGAGCCAAGGAACGGCCGTTGCGAGCTGGGGCTGGGGCACGGCGGCTGCGGTGGGCAGCGCCGGGGGCACTCAAGGGTCAGACACCATCAGCGGTTTCGATTGCATTTTGTCAGTCGGTGGGGGCAGGGTATGTGGTCAGCTGTCCTGCCGCCCTTTCGAGGTGCTGCTGGGATTTGGTGATTCGCCTGTCGCCGCCGTGCTGGCCGCTTTCGAGCCCTCGCATTTCATCGTCGCTGTAAAGTTGGAATTGCCGCAAAAATTGTGTGCCTTCAGTTCCATCCAGCTGCTCGCACAGGCACCAATTTCGATACTCAAGGACCTCTGTTCAGCTCCTCTACTGAACGTGCGAGAGACAGTTCACATCTCCCCACACAATCGGCGTGCCAGTCTCAGCTCCTAGAGACAGCGACCATCTTCCACTGCGTAGGTAGAGGAGATCCTGTGCATCTCTCAGTGTCCAGTTCACCAGCCCGTCGGGATCTTCAGGCCATTCTGGTTTTGCCGCCCGCTGCCGCCGCCGCGGCCAGCCCCACTAGCGCCCTGAAGATTAGCAGCAGAGAGTCACGCTACAAATCAGCAACATATCTCTCATGGCCAAGATCAAGCCAGGAGCTGCACAGGCTGAGCAGAACCCAATGGATATTGCACACATTGTGTGCACACACCCAAGCTCTGCGAAAAGTAAAAGGCACAACACGGCATGCACACACTTACCCGGCCGCCACGTCCCCTGCCTGCTGTGTGCGCCTGCGCAGTGCACAATAAGTCCTTTTGAAAGCTGCTGATTTGCGGTGCGGCAGCACTCCCAGAGGCAGCTCTTCACCGCAAACCCAGAAACAGCGCATGCAGTTTCACGACCGTGGCATCAGCTTCGCAGCTGGATGCATAACCACGCACCATGTTATCGAAGGTTACTCGCAGGTCAGGGGCCGGAAGGGGCCCGGAGTTGGCGCGCTGTCCATGGCCGCGGCCCCTAACGCTGGGGTTTGAGGCGCCGCGCCCGCCGGCCTTTGGCTGCGCCACCCTCCTGCCAGCACCCTTTGCGGGCCTGCCGCTTCTGCACCAGCAAACAGCCGCTGTCATAGCTGATTCATCAGGCCAGCACAGGCTCTGTGTCTGCGTCCCGTTCTGCACCGGTAATCGGAGCTGTGCAAGGTCGAAGGGACAGATGGCAGGCAGGCATGAACGAGCTTGGGTGCGCACGTCATCTTGGCTGCGGCAGCGTTGGCGAGGTTTGCGACAGCTTTCACGAGCTGCTTCTGCGGAGACACAACGACACGCTGTAAAATGGTCACCTCAAGTTGGCATCTGCGGAGGTCCCATGAAGATAGCAGGCGTTTCATCCTGCCAAGTGCAGCTTGCATGCATCGCGATGGCATCGCACCGGCGCATTCTTCAGCGACTTGACCTTGACCCCGAGACCCATGCCGGCGCTGCCGGCGCGGGCGCCCCGCTTCTTCGCCGCTGCTGTCTTGGGCGCCTGCGCACCGGCCGCCAGAGCCTTTCCGCCGGCGGCCGCAGGCTCGCCCTTGGGGGCGCGCTTCTGCCGCGCCGGCGCCTTGTGTCCCTTGTTCCCCGCTGCCGCTGCGGCGCCGCCCTTCGTCGACTTGGGCGCGTTCTTCTTCTGGTGTTTGATCAGATCATCCAGCGACATGGCAAGGCGCTGGTCCACATCCGCTGTGTCCATCGGCGCGGCCATTTTGATGCCTTGTCGAGCTCACCAAAGTTTCGAGCTGCTGCCTTACTGCTGCGCCTGCAGCTGTGGCTGCTGAGGACCGCTGTTGCTCGCTGAGCGAAAGCGTTGCTGCAGGTGCTGACGGTGATAGCCACCTGCGTTCGAAAGCGACCTGAACTTGCGAGTTCCAGAGGGCGGAGCGTTCAAATGAGTCCCCCTATTTGAATCTTATTCAGCACACTTGCAGTCAATGCCGAGCCAAGGATGTCAATCGGCGCACGGAGGGAATACTGGGTGGAAACGATGTGATGTACACTAACAATCCTCGCCACAGCGCGCACTCAAATGCCAGAAGAAAATTCGCAACACAGACTCCTTGGGGGATCGTAGGAAAACTCTCGAGACTGTATGTGCAAAACTTCAACGGAAAATTTTGCGCATCAGCAGGGTCGTAGAAAACCGCGCCACGACGAGGGACTGGCATGCGACGACAAAATAGGCGCGGCCAACTTCTGCGTGCCAAACCTCTCAGACTCCAACGCTGGAACAGTGAGAAACCTTTGATCAACCCTGCACAGCAGCCTTGTCATCGCACAGCCATTTGCAGCTGCTTGGATTTCCATACAGATTTGCACTGGCGAGGCAGTGCACGCTTCAGGCGCGGGTAGCAGAAGCCAGTAGAAGTCGAAGACAGCAAAGGCTATCTTGGATTCGCAAGTGATGTGACAGCCGTTCAGCAGCGTCCAGGTGTGGCAGCTTGATGATGTTCCGCATCATGCACGGCGCCGCAGTGCCCATCCTCACCCAAATTCCTGTGCGACAGCCGCACAATCTTGGCTGATGCCACGCACAGGCCGTGGGGGGTGGCCCGCTATGTCGAAGACCAAGACGGTGAACCAGGTGCGCCCGCAGCAGGCCTGTGTTGGACTGGGCGTAGCAGTCAGCAGCGGCATGCACCTGGAAGGAATTCAAAATTCGATAGACACACTCCAGTAAGATACACTCCTGCGTGTCACTGATACTGGATGTAATGTTAATGCGGTAAGCCAGGTCATCAAGCTGCTGATCAAGGCGGGGCAGGCGAAGCCGGGGCCGCCGGTAGGCGCGGCGCTCGGCCAGGCGGGCCTCAAAATCATGGACTTCACGAAGGACTTCAACGCCAAGACGTCCGAGATCAACGTGAGCACGACGCCTCGTGCTGTACTGAGCGTGAATCTTTGGCGTGTGACTCACCACATTGTCTGGCAACTGAACGACCGCGCTCGATGCGGCTGTTGCTCAGCAACCTGGTGCTCAATTGCTTGCTGCTGCTGCTCTGTGCTGCAGGAGGACGTCGTGCTGCCGGTGTCCATCACAGCATACAGCGACAAGACCTTCGACTACGTGAGTGGTTTGTGCAAGAGCAGCGCTGCTTGATGTGCTCTGCACGCCAATACATGCGCCCGCATGTTGCTGCGCTTGCTACAGGAGAGTCCGAAGCACACCGCAGGCTGTCGATGCACAAGCACGAGTAGAGCAAGTCCGCAATGTAATCGCGATGTGTTTTTGCCCGGGCGCAGGTGATCAAGACGCCGCCAGTGTCGCACTTTGTCAAAAAGGCGATCGGCAAGCCTCTTGGCGCCCAGAAGCCGGGTCACGAGACCGCCGGCTCCATATCGCTGCAGCACATATACGAGATTGCGGTAAGACGATGCTCCAAGTGGACTTTACATCCATGCTTCTCCAATTTGCCAAGGTGTACCTGTGGATGGAAAAGGAGCTCTAACCTCCTTACTAGTTTGGCATCAAGTCTGTTTCTTGCTTATGCCAGGCCATCAAGCAGCTGGACCACCCGGGACTCAGCCTGCAGTCGCTGTGCAAGTCCGTCATGGGCACCTGTCGCAGCATGGGCGTCGCGGTGGAAAAGCCGCCGAGGCAAGCGGTGGCGGCGGGCGCGAAGGCGGCCGCATGACCTGTGCACATCTGCGGGTGTGTGTTGCTGACAGCGGCGAGGGGGAGGGGGCAGGGCAGGGCGGGATCGACAGTGTTTGTGAAGCGTTTTGCGTGAGAACGTAGAGTTCCTATCATGGCAAGCGCGTCCTGCGGTTTGTGGGTGCGCTTGTCAGAGGGAAGTAGCGGAACGTCCTCTCGACCAATCATTGAAGAGCAACCACCGCCAAACAAGGTCGAGCGCTGAGAAGCAGCCACACACAGGATCGTGGCTGAAACATCCGCCCATACGAAGGCCAGTCGTACGGCGGTGGCCGGCGGGCAATGCCGGAGGCAGGGTTTTGCCCATATCCCGACACGCAGATTCTGGAGTTGCGCTGGAGTTGCGCAGATTCTGGAGTGCACGCAGGGCCCAGCCCTGCCAGACGCGCCCGGGATTTCAATATGTCGCTGCCGCTCTATGTCTCCGCGCAGTGGCAAGACACCCTCGGCGTGCCGGCTGACCTGATTCATGCAGGCTGGCAAGCGCAAGTCAATGCCTACCGTGCCGCGCACCCAAGGATGCCGATGGCCAGCATGATACGCCAGGACGCCGGCCAA
>JAABUW010000953.1_pt1 | contig 52252 bp, 53 predicted proteins | sample 5560081 | NCBI WGS metagenome assembly JAABUW01 (sample SAMN10711882, study PRJNA513363) | rock metagenome | isolation source: Antarctica rocks | place: Antarctica: Victoria Land, Knobhead sud | reverse complement strand
AGCTATTAACATTGAAACAGTCAATTTCTTATGACTTTCGACTGTGAGATTGGGTAGAATTTTATGAGTAATGATCTTTCTTGTCAGCTTTTCGTCATATTCTCTTATTAACTTCTCTTTAGCTAGTTGTATGAGTTGAATTTCGAGCTTCTGACATATTTGATCAACTAGCTTTGTATGAATCAAGATGTAGATCGTCGAGTCACTATCTATCAGAGATCATAGCTTGAAGAATTCGTCTTGCGAGAATAGAGTGACATCAACTAGAAATGACTTTTCGAAGTAGTTCTCTTCGATAGGTGAAATTTCGTCAATTAGATTGCACAAAGAAATGATCTTTATCTCTTCAATGACTTTGAAAAAGATGATTAGTTTTTTGAATCAGACTCTGAATCGAAGTTCGAAGAATGATCAAACTCGTCATTTAATGCATTAATTCTGAAAGATCTATTCAAGCACTCTTTAGAAGTATGATCAGACTTATGACATAGAAAGCAGTTTTCAATTAGTAAGTCATTTTCTTTGACGTTAGTCAAAACAGCGTCACGTGATTTTGACTGATCAGTCATCTTCATTTCTATGATTCTACAAGTAGCTTTGACTGATTCTTCAACGAAAATGATCTGTTTAGTTGTTTGAGCTTTGATCATTGTCTCTCTATTCTTGATCTCTCAAATAGCTCGTTGATCGTTATTCAATTGAATGAGATAGAAACGAATTTCTTTCAGAGTACTGAATTAAATCAATTGAGTTACTCAAGCGAATCAAAGTCGAGAGTTTATTTTATTCTTTAGATCGACGATCAGCTGTTTTTCTTGATAGTCTAGATAGAAGAATAGTTTTTGAAATTGAGTATAAAACTTGCTGAATTTTTTCTGTTCTTGAATCAAGTTGTAGTAGTTTCTACGAAAGTTGACTTCTTTATCTGAGTCATTGAACAACTGAGTTAACTCTTTCAAAAGCTCATCGACAATCTTGTATGAGTTGAAACAGTCACGTTCGCGTCTTGACTAAGTGATCTCAGTTGCATCATCAAATAATCTGGAATGTACGTAGCTCAGCTTGACTCGTTCACTTGAAAAGAGATCAACGTTGATTTCTAGCTTGTTCTGAACTTTTTCATATCAGTTCTCTCAGATAGAGTTCTTTTTATCAGTGAACAACGAAGAATCGAGTATTTTCTGAGACCTAGAACGCTCAGAGTAGATTGACGATGACGAGATAATCTCTCTAGCTTGTAGTCTAGCTTTCAGCTCTTCGCATCGTTTCTTCAAAGCTTTCATAGTCATAGAAGATGTTATGATTTCAGCGAATAAATCGTTATCTTCGACAATGAAGAATGAAGCTTCGAAACGCTCTTTGAAGAGACGAGACATGATGAAGAAGAAAGAAGAGATTGAATTGAACGAGTGTTTTAAAAGAAAGAAATCGAGCGAAGAGCAATGCTCAACAATAGAAGATGAAGTCGTTTTTGTTGTTTGATTTGAGAGTTGATTGATTCTCTTGATTGATTTGATTCTCTAGCAATCAACGAAGATTCTTTATCGCTGATTCTATTAATCGAGATGAACGATGCGTACTTAATGAGCTGTAAGTCGTCTAGCAATTCAATCAGTCTCGCTGTTGATTCTATAAACTTTCTAGTGTTGTTCTGTCTTTCAATTGCATCAATCATCAGGTAAACGAATTTCTTTAGACTCGATCTGTCTGAATGAGTATATTGAACGAGTAATGAGTATTTATATCGTATGATAAACGAAATTCTTAATGTAATGTTGAGATCATGCCTAGATCATTCAATCAAAGAGACTTGAGACTAATATGTATGTATTGCTCTTTAGAGATAGCTATAACAAGACATTAAGAATACAGAAGAGAAAGAGTGTGAGCTCTTCTATAAATAATGGCTTGAGACTGCGCTAGACTCGATACAGATGTGATGTAATATGTCAGATGTGTTTGTTTAAAAGAATGATGAAAGAAGTGAATGAAGAAAGTGCTGAACAACGAAAAGAAGTGCTGAGAATGACTTGAAGAGTTCAATAAAGATGCGCTAGATTCAAACTAGGCATAGCGTCATGACTTGCTTTAATCAATTCACAATCAACTCGCTTAAACTGATTGTGAATTGATTAGAATTAAATCTGAACCCTGATTGATTCAGACATGTTCATAACACACAGTGACTTTGCGTTGTTGAAACAATAAGTATTGAAACTATGTGTTAGAGATCAGCATAAAGCGAGTCATATGAATGTCATTTAACTAATAAATAAATGCTAAGAAAGAAAAGTATCTACAGAAAAGAACTCGATTCTTATATGTGTGTTTCTCAGTTCTGTGCTAAACTCGATTGAGTTGATGTTTTACACATATGATGCAGAGTTTCAATGATATCATCTCTAGATCAGGTTTTCGCTAGACTCGATTAGAATGAAATCAGACGAAGACTAAATGAAGAATAGATGAAGACTAGAATCGTAACATTATCTTTCTCTCTTGACTATTCATGTTCGCATGAATGTTGTTTCTTAGTGCGCTTTTCTTGAATATCTGATATGAAATTCATCAATCATCTCTTGAGCGTTCATAAACTCGTCGTCATCAGCGTTATATCAGTTAAGATCATTGTCATAGTTCTTTCATTTGACTCGATATTGAAGTCATCTTCAATATCATCGAAAGTTCAATATATCGTCGATTTTTCATTCATCTTCATCGTTTACCACTATTGACTTCGAAAATTCATTCTTTTGATCAGACAGAGAGTCATCAACGGCAGAATGAAGAAGCTCTGAATGAAATACATCATGTATATGCATAGTCTTTGATAGTTTCAACTTATAGAATGAGTCAACAGAATCTGTGATCTGAAAAGAATCAAGCATCTTGTCATTCAATTTCTTGAAGAGTCTCGCTGTAATGATGTTTCGTTCGTTCAAAAACATCTTTGATTCAATCTCATAATTGATTTTCTTTCTATGTTTGTTAGCTTGATTTATCATTTGTTTTCGTGTTTTGATCAGAGCTTCGCGAGCGAAGATCAGTGTCTTATTAATGTGATTGAATATATCTTCGATTCAAACAATCTGCAGACGTTCGCAGATGCTTTCATACTCAATGATGTCGAGGTCGAAGCTCATACAAGGGTGAAAGTTCTTGTTTATGAAGAAGAGAGTCAAGAAGATGACTGAAGACAAGACGTTATTGTCGACAAACTTGATCATGAATAGTCACTTAAATCAGTCGTTCTGCATGTATAAACAGAAGAAACGAAGATATCACTCAACATTCTGATTGACTTGTTCGCTTTGATCGTCAATCTGAGAGTGATAAACGATGAACAATCGAAGAGAAATGCTCAGTCGTTTGCAATGAAACTTTCAAAGAATGAAGATGAACTGAGAATCTCGATCGAATACAATGAAGCTTGATAAATCGTGAGTTCAATATACTTATTGAAGCAACATTTCAACTGTCTTTTCGACTGTGATATCTTCATCATCAGTGATGCAAGAGATATAATGCCTTTCTTTCAACAATCTGCAAATGACAGTTAAAATAGCGTTGTAGTCGTACGAATCAGATAAATCAATAATGAAGTTCATGATTATGTTCTGTCATCGCTGTTCAGATATAGATAGAGATTGAAGCAAGTTGTTTGATTTATCTCTTGATGTCTTTGAACGTTGACATACGTAGCAGTTTTGAATATATTGATTCATCATTTTTCGCATAGAAGATTAATAGTAATTTCGCTTTATGATCTTCACTGTTCTAAGAATTTCAGAATGATCAATCGACGATTGATCATGTATCTCACGAATCAGATTCATTTGTAGAAGTTCATTGAACGAAACTCATAGCTGACTATCATGAAACAAGATTTTATTCTGAGTTCAACAATTCTTCAATTTGATATCTTCATATTGTGCTTTGTCTCTTGCTATTGCTTCGCGAAGTAGCGTACAATTCTCGTCGATTTTATTCACGTCAAGAACTTGTCTATAAATTGATTGATTGTTATTCTTCTTTAAATCAGTGATCTTTATTCAATTCAATGTCAGAATAGTAGTTCTTTGATATCAAACGCGTTCATCGTTGAGATCTCTAGACACGAAGTCAGCTCAACAAGTTAATGCATCAATCTTAATGATTTGTTTATCAGATCAATACATTATCTTGAAGTTGAAGTCAGCTAGCTTCTAAACTCAATGCATCTGTTGTTGACTCAGCTTCTTGTCTTTCATCAATGAGATGAGCGCTTGATAATCGATGAACATCTTGATAGAAATGTTGATCAGCTTTAGTTCAAGTCATCAATGTTCAAAAGCTCGAATTATGATCAGCAGTTTCTTATCATATATCTCGTAGTTGCATTCAGCAGAAGACATGTTCTTGCTATAGAAGACAATTGAATGTAGAACATCTTCATCATCATATTGAGACAGAACTTCATCATTGACGTAGTTGAATGAGTTAATTTCAAGAATAAAATCGCGAGTCTGATCAAAGTGACGAAGTATAGAAGTCTCAGTCATACATTTCTTCATGTGGTTGAATGCAGTTTGACAGACTTCATTTCATTCAAATATGATCTTCTTTTGAGTGAGTTGAATCATTAAACGAACAATCTTCAAAAAGTTCTTGATGAAGCGTCGATAGAAACTGCAGAAGTCAATGAAGAACTGCATCTGAGTGAGATTATTGAGTGTAAATCAATCAATGACTGCTTGCATCTTTCGTGAATTCATCTTAAGTTTCTTAATTGACATCAAAAGTTCTAAAAAGATAGTTTTCTGAACATGAAACTTGCATTTATTGATGTTTATCTGTAGATCAGCTTCTCGTAATCTATTCAAGATCAATTGTACATGTCGCTTGTGTTTCTTCAAGATCTTGCTGTAAATGATAATGTCATCTAGATAGATTTGACAAAACTGATGTAAATATTCAAACAATACGTCGTTCATATAGTGTTGATAAAACGTTGATTCATTGATTAATTCAAAGAGCATTACATGATATTTGTATGAGTCGAAGAAGATAATAAAGATAGTCAAATCTTTGTTACCTGAGTGCATGTGTAGCTTGTTGAACGCGACAATGATGTTCAATCAAGTCAGATACTTGCTTTCTTGTATACGAGCGAGAGTCTCATCTATCAATGACAAAGAATAGTGATCTCATTTGATCAAAGCATTGAGCTTTCTGTAATCAACGCAGAAACGCAGACTTTCGTCTTTCTTTTCAGCGAACAAGATAAGCGAGACGTATGATGCAAAGCTGAAGAAAATGAATTCTTTGTTCAGATGTTTGATCAGATACTTCTTTATCTTCTGAAGCTTGTGATCAAACATCTGATATAGTCTGCTTCGCGAGAACATTTCTTCATCAATCAACTTAATTTTGTGATCATAGAAATGATGTGATGATAGCTGATCAATCATTGCTTGATCGAAGATGTTTAGATAGTCGTGATATTCAGAGAAGAGCTTGATCTTGACTTGCTTGAGAACTTCAGCGTGGGAAAGCTCATGCAGATTCACTTCTTCAGACTTGTTTTCAACTGTAGTTATGAGTCGATCGATTTTCAAGATGATAACAGCAAAGATCTTGACATCTGATCATTTGACTAACATTCTATATGTTGCTGTCTTTATCATTGCTATGTTCGTTGAATCTGACGTTGATTTAGAGATTTTGACGCTAGTTAAAGTCGCGTCACGCGATTTTAACTGTTCAATTAATTTAACTGACTTCTCATTGAACTGATTGAAAGAGAGTGATTTCAGACTGAATTGAGAAATAATGAAAAATCTCTTCAGTATATGAGTAGAAGTCAAACTCTTCTGCTTTGTAGTTATCTTGTTGCTTGTGAGTAGAATAATCGATTTTGAATTGAGAGTGAAATTCGAAAATCGAAGAAAATCGATTCACATATCAATTACTAGATTGATTTTGTTCATTCAAATTTTTTCAAGAATTATTTGATGTTAATTTAATCGAGTGATCAACATAAAAGCTGTGTCAATCATATGATCTTGAACAGTCAGATTTGAATAAATGACATGAGTAATGAGTTTCTTAGCATAGTGATCATCGAATTCTCGAATTGACTTCGCTTTGATTAAAGTCAGAGACTCGATTTGCAACTGGTCACAAACAATCTGCGCGATCACTTCATCAATGAATGAATAGTCAGCAGCTTTGATGTCTATCAATGACTTCAATGAGTAACTAATTTCATTGCTAGAAAGTACACATTTAGTAGTTAAAGATTCAGAAGCAAAAGAATCATCTGACATACTCATCGTTGAAGAAATTAACATCTTTTTCATCACGTCTTTGATGAAAGTCTCTAGTTTTTTGCCTCGCTATCTTCAAAAGAAAACATTTTCTCATTCTTCTTATTCTTCGAAATGATGATTTCATGTAAACGAAGAGTGAATGCACAAGATGCAGAAGTGTTGATCTTGTTCTGAGAGCAATTCTTAAACAAATGACTTGAGATCTTACAAGTATAGCAGATGATAAACAATCTTACTGACTCAGAGATAGAAGAGAGAGTAGACTTAACATAATCAATTATCAAAGTCATCACTGACAATGAAGTAGCAATGCATTTATCAGATACAACAGTGACTTTGACAGTGACAATGCAAAGCTGACTGCGTAGCTGATAGTTGACTCGCTGTTTATTATTCACATCTTGAAGAAAGATCTTGAGGTAATGAAGTGAAGCAAAGTCTTCAAAACATACTGACAGAGCATTCTGCAAGTGATTGTTGATCTTATTCTGAAAATCGTTCATCAAAATGCAATCATCGTAGTCTAGATAGCTGAATAGCTTCATAAAGTCGAAGTAAAAGACGTTGAAGAGCTTGTCTGTTTATCTCAGAGTGTTGTACTCACGACGACACTTTTGATTTCTATTCAGTTCATCGTATATTTCTTTCAGATGCTCAAATAGCTCGTAGATCGAGATGTAAGAATGCGAAGCATCATGATGATGTCAAGCGAAGATATGTTTAGCAGCATCATCTTCTAGTCTAGATATCACATAAACAATACAGATATTCTCATTATTGAAGTGATCAACATTTGTCTGAAGCTTGTTGTTCATCTTGATTCTTCAGCTATTTCATGTTGATTCATCTTCATTGATGAATACAGATGAGTTCGAAAACTTGAAAGACTTGTGATGATCATTATTGAATAGAGTGAATGACTTACGTCGAGTATGATTCTTGATAGATTGACGAGATAGAGATTTTGTAGAAACTTGAGATTCAGTAGACTGACGAGATCGAAGCTGATTCGCTGAACGCTGTTTCTTTTTTAGACTCAAGACTTTCTCTTGTAGTTCAACGATAGTCTTTTCTTGAGTGTTTATTGTCATTTGATTGATTTCTAGCTCATTAAGTCTCTTGATGTGATTGACTTGAACATTGATTCATTGCTTGTTGAGTTTCAAAGTCATGTCTCGTTAATCTCTTAGCTCGATCAGCATCTTGATAATCTCGTCTAACTGATCGATAGTTCATTAACGAAGTTGTTGACTTATGTTGATGTTTCATGAGATAGCGACATTCTGAAATCTCACTGAAGCATTGAAAGAAATAAGAAAAACTTGTTTATTAGCAATGCTTCTAAGCAGACGAGCTGTTCATGACTCAACTGATTCAGAGTCGCGTGTCATTGTGAGAAATTGAAGGTAAAGATAGATAGATTGTGAGAAGATTAAGTGATTGGTTTGATAAATTTCAGTAAATTTGAGTAAATTTGAAGATGTGTTTTGATGAAAGTAATTCAAAGAATTTCTTGCGAATTTTCTGAATGAACGAAGTAGATTATTTTGTATCATCTACACGTTGATAGCAGAGTAGTTGATCAGCATTTATCTACTGTTAGAAGTCAGCATAGAGCGAGTCATATAAATGTCATTTAACTAATAGATAAATGCTAAGAAAGAAAAGTATCTACAGAAAAGAACTTGATTCTTATATGTGTGTTTCTCAGCTCTGTGCTAGACTTGATTGAGTTGACGTCTTACACATATGATGCAGAGTTTCAATGATATCATCTCTAGATCAGGTTTTCGCTAGGCTTGATTAGAATGAAACCAGGCGAAGACTAGACAAAGAATAGACGAAGACTAGAATCATAATACTATGTACTCAATAATGAATCTATAGCTTCTATTCTGTTGAGATCATGCCTAGAATTTAATCATACTGCAGCGAGATAGTGCGTAGCTAAATAGAATGTTTGATCAATAGAGATAGCTATAACTAGAATATTAAGAATACAGAAGAAATCAAAGGGAAATTTCAAGCTGTATCTATAGTAGGGCAAAACAAAGAGAACGAAGCAGATTTGCTCAAGTATCGAAAGCGCTAGAATAGAGTGTTGAGGCTAAAGATTCAACATGAGTCAAAATCTTTAAAGCTTGTTGACTAGAAAACTCTATTCAATTTCGACACACTCGTAACATTATCTTCTTCTCTTTAAAAGTCATGTCTCTATGACTTGTAATGTAGTTCATAGCACTGACGTAAAGTCTTGATGCCTGTCTTTCTATCAATCTTTCTATTGATTCAAATCAACTCGTCAAATGTTTATTGTAGCAGACTCACTATGTGAAATAAAATGATCATTGAAGCAGACTCACTAGTTGCACGTGAACACGAGATAGATTGATTCACTGATAGGTCGAGCGATGAGAGTAAATAGATCATTGCATTGACGAAGAGTGTCATTGAAGCAGACTCACTAGTCGATTTGCTCATTGAAAAGATCAACTTTCGACTTGTCATTGTAGCAAACTCACTATTTGCATGTGAACGTAGAATCAGATTCACTGATAAATAAGACGATGAAGGTAGGTAGATCATTGCATTGACGAAGAGTGTCATTGTAGCAGACTCACTATGAGAACGTCATTTGTAGTAGCAGACTCACTAATTTGATCTGATGACACAGATTGTTTTGACTCGTCTGATTCATGAGCTTGATTCAAGACAAAGAGGGAAAAGAATGAGTTGAACAGCTTATTTTCACTCGTCTGCTTCATGAGAATAAGTTGATTCTAGAGCAATTCACGAAAATTCTTTATCGTGATTCTCTTAATCGAGTGAACTGTGCGTACTTAATGAGCGGTAGGTTCTCTAGCAATTCAAACAGTCTTGCCGTTGATTCTATTGATCTTCTGATGTTGTTCTGTCTTTCGATTGCGTCAATCATCAGGTAAAACAAATTTCTTTATACTTGTTTCGTTGTTCGTTGAGTAGCTTGAATGAGTAATGAAATCAATATCATGTGGTAAACGAATTCTTAATATAATGTTGAGATCATGCCTAGAATCTAATCACACTGCAGCGAGATAGTGCGTAGCTGAATAGAATGTTTGATCAATAGAGATAGCTATAACTAGAATATTAAGAATACAGAAGAAATCAAAGAGAGATTTCGAGCTGTATTTATAATAGAGCAAAACAAAGAGAGCGAAGCAGATTTGCTCAAGTATCGAAAGCGCTAGAATAGAGTGTTGAGGCTAAAGATTCAACATGAGTCAAAACCTCTAGAGCTTGTTGACTAGAAAACTCTATTCAATTTTGACACACTCGTAACATATTCAGTGTGTGACGCTTGAGTAAACTTTTAATGAGTGTTTGTGTTGTTTGTTGTAATGCATCATTCTTGCTCTGCTCTTCATTGATGATATTCTATACAACGATGTTTCAATTTTCAATTCTTGATCACAAAGATGAAAAACAATTTCTTTGCATTCATGATGCTCATGATTATAATGTTGAAAACTATGTTCTTTTGCTTGATGATTATCATTCATCAAGCAAAGAAATATGTGATGAAAGAGAGATGCACATGATGAAAAGATAAAGTGTGATTGTATTGAATGATTTTATTCTGCTCTTGACTTATGTCATGTAAATGTTGAATAGATTGTTGATATAAATGTGTGATTGCAATCGTTCAATGCTTAGCTCTGATCAATAGTAGAGAATGCATTCTGATTGTTCTCATGTGCTCTTGATTTTTCACGTAGATAAATGCATGACTTGACGTTAAGTAAAGAAGATGAGTTCAAGTTCTCTCAGTATATCAGCGTGATCAATAAATCACTACTTCTTCAATCACATGTAGTATGAACTCAAGACTCATCATCTGAATCAACTATTCTGTCTGATATCTTTTCATCAATTACTCAACGATACTATTGATATGATGAAGACGTTTCAGTATATTGACGCAGTCAATGAGTCATCAATTTTTTGATCACTTGTAATTATAATCTCAGACTCATCATCTGAATCAACTTTTCTACTAGTAGTATCTTTTCATCTTTTACTGACTTCAACATGTCATTAATCTTCTTCATAAATCAGTTGTGACTGTTAGAAAGAGTGTTGTCACGTAGGTAAAAACTCTGCATGACAGCTTTCGTGATCATGCAACGTTCTAACATCATTCAAACTGCATTGAATTGAAATCTCTTGACTCTTCTGACTTCTATTCAAACACAGAATAGAATCAAAAGATTCATAGTTAACATCATGTACAGATGAATCTTGTTGTCGATCGTAGTTATTTTAATTAATAAATAATATTTTTTCGAAAAATATAAAAACTTACTATAATATTCAAGAGTAGTATACTGTATATAATAAAGTGCTTCTTATAATTGTTACAAATGTGTCAAAGATCAAACTCTAATCAATTCACAGTGAATGCTAGCGAGTTCATTGCATATTAATTAAAGCTAGTCAACAATTTAGTCGAGAGCTGACTCAAATCTGACTCAAATTTGACTCAGATATGACTCAGCATCTTTTTTCTTCTTTAGCATCTTTTAATCAGCTTCTATTGCTTTCTAGACAAACACACTTCTTTGTGTTACAAGTAGTTAACAGATGTCTATGATAAACACATTTCTTTGTGTCACAAACATCTTTCAAATAAACATCTTTCTTATGTTTCAACATGTTTTCTTTGAAACTAGCGTCGAATCTGAGTAACTACTATATAGAGCGTGTTCTTTTTGTCTTTTGTATCTTCTTTCTTCTGTATTCTTAAAGTCTTAGTTATAACTATCTTTATAAATCAAACATTCTAGTCATGCATGCACTCTGATTAGTTTCTAGACACGATCTCAACATTACTTTAAAAATTCGTTAATCACATGATACTGATCTCATTATTCATTCAAATTCACTCAGCTGACAACAAGATGAGTATAAAGAAATTTGTGTATCTGATGATTGATGACATTGAAAGACAGAACAACATCAAGAAATCAATAGAATCAAGAAATTAAGATCTTGCATTGCTAGAGAATCTACAGCTCATTCAGTACATGCTCATTCAAATCAATTAATAAAATCAAGAAATTAAGATCTTGATTGCTTGAGAATCATCAAAAAATTCTTTCAAATCAGCAACATTCTTCTTTGAAGACTAAACATTAAAACAGCGATCTCATCACATACTGTTGAGCATCACTCTTTGCTCGATCATCAACTCTTCGCTATGACTTAATCATTTGTGAAAAATTTCTTCAAGAATTATCAAAGTCTTTATTCTTCTGTCACTTCAGATTCAGTCATTTATTCTGAGCTATCACCTCGCATATCAAAATATCTTAGAATCAACTTCATATAAAAACATCATCAATCTTTGTCTCATTCTCAGACTCTCGATGATTTCTTGAAAGCTTCTATTCTTTAAAATATAAAAAATGTAAAGCAGCTACAACATTAAGTCAAACAAGACTCAAAGATTTTTCTAGCAGATTTGAACAGTCTTTGAACTCAACGAGATTTAAATGTGAAAGCTTGTGATTTATTTGACAAGATATTAAGCGAACAAATATGAAAGACTCGCTTTGAAGAAATTGATCAAGCAAAGAAATGATTGAATCAATTGAATTAGACGCTTCAGAACAAATTAACTGAAGCACAACATCAATTGCAAGTGACTAAAGATGTTACTTTCTCGACTTTTATTCTTTTCACATTCAGCAAATGATCTCAGAAGCTTTTGAATTCATCTTTGTTTATTGATGAAAAAGAATCTATCTGAAATGATTGACAAGAAAAGATTCGTGACAAGTTAGAAACCAACGTTGATCATTTCAATACTGATAAAGCTATACTGATTTATATTCACTTCAGAATTGACGAAGACGCAGCAAAAGCTATTTTAGCTTAACATCAACAAAATTCATTGAATCTTTATAAGATGATCAATGATTTTCTAAATGAACTTGCTCAGCTTTACGATGATTTTGACAAAGAGATAAACTTTCGAAGAAAGTATGCTAATTTCTCTCAAGAAAAGAGCAAATTCAGCAACTTTTATTCAATGTTTTAACGTCTGTTCTTTTATCTAGAGTATCATGAAAAGCAATTGATCATCGATCTACGAGACAAGATAGTCTATCATCTTCATGCAGCTTGAAGTAGTCAATTGATTCAACTCAAATCTTTCAATGAAATTTGTAGTTATTTGATTCATTTGAACAATGAGCATCGAGTCTAGACTGATCATCAAGTCGAGTTTTGAGTTGACATTTTGAATTCAACTCGATTTGAAGTCGAATTGCTCACATTTTCAACTCGACTCAAGTTGAGTTGCTTATATTTTCAACTCGACACGACTCAACTCGACTGAGAATTGAGTCAACTCGACTCGATTCGTCAAGAACTTGAGCTTGACATCAAGAGAGCTAAATATAGAAATTTTTCCGATTTTTTGCTTTTGCATTACCTTTTTGCATTATCTTTTTGATAGAAGTCATGACGAAAAACATGAAGACTATATGATAGAAAGTCATGAAGAAAAGCTATGATAGAGAAGTCATGGTAGAAAAGTCATGAAGAAGAGCTATGAAGAAAAGTCATGAAGAAAAGTTATGATAGAAAGTCATGACGAAAAATCATGAAGACTGTTTGATAGAAAGGTTTGGTAGAAAGTCATGACGAAGAACATAAAGAGAAACATGAAGAGAAACATAAAGGGAAACATAAAGGGAAACATGAAGAGAAACATGACGAGAAACATGATGAGAAAACATAAAGATTGTTTGACTTTGATAGAAAGTCATGACGAGAAAACATGATAGAAAGTCATGAAGAGAAATCATGTAGACTGTTCAACCAAGCTATTTATATCTATCTAATATCTTGTTGAATTGAGTCGAGTTTTCGAGTCAAGTTGTTGAGTCAAGCTTCTCAACTCAACTCGAGTGCTTGAATTCAACTTCTCAACTCGACTCAACACTTTTTCAAAAAAATTTCAACTCGACTTGACGCGATCAGTCTAATCGAGTCATGAATAACATCAAAGAAAAGAAATCTTTGATCAAGATCAGAAAGCAAGTCATCTTTGCTGAGAAGTGAGATTCATTGAATCTTTATAGAAAGATTGAAGTTATCATATCAGTCAACTCGTCAAAATTGCATGACGCAACTTTGACTAACGTCAAAAAGACAGATCTACAAACTGAAAGCTGTTTCATTTGTCATAAGTCAAATCATTTCTTTAAAGAGTGTTCTGATCAAATCTCAAGAATCAATGCATTAGAAAATAATGAATTTGATTAATTTACATCAAACTCTGAGTCAGATTTTGATTCAAAAAACTAGTTATCTCTTTTAAAGTCATTGAAGAAATAGAAATCATATCTTTGTGCAGTCAAATTGAAGTTCTATTGAAAGAAAACTATTTTGAAAAGTTATTTCTGATCAATGCTTCTTTTATCTCTCAGAGCAATTCTTTCAGCCTTCGCTCTTTAATAGATAGTGATTTCGTCATCTACATGCTGATACATGACAAGCTAGTCGATAAAGTATGTCAGAAACTTGAAATACAATTTATATTACTAGCAAAAGAGAAGTTAATACGAGATTATGATGAGAAGTTAGCTAGAAAGACTATTACTCATAAGATTTTATTCAATCTCACGATCAAAAGTCATAAGAAATTGACTATGTCAATGTTGATAACTGATATTGAGCATCATGAAGTCATATTGAGCAAACTTTGAATGAACAAAAATGAAATATTATTGAACATGAAACATGATACTATCGTATTTTCTGATCAATTAAATATTTCTATTTCTATTTTTTTGATCTCGTCAAATACAAAGCATTCAAGTTGATCACAATCAACTTTGATTTCTTCAGCAGCTCACAACAAGATTTCTAAGATGCTCAAGTGCTCAGTTTCATTCATTCAGAAAGAGTCATTCTCGATTCAAAACATAAACGTTGCTTCTTTTCAAACACTCATAAAACGAAAAAAGAAGAATCAGACAGAGATTTTTGCTATGTTCATCAAAGACATCAATAGAGAAATTATCTACAATACTCAATGTGAACTAAATGTCATAAACGTCTTTTCAGTCAATGAAATGACTCAGAATCTAGAAGATATTAAAGTCAAGCTATCACTGAAATATCAGAATTTTCTAAACATCTTTGATTGAGTTCAAGCAGACAAGCTATCGTCTCATCATTCATATGATCATAAGATAAAGCTTACTAGTGATGCAACGTCATCTTGCTGTCGAGCATATTGAATGTTTTTCTACAAACTTCAGAAAGTAAAGAAATATCTGAACGAGAATCTTTTCAAAGAATTTATAATCTTTAGCAAAGCTTCGTATTTCTCACTCGTTCTGTTTGCTTTAAAAGCAAATGAAGATTTATGATTCTGCATTGACTATCAAAAGCTCAATGCTATTATCAAAAGAAATCATTATTCTTTATCACTCATAAATGAGATGATCAACAAAATAGTTGATTGCAAGCATCTGACTTGATTAAATATCATTTTAACTTTCAACAAACTGCAAATGCATTCTGATAATGAGAACTACACTATTTTTATCATCGCTTTAGAAGCATACAAATCAAAAATGTTATCTTTTGAACTTATCAATGATTCTGTCTCGTTTCAGCAGTATATGAATGACGTTTTTTGAAACTTTCTAAATGACTTTTGTCAAGTCTATTTAAACGACATTCTGATCTACAGCAAAATACAATGAAAACATTTTTTTTTATTCTTACTCAATTCAACACTCATTATGAGTTTATGTGAGATTCTATATATTGTAGCAAACGCTGCGCTAGCGTAGCGTTCTTTTTGTATCTACTATCACTTTTCTCTGCACTCTATACTATAACTGTTCTCAATGTGAAAACTTTATGAGCTTGTTTCTTTTCTACTTTCTTTCTCTTTCATTTGATTCTTCAATGATGTCACAGTCTGAAATTGATTCAGTATGCTTGTCAAGAGTATCATTTGAATGATCACTGTTATCATGCTCATGATTTCTAGAAGCTTTCTCAAGTTTGTGATGTTTTCTTTGCATTGCATCATCTTTCATTCTATCTTTCATTTAGAACATGTTAATAGAATGTGCTTGATCAACATTCAATCTCTGTCACATTTGCACGTCATTGTAGCAACATTAAGTACTCATCTTTCATGTAAAAATTGATTGAAATCAATTTTTCTTATGCATAGCTGCATCAATAATGCGCTGTGAAACTTTGCATGATTCTTGTGCAGTTATAGATGTTGATGTGTCATCTTTGATATCAGATATCAAAAATGAGTTGAGTTAAATTTCTCTTTTCAGACTATTCTTCATGTTTGTCTGATCTGTTTCTGTATGAGCATCAATCTTGTCATCACTTCAATGTATTGATGCTCAGTCAGCAATAAAGACAAATCATGTGCATCATCAATTATCTTGTTCATCACTTTATTTTTGAATATTTCTGCATGTCTCGTCACTCAATGTAACTTCAACATGACTTCTTAAAATTAAATGCTTTCATGCATAATCTGAACTTGTTGCAGACGTGTTTGATCTTTTGTTGATATCATAGCTTTTACTGTTTTCAGAGAAGTCTGATTATCATTGTATACTTTGTATATCTTTTCATGACATTCTTGATTCACTGTTGCTATGTTTGCAAGATGTTTCGCTTTCGCGACTAATTCTTTCAGCTCATCATGATGAGTGATGATTAAAGTCAATTTTCTCAGTTTTTTATTTAGCTTTCAGTTCATTTTCATCATGATCACTGTAACATCATTTCTGCTGTTGCTATCATTTAAGTAAACTCTTTGCTTCAACATGAACATGTCAAGATTGTATTATCTTATTGACATTTTCTTGTTTGCAACTATAACTATTTTCAATGATTCTGATCAGAAAATCACTGTGTAAAGATGATTTCAATTCATTTTTATTTGCTTGAATGTTTCTTTCATTCACTTTCACTTCAGTTGTAAAAATGTCTTGCACAGCTTTGATTTTCAATCTCTTTTAAGTGTTAAGTTGTTGCAAATTCAATGCATTATCATCTTGATAACTTCGTCTAATTTTTGAGAGTTCATGTTTGTTATCAATCTTTGTATCAATTTTCATAAGTGAATATTTATCAACATCATGTTTATTTTCATCTGTAGAATCTCTGTTAATGTTGCATGATAAATGTTGATGATCTGTCACAATGCTTTTTCTTGCACTGATCTCAGCTTGATGTTCAAACTCTTTTGATGATCTTTCACTTCTTATGATGTATATCATATGATGACTTCGTGACTAAGCAGAGAGCGCATTATCATGAAGTATATTTATTTACTTATCGTCATTGATGAGTTTCAAGTAGACTCAATGATTGTCTGTATGATCTTTTTTTTAATCACTAGTTTTGCTTCAACATGATGCATGTAAATCACTCATTTCAGCTTAAAGTTCAGTTAAACTTTCAAGATTTTAATATCTGATTTTGAATTAATCTGATGTTTTGTCAGCTTTACATCAATTTTTATATTGAATCATTTAGAAATTCTTGTAAAGTGAATCAGCTCATGCTTTGTCATCAAGAATTTGATATCATGCGTTTTTGATTACTGTTTGCATCTATCATAAATCTTGTTAAGAACTCTGCAATTGCGTTTTATAAACTCTTTGTATATCAAGATATTGATGTCATTCACGAAGTTTGTGAAGTTAGTTTTCAACTTGATGTCATCATATGCTTTTAACAAGTTCACATTGTAAAACAGATATAATATTGATGATAATGAATAATTTTATGATATGTCAACGTTCACGTTGCATTTCATCATCATGTAATCATCAATTGTGATCATGATGTGTCAATCTTTCAGAAAGTTCTTCATAAACTTGAAAAGCAGTTTAGAAACTTTTCTCTTCTTCATGTCATGTAAGAGTTTGCTGTGCATTACATTGTTAAATGCATTCTTTTCATTCAGACTCAGCAATGAAACTACTCTTCTTCTTGTATCACTTTACACAGTATATATCTTTTCTGTAATTAGTTGCAAAGTTGTATTTGTTAATCTGTGCTTGCAAGCTCTCATCTGAATGTTTAATATTAAGTTGCAAGCTTTTATGATATTTTGCAAACGTTCAAATACAATGAACTTCAATATTTTGCTCAGTGTGTTGAGTAACACAATTGATTTATATGTTTTTGCATTGAAGTAATCTTTCTTGTCTGACTTTCATATCACTATTGTGACTGCGCTTTTGAACTGAGTTGATTGTATTTTCTTCTGTAGACATCTTTCAAAGAGAGAGCGTATTTATTCTGATGTATCATCAACAAGTTTATGCATTATTCTATTTATGTATCTTGTGTGTTTCAACGTCTTGTCAGATGTCACTTTATAAATAACTCTTTTAATCTTACAATGCATCAGCGAAGCATCATCTTCAATTAAGAGTGAGTACTTGAAGTTTATTGTATTCAGCATGAGAATCTTTAAAGATGATAAAAAGTAAGTTTGAAACATCATCTTCGCTTTATTCTGCGCTGTTATGATGATGTCAAAGCATTCTGACTTAATCAGAGAGAGAATTGTCGCTTAAATCAATGTATTTGCAATTGCATTTCTTGTTCATTTTGCAGTTTTGAACAGTTTTCTCAAGAATTATTTAATGTTTTGCATGATTTCTTAATACTCACTGCATTTCTGTTTTCTGATGATTTTGCTCTTCTTGTCACATGCTCAAATGTACTCTGTTCAATCATTAATGATTCAACAACTTCTTCTCATTCATTGCATGCTCTTGACAATCTTCATACACTTCTTCATTCATTCTGCTTTGATCATTTCATGTGATTTTGTTCAGAAAGTGAAAATCTCAATGATCTTCTTCAATACATTTAGCAGTTGCTTGATGTATTCATTTATACATCAACATTTCATCTCATGATTCAACAATGATTTTGACATTTGTTCTTTCAAAATATTGATGAACTTCTCTTCATTCATTATTTTTCAGTTGCAACATGATTTTCGCGCTGACTCTTTGCAGACTTTGAAATCTATGATTATTTATATCAACAGATGATCTGAGAAGTTTTTCATTTCTTCATTGATTTCACATTGTATTAATCAATTCATAATGTCATCTGTCATGAAGATTAAATTTATTGTCATTTGAGATTCTTGATAATTTCTCATAATTGTGCTTTGAAATAATGCTAGCGATGCATCAATGTTTATGATCATTTTAATTAATTCATTCAACAATAAATGTTGTTTTGAGTAGAATGATTCTTCTCATGTGAAGTGATGCAGATTGAAGTTTTCTATAAAAATGCTTTCTTTTGACATGTGCAGCATTTTTTCAATGTTTGAAAGATTTTCTTTTTCATGAATAATCTCATGATCTCTGAATGACAAATTGTATGCTTCATGAATGTGTATAACTCTCTGAGTTATTTGTGCATCATTTGTTAATGTTTATAACGTAATTATGTTTACATTTTTGAAGTATCATATTGAGTATCAGATGTTGCTGTTAATTTTCTTGTTTATATAGAAACAGATTTTATCTTCATTATTCTTCAGCATGAAGTCAACAGTTGCTGAGCAGTATGCTTTGAAAATGTCATCAAATCGTCAGAGTTCTTAAAGAATCAAAATGTCATAGTTTTTTATCTTTTTCTCATGTAGTAACATTATCATCATCTTGTTTTTAAACTTGTGAACGTTGTACTGTAGTATTTGAAGCTTCTTTTGCTGAAACATTAAAGTTCACATTTCAGACTGTTTAATGTTTTCTTGAATGTTTGCAAAGTATTTGCTTCACTTGTAAGATTCTTAACAGAAAATGACATTGATAACAACGTAATTAACATTGACTTTGATTTATTTGATCTTAACTTCTTGATCAAGTGATTCAGTATAGTGTTTTCTGATGTGATGACTGCGCTGAACAGATGACTTTTATTTGTTGAGCATCTCTGCTTTCTCTTCAAGTCATTGTTCATCAACGATTTCAGATTGATAAATGTTTCTATGAATGTCTTTGATATCGCTGTCTTTAGTTCTTTCTGTCTTCATATGATATGATATAGAGATCTGTGTTTTGTGACTCTCTTTATTCTTTCTTTTTCAGCTTGTCATTTATGACATTGAGAATCAAAGACTTTGTGTGTATCTCAGCATGCTTCACATTTTCACATGTTTCAAGTTTGTTTGTAAAAACAATGCTTCAAGTGATGATTCAGCGCGCAGTAAATGCATTTCTGCTTATTTTTGCATTCATACATCTTGTGATCATATTCTTGACACTTTAGACACTGATGCACTCTGCAGCTTAAGTCATAGAACTGTGTGATCTTTATGTCAATCTCATGATATACTTTCTCATTGATCAGCTTGTTCATCATCTCAGCGCTAACTATGCATATCATCAGCAAGACATATTTCTTCTGCTCACTCTTCTTTGTGAATCACTCAATCTTCTCAATTATCATTTCTGAATGTATGTTTTTATTAATCTTGATGAGCGTTCTCGTCTCTTTCTTCTCTATGTTCTTAGACATTTCTTCGATTTTAATTTCATGTATCACTACTTCAAAACTGATTTCATGCAAACATGCATTCAATGATATTTCTTTGATTCAAAAATTATTTTTCTTCAATGTTCTTTTGCTGCTCTTTGTCTTGACTTGAAATATCAACAGTTTTAATTATTTCTTCATCATTTCTATGTTTTTGTGCATCAACAATGTCTCGTCGACGTCAATCTTTCTCGCTTATTTCACTATGTTTTTTGTTGTTGTCATCATGATTTTCTTTACTTCTTCTTTCTCTTTAATGAAAATCTTTACTTCAAATTTCTTACAATGATTTCACACTGATAATGATATATTGACATTGAACATAAGATGACTCTCAAATGATGTCATTGACTTCATGCTCACTCTCTTCATTCAGCTGTTGACGTGTTTTCTTTTCTTCATGAACTCTTTTTCAAGTCTGCTCATTATCTTTTTCAATCTCTTCAGCTGATTCTTCATGCGTTGATTGACAGTTGATGCAGCGACATGTTGACGCGTTAGCTTTTTTATTCTCTTTGTCAAACTTTTCATCTTTCTTCAGAGCATCAACTCATTGTTTCTACATTCATTGAACTCATAAAGTACTTGCAGCTTATGTAATTTCTTCTGTATATCTTTTGTCTTGACTGAATTCTTCTGCGAGATAGCAGTAATTATCTCTCGTTCACTTATCGATGTTGTATCAACAACGCTTCTCATTTGCTTTTGATGATCAGAATGAAGCGCAAGCATCATGTTGATGATGTGCTTTGTTTATGTTCTGTAATATAATGTTTTGAAAATCTCAATGATAAACGTTTTAATTGTTGTTTTGTTTCAAGTTTTGTATTAAGAATAGCTTTTTCAACGAAAACATTAACAACATGTTAAGATGATATTAAATCATCTACAAGAAGCTGATTTACAAGTAGATATTTGAAAGTGTGAATTTGATGTAGAAGAAACTGTCTTCTTAGAAGTCATAGTTTCAGAACAAGATTTTCATATGAACTTTATTAAAGTGAAAGTCATAGTCAACTGAGCTACGTTGATCAATCTAAAAGAGATTCAGAGCTTCGTAAGATTTATTAACTTTTATCATTGTTTCATTAAGAACTTCTCAAAGCTAGTCAAATCATTCACTCAGCTAACTAGAAAAGATACATCTTTTGTTTAAAACAAAGTTTGTATTCAAGCTTTTGATGATTTAAAGAAACAAGTCAGTTCAATCTCAGTTCTACAACATTTTGATTCAAAACGATAAACTATTCTGAAAATTAATGCATCTGACTACGTCAAAGATGAAATACTATCACAGTACAATGATGAGAATGTGTTACAAGCGTATCAAGACTGAACAAGACTGAAGCTTTAATCAATTCGCAGTGAACGCTAGCGAGTTCTCTGCGTAATGATTAGAACTAATCAGCGAGCTAGTCAGGTTTGACTCAGATATGACTCAACACTCTTTTTCTTTCTCAACACTCTTTTCTTTCATCAACATCTTGTTTATTTACATCACATTCTTTTCGTGTCACAAACACATTTCTTTCGAGTCTAGCGCAGTCTCTGAACATTACATAAATAGAAGCTTTTGTATCAATCTTCTTCTGTATTCTTAATATTCAGTTATAGCTATCTTTAAAGATCAAGCACTATCAATTCTGATCTTCATTGATTGTATCATTTAGGCATGATTCTGACAGAATGTTCTTCAATCAGTAGCATTTTACAGCAAGAGCATAATTCTCACTGAATGCAATTATCACATTTATGACAAGAAATTGCTAATCATTATTCAATGTTTTGAACATTAAACACTTGAGCTAGAATGCACAGAGCTGCTCATTCAGATGTTCATCAATCATCAGACTTTGAAGATCTTCATGAAAAATAAACAGTTAACTTGACGTCAAGTCAATTATTTAAACATTCTATTTAAGTTTAACTTTCAGATCATTTTTTAATCAGATAAAATGAACACTAAAGTTGATGCTTTAATCAGAATGTCTCTGATTGATATTTCTGAATTAACTCAGCGTACTGAAGATCACTATCAGATCATTCTGACATTTAATAAAGTAGATATTCTAGCTATCAAATCTGAAGTTGATCTCTATCAGCAAGTAAAAAATGTCAACAAGATGAATGAGCTTTGCAATGAGTATAAACAAGCTATAAGCGAAAACAAGCTCAAGCTACATAGCATTGAATTGAGACACTGCAAGATCATTGATGACATTCTGTTCAGAAAAGATTTACTGTGAGTTTCTGAGAATATGCATATGAAATTGCAAAAAAAAATTCATGATCAGTCTTTCATCTCTCACTCTGACAATCAAAAAACTATTAATTTAGTTCAACATTTTTATTATTGATCAAATCATTGAGTAATAATTAGACATTACATTTGAAACTGTGATGTCTATCAACAAAGCAAGACATTTAGAAATAGCATCAATGAACTTCTTTATTCTCTTTCGATTTCACAGAAACGCTGAAAAAATATAGTTATGAACTTCATTACTGAGTTATTTCTATCAGAAGATTATAACATCATTTGCACAATCATATGTTAACTCATCAAGAAATGTCACTATGTTTTCTGTCATTGAAAAGATGAAAACATCTCAATCAAAGAAATGATTTGAATCATGCTATGAAACGTTTATTGACTTCATGATCTATTCAGTTTCATTGTTTTGAACAGAGATTTTCAGTTTATATCAACAATGTGACAAAGTCTTTGCAAGTGACTAAGAATCACTAGACTGATCATCAAGTTGAGTTTTAAGTTGACATTTTGAACTTGAATCAAGATTGAGTTGAGTTGCTTACATTTTCAACTTGATTCGAGTTGAGTTGCTTATATTTTCAACTTGACGCGACTCGACTCGACTGAAAATTAGATCAACTCAACTTGACTCGTCAAGAATTCAAGCTTGACGTCAAGAGAGTTAAATATAGAAATTTTTCCGGTTTTTGACTTTTGCATTACCTTTTTGCATTATCTTTTAATAAAGAGTCATGAAGGGAAACATGAAGATCGTTTGATAGAAAGTCATGACGAGAAACATGAAGAGAAACATGAAGAAGAACATGAAGAAAGTCATGACAAGAAACATGAAGAGAAACATGAAGAGAAACATGAAGAGAGTCATGACGAGAAACATGACGAGAAACATGAAGAAAAAACATGAAGATCATTTGACTTTGATAGAAAGTCATGACGGAAAAACATGGTAGAAAGTCACGAAGAAGATCATGAAGACTGTTCAACCAAGCTATTTACATCTATCTAATATCTTGTCGAGTCAAGTCGAGTTTTTGAGTCGAGTTATCGAGTCAAGCTTCTCAACTCGACTCGAGTGCTTGAGTTCAACTTCTCAACTCAACTCGACACTTTTTCAAAAAAATTTCAACCTGACGCGATCAGTCTAAGAATCACGACTAATTTATCAACAGTTTATCATTCTGAGATCAATAATCATTCAAAGCGAGTCAATCAAGACATTGAATGTGAACTTAGAATCTACTGTAATTACATGCAGAACGACTGAGCAAAATGACTTTCAATGATGAAATTCAGCGAAAATTTCAATATCTTCTCGATCATCTCAATGATCTCATTCTACTTCAATAAAGAGTTTCATTCTTGAATGAGTTTCAATTCAAATACAACTGACTACAAGATAACTTATAAACGTCTTGAAGCTAGAAAAGTTGATGATATTATCATTCAAATGAAAGAGCTTCTTATCTTTGATCATCAGCAATTGAAAAAAATGAAGCAAATCATTGAAGCTCAGATCAATAAACATAGACGAAATGTCATCTATGAAGTAAATGACTGAATTTAATTATCTTTCAGAAACATCAAAACAACGAGATCATGCAAAGATTTGAAAGACAAACAACTAGAATTCTATCAAATCACAATCAAAGTTGAAATCTTCTATCATCTTCATTTATCAATAAGCATGAAGCAGTTGCATTCAATGTTCAGCTCAAAGCTATTGTGTTTTTATTTTGATGACTTCTTATCAGAACAGCATTCAGAATCTCTCAGATCACTCACTATCAAAAATGATGAACATTGAAAGATAAATGACATTTTGAACTTCAGATGCTATCAAGATTGAATACAATACAAGATTAAATGAACGAGACTAGATCAAGACAATGAATGATACTATGTTGATAAAGAAGAATTCAAGAGTTCAAAAGAAGTTTTAGTTGAATTTCATAAGCTTTATTTAAACAAATCACACTAAATTGAAAAACAGTGAAAATTTTTGCGTTTCATTTGTTTTATTCATGCGAACATGAATTTTCAAAGAGAAAAGTAATGTTACAAATGTGTCAAAGATCAAACTTTAATTAATTCACAGTGAACATTAGCAAGTTCACTGCGTATTGATTAGAGCTAGTCAATGATCTAGTCGAAAGCTGACTCAGATCTGACTCAGGTTTGACTCAAATATGACTCAGCATCTTTTTTCTTCTCTAGCATTTTCTAATCAGCTTCTATTGTCTTCTAGACAAACACACTTCTTTGTGTTATAAGTAGTTAATAGATGTTTATGACAAACACATTTCTTTGTGTCACAAACATCTTTTAAATAAACATCTTTCTTGTGTTTCAACACATTTTCTTTGAGACTAACGTTGAATTTGAGTAACTACTATATAGAGCGTGTTCTTCTTGTCTTTTGTATCTTCTTTCTTCTGTATTCTTAAAGTCTTAGTTATAACTATCTTTATAGATCAAACATTCTAGTCACGCACGCACTCTGATTAGTTTCTAGGCATGATCTCAACAATATCATGTCATACGAAGACAGAAAGAACTAAAGACAGTGATGTCAAAGACATTCACAGAAACATTTATCAGTCTGAAATCGTTGATGAACAATGACTTGAAGAGAAAGCAGAGATACTCAATGAATGAAAGTCATTTGCTCAAAGCAGTCGTTACATCAGAAATCACTATACTGAATCACTTGATCAAGAAGTCAAGATCAAATGAATCAAAGTTAACATTAGTTATGTCATTATCAATGTCATCTTCTGTTGAAAATCTTACAAGTGAAGCAAACACTTCACAGACACTCAAGAGAACATTAAACATTCTGAAATGTGAACTTTAATGTTTCAGCAAAAGAAGCTTTGAATACTACAGTACAACATTCACAAGTTTAAAAACAAGATGATGATAATGTTATTACATGAGAAAAAGATAAAGAACTATGACATTCTGATTCTTCAAGAACTTTGATGATTTGATGACATTTTCAAAGCATACTGCTCAGTAACTGTCGACTTCATGCTGAAAAATAATGAAGATAGAATCTGTTTCTACATAAACAAGAGAATCGACAGCAACATCTGACATTCAACATGATATTTCAAAGATGTAAACACAATTACGCTACAAACATTAACAGATGATGCACAGATGATTCAGAAAGCTATACACATTCATGAAGCATACAATTTATCACTCAGAGATCATAAGATCATTCATGAAAAAAAAAATCTTTCAAACATTGAAAAGATGCTGAACATGTTAAAAGAAAGCATTCTTGTAGAAGATTTCAATCTGCATCATTTCACATAAGAAGAATCATTCTATTCAAGATAACATTTATTGTCAAATGAATTAATTAAAATGATCATAAACATCAATGCATTGCTAACATTATTTTAAGACATAATTACGAGAGATTATCAAGAATCTCAAACGACAATAAATTTGATCTTCACAACAGATGACATTATGAATTGATTAATATGATGTGAAATCAATGAAGAAATGAAAAACTTCTCAAATCATTTGTTGATACAGACAATTATAGATTTCAAAGTCTGCAAAAAGTCAGCGCGAAAATTGCGTTGCAACTGAAAGACAATGAATGAAGAGAAATTTATTAATACTTTAAGAAAACAAATGTTGAAATCACTGTTGAATCATGAGATGAAACGTTGATGCATAGATGAATACATCAAGCAACTGCTAAATGCATTGAAGAAAGTCATCGAGATTTTCACTCTTTAAGCGAGATCACATGAAATGATCAAAGCAGAATGAACGAAGAAGTGTACAAAGATCATCAAAAGCATGTGATAAATGAGAAGAAGTTGTTCAATCATCAATGACTGAACAAAGTACATTCAAGCATGTGACAAGAAAAGCAAGATCATCAGAAAATAGAAACATAATGAGTATCAAAAGATTATGCAGAATGTTGAACAATTTTCAAGAAGACTGTTCAAAACTGCAAAATGAGCAAGAAATGCAATTGCAGACACATTGATTCAAGCAACAATTCTCTTTCTGATCAAGTCAGAATGCTTTAACATCATCATAATAATGCAAAATAAAGTGAAGATAATGTTTCAGACTCACTTTTTATCATCTTCAGAGATTTTCATGCTGAACACAATAAACTTCAAGTACTCATTCTTGATTGAAGATGATGCTTTGCTGATGCATCATAAAATTAAGAGAGTCATCTACAAAGTGATATCTGACAAGATGTTGAAACACACGAAATATATAAATAGAATAATGTGCAAACTCATCAATGATGTGTCAGAATAAATACACTTTCTCTTTGAAAGATGTTTACAAAAGAGAATATAATCAACTCAGTTCAAGAATGCAGTCACAATAGTGATGTGAAAGTCAAACAAGAAAGATTACTTTAATGCAAAGATATATAAATTAATTGTGTTATTCAACACACTGAGTAAAATATTGAAGTTCATTGTATTCAAACATTTGCAAAATATCATAGAAGCTTGCAACTCAATATTGAACATTCAGATGAAAGTTTGCAAGCACAGATCAATAGATATGATTTTGCAACTAATTACAGAAAAGATACATACTGTGTGAAGTGACATGAGAAGAAGAATAGTTTCACTGCTGAGTCTGAATGAGAAGAGTGCATTTGACAATATGATGCACAGCAGACTCTTACACGACATGAAGAAGAGAAAAGTTTCTAAACTGTTTTTCAAGTTTGTGAAGAACTTTCTGAAAGATCAATGCATCACAATCATAATTGATAATTACATGATGATGAAATGCAACGTGAACATCAACATATCATAAAATTCTTCACTATCATTGATATTATATCTGTTTTACAATGCAAACTTGTTAGAAGCATGTGACAACATTAAGCTGAAAACTAACTTCATAAACTTCATGAATAATATTAATATCTTGATATACAAAGAGTTTATAAAATGCAATTGCAGAGTTTTTAGCAAAATCTATGATAGATGCAAACAATAATCAAAAATGCATGACATCAAATTCTTAATGACAAAGCATAAGCTGATTCACTTTACGAAAATCTTTAAATGATTCAATATGAAAGTTGATGTAAAGTTAATAAAACATCAGATTAACTTGAAATCAGATATCAAAGTTTTGAAAGTTCAACTAAACTTTAAGCTGAAATGAGTGATTTACATGTGTCATGTTGAAGCAAAACTAGTGATTAAACAAAAGATCATGCAAACAATTATCAAGTTTACTTGAGACTCATCAATGACAACAAGTAAGCAAATATACTTCGTGATGACGCGTTCTTTGCTTAGTCATGAAGTCATCATATAATATACATCACAAGAGATGAAAGATCATCAAAAGAGTTTGAACATTAAGCTGAGATTAATGCAAGAAAGAGCATTGTGACAGATCATTAATGTTTATTGTGTGATAATAATAATAATAATAAATTCATACACTTTTGTGACATCGATTAAATCGACTTATGAGAAACTCTATGCTATCTGTATTGAGTGAACAAAACTCTCTGAAATAGAAAATCACTTGCAGTCTACATGACTGTTTCATGCAGTTGAAACAGTAAGTTTTGAGACTATGTATCAAATTTGTTCACGTTGATTGCATGTTAAAAAATGAGTGTTTTAGTCACTTTAAATTGCTTCAAGAGCTTCATTTTCATCATCATCTTCGCTACTGCTTTGAGACTCTTCGTGATGATGACGATTATTTAATAGTTCAAGAAGTCAGCATCTTGTAGCATTCTTGATCGCAGATGCAATCAGTTCAAGCAGTGCATGAGTACATGCTTCATTGTCTGATGACTTTATTTGCAGTCACATTGCAAGCTATTCATGTCTGAAACGTTTCTAAAGTGCAGATAAACATTCAGATCTATGCGTTCAATTTTGATGTACATTGCAAGAATGCTTTCTGCTTTCTGAAGATCATCACGCATCTTTATCATCTTATTGCTCAGATGCAATCTTTGTGCTGAGATTGTATTGATGTTTGCGACGCATTCTCTGTACTTTTTCCATTGTTGATTTCATTGATCTTTGTGATACTGCATTATTGCAATGCTATCGCTTGTTGAAATCATTGTGAAGAAGAGAGTGTGTTGTCTGCATCTCAACTGTATCTTTGCATTTTCTTAAATGAAGACATTTAGAAGTACTATTTTCTTGATGACGAGTAAGCGAGAAATGACGCGATTAACTTTCGTCAAATGAGTGTGTATTAGTTTGCATGCTTGTCTGATCTCTTGCATTCAATCATTGATTCAACTGTGTAACGTGATCTTGTTCTGTAACATGTTCAAATGAACATGTAGCAAACTCATGTATGTTTCTGTCTCTAAAGTTTTAATGTTTACTCTTTTGAACACTTCTGCTATGTGATGCAGAGTCTGATTCTGAAGTGTTTCTAGTTTGCATTCTTTGCTCAACAGTTCATTTTTCTTGTCACGCTGATGTCAAACTGACGCTTCAAATGCAATTTCTGATCTCACTACTGCTGAGTATACTTGTCTCGCTTTTGTGAAAATAGCTTCTCATGTGAAGACTTTAAAACAACTAAGTATCAGCATTCTTGTGACGTGATTCATCTTTATTTGTTGAAGATGCGCGTCTCATTGCAGTTTTGTGTTCAGTTGCATTTCTAGAACTCATACGTCTGATTTTGATTTAATAACTGAGCTTTCTATTTGTATGTTAATCATCATGTTGAATCTCTTCAATTTTCTAGTGAAATGCGTGAACTCATACTTTTCTGATGCAAACGTTGCGTCATGAGTGCAAGCTCATTTCGCGCAGACATCATGTGCTTTGCTCAATGTTCTGCAGATTTCTTCAGTGAATCTGTTGTAGACTAGAATGTTAATATTGTTTATGAAGTCAAGCACTTTGATTTTAATTCTCAGTGTTTTGCATTTTTTGATTAAACTTGCGTTGAAGAATAGAAAAAGAATCAATAAAATGAAGAATCTTTGTGATATGTCTGCGTTTATCTCGCGCATGTCACTCATTTATTCATTGAATATTAGCGACGTCTCTCGATTCTTTAGAAAGCTGCATGTTCATTCAATTATGTAGCTTAATGTTCTTTTCATTTTCAGCGTATGCAGAAGTCTGACGTGTGAGACTTGATTAAACGCTTCAATGATGTTTAAGCTTAGCATGAAGATCACATATTTGATTTCACAGTCTCACACTGTGTGAACTTGATCTATTAGTAGATCTAACGTCAAGATCACGAATCATTTGCATCTTGCTCTCATTTGAGCATTTGATAGCATGCAATGAGTCTTGACTATGTCACTCAGTCTTTTGATCATGATTGACTTCAGCACTTTGCTCATGATATCAAGCAAAGCAATGAGTTGATACGTCTTTGAATCAATATAGTCGCTTTTCTTCAATTTGCGTAGTACTATTGTCTGAGTTTTTTTGAACTGCTTTGAATGATACTTGTGTGTTATGCATGCGTTGAATAAACTCATCAGTACTGAAATCAGTTCTGCAAGACTTGCTTAAAGCGCTTTGTTTGAAATATCTGAAGCGCTCGACGCTTTGTCTGCTTTTACTTGTCTGATTGTCTGCTTCACTTCATCTTCTGTGATGCGTGAATTGAATGAGACTGTCAGAGATATGAATGATTTTGCGATGTTGCTGACATTTGCTTAAGAAGATGAGGGAAAGAACTTTTCTCGTAGTATCTTGATTTTTTTCTTGAACGTTGTTATCATATGATCGATGTTGCTTCGCTTCAGTGACGAAAACTGAGAAAGCTTTTTAGATAGCTGACTTTCGATTCTAGCTCATTTTGCAAAGCGTCATATTGATTTGAGTGCTTCGCTCAACTCATGCATTTGTATTCTGAAGTGTGTGCATTTCGTTTGTCGAATGATCTTGTTTTTATGATCATTGTGCTTCAGATATTCATTTCATGCTTCTAATGTGTTTTGCGTTTTTCATATGATTCACAGTCATCTTGATTTCATTACTACTTTGAAGCAGCTTTGATTTCAAAAGTCTCTTGCTTGATTTAATGACTTTGTCAAGAAGATAGATTTCTCAATGATCTTCTGTAACACTCTGATAATCTTACACACTCTGACATTCATCATAGTCTTGTCGTCTAAAGAGTGTTTCAAAGATAGATGTATTTGCAGATAAGCATTCAATGCTTCTGTATTCATTTTCTTTCAAAGTTGTCAAGTCGAGAATTGCACTGAGATTGTTTGTAGACATAGCTTTGTGATGATCGAAAGATGATTCAATCTCTGATGCAGATCGATTCGTACCTTGCACTTGCATGTCATGAACTGTATTTTCTCGCTGCTAAAGACTAAATCAATTGTCGTAAATTAATTGTGAGCTTCGTGAGTAATAATGTCTGATTTCAGTAATAATTTCAGTCTTGCGTTTGTAATGACGTTTAGTAAAGTATCAGTTGTCATATGATGAGTGAAGCATCTTCGTCTCTTTCAATGAGAATGATGTAAATTGAAATCTTCTACAATCAGTTGTTCACAATCATTCTTGAGTAATTCATTTAAACAAGAAATGATTGAAGATCTCTCTGTGAATGTAGTAAACAGTGAGCATGAGTTGTAGACGTTTAAAAGTCTTAGCGTCTGCGTTTCATTATCTGTGTTGCAAGTTAATATTCTGATTGAGCAAATGTCTGACTCAGCTGTTTCTACTATTCATTGATCGAGTCTTAGATATTTGTTAACATATATGCATGTTCTTGATTGAGATGACGAGTTTTTCACTAGGTGAAAGAAGTTGTGTGCTGAGCTAAATGATTGCAAATCATTGTTGTTGCAATCTTGCTTCTGTATAGTTACTATGTTGAATTCGCGAACTTCTCTGTCAATTAGAAATGATTCTTGAATTCTTAATGATTTTCTGATGTTGTACTGTAGAATTTGTAGAAAAGACTATTTTATCATAGAGTTATTTGTAACTGTTGTTGACTCTGCAATGAGAAGACTCTTTGTATGCTTTCGATCATTGACAATTTTTCTTGCTTTCTGATTGAACGTTTCTGAATCTGCTCAGATGTTGTCTCGTCTGAGTCACTACTTATGCAAGAGAAAAGATCGACTCGTCTCTTCTTGATCTTTACTATCTGTCAAGCTGATTCATCAGCGATTCAACTGCGTGTTTTCAGCATGACTGTTGCTGAGCTTGAGAGATTCATTGAATCGAAAGAATTCGTTGAATCTGAAGAGTTCGTTAAATTTAAAGAGTTCAGAAACAGCGAGAAGAGTGTGCAATTGTATTTAGACATTTCAGAGTATCTGAACGATCTGTTTTTATAGATTTCAAACGCTTGTTTCATCTGCTGTTATCACTTGAGACAGATGCATCTTCAGAGTTCATGATTTTCGTTGCAGTTGACACAACGTCTTTTATTCAAAGACATCACACACTTTTCTATGTGATGCTTGTCTGCGCATTTTTCACAGCGCTGATTCTTTCTGCAGATCTTAGTCATGTGATCAAATTCGTGACATCTGAAGCACTGTGTGATGTGACAGTTCTTTTCAAATAGTTCACATGCACATTCTTGATATAAGTTCAACATGCTCACGTTCATTAATCAATTTGTCATCGCTTCGATCGTGATTTTTATGATGAGTGACGAATGAGTCTTTTCGCTATCTGCTATCTTCTTGAGCCAGACTATTCTTAGAACTTTCAGATCTTCATGAAGTCTCACGTTATCTTTTATCAATCTTTCAATGATCTTTTCTTGATTGCTCATGTCTATTGTAGTGTGTACTTCATGTGTCAGCATTGCAAAGATTCAACGTGCTACACGTGTTAAACTCGCGATTTCTTTTGCTCACGTCTGAGTCTTTTTCAGGTTTGCTTGAGCATCTGAGCTAACTGCGTGAAGGAAAATGTCATCGCTGCTCAGCTTGCGAAGTGACATGATTAAATTTCTTTGACCTGTCAACACGTCTGCGATTCTCTGTAGAATCTGTTCAATCAACTTTTTCTGTATCTCTTTTATTTCTTTTCTGTTCATTATTTTAATCATGACTTCTCGTCTCTTGCAAAGCGATGATGAGTCATTTCTAGAACGTTGCTTTCTCGTCGTTATTTCTTCTCTTGTCACGTTCACTCATAACGTGATTTTCATTGAAAGACGTGTGTTTTTCTGTGTATGCAACTGCTTGTTAAGCAGTTGAACTGATATCTTCAGTTTCTGTACATTCTTCGTGATGAACGCGTTCTGATTCACATGATGTTTTTCTTCTGAGTCGAGTTAAAGACGTCGAATCAGCTTCAATGCTATCTCTTTTCATGAATGATCTTTGTTCTTCTCTTTCTCTAACGTTGATATCTTTATTAGTAGATCAATAATATTAGCAACGTTCTCTTTGTCATCATGTAAGTGTTTCAACTCTGCATCTCTGTTTTCTTGTGATGAATCAACGTTGCTTGCAATCGTCTTCGAACCAGCATTGCTGCAATTTGTGCAATTCATCGTTGCTCAATCATCTTCTAGATTCACTCTGCCTTGTTTGTAATGCTCTTTTTCAAAATTTGTGATGCATGTGTTGTGATTGTTTTTAAGATAGTTATAATTACAAATAAGAAAATGTCAATAAGATAATATAATTTCAACATGTTCATATCAAAGCAAAAAGTTTACTCAAATGATAGTGATAGCAAAGATGATGTTACAGCAATTGCAATGAGAATGAATTGAAAGTTAAATAAGAGACTGAGAAGATTGACTTTAGTCATCATTCATCATGATGAGCTGAAAGAATTAGTCGCGAAAGCGAAACATTTTGCAAACATAGCGACAGTGAATCAAGAATGTCATGAAAAGATATACAAAGTATACAATGATAATCAGACTTCTCTGAAAACAGTAAAAGCTATGATATTAACAAAAGATCAAACACGTCTGCAACAAGTTCAGATCATGCATGAGAGCATTTGATTTTAAGAAGTCATGTTGAAGTTACATTGAGTGACAAGACATGCAGAAATATTCAAAAATAAAGTGATGAACAAGATAATTAATGATGCACATGATTTGTCTTTATTGCTGACTGAGCATTAATGCATTAAAGTGATGACAAGATTGATGCTCATACAGAAACAGATCAGATAAACATGAAGAATAGTCTGAAAAGAGAAATTTAACTCAACTCATTTTTGATATCTGATATCAGAGATGACACATCAACATTTATAACTGCACAAGAATCATGCAAAGTTTCACAGCGCATTATTGATGTAGCTATGCATAAGAAAAATTGATTTCAATCAATTTTTACATGAAAGCTGAGTACTTAATGTTACTATGATGATGTGCAAATGTGACAGAGATTGAATGTCAATCAAGCACATTTTATTAACATGTTCTAAATGAAAGATAGAATGAAAGATGATGCAATGCAAAGAAAACATCACAAACTTGAGAAAGCTTCTAAAAATCATGAGCATGATAACAGTGATCATTCAAATGATACTTTTAACAAGCATACTGAATCAATTTTAAACTGTGACATCATTGAAGAATCAAATAAAAGAGAAAGAAAGTAGAAAAGAAACAAGCTCATAAAGTTCTTGCATTGAAAACAGTTACAGTATAGAACGCAGAGAAAAGCGATAGTAGATATGAAAAGAACGTTACGTTAGCACAGCGCTCGCTACAATATATAGAATCTTGCATAGATTCATAATGAGTGTTGAATCGAGTAAGAATAAAAAAAACAAAAAACAAAAAAACATTGTATAATAATATTAATACATAATATTCATTTAATATTTAAAAGTTTAATCTGTACTATTCAAACTTCATTTAACAGTTAAACAGTTTAATATTTTTATTTTTTTTACTACTACTTACTATTATTTATATCTTTATTGAGTTATTCTATGTGACTATTATAATTTTTCGAATTTTTTGATTAAATTTAAACAGCATACTGTAAGATTCAACAACTTACTAAATTATTAACTATATTTATATTTCTTTGTTTGCTAAAGCAATATTCTTGAACTAACTATTGTTTCAGAGTGTAGATATACTTTGCAATGTTGCATTGCATTTAAAAGCAGTAAACATTAATGAGTTTTTCGCTGCTTATTAACTGACTTGAGAGATTATCTCGCTAAGTGCTCACTGATCAGAGTTGCAAACATTTGACAAAAGTGTCTTGAAATTGTGTCAAGACGATAGTAGTCTTGAAGATGCAAGAGGGTGAATGTTAATTCAACAGTTGAAGAAATACAGAAGCATTGAAGCTGACATCTCTAGCAGCTGAGCTAGCAAGCTGACACCTCTAGTATTCATACCTCGCACTAAGCTCATTCTTCGCTTATGAGCTTAGTGCGGGGTACGGATAGCAGAGCTAGCAAGCTGACACCTCTAGTGACTGAGCTAGCAAGCTGACACCTCTAGTAGCTGAGCTAGCTATCTTAGCTTATCGCCGCCAACTTCGCCGCTCATTTAGCGAAGCTGAGCTAGCCCAGCCATTGGCGACGCTGATAGCAAACGCAGCCGTGAAATCCACTCACGATGAATCCTCTGAAGGTGCAGGCAACAGCCGAAAAGCAGAAATTGATCATGGCTCCGTTCTTCCATCCGTCTCAGCTAATTTTCAAAATCTCTCGTCGCTGTTCAAGATATCAACTTTTCTTTTATTATTCCTGGTCTATTCCTACGTATCAATTCTTGCCCGTTCGACACTCAAGATGGGCACGGAAAGCCAGATCGCCGTCATCGGCATGGCATGTCGCCTTCCAGGAGGCGCTGATAGTCCAGAGAGTCTATGGTCTATGTTGGCCGAGGGGAGGGATGGATTAAGAGAGGTGCCCAAAGACCGCTGGGACTGGAAGTCTTTCTACCACGAGGATCCAGATGCTAAAGAAGCTACGAACTTCAGCCACGGATACTATGTGAATCAGGACGTATCAGCCTTCGACGCGCGGTTCTTTGGCATCCCCGGCGCTGAGGCTACGGGTATTGATCCCCAGCAGAGACTTCTACTCGAAACCACTTACGAAGCAGTCGAGAATGCTGGCATTCCCATCAAAAGCTTGCGTGGCTCGAACACTTCGGTGCATATGGCAATGTTTGCACGAGACTACGACAGAATGGGGTACAGAGACGGGCCTCAGCTTCACAAGACTCACATTATAGGGTCGGGAGACGCCATTCTGTCTAACAGGATCTCGTACGTCTTAGATCTGAAAGGCTCTTCTAATACCCTGGATACGGGATGTGTAAGTGTTACCAGACCTGCCATATGTTTGCTCCGCTAACAGAACGTAATTTAATACAGTCTGGTAGTCTCGTGGCATTGCACCAAGCGTGCCGTACGCTGAGGGCAGATGAGTCTACGCTGGCCCTTGCCGGGGCCAGCCAACTGTTGCTGACCCCTGACCAGTCCATTGCCATGTCGTAAGTGGCCTTGCTACAAACCTTGGATCATTGCTCGATGCTAACCAGCCTAGCCAACTCACTAATAAAGATGGGAAATGTTACACCTTCGATGATCGTGGCGCTGGTTATGGGCGAGGCGAGGGTCTCGGTGTTCTTGTTCTGAAGCGCCTTGACCGAGCTCTGGCCGACGGCGACGCGGTCCATGCAGTCATCGTGGACTCAGGGGTCGGTCACGATGGCAAGACTTCTGGCATTTTCCTGCCCAACGCCGACGCACAGGAAGCCTTGGCACGTTCAATCTATGCCAAGGCTGGTCTCGACCCCCGCGAGACTTTGTATGTAGAAACTCATGGTACAGGGACCGCGGCTGGTATGTTCTTTACTCCCCCTCCTCGTTAGCATTGGGAATGTTGACCTGGAAATCCTGCAGGCGACAATGCAGAAATTCAATCCATCTCCAAGGTGTTCGGCCGCGAAGCAGGGCGAAAGTCTGATCTGCCCGTTGTACGTTTACCCAATCGTTTTGTCCCTTATGCTGCCCCATTTTTGGCACGTCAGACGTTCTTTGCAGCATCTCTCGCCCCAGACAGAGAAGTTCCAAAGTTTTTTGTATTCAAACCCTGGCCGATGAGTGACTGACGTTCGTGTCGCATTAGGGGAGCATAAAGACCAATGTTGGCCACCTGGAGTCCGCCAGCGGAGTAGCAAGCGTGATCAAAGCCGTAATGGTCTTGAAAAAGAATCAGATCCCGCCGCATCTTAATTTCATCAACCCCAAGCCAACTCTGCATCTGGAAGAGAGAGGCATCAAAGTGAGTTCAGGTCTATTTCAATTGAGAGGCTCACTCCTTCTACATAGCTGCTGACCTTCATGCCCAGGTACCACTGGAACTTACATCTCTCACGCCAGAAGGTCATGTTGGACCCAGGCGCGTCTCTGTCAACAGCTTTGGCTACGGTGGAACTAATGCTCATGCCATTCTTGAGGCATACGTCCACGCGCCTATTACTGATCCTTGTCTATCCAATGGGCACTCCAATGGGCACTCCAATGGACACTCCAGTGACATCACCAACGGAGATGGTAAATACCACGACACCGAAAGAACGCTGGTAGTCCTCTCGGCAAACTCTGAAATGTCGCTTGGCAATATGATTTCCAAGTTACAACAATGGCTCGCGTCCGACCAGGGCCATTGCACTTCCTTCACCGACCTGGCTTATACTTTGAATGTCCGTCGCTCAAAGCTCCCTTGGCGCTGCAGTGTCGTGGCAAGCAATTCGCAAGAGCTGGAAAGAGCATTAGGAGACTCGAAGCTACGCCCTGTCAAGTCGGCAAAGGGAGTCGGAATGGCCTTCATCTTCACGGGCCAGGGAGCTCAGTGGTTCGCCATGGGGCGCGAGCTTCTGACGACCTCACGAGTCTTTGCATCCTCGGTGGCGCTTTGCAACCAGGTCATGAAAGGCCTCGGATGCGACTGGGACCTTGTCGAGGAACTGTCTCGGGACAAGGAGACAACGCGACTCGGTGACAGCAGATTTTCCCAGCCATGTACAACAGTGATTCAGATCGCCCTGGTCGACCTGCTCGAGAGTTATGGTATCCGACCGGAGACTGTGTGTGGCCACAGCTCAGGAGAAATTGCAGCTGCTTACGCTGCGGGTGCTCTCAGCAAGGAGGCCGCTATGCAAGCCTCCTACAACAGAGGCATTTGGTCCTCCGTGGCCAAAGGCTTGAACGCGACATCGGGGACTATGCTGGCTGTTGGCGAAGGAGAGGAAGCAATCAAAGAAAGAACGCAGGGCATCGCCAGCGGTAAGGGCAAGGTGACCGTTGCCTGTGTAAACAGTCCCGAGAGCACCACCATTTCTGGCGACCTGGCGGCCATCGAAGCACTCCAAGCTATCTTGGACACTGCGTCTGTCTTCAATCGACGACTCCAGGTGGATTCGGCCTACCATTCTCATCACATGGAGGTGGTGGCACAGTCGTATCTCTTGTCCCTGGACAACATGGCTCATGGCATGGCACGAAAGGATGTCGCATTCTACTCATCCGTCACTGGTACCCGCAAGCTATCCGACTTTGGGCCTTCTTACTGGGTCTCCAACCTGGTGTCACAAGTCAAATTCAGTGCCGCGTCTCGGTTGGTGGCAGAGCACTTGTCGGCCGCTGGCTCCGCAGCCAATAACGTCCTGGTAGAGATTGGCCCTCATTCTGCGCTCGCGGGACCGTTGAGACAGTCTCTGTCCGATTTCAAAGTTTCGGGTGGTTCCTTCAAGTACACCTACATTCCATGCCTTGTCCGCAACGAAAGCGCAGTGAGCACCATCCTGGCCTTAGTAGGCAAGGCATTCGAAGCAGGACGCCCATTTCAGCTAGATGCTGTAATGCATAGAGACGCTAGCTCAAGCTCTCACTATCAGGTCGTTAACAATCTTCCAACGTATGCGTGGGACCACTCTACCTACTGGCACGAATCAAGGCTCAGCAAGGGGCACCGTCTACGTCCCTTCCCTAATCACGACCTTCTCGGCCTCTTCGACGTCCACAGCTCCCCGAATGAGCCGCGATGGAGATATCACGTTAGCCTGCAAACTCTCCCCTGGCTGCGAGACCACGTTGTCGAGGGATTCGTCATTTTCCCGGGTGCCGGCTATTTGACCATGGTCACCGAAGCCATGAAACAACTTTTCCAATTACGTAAGACGCCAGGCCATGTCAAGTGCATCAACTTCCGCGACGTCACCTTTGCGAAGCCCGTTGTGGTCCCCGGTGACGGTGCCGGTGCGGAAGGCGACCGCGAGGTCGAATTGCAACTCACACTCAGCCCTGCGCGTCAACACGCGGGAAGTCCCTGGGAGTATTTCCGGGTCCTCTCCTACGATTCTCAGGACGACTCTTGGATCGAGAATTGCACCGGCCTTACCGCAAGCGAATCCGATACTAGCAAGGCCCAAACCCAGCTCGACGAAGTCGAGGGCACCAGAGTTGATGATGGCCTGGGTCACCTGACGATGGCAGCCGCCGCTGAAATGTTGGCGGATATCCAGGCCAATTCTCCCTTTCAAGTCGATCCAGTAGAAGTCTATGGTGGTCTCGCAGCATCAGGGAATACCTATGGCCCCAGCTTCCAGGGTCTAAAAGAGATCCATGTTGGCAAGTGCTGTGGTCTTGCCAGAATTGTCGTTGACGATGTCGCGCAAATGATGCCCGGGCACTATATGCAGCCGCATACCATCCATCCTACTGCCTTAGACGCCATGATCCAGCTAGAGGCCGTAGTGTTCCGACGAGAGTGCACTATCGCACCCATGATGCCCGTCATGCTCGGCGAAATATCGATATCTGCCGACATGGATATTACGCCAGGCGCCGAGATTCTGGTGGCTCTCTATCTGTTTCCAGAAAGTCGACGGTCAGCGTCTGGGAACTTCTGTGCCTACCAGAAGCAGAGCAATGGGACGTTCCGTCCCGTGCTCACGGGCAGCGCGATTCGGCCTCAAGTCGTTGGAGAAGTCAATTCGACCAATTCCCTTAAACAGAAAACGAGTTACCGGCTGGAATGCAAGCCCGACGTGGACCATATCACACAAAACGACTTCATGGATCACGTTTCTCGCCACAACCTCTTCGACGTCGGGTACGGAACGCTGAGCAAGCTCGTCGCCGAGGAGCAGCTGCGTCTCAACGACCAAGTCGCAACGATTTTCATTCGCCGGGCAGTCGACCGCGTGCGAGAGGAGAACATATCTACGGCATGCACTCCCCACCTCTCCAAACTCCTAAGTTGGATGGTAGAGTGGAACCAGTCTGAGGCCGAACAGTTTCTGGCCGGTGTCACTCCTGAAGACGAAGCCCAGCTCATAGAGCAGGCAAGTAATGACAACATCGTCGGGTTCACCTTGGGTCGCTTCGGGCCGTGGCTCTTTGATCTCTTCACGGGAAAGGCGGACTCACTCGAGCTCCTGATTCAGGACAACTTGCTAGGGCGACTTTACTCCAAGTCCACCCTGTTCAACTGCCACTATGCGCAGGGGGCCGAGTATATGCAGACTCTCGTTCACAAAAACCCCAAGATGAAGATTCTGGAGATTGGTGCTGGTACCGGCAGCGCAACCATGCCGCTCATGGAGAGCATCGAGCGCAACGGCCGGCTGCTTCTGGATGAGTACACCTATACTGACATCTCCTCGGGCTTCTTCGTGCGTGCGCGCAACACGTTCAGCAAGTGGACTGGCCAGATCGACTTCAAGACACTGGATATATCACGCGATCCGCTCGCGCAGGGCTACACCGCCCATACGTTTGATCTGACTGTTGCCTCCATCGTTTTGCATGCCACACCTCTGATGGACGTCACAATGACGAATGTGCGGAAGTTGTTGAAGCCAGGCGGCCGACTCATCCTCATAGAGCTTACGCAGCTCGCGGCCGCCCAAAACGTTATTTTTGGGACATTGGAGGGTTGGTGGATATCTGAAGACGGACGCAAGGATGGGCCGCTCCTCTCCGTACCCGAATGGGACAGTGTATTGAAGCGTCATGGCTTCAGTGGCACGGATCTTGCCATTCCAGCTCACACTGGCAGTTCGAGCGCCATCAGCAGTATGATTGTGACCCAAGCTACAGGTACATTGGACATGAGCGACAGTCAGGACATTCGAGGTCCAGGTTCTGTGATGGAGATGAAGGCGAGTGTCCGTCTCGGGCACTCGCATTCCTCTCAGGCGGCCCTTGGAGACGCAATACGTCTCTCTTTGGGCAACAAAGGAGTTACATGCAGCCAGCAAGCCTGGAGCACAACCGACACCGCAACAGATGCCGACAGGCTTCTGATAGTCATTGACTCTGCTGAGCACCCGCTCCTGCTGGATCCGGCCCAGGAAGCATTTGAGCGGACCAAACAGCTTCTACTCCTGGGAAAGAATGTTCTCTGGGTCAGCTTCCAATATTCGCCGCCATCTGCTGAAACTGCGGCCCTGAAGAACATGGTTAATGGCATGGGGAGGGTAGTCCGACGCGAGAATCCCGGTCTGCGGCTCATCACGGTCGACGTCCAAGACCAGATCCAGCTTTCCGGAAGCGGAAACGGAAGCCTGGAGCTGGAGCGTATCGTCCAGACGCTCGTCGAAATTGCCATGTCGTCCTTCTGGCCAGTCTCGGAGACGATTCGCGCTGAAGAGCTGGAGTACACCATCTGCGATGGCAAATTGACCATCCCCAGGGTCATTCCCGACGACCGCTTTGCTAGTTACATCGACAGCCAGAACCAGGACCAGGACCAGGGCGCTACATCTATGGTGGAATGCAAATATCTCGACAAAGATAGGCCCCTGATGTTTGACGTCCAGGTGCCGGGCTTGCTCAACACTATTCGCTTTGTGGACAACAACATGATGGCAGAACCGCTTGGCCCTGACCAGATCGAGGTGCAGGCTTACGCGCACGGTGTCAACTTCAAAGACGTATTCGTTGCCTTAGGCCAGATGCAACCGGGAACATCAATGACCGGCGAGGCGGCCGGGGTAGTTACTGCAGTCGGCCTCAACGTTCAATCGTTGTGGAAAACCGGTGACAGGGTCCTTGGACTCATGGTAGCCCCTTTTGGAAATCTGGTGCGCATCAACAGCACTGGTATAGTAGCCATCCCAGATTCCGTCACCTTCGCCAACGCCGCCTCTATCTCCATTGTTTACTACACGGCTTGGTACTGTCTCACCCATGTTGCCCGGCTTGAGAAGGGCCAGACCGTTTTGATCCACGCAGCCTCGGGCGGTGTAGGTCAAGCCGCCATTCAGATCGCGAAGCTCATCGGAGCCGAGATATTTGCCACGGTGAGCAGCGTCCCCAAGCGAAAGCTGATCCAAGACCAGTACGGCATACCTGAAAGCCACATCTTCTCCTCACATTCTCGACATTTCAAGAAAGGCATCATGCGCTCGACTCAGGGCAAGGGCATCGACGTGGTTCTCAATTCGCTCTCGGGCGAGCTCCTGATGGACAGCTGGGACTGCGTTGCCCAGTTCGGGACGTTCCTCGAGATCGGCAAGACGGATATCTACGGGCGCAGCCAGCTGAACATGGCCAATTTCGAAAAGCAGGCGACCTTCGCTGCCGTGGATGTTTCGCACATGTACCGGCTGCGTCCCGAGTATGTGACCCGCGGGCTCAGAGAAGTATTCGCCATGGTCGACAAGGGCCTCCTGAAGCCCGTATACCCCGTGACGACGTACCCTATAAGTCGCATCGAGGAAACCTTCCGTCTCATCGCTGCGAGGAAACACGTAGGGAAGCTGGTATTGGTGGCCGACGAACAGACGGTTGTGCAAGCACCCAGACCAAAGGCGCCTCCGCTCCGACTACATCGGGAGGGGACGTATGTCATTGGAGGTGGCCTCGGTGATCTGGGCAAGAGAATGGGCCGCTTCCTTGTTGAGCATGGGGCTGGCCACATCGTGGCACTCTCGCGCCGGAATGCCGATTCTCAGTTGCGGGCGTCGTTAGAGGAAAGTATTAGCAAACTCGGAGGTACACTCCACATTGTCAAGTGTGACATTGGCGATGAGGAGAGTACACGTGCTGCCGCCAAAGAAATAGCCGCACTTCCACCAGTGAGAGGCGTTATCCAGAGTGCATTGGTGCTTTGTGACCATCCTTTGGATTACATGGAGCTCGAAGACTGGCACACAGCCGTGAACCCCAAGGTCTGGGGCACGCGGAACATGCACAAGGCGTTTGTTTCGCCGGAGACAACCGATTTCTTCATCATGCTTTCGTCCGTGGCTAGTCTCATCGGCTCGCCCTCCCAAAGCAACTATGCAGCAGGCAATGCTTTCCAGGATGCCTTTGCCCGCGTCCATACTCAAGGCACTCGAGGCATCACTCAGTACACCACTATCAACGTTGGCGCCGTCGAGGGGTCCGAACAGATCGCCCGAGCCCTTGATCAAAACAGCGAGATCGCGCGCATCATTGGCGCCGTATCGTTTCGTGAGCTCCTAGTTACGCTCGAATATGCCATGGGGCCGCAAGCCCGGTTTGATGAAGCCATGCAATGTATCATGCCCTTCGATCGCGACACCATGGAAGACGCCATAGGCCAGACAGCTTTGAGCAGCCACCTGTTCGACCACGTGCCCAGTAAGAGGGGTCAAGAAGAAACAACAAGCAACAGCGCGGTCGACAGCAAAAAGCCAAGCGCCACCCAGGCCGTCGAACGAGCCGAGTCGGTCGAGGAGGCCGAGGATATCGTTAAGCAGGCCCTTCTCGAAAAGTTCGCTGCCTTTATAGGCGACGACGTGCCTGCCGATCAACCTATTATGTCACTTGGGCTGGATTCCCTGGTCTCCATCGAACTCAAGAATTGGATCAAGCACATCTTTCAGACGCCCTTGCAAACAACCGAGCTAATTGGCGCGCAAAGCATCATCGCCCTCGCCAAACCCATCGTATCGAGGATGGATCTGAAGTGCAAAGTCAAAATAAAAGCTGACGACGACGAGAAACAGGAGGGCGCACATGAGAGTCAGACGGAGCCATCGCCTGAGAACATGGATGCTGCAACTGCAAATAGCCATGACCATGACGGTAATACTAAGGCTCGCCATGGCTGGGATTGTTGCAGGCTTAACGAAGAGCTGCCCGATCAGCCCCTGCCGGATCTGGACGATGCCCTCGATTTCTGGCTCGAGGCGAATAGACATCTTTACAGCCCTCAACAGCTCGAGTCGGTTCAACAAGATATATGGGCCATGAGAGCCCCGGGTAGCCCTGCTCGCCAGGTTCTTCAGGAATTGTTCAAGACGCATGAACATGACAAGAACAACGGTTGGTATAACGACGTCCTCACGGATGCTCGATGGCTGTCCAAACGGAGCCCGATCGCTCCGTACGCCAGCATCATGGGGGCACACCGCGACAGCAAGAGGCCTCAGTCGCAGGCCGAACGTGCCGCCATCATCTCTTCGTCGGCCCTGTCTTTCAGGCGGGCCATGAAGGCCGGTACGATTGAGCCTCTCCGAATCGCCGGCAAGCCCGAGTGCACGTGGAGATGGGACTGGCTTTTCAATTCGGTGCGTGTGCCCCATGTTGGGTGTGACAAGATGATGCGCTACGATTCGGATGATCAAAGTGCTCGTGATCATATCGCAGTGTTGAGGAGAGGTCACGTCTTCAAGGTGATGCTCCAAGATCGGGATCAGGGAAAAGACGTGCCGTTTGAAGAGCTTAAGGCCACGTTTGAAGCCATCGTAGCGCAAGTAGAAGACGATGGTGTCTGGCCAGGTATACTGACAACGGATGAGAGAGACTCTTGGGCGCTGGTAAGTAAACCCTAATCACCTTAATCCTTTTTGCTGCTTCGTGCTCATATCCTCATTCACAGACGAGAGAGAAGCTATCAGCATTGAGCCTTGCTAATGCCAAATACTTCCACGTCATTGATGCCGCCATGTTCGTCTTGTGCTTGGATGATGGATGCCCCGAGACACCCGAAGAAAGGGTGCGACAGGGCTACATCGGCGATGGCTCGAATCGCTGGTTCGACAAAGTGTTACAGTTTTACGTGAGCGCAAATGGTCGCTCGGGCTCGATCACCGAGCATGGAGCTATCGATGGCACCACTTCTGCCCGCCTCTTCGAATGGATGGTCACCGCCATCGACGAGTATTTGCCCAGTTCCAGTATTGACCACGATCAGCTGAACGGCAGCCTCTCGTCGAGAATCGAGCTCGACGAGGTCGTTCTTCAAACGACGCCTGAAATTGAGAGTCACATAAAGGTACTCAGGAGTCGCTTCCTTGAGTACACCTCGCCGGCAACCAGGACCTACGCGCGAGAGCATCTCACCGAGTTCGGCACCGACTTCCTAGTGCAGGGCAAAGTGTCCATTAAGGGAGTCGTTGACATCACCTTCCAGCTCGCTTTGCGCCTCTTCTTTGGATGAAACATCCCTTCGTGGGAGCCCACCAGCGCAGCTCACTACCATACCGGCCGCTCCGATGCTGTGCAGAAAGCCACGCCCGCGGTCGTTACTTTCTGCGATGCAGCCACCGAGGCCTATCAAGATCGAGATCAGAGTCAACATGGCAAGACAGCCCGACTGGCGGCTCTCCTATCGCCCGCCACCAAGCAGATGCATGCCGATATGCAAACCATGCTGAACGGACGCAGCTACATGCGAGTCTTCGAGGTGCTGAGCTGGCTGTGGCCATCCAACGCCGGCACCCCAAAGCCGCGTTTCCTAAGCGAGCATCTGTTTTTCGGCAAGCCGTTCCCCACAATCTTTGCTCAGAGTAATGGGCTCGACACCGAAATGGTCGTCGACGACTTCGCCACCCTCTTACCCGATACCGAAGGGTTCTGGACCATCATGTGGCCAGAGAAAAGCGAGTAAGTTACGTCGAATCAAATTTCTGCTAAAATCCCGATTAACCTTTAACCGCAGGATTCGTGTTTACCTTACCGGTGGTTCGTCGGAACGGACTACAGCTTTTATAGAGCAGCTACACCGTGCTGCGAGAATTGTACGCGATATTGTTCAAGCAACATAATGCGAAAGATGCAGAAGGAGCGAAATATAGTCTATTAGGTGCCAAAGGCAGTGCCTTGTTTCTAGATTACTCGTTATCGTGCTTTAGAGGTCTTGTATATCTATGTGTAAGTGTAACCCTGACTACTTTCGAACTGAATCAACCTTTTTTTAATTCTCTCGCTTAACTATTCCGCGGGTAAGCCCCTTGTTAGGAACCTCCGACTCTCGGAGACCTAAGTGTCACATCACACACACACCACAGCATCGAATTGGGCCTTGTTATCAATTTACAGTTAGGGTTAAGGGTTCATATTGCTATCTACAATGCTGATAACTAGCTACTGTACATATTGAATGTTGCGAGGGGCTCCCGTGCACCAGTCGGCAGACTGGTCTCGTGGGCCAGAGATAGGTTTCCTTGAGACCCAACGGCCACCCTAAGACGGGAAACCTTTACTACTTGAAAACTCCGCACCACGCTCACTCCCACCGATATTTCCTGGTTCATCTAACCTCGACGTGGGCGACGTTCTTGACTGTATCGTCCAGCTCATGTCTTTTACGCCGTCTCAGTGCCAGCAGACTAAATAGTCACTTCTCAATATACAAATCCTCCGAGAGAATCCTCTCTCTCCTCCAAGGACAAGAAACTCCTCCCAGGTGACACTTTGCAGCGCCGCATGCACATCTGTCTGCTCCATCGCCCCGAGAGCCAGTCTAGAGATGCGAGCTCCAGATCATTTGACAGAGGGACAACGTCTAGACGATTCCCTTTTCCTTTCGAAGAAATCCATCTCCTCCAGAGGACGCAAAGCCCTAGGTTCCCGTTGTATAAACCTACCTCGTATAGCCGGCAGGCGCTCGCTTTGCAGCGGGGTCCGCGCAAGCCACGAACGACGATTTCCGCCCCTCGAATCTGCACCGACCCGAAGTCGCCTCTCGGTATCCCTACGTACGAACATCTGCATTCGAAAACTATAGAGCTTTTTAAAGGGCTACATTTTCTCAAAAAAAAAAAAAAAGAACCGCCCGTAGAGCTCAGTCCTGTCCACAGTTATCAAGGGCCAAAGAGAGAAGGGAGAGAAAGAACTCGAATTTCGTATTCCTCCTCTCCCTCTCGCTCAGGGATTGATTGATTGCACACAGCCAACATCTGTCTCAAAAACACCAGGACCCGTGTGCAAATTAGTCAAGCTGTAAAAGGGAACACGTATAAAATAATGTAAAACTTATGTATAGAGTATATATATATATATATATACAAGGTTCGTACGAGGTTTACCTATGTACAAGCCTTTTTTCCAATATATATATATATATATATTTAAATCCCTGCACTATGATTCGGACAGTCATGAGCCTGGTAGCCGTTATACTGCCACCTATGTATGTACATTGATCAATTAGAAACGTAGAGATATTGAAACTCGGCTCTCTTATACTGCGTCTCTCTCTCTGCTGTTCTTTCTGCTTTTTCTTTCTGCTTCCTCACTGCTCTCTCTAAAGCGGCTCTGCTTCTTCTTCATGAACAGAAACGGCAACTATCGATCCTAAGTTCGAAATGTATATATACTAGATTTTGAATTTTTCAGAAATCTGCTATTTATCTTAGTATTGAATTGAGATGGGATATCTTTATGTGAATACTTGGTTCAACGGTATAAGTTGGTTTTTATATTTTTATATTTTCATATTCGGTTCTTCAGTAGATTGTGTTTGATCGATCAAAATACAGTACACTAGCATCCATGTCTATAGTACAGAATAGAGCTACAATTCAACAATTTTTGTCGCCTTGTATACAGACAGGTGGGAAACAAGCTAGTCGAGAGAATGTAAAGTAGGAAGGGAAAAAGCAAATCGTTCTGTAGGAGAAAAGTACAACAAACAACTCTCCCCCTCCAAACAAACAGAATACCGCACGCAACTCCACCCCTTCATTCACTTCCCAAATTCCTCATCTCTCCTCTCCAAAACCCCACGCACCCAACACTACCCCCCACCAACCCCCAGCCCAACAACAAACGTCGCCTTCTCCCCCCCTAAATGCGCCAAATACCCCACCAACTCATCTTCCTCCTCAATCGTCCACTTCACCTCCCCTCCCTCGACCCCACCCACCTTTACCACCCCCTCAATCTTCACCACCCTGACTTCAACGCCTGAGTGCGCTGCCGCGTGTTTTGAGCCAGCGAGGGCGTGCAGGGCACGGATTGTGGGTGGGGCGGGAAGGGTGTCGAGCCAGAGGGTTGGGGGGGCGTGGAGGGGCGAGAGAGGCGAGAGGCGGAAGTAGATGGGGGTGGGGTGGCTGAGGGAGTGGGGGGGTTGGAGGGGGAATTGGGCGTGGTGGCCCAGTTGGTGGGTTAGGTCGTGGGCGTGGTGGCTCAAGTCGTGTCCGTTGCTGAGGTCGTAAGTGCGGTGGGTTTGGTCGGGGTGGTGGGTCATTTCGATGGGTGGAGCGCTGGCGGCGAATAGGAGCGTTGGATCGATTTGACCGTCGTAGTCCTGGTGTTGGAGTGGTGGTGAGGCGGCGGAGTGGGCGCTTGCTAGGGCTTGCGATGCTAGTGTGGCGATGCCGTTTGTGATCCCGTGGTTATTGTTCATGACGTCGTCCATGCTGTTGTCGACGCCGTTGCTCATGCCATTCTGAATGCTAGGACCAATGTTGGTAGTCGTCTTTAAACGCTTTCTACGCGATGGATCCTTCTTCGTCTGATCATCCCTTAGCCGCTTCATCACATCTCGACATAGAACCTCGGCAGCCTTGACTTTGGCCGCATGATCAGGACTCGCATCTCCATGACCGAGGATGCGTTGTAGAAGAGGCGATTCGGCGATCCATTTCTCCTTGAGCTCTTTCCAATGATCTTCGCCGGCTTCGAGCTTGCTGGTGAAATGATCGGCCACTAGGATGTTATAGAATGCTGCTCTAAGCTGTCTTGCTTCTTCGGGGTCAACGCCCATCTCGTTCTTGGCTTCGGCGATTGTCACACGAGTCTTCAGCGTACGGATACGTTTGGTGACGTCGCTGCAAATTACGTCCAATGCCAAGTTCTGTTGAACGAGATTTGCGCCATCACCAACATAGAAAACGGACGGTAAATGAGGGTTCTCTCGGACGAGCTGGTCCTTTATCGCCTGCCATTGTTCCGGGCCGGCTTGGGTCTTCTTCACAACATTGTGATCCTCACAGATTCGCTGGAACTGGTCGCGTAGACGTCTATAAGTGTCATCATCAAGTCTCAGTAGCACTTTGCTCTCTTCGATAGTGGTTTCTGACGGAAATCGAGGAGGACCGGGAGGATCAGCCGGCAGTCCAGCCCATTCCTTAGTACGACGACGACGAGTCCGTTGCTGATAGCGTTGTGCACTCTCTGCTTCGAGCTTAGCAAGGCGGGCCTGACGTTTGGCTTGAACTTCGGGAGCTAATTCGATAGATGCCGATCGCTTTCTCGCCCCATTTTCTGTTGTAACAAGAACACTTTGCTCTTCTCCTGGGCTGTTGGCAGTGTATGTGCCTCCAGCCTGCTCCAGCTCCGGGGCGATAGCTATCTCATCGTTGGTCTTCGCGGCCTGCGGCTTGGCATTGTTTGCAATTCGCAATCTCCATTGGTTATTGTGCCTCACCCGAGTGAGCTCGCGATCTTTGATGTCAAAGCCTTCTGATTGAAGGATCAGAAGCATTTCCTTCTGGGAGGTATTTTTCCTCCATAGCTCAAGGACTCGTTGCACGAGGGCTTCATTCTTGGTAGCGGGATGGTGTTTGCTGGGGAAGTTCCATTTCTTGATTTGGGTTTGGAACGCGCGTTTACTGGAATCATCGTAGGTTAGCCATGACTCGAGGTTCGAGTCAAAAGATACAATCGAACGTCGGCAGCGGTACGGAAGTGTGGAAGGACCATATGCGTTGAAGCAATTCGCCTACTCTACTAAGTTCTCCTCGGCCACCGAAGTCTTCCGCAATCAACTCGACAACTGCTTCATCACATACCTCGGAGCAAAATTGTGTTCAAGCTTGAAAAACTCCATAATATCTTCCAATGACTTGTTCTCTTGAATATACATCTGGAAGCACGTGACTTCCTTTCCTTCCCAATCGTAGACCATATTGCTGTCCTCTAAGTTATGTCTCTGATTGTATTCGTCAACTTCGTTCTGCTGACGGTGCAGTGCTCCGTAATTGTAGCATGTGTGGTGTTCGAGGTAAACCGACGGGTTCTCCGGGTACGGGGACATGTTTCCCCGTACAGGCGATCGTTAAACTTCAGGACGAGTATACGCGCGGTAAACAGACGAAGCCCTAAAAAGTGACTCAAGTCCTCAGCGCCACACTGGTAATGTATGCCGGTGTGGTAGTTGACGGAAATGATGTTTGTTGTTATCACGGCCAAGGGTAGAATGTCTGTGAAGATGTGTTACCTAGGACGCGTCTATATGAAGCTAAAAACATCAGTATCGAAACTGGGCAATGTCAACGAAGTGGTATGCCACAAACCGTCAAGCAGCTTCGAGTGTGAGAATCAGGTAGGATAGAGCAATGTCCTTTGTGAACGCTATCTAGCTAATCGAATCCATTGATTCGAAGAAAATGAATATGCCGCCAATGCCACCAGAGAGATCCGATGGACTGAACATAGTCTTAATATCATATACACTGAACCCGTCATGGAGTAGGAACTGCGTAACGCCCTCGCTAAACATTTCCATTGTGTCCCCCAAAAGCCGTAAGGAGCCCGTGCGCCTGTGATGAGTAGAGGTCAGTCGCTCCACAACGCCGTGTGCGCCCTAATGACCCCCCAAAAAAGGTCCAAGAAGCCCCGTCAGATCTCGAGGAACCCGTCCATATGGCTCTCTAGAATCCTGAATATGGCCTCAACAGTGATCCAAGACTGTACTTCAATTGCAGTCAACCTCCATTGCAATCTGAATGAGTACGAACGCCTGCGCTAATAGATCCAATGCCTGCCCTCATGGTCGCGCAGAGATCATCGTAAGTCAGTGCCGAAGCCCCATAGATGCCCTTTGTGTTCTCACTTTCCCAGCTATCCTCTTTCACGACGATCCCATCTTCCTCTTTAATTTCAACCACATGGTCTTGAATTTGTACCAGAACAACATCCATTGGCTTTGAACTGATTTCCCCGCCGAGCTCGCCGTTCCTCCTCGGCGCCGATGCTGCTGCTGTGATCGGGGAATCTCTTCGGTAGTCGACTCAGTTGTGAATGGGTGCTGCTGGGCCCCAAAAATCATAGAGGACTTCTCACTCGCCGCATTGCTTCGAGCTCGCTTACGTTCTTTGCCCTCGGACTTTCGTCTCTGGCCCTCGTCTCGTCTCTCTTTTCTCCTTGCCTCCTTTTCCTGTGCTCTCGCCTCCGCCTGTTGGTACCGCAAGTCTTTGGCCGCTTCCTTTTCATTGAATTGTTGCCGCAGAGCTTGCACAGTTGCGGCTTGGGCAGCAGGGTCATTGACAGTATTTCCGCGACTCCGCTTGCGAAATGCGCTCTCTAGCGATGATCTTGCAGTGGGCGACATGGCATCTGCTGAGTTGATTTTGTCACTTTGTAAGCGTAAGGAAGACGGTGTGCCTGGAAGATTTGTTTGGGAAGAGCTCGTCAAGCGTGAAGACGAATGAGTGCGAACATGAAGTGGTGGAGGTATGCGCCTCGATGAAGGAAGTGGGGCGTAAGGTATAGGTGTTGGCGACGGCTTGCGAAGTGAAGAGTCGAGGCGAGACCCTTCACTCGAAGCAATAGCTGATCCTGGGGCTGGCACTTCACTATCGAGTGAATTCTTGTATGAATTTGCTAGTGGTGGTGTGTAAGGTCGTGGAGTTTGTCGCATGGGATGAACGTAGTTAGCGCCATATCTTTGGTTACCAGGTGTTGTGGTAGATCTGTCGGAATTGGTACTCGTCGTTCGTTGATGATAACCCGGTCCACTTGGGGGATAATCAACACTTGGTCTCGGCCCACTATATTCTGAGGAGGTGTATATTCCCAAGCCTTCGTGCTCTGCGGTAGATCGTGACAGGTCTACGGTGTTTGAATCGTGGGCGGATAACTTCCGCAGCAGAGGTTTTATCTTCACTTTACTCCTCGAGGTAGATTTTGAAGAATTCAATGAATACGGATCGGTTAGAGCATTCGGAGGTGAGCTCACGCCCTGCGAACTGTAATTCGCGATGATATTGGAATCAGAAATTTCGGAAGCTGGGCTGTCAGTTCCTGAGATGGAGTTTCCTCGTTTGTGTAGTCTCCCATGACTTGAGCTTGACTTCGCGGCTGCCAAAGCACCATCACTCGGCGAAGACCTTATTTTCGCTAGCCTTGACCCTTGTATCGGTCTTGGAGCTTTTTTCCTCTGAACCCACAGTTGTCCATCATCATCGTTGTATTGTGTCGACGAATGGTAATATGGCTCATCCCTCGAGTTCAACCCGGCGTTGTAGCTGCTCAAGTTCGTTTGCGACGACATACTGCTGCTGGTATGAGAGGGCATCCGTTCATCAAAGGGTCGAGCCATGACTGCGATGATGATGATTCGAGTCGAGTTCACTGTCAACAGTCGGACAGTAGAATGCTACAACAAGGTCGGGGTTTGGAGAAAAGTCATCGTATCTGTTGAATGGAGTGGATGATGAGCATCGGTTTGCGTTCGAAAGGCGCAAAGCAGATCTTTCGCAAAGACGAAGCCTTGTGACTGCGGAGTTGGAACAGCCTGATGAAACACGAAACCCACCCTTCTACCATTCCGTCATGATTTGCGCTCACGAAGTTTCAAGTCCAAGCACGTTCAGAGTGGGGGTGCGGGATAATCGAGTATGGACAAAGGGCAGCACAACGGTAACGAAGAGATACCCACGTCCATTTCACAGGTGTGAGTTGGTGAGGGGGGTTTTGGAGGGTTAACAGGTAAGGAATACAAAGTACATGTACTGGAACATGATGACAATGCCACAATGCCCTAGAGTATCTACCGTAACCTCCACGTCGGCTACCGGGGAGCCCTTCATTTCCCGCCCCCACTCGGATGTCAGCCGAGGACGCAAGCGTGGCGTGGCAGCCTCAAAGAATCTAGAT
>JAABUW010000952.1_pt1 | contig 52264 bp, 43 predicted proteins | sample 5560081 | NCBI WGS metagenome assembly JAABUW01 (sample SAMN10711882, study PRJNA513363) | rock metagenome | isolation source: Antarctica rocks | place: Antarctica: Victoria Land, Knobhead sud | reverse complement strand
CCGCCGCCTTCACCGGTGCCTTCGAAGCGGGCGCCGCCTTCGCCGGAGCGGCCTTCGCCGGAGCGCTCTTCTTCGCAGTCACCGCCTTCGCCGGAGCGGCCTTCTTCGCAGTCACCGCCTTCGCCGGCGCGGCCTTCGCCGGCGCGGCCTTCGCCGGCGCGGCCTTCGCCGGGGCGGCCTTCTTCGCAGTCACCGCCTTCGCCGGAGCGGCCTTCTTCGCCGGCGCCGCCTTCGCCGGAGCGGCCTTCTTGGCAGGCGCGGCCGTGGTGGCGGCGGACGTCTTCTTCGCCGCCTTGGTGGTGGCGGTCATCGTCTTCGCGGCCATGGCGCGTCGGCCCCTCTCGGTGGGGTGTCGTCGTTGACAAGTGGGCCTGAGGATAAGGCCCGTACGTCACGGTCACCAAACGCGACCCGCCCGCGCAGGCGACTCTGTAGACGAGACGATGTCTCGCTCTGCCTAGCCCCGTGTCGCCGTTATGGACACCACAGCCCGTGCTGGCGTCCTCAGCGGCTCGCCTAGCTCTTGCTGAGCTCAGGGCGCTGGCCGAGCCCACCGTCCTCGGAGTCGCCGCCCTGGTCGTCGGGGGCCGGCTCGACGCCGGTGTGGTCCAGCTCCTCGAGCTGGCTCTGGAGATAGGACTTCAGCTGCGACCGGTACGTGCGCTCGAACCCCCGCAGCTCCTCGATCTTGCGTTCGAGCAGGCCCTTCTCGTGCTCGAGCTCCGCGAGCACCGCGGCCTTGCGCTGCTGCGCCTCGGCCACCATGCCCGTAGACCTCTCGCGGCCTTCGGTGATGAGCTGCTCGTGCCGGCTCGTCGCCTCGTCCATGAGCTGGTCGTGCTGCGACTGGGCGGTATCCACGAGCTCGTCGTGACGGGCCTGCGCCGTGGTGACGAGCTCGTCGTGACGGGCCTGCGCCGTGGTGACGAGCTCGTCGTGCTGGCGCCGTCCGTCCGAGATGAGCTCGTCGCGGGTCGCCTCGCCCTTGCCGACGTGCTCGTCATGCAGACGCTGGGCCAGCTCGATGAGTGCCGCAGCGCTCGCACTACCGGCCGCGGAACTCCCGGCACCGGAAGCAACGACGCGCATGGCCCCGGTGCTGCTTCCCTGGTCCTGGGCCTGGGCCGCGACGGCGCCCGCCTGCTCGGTCTCGGGAGTGCCTTGGCGGGCCTCAGTGGCCTGACGCTCGCCATCCTCCGCGCGCTGCTGCGCCTCGAGGGCCTGCTGCTGGGCTTCGGCGTGCTCCCGCGCCACCTCCGAGTGCCGCAGCTGCAACGACGCATGCGCGGACTGGAGGTCCTTGAGCTCTTGCTCGAGCTCACCGGTCCGCTGCTCGGCAGCCCGCCGGGCCTCCCCGGCCTCACGAGCACTGCCCTCGGCGGCGTCAAGCCGCTCCTGGACCGACTTGTCGAGGGCGCCCTGACGGTCCTTGACCGCGGCCTCGGCCGACTCGACCTCCAGCTGGGCCTGAGCGGCTCGCTGCGAGAGCTCCTTCTGCCGGGCCTCTGCTGCGGTGATGTCGGCCTGGAGCTCGGCGAGCCGGGCCTTGGCCTGCTCGCTGTCGGCTGGGGCGTCGCCCGCGAGCGCGGTCCGAGGACCGTCCTGAGAGCCGCCCGTTCCCACAACCTGGCCACGACCTGCACGGCAGTCGTTCAGCTGCTCCCGGATGTCGTCGCGTTGCGCCAGAAGCGTTCGCATCTCCGCCACGATCTCGTCCAGGAAGTCGTCGACGTCGCGCTCGTCGTAGCCCTTGCGGAACTGGGTGGTCTGGAAATGCTTGTTGAGGATCAGTTCGGGCGTCAGCGCCATAGTTCCACCTCGTTAGAAGGACCTTTTCGGAGGCCACGTTAGCGAATCGGAGGCACCGGTCCAACACGCGGCACCACGGGAAAGCCGGGCTGGCCGGGAGTCGCTTCGACCGAAGCCGCCCGACCGGGGGCGGTCGCTCAGGCGATCCGCACGTTCATCAGCACGGACGTGAGGACCATGAGCGCCAGAAAGGCGAAGTCGATCCGCATCCCGCCGATGGTCACGCCGGGGATGACCTTGCGCAGCAGACGCAGCGGCGGGTCGGTGACGCTGTAGACCACCTCGGCGACCACGAGGATCACCCCGCGCGGCCGCCAGTCGCGGGAGAGCACCTGGACCCAGTCCAAGATGAGGCGGCCGATCAACGCGAGGAAGAAGAGGAACACCACCAGCGAGAAGATCGACCCAATGACGCGCATGTCGACCAGTCTCGCTGATGGCGTCGCGGAAACCCAATGCGGCCTAGGTCAGCTCTGGTTGAAGAACCCCCGCGTGGCGGTCTTCGGTGCCTCGGACTCCTCGGTCGAGACCTCGACGTGCGCCGGCGACAGGAGGAACACCCGTGAGGTGACCCGCTCGATCGCCCCGTGCAGACCGAACACCAGGCCGGCAGCGAAGTCGACGAGGCGCTTGGCGTCGCTGTCATCCATGTCGGTGAGGTTCATGATGACGGGCGTCCCGTCGCGGAAGGCCTCGCCGATGGTCTTGGCCTCGTTGTAGGTCCGTGGGTGGATCGTCGTGATCCGGTTGAGAGGACCGACCTCGGTGTCCCGGACCACCCGGGCCACGGGTGTGTGCCGCGTCGGAAGCGGGGTCACGGCAGCACCGCGATCCTCGCGACCGTCCTTCTTGTCACCGTGGTCGTCGGCGTGCTCGTCGTCGTACCCGTCATAACGATCGTCGTCCTCAGCCAGCCCGAGGTACACCATCGTCTTGCGAAGCGCCCCAGCCATGGTGGAACTCCCTTGATCTTGTCAGCTGCCCGTGTGGAACCCGTTGTCCCTGTGACGTTAGCGAACGGTCGGCCGGGATCCGAGGATTGCGCTGCCGACACGCAGGTGTGTCGCCCCCTGACGGATCGCCGCCTCGAGGTCGCCACTCATCCCGGCCGAGACCCACGTCGCGCTCGGGTGAGTCGCCCGTATGCCGTCCGCCACCGACCGCAGCCGCGCGAAGGCCGCGTCCGGGTCACCGCCGAGGGGTGCCACCGCCATGACACCGGCCAGCTCGAGGGCGGCGCTCTCCGCCACCGCGTCGGCGAGGTCCCCCGCGGCCTCCGGCGACACTCCCCCCCGTCCCGGCTCGTCGTCGAGGCCGACCTGGACCAGGACCCGTGGCCGACGTCCGGCCGTCGTGGCCGCCCGGTCGAGAGCCGAGACGAGCTTCGGACGGTCGACGGCATGGATCGCGTCGGCGTAGGTGACGACCGAGGCGGCCTTGTTGGTCTGCAGCTGTCCGATGAAGTGGACCGTGAGCGAGGGACCGCCGAGCGACGCGTCACCCACCTTCTCTCGGGCCTCCTGGTCCCGGTTCTCGCCGATGTCCCGGACGCCGAGGTCGGCGAGCAGCCGCACGTCGGAGGCGGGGAAGAACTTCGTGACGGCGATGAGCGTGATCCCCTCCGGGTCACGCCCCGCTGCCCCGCTGGCCCGGTCGACCCGCTCGCGGACGGCGGCGAGGTTGGCGAGGAGCTCCGCCCGGCGCGCAGCGGTCGACTCCCCGCTCACGGTGCGCCTCCTCGCGGCGAGAGCCTGACGACCCCGGCGAACCGGCCCGTCCACCCGGCCCGCCGGTAGGAGAAGAGGCGCTCGTCCTCGCGGCTGCACCCGGGGACCCAGGTCACCGAGACGTCCTGCTCACAGAGCTGGTCGACGACGCCGGCCGCGACGTCGATGGCCGGCGTCCCGGTCCACGACACGGTGGCGCTGACCGGGCTCACGGCTGCCGCCTCGTCGCGCATCGGGGCAGGCACCTCGTAGCAGCGCCCGCAGACCGACGGCCCGACCGCCGCCATGATCTGGGTGGCCCCTCGAGCCCGCATGGTCTCGACGGCCCGGTCGACGATCCGCGCCGTCATGCCGGACCGGCCGGCGTGGACGGCGGCCACGACGCCGGCCGCGGGGTCGGCGAGGAGCACCGGGACGCAGTCGGCCACGAGGACGGCCAACGCGAGGTCGTCACGCGTGGTGACGACGCCGTCAGCCCTGTGCGGGATGTCTCCTGAGGGTCCGTCGACCACGACGACATCACTGCCGTGGCACTGATCCAGGAAGACGAGCCGCTCCCGGGGCACCCCGAACCCCGTCGCCACCTCGGCCCGGTTGGTCTCGACGGCCTCGGGTGAGTCACCGGTGCTTCCACCCAGGTTGAACCCGTCGAAGGGGGCGGCGCTGGCACCGCCTCGACGAGAGGTGAATCCCCAACGCACACCGGGGCGCTCGGCCGTCGGCATGATCTCGTCGGTCCAGAAGTACACGTCCCAAACCGTATGTCACCCGGCCCGGCTGGTCCGGCAGAGGCCCGGGCCAGTGGTCGGGATGGGTCCAGACGGTACGAGGTGAGCAGCGGGGGACCGGTGGCCCGGCCTCCCGCCCGGCGTGTGCCTGGCGAGCGGCTGACCGGCCCAGCCTCCCGCGCGGCGTGCCTGACGAGCGGCTGACCGGCCAACCTCCTGCGCGGCGTGCCTGGCGAGTAGCGCGGAGCCCGGCCAGGTCGGGGGCCGTGCTCCGGCGCATCGCCGTGCGTTTCGTGGCGGGTCGCTGCTGGGGTCCGTGTGAGCCGAGCGGAGCGATCGGGCTACTTGAGGAAGTCGGGGACGTCGAGGTCGTCACCGTCGTCGAAGGTCACCGACCGCGGTGGGGACTGGACCGGCTGATCCGGTGCCTGCTGAGCAGGCTGGTCCTGCTGTGGCGCGGGACCGCCCGGTCCCTGCTGACCTTGCTGTCCCTGGCCTTCTTCCTGCGACGGCTGGAACTGCGGGCCGGGGTGCTGCGCCGGCGGCCGGGCCGGGCCCGAATCACCGTCCTCCCCGCCGCGACCCGGTGCACCGCCGGCTTCCGGACGCTGCCCGCCGCCACCTTGAGGACCGGACCCGCCGTGCTGGGGCCGCCCGCCGCTCTGGACGGTGCCGAGTGCGCCGTCGTTGCGCTTGACCGGGCCTCCGCCATCGAACCCGGCCGCGATGACCGTGACCCGCACCTCGTCGCCGAGGGCGTCGTCGATGACCGCACCGAAGATGATGTTCGCCTCGGGGTGGGCCGCCTCCTGGACCAGGCGGGCCGCCTCGTTGATCTCGAACAGGCCGAGGTCCGAGCCACCGGAGATGGACAGCAGCACTCCGTGGGCCCCGTCGATGCTTGCTTCAAGAAGGGGGGAGGAGATCGCCAGCTCGGCCGCCTGGACGGCCCGGTCCTCCCCGCGCGCGGAGCCGATGCCCATCAGGGCCGAGCCCGCCCCCTGCATGACCGACTTGACGTCGGCGAAGTCGAGGTTGATCAGGCCGGGGGTGGTGATGAGGTCGGTGATGCCTTGCACGCCGGAGAGGAGGACCTGGTCGGCGCTCCGGAAGGCGTCCATCATCGAGACGGTGCGGTCACTGATCGACAGCAGCCGGTCGTTGGGGATGACGATGAGGGTGTCGACCTCCTCGCGGAGGCTGGCGATGCCCGCCTCCGCCTGGTTGGCCCGACGCCGACCCTCGAAGGTGAACGGCCGGGTCACGACGCCGATGGTCAGCGCGCCGAGGCCACGGGCGATGCCGGCGACGACGGGAGCACCCCCGGTGCCCGTGCCACCACCCTCGCCCGCGGTGACGAAGACCATGTCGGCCCCCTTGAGGACCTCCTCGATCTCCTCCGCGTGGTCCTCGGTCGCCTTGCGCCCGACCTCCGGGTCGGCCCCAGCCCCGAGTCCCCGGGTCAGCTCCCGACCGACGTCGAGCTTGACGTCGGCATCGCTCATCAGCAGCGCCTGGGCGTCGGTGTTGATGGCGATGAACTCGACGCCCTTGAGGCCGACGTCGATCATCCGGTTGATGGCGTTGACACCGCCACCGCCGATGCCGACGACCTTGATAACGGCCAGGTAGTTGTGCGGGTCTGCTGCCACGTCAGTGGGCCTTCCTGAGTTCACGTTCACTGGCGAAAAATGTCTCGAGGTTTACTTTACGGTGAGAGATGTGTCAAGCTCTGCGCGTGCCCGACGGTATTGCGTCGGACACCCGCGGGCAACTTCCGCCGCGGCGTGTCCTGAACCTGCAGAGCAGATTCACTCGCTGGTGTGTCAGGTGTGTCGGGTGGGACGAACTCGACGTTGTTCACCGGGTCACCGGAGTGTCCGGCGCGCTGACATCCAGAACCGCCGGGGTGGTCGGGAGCAGGGCGCTGAGCACCTTGAGCTTCTTCGGTCCGTCCTCGACCCCGCCCCAGACGACGGTCGTCGAACCGAGCCGGAAGGTCACCAGGTCTGCGCTGGTCACGGTGACCTCGGTGACCGCACCGCGCTGGGCGGCCGGAAGCAGGGTGAGGACGCTCAGGGCGGCCTTGAGGCCGTCCGGGTCCGGCGCGCTCGTCGCGGCGTTGACGACCGGGACGCCGGCCGGAGCCCGCGCCACGGTCTCGAACGCCACCCCGTGATCATCCACAACCTGTAGTTGACCCTGAGGGTTCTTCACGACCAGCACAGCAGCCTTGCGGCGCACGGAGATGACGATGGTGCTGGGCCAGGAGCGACCCACCTCCACGAACTGGACCGTCGCGAGCGCCCCCACCCGGGCCGCGGCAGCCTTGGTGTCCACCCGCGCCAACGGGGTCCCGGGGGCAATCCCCGCCGCACGCAGGGCTGCGTCGCGCTCGCCCGCGTCGGTGACGCCGTCAAGGCTCACCGACCGGACGGCGAGCAGCGGGCTGAACCCGAGGACCCACCCGGCCACGACGAGGACGGCGAGCAGGGCGAGCAGGATCCCCACCAGCCGCAACGGCCGGCGCCGGACCGCCGCGGCGCGCCGCTCGAAGCGCGCTCGAGAGGCGTGGATGCCCTCTCGGGCGGCGTGCCGACCGGTCCGCCGGGTCGACTGCTCCAGGCCCGTCACGACGGGCCGCCTGCTCTGGCCTCGAGCGCCCGCAGCACCTCGGGGCCGACCATCGTCACGTCACCGGCCCCGACGGTGAGCACGAGGTCCCCGGCCCGAACAAGCTCGGCGACGGTCGAGGCGACGGAGGTCCAGGACGGGACGTAGTGCACGTCAGCGCCGGGACGGGCGGCGAGGACCGCGTCGACGACGAGCCGTCCGGAGACGCCCGGCACCGGGTCCTCCCTCGCGGCGTAGACGTCCATGACGACGACGACGTCGGCGAGGGCGAGGCTGCGACCCAGCTCCGTGGCGAAGTCGTGGGTGCGGGTGTAGAGGTGCGGCTGAAAGAGGACGACGAGGCGCCCCGCTCCCGTGTCCGCGACGAGCTGTCGACCGGTCGCGACGACGGCGGCGAGCTTGCCGGCGTTGTGCGCGTAGTCGTCGACCACGACGACCCCGGCCGCCTGGCCCTTCCGCTCGAACCGGCGTCGGGTGCCTGTGAAGGACGCCAGACCCGCAAGGACGGCATCGGGGGCCTGGGCGAGCCCGACGACCGACACGGCGAACGCCGCTGTCGCGTTGAGGACGTTGTGGTGGCCAGGCACGCGCAGGGCGAGCCGGTGCGTGTGGTCGCCGAGGTGGATGATGGCCCCAGCAGCGAGCCCCGCGTGGGTGACGTCGCTCACCCGCAGGTCCGCGTCCGCGCTCTCGCCGTAGGTGAGCACGCGGACCGGGCGCCGGGCGGCCCACTCGGCGAGGTCGCGGGCGCCCGGGTCGTCGATGCAGACGACGAGCAGCCCGTCCGGCCCCATCGTCGACACGAAGGCCCGGTAGGCCTCGTGGACCGTCTCGAGGTCACCGTAGAAGTCGAGGTGATCGGGCTGGACACTCGTGACGATCGCGATGTGCGGCCGGTAGACGAGGAACGAGCTGTCGCTCTCGTCGGCCTCCACGACGAACACGTCCCCGCTCCCGTGGTGGGCGTTGGTGCCCTGCTTGGCGAGCTCACCACCGACGGCGAACGAGGGGTCGACGCCGCATGTCTGCAGGACAACCGTCAGCAGCGAGGTCGTCGTCGTCTTGCCGTTGGCCCCGGCGACCGCGACCCGCCGGCTCCCCGCCATGGTTGCCGCGAGGGCCTGGGCCCGGTGCAGGACCCGCACCCCGGCGGCGCGCGCCGCGAGCAGCTCGACGTTGCTCTCGCGGACCGCCGAGGAGATGACGACGGTGTCGGCACCGGCCACGTGGGCGGGGTCGTGACCGACGTGGACGACGGCCCCCTCCGCAGCGAGCGCGTGCAGCACCAGGGACTCCTTGGCGTCGGAGCCCGAGACGGTGAGACCCATCCCGAGCATGATGCGGGCGACGCCGGACATGCCCGCACCACCGATGGCGATGAGGTGGACGTGTCCAAGGGACCGCGCCGGAGGCACCTCAGCGCGGAAGTCGAAGCGGGACGTCGGCAGCGTCATCGGGGCGCGTGCCCCCGGGCGTGCTCGGCAAACGCCCGGTCGACGAGGTCGGCCAGCCGCTCGTCGGCATTGCGCTGCCCGACCGACGCTGCCGCCAGACCCATGGCGTCGAGGCGGGCGCCGTTGGAGGCGAGCGGGATGAGCTCGTCGGTGATCCAGTCCGCGGTGAGCGCGGCGTCGTCGACGAGAAGCCCGCCCCCGGCGGCGATGACGTCGGCGGCGTTGAACTGCTGCTCCCCGTTGCCGAACGGGAGTGGGACGTAGACCGCCGGGAGGCCGACCGCGGTGAGCTCGCAGACGGTGTTGGCCCCCGAGCGGCAGACGGCGAGGTCGGCAGCGGAGTAGGCCAGCTCCATCCGGTCGGCGTAGGGGACCGTGACGTAGGGCGCCCCCACATCGGGGACCCCGGGCAGAAAGCCCTTTCCGGCTCCGGTGACGTGCAGGACCTGGAGCCCCGCGGCACTGAGCTCGGCGGCTGCCCCGCCGAACGCCGAGTTGAGTCGTTGGGCGCCGAGCGACCCGCCGGTGACGAGGACGGTCGGCCAATGCGGGTCCAGTCCGAAGGCCGTCATCGCCTCCGCCCGTCGCGCGGCGCGGTCCAGCCGCGAGATCTCCCGGCGCAACGGCATACCGACGACCGTCGCGTTGGCGAGGTCGGTCGAGGGGAAGGTCGTGCCCACGAAGGTCGTCAAGCGGGCGCCGAGCCGGTTGGCCATCCCCGCCCGGGCGTTCTGCTCGTGGATGACGATGGGCAGCCGGCGTCGGCGGGCGGCGAGGTATGCCGGTGCGGAGACGTAGCCCCCGAAGCCCACCACGACGTCTGCGCCGGCCTCGTCGATGGCCACGCCTGCTGCGGCAACGGCCGAGCGCAGGGCTCCCGGGAGTCGCAGGAGGGCGACGTCCGGCCTGCGGGGCATGGGCACCTTGGGCACGAGGCGGAGGTCGTAGCCGCGAGCCGGGACGAGGCGGGCCTCGAGGCCCGCCTCGGTGCCCAGCGCTGTGATCCGCACACTCGGGTCCCGGCGTCGCAGGGCGTCGGCGAGGGCCAGCAGTGGCGAGACGTGCCCGGCCGACCCTCCCCCGGCCAGAAGGACCGAGGCAGGACGAGAAGCTGAGCTCATCCGCGGTTCCTGCGGCTCGGGAGCACGGCCAGGGAGCGTCTGACGACGCTCGGACGCGCAGAGAGGATCTCCCGGGCACCGGGTTCGTTGCGGGCGAAGGACAGCAGCATGCCGAGCGCGACCATTGTTGTCACGAGCGCCGATCCACCGGCGGAGACGAGCGGGAGCGGGACCCCGATGACCGGCAGCAGTCCGATGACGGAGCCGATGTTGACCATTGCCTGGACGAGGAGCCAGGTCATCACTCCCGCAGTAGCGATCCGGACGAACTGGTCGCGCGACCGCAGGACGAGTCGGTAGCAGGTCCAGCCGATGAGGGTGAACAGCAGGAGGATGACCAGCGTGCCCGGCAGCCCGAGCTCCTCGCCGATGATCGCGAAGATGAAGTCGTTGTGGGCCGCAGGAAGCCAGCTCCACTTCTCCTTGCTGGCTCCGAGGCCGACGCCCCACCAGCCGCCGTCCGCCAGGGCGTAGAGGCCGTGCACCGACTGGTAGCACGCGCCGCCGCTCGGGTCGTCGCACCCGGTGCCGGTCAGCCATGAGGTGATCCGGCCCATCCGGTTCTCGCTCGTGACGACCAGACCCAGCGCCAGCGCGGAGGCCACCGTCCCGGCGAGGACGAAGAACCGGGCCGGGACGCCGCCAACGAAGAGCAGGGCGCCGACGATGGCCAGCAGGACGAGCGCCGTGCCAAGGTCGTGACCCAGCAGGACGAGCCCGACCGTCCCGACGACCACCGGAAGGATGAAGGGGACGAGTACGTGGCGGAACGACCCCAGGAGCCTGCGCTTGTTCGCCAGGACGAGCGCCCCGACGAGGATGAGCCCGATCTTGGTCAGCTCGGACGGCTGGATCTGCACCCCGGGCATGAGCCTGACCCAGTTGCGGTTGCCGCCGACGCTCACGCCCAGCGAGGTGAACACGAGCAGCTGCAGGAGGACGGCGCCGCCTAGCACCGGGATGGCGAGCCGGCGGTACCAGGGGACGGGGATGCGGGCGGCGACAGCGGCGCCCACGAGGCCCGCCACGGCGAAGACGAGCTGGTTGAGGAAGATCGCGAACGACGACCCGTCGTCCTTGATCGAGGTGACCATGGAGGCCGAGAGGACCATCACGAGGCCGATGACGACGAGGACCACCGTCGTCCCGAGCAGGACGTAGTAGGACGTCACCGGCGACTCGAGCCGGGAGAGAAAGGGCATGACCCGAGCGAGGAGGCCCTCGGCCTCGGCGGTGCGCGCGACCTTGGCCGACCCCGCCGAGCGCTCCGGGCGGGTCGTTGTGCTGCTCATCGGCCGCCCTGGTCCTCGGCGTAGCGACGGACCGCCACCTCGAACGCATCACCTCGGGCACCGTAGTTGGCGAACATGTCCATCGAGGCCGCCGCCGGGGCGAGCAGGACGACGTCGCCGGGCCGGGCCAGCCCGGCTGCCTTCGTGACGGCGACCTCCATCACGTCCACTCCAGCCATGGGCCCAGTCTCCGACGGATCCAGGTCGACCACCGGGACATCCGGTGCGTGTCGGGCCAGAGCCTCGGCGATGCGGCCCCGGTCGGCACCGATGAGCACGACGCCGCGCAGCCGGCCACGCACCTGCTCGACGAGCTCCTCGACGTCGGCGCCCTTGAGCAGGCCACCGGCGATCCACACCACGGACTCGAAGGAGCGCAGCGAGGCCGACGCGGCATGGGGGTTGGTCGCCTTGGAGTCGTTGACGAACCGCACTCCTTCGACGGTGGCGACCTCGGCGATCCGGTGCGGGTCCGGGCGGAAGGAGCGCAGCCCGTCCCGGACGGAGAGCGGCCCGACGCCGTAGGCCCGGGCCAGCGCCGCGGCAGCAAGGGCGTTGGCGACCTGGTGCGGCGCCACGCTGGGAGCATCGCCCTGGAGGTCGGCCAGGGTCGCGAGCTCTGCAGCGGAGTGCTGGCGCTGCTCGACGAAGGCCCGGTCGGCGAGGACCTCGTCGACCATCCCGAGCATGGAGGGTGCCGGCACCCCGAGCGTGAAGCCGATGGCCCGGCACCCCTCGACGACCTCGGCGTCCATGACGAGCTGCTCGGTCAGGGTGTCGGCGACGTTGTAGACGCAGGCGATGTGGGTGTTCGCGTAGACCCGTCCCTTGGCGCGGAGGTACTCCGCGAAGGAGCCGTGCCAGTCGATGTGGTCGGGCGCGACGTTGAGGCAGGCCGAGGCCACGGCCGAGACCGACCGCTGCCAGTGCAGCTGGAAGCTCGAGAGCTCGACCGCTATGACGTCGAAGGGCTCCGGGTGCAGCACCGCCTCGAGGATCGGCGTGCCGACGTTGCCCGCACTCGTCGCGCGAAGCCCGGCAGCGCGCAGGATGGAGGCCAGCATGTTGACCGTGGTCGTCTTCCCGTTCGTGCCGGTGACGGTCAGCCACGGAGCCGCTCCTGTCGCGGCTCGCATCCGCCAGGCCAGCTCCACCTCCCCCCACACGGGGACTCCTCGCGCCGCCGCCTCGAGGAGCAGCGGCTGGTCCGGCCGCCACCCCGGGGAGGTGACGAGGAGGTCGACCGGGTCGGACGGCATACCGGCGGTGTGGTCCTCGCCCTGACGGACCTCCACGTCGAGGATGTCGAGGACGGCGCCCCGCTCGTCGTTGGCTCGGGACGCTCCACGGTCCAGCCCGTCGACGACCGTGACGTGGGCGCCCCGCTCGGCCAGGGCGTCGGCCGCCGCGAAGCCGCTCACGCCGAGGCCCGCGACGAGGACCCGCAGGCCGGACCAGTCGGCGTCGCGGTGGGTCAACCCCGGCCGGGGCTCATAGCTCGGGTCGAGTGTGCTCATGCGCTGCCGACCACCCATTCCGCGTAGAAGACCCCCAGCCCGAGCGCCACGAACAGGCCGGCGATGATCCAGAACCGGATCGTCACCGTGATCTCGTTCCAGCCGAGCAGCTCGAAGTGGTGGTGCAGGGGCGCCATCCGTAGGATCCGTTTTCGGGTTGCCTTGAACGACGCCACTTGGACGATGACCGAGAGCGCCTCAAGGACGAAGAGCCCGGCGAGGATGATGACGAGCAGCTCGGTGCGCGTGCAGATGGCCAGCCCGGCGATGGCGCCGCCGAGGGCCAGCGACCCGGTGTCCCCCATGAAGATCTTGGCCGGGGAGGCGTTCCACCAGAGGAAGCCGAAGCACGCACCCATGCCGGCGGCGGCCACCACGGCGAGGTCGTGGCTGTCGCGGACCTCGTAGCACTTGATGCCCGGGTTGGTCTGGCAGTTCTGGTTGTAGGTCCAGATGCTGATCAGGACGTAGGCACCGAAGACCATGGTCGAGGCGCCCGTCGCGAGCCCGTCGAGCCCGTCGGTGAGGTTCAGGCCGTTGGAGGTGCCGGCGATCATGATGTTGGCCCAGACGATGAACAGGATGATCCCGCCGATGGTGCCGGCGAAGGCGAGGTTGACGTTGGTGTCCCGGACGAAGGAGATGAACGGGACCGCCGGGGTCCGCCCCCCCGAGTTGGGGAACTGGAGGGCGAGGATGGCGAAGAGGACCCCGACGAGCCCCTGGCCGGCAAGCTTCTCCCGGGAGCGCAGCCCGAGGCTGCGCTGGCGGGAGATCTTGAGGAAGTCGTCGAGGAAGCCGACGAGCCCGAGCCCGCTCATGAGGAAGAGGACGAGCAGCCCGCTCGCAGTGGGGAGGGTCAGGGTGAGCAGGTGGGAGAGGAAGTAGGCCGCCACGACCGACCCGAGGATGACGGCACCGCCCATGGTCGGCGTGCCGCGCTTCGTGTGGTGCGACGTCGGGCCGTCGTCACGGATGAACTGCCCGTAGCCCCTGCGGACGAGGAACCGGATGAACATCGGGGTGCCGAGGAGGGCGAAGACGAGCGACAGCGCGGCCGCTACGAGCACGCCCTTCATGAAGCCACCTCCCGTCCAACCAGCCGGTCCCCGAGCCACCGTAGTCCCGCGTCGCGGCTCGACTTGAGCACCACGACGTCACCCGTGGTGAGCTGCTTGGTGAGCAGCTCGTATGCCGTGTCGGCGTCAGGCACCCACCGCGTCGCCGCCCTGTCGGCCCGGCTCGCCCCCTCGGCCCGGCTCGCCCCCTCGGCGACGGGACGTGCTCCCTCGCCCACGACGAGGAGCCGGTCCACCCCGAGCTCCACCGCGAGCCGGCCGAGGGTCTCGTGCTCGGTGCGCGAATCGGCGCCGAGCTCGAGCATCTCGCCGAGGACGGCCCACGTGCGGCGCGGGGGGTCTGCGGCATCGGCGATGGCCCTCAGGGAGAGGAGCGCGGCGCGCATCGAGTCGGGGTTGGCGTTGTAGGCGTCGTTGACGATCGTGACACCGTCGTCGCGCTCGGTGACCTCCATGCGCCACCGGCTCGTCGGACCTGCGCTGGCGAGGGCCGTCACGGCCTGCTCGACGCCCATCCCGCACTCCACGGCCGCGGCGACCACGGCGAGGGCGTTGGCCACCTGGTGGGCACCGGACACCTGCAGACGCAACGGCAGCGAACGGCCAAAACCGTTGAGGGTGAAGGATGCCCGCCCCAAGTGGTCGAGGGCGACTTCGGTCGCGGTGACGTCGGCGGGCTCGGCGACCCCCACGGTGAGGACCCGCGCGGTCGTCCGACCAGCCATCGCGGCAACCGCGGGGTCGTCCGCGTTGAGGACGGCCACGCCGTCGGCGGCCAGGGCCTCGACGAGCTCGCCCTTGGCCCTGGCGACGTTCTCGCGCGAGCCGAACTCACCGACGTGGGCCAAGCCGACGTTGAGGACGACGGAGACGTCCGGCGGGGCGATGCTGGTGAGGTAGGCCAGGTGGCCGATGCCGCGGGCACCCATCTCCACCACGAGGAACCGGGTCGCACCGGTCACCCGGCAGACGGTGAGCGGGACGCCGACCTCTCCGTTGAGGGAGCCAACCGGTGCCACGGTCTCTCCCGCCGAGCCCAGCACCTGCTCGAGGAGGTCCTTGGTGCTCGTCTTGCCCGAGGACCCGGTGACGGCGACGACCCGAAGGCCGGGGCACCGGTCCAGGACGCCGCGGGCCAGGCGACCGAAGGCCGTCTGGACGTCGTCGACGACGACGCACGGCAGCTCATCGACCGGGTGGCTCGTCAGGGCGGCGACTGCACCACGGTCGCGCGCCGCAGCGACGAAGTGGTGGCCGTCGGCGTGCTCCCCCACCCGCGCGACGTAGAGGCTTCCCGCTGCGACCTCACGTGAGTCGGTGACCACTGGCCCGTCGACCACGACCTCAGCCGTGCCGGGCCCGTCGGGGTGGAGCGACCCGGCGGTGAGCACGGCGACATCGCGCAGGGACATCGGGATCATGCAGAGGCTTCCGGTCGGTAGGGGATGGCGTCCAAGGCTGCCCGGAGGGCGTCCCGGTCGTCGAAGGGATGGATGGTACCGCCGATGTCCTGCCCGACCTCGTGGCCCTTTCCGAGCACCAGCACGGTGTTGGCCGCCGGGTCGGCGCCCGACCGCGCCAGCTGCACCGCCTCGAGGATCGCCGCGCCCCGGCCCTCCCGCACGCCGTGCACGCTCGGGCCCACGCCGCCGCCGCCCACGACCTGCCGAGCACCGGCGACGAGGGCCGCGCGGATCGTCGCGGGATCTTCGGACCGCGGGTTGTCGTCCGTGACGAGAACGGCATCCGCATGGCGCGCCGCGGCGGCGCCCATGGCCTGCCGCTTGCCACGGTCGCGGTCCCCACCCGCTCCGAGGACGACGACGAGCCGACCCGACGTCGTGGGCCGCAGTGCCGTGAGGGCCGCCTCGACGGCGTCCGGCGTGTGGGCGTAGTCGACGATGCACCGGGGGTCGGACCGGACGGTGCCCTCGTCCGGCACGCTGCGGCGGACACTCTCCATCCGGCCCGGCACGTGCGGCTCCTCGGCCATGGCCGCCCGGACGTCGGGGAGGGAGTGTCCCGCGACGACCAGCGCCACCGCCGCCATTGCGGTGTTGACGACGTTGAACTCTCCGGGCAGGTGGCAGCAGAGGTCGAGGGTCCCGCCCGGCCCGCTGACCCGGAAGGCCGGCCACGGCCCGGGCTCGACGACCCAGTCAGCCGACCGACGGCGTGACGAGGTGACCGTGGTCACCGGGACGCTCGGGCGGGCGGCGAGCCTGCGGCCCCACTCGTCGTCGATGCAGACGACGCCGGCGCGTGAGTGCTCGGGCGTGAAGAGCGCGGCCTTGGCGGCGAAGTAGTCCTCCATCGTCGGGTGGAAGTCGAGGTGGTCCTGCGAGAGGTTCGTGAAGAGGGCGACGTCGTAGACGGCGCCGTCGACGCGGTGCTGGCTCAGCGCGTGGCTCGACACCTCCATGACGACGGCCTGGGTCCCGGACTCGCACATCATGGCGAAGATCGCGTGCAGGTCGGTCGCCTCGGGTGTCGTCCGCACCGCGGTGAGCCGGGTGGCGCCGACGCGGGTCTCGACGGTGCCGATCAGGCCGGTGCGGACGCCGAGCCCGCGCAGGGCCGACTCGAGCAGGTAGGCCGTCGTCGTCTTGCCGTTGGTGCCGGTGATCCCGAAGAGGGTGAGCGACTCGGCGGGCGCGCCGTAGACGGCTGCCGCGACGGCTCCGAGGACCGAGCGCGGGTCCTCGCTGACGAGGACCGGCGCCGCCACGCCGCCCGCCTCGTCGATGATCCGCGTCCCTGGGTCGTCGGTCAGCACGGCGACGGCGCCGGCTGCGACCGCTGCCCTCGCGAAGGCGGCCCCGTGGGCGTTGAAGCCTGGCAGGGCGGCATACAGGTCGCCGGGGTGCACGGCTCGGGAGTCGAGCGTCACGCCGGTCACCGAGACTCCCTCGAACTGCTCCCGCGACGGGGCCGCCCACGTCGCGAGGTCGGTGAGGAGGACGGGGCGGACGGCGCTGGGACGCGGGGACGACACGGCCTCGACGCTACCCGTTGCGCTTCTCGCCGTTGAGAACTGCCGGGTCGTTGGGGTCCCACGCCGCCCCGTCGGAGCGGAGCGGGACGAGGGGGGCCACCGTGTTGGTCGGCGGGATCTCGTACTTCTGCAGGGCGTAGGTCATGACGTCCTTGAAGATCGGCGCCCCCAGCGTGCCACCGAAGTGGCCCTTGACCGGTCGTTGGAGGGTCACCGCGACCACGAACTGGGGGTCGTCGGCCGGGGCGTAGCCGATGAAGGAGGCGGTGAATCCGCTGTAGCCGCCGGCGGCGGCGTCGTAGCGGTCTGCTGTGCCGGTCTTGCCTGCGACGCGGTAGCCGTCGATCTTCGCCTTGGGCGCGGTTCCGTGCGGGCCGACGACCTCCTCGAGCATCGAGGTGACCTTGCCCGCGGTGTCCTTGGAGACCACGCGCTGCCCCTGTGGCCGCGCCGCAGCGACGACTGTGCCGTTCTGGTCCGTCGTGCTCTCGACCAGGCTCGGCGGGATCCGGACACCGTCGTTGGCGATGGTCTGGTAGACGCCCGCGGCCTGGATCGCGTTGAGGGAGTATCCCTGGCCGAAGAGGGTCGTGTAGCGCTGCGAGCCGCTCCAGTCCCCCGCCTTGACGAAGAGGCCCGGCGACTCGCCGGGGAAGCCGACCCCCGTCGGCTCGCCGATCCCGAACTTGCGGAAGTAGCTCTCCATCTTCGCGGGGGCGACCTTCTCGGTGGCGAGCATCGTGCCGATGTTGCTCGACATCGCGAGGGCGCCGGCGACGGTGAGGTTGAGGGTGGGGTGGTCGACGTCGTCCTTGAAGCTCGTGCCGGCGCGGGGCAGGCGGTTGGGGACGATGAGGGACGTCGTGGGCTGGACCACCTTCTCCTCGATGGCCGCCGACATGGACATCACCTTGCCCGTCGAGCCGGGCTCGTAGACGTCCTGGAAGGCATGGTTCTCCCGCGAGCCCGCCGCCTGGCCGGGGCTGTTGGGGTCGAACGTCGGGTAGGACGCCACCGCTCGCAGCTTGCCGGTCCTGGCCTCCATCACCACGACGTACCCGGAGAGCGCCTCGCTCGAGATGACCGTGTTGGCGATGGCGTTCTGGGCGAACCACTGCAGATCGGCGTCGATGGTCAGGTTGACGTCCTTGCCGTTCGTGGCCGGGACGTCCTCCTGCTGCGCCCAGGGGATCATCGTGCCGTCCTGCGCCTGCTGGTAGACCTCCTTGCCGGGAGCACCCTTGAGGGACGCGTCCTGCATGACCTCGAGGCCGCCGCCCGCCGTGCCGTCTGCCTGCACGAAGCCGACGAGGGGTGCCGCGGAGAGGTTCGCGGGGTAGACCCTGCTCGCGGTCGTCTCGCTGAGGACACCAGGGATGCCGAGCGCCTGGATGTCGCGCCAGACGAGGGGCGTGACGTTCTTGGCGACGATCCGGTAGCGCAGGGTCCCGGTCAGCTGGGGAACGAGCGCCTCGGGAGTCGTGCCGAGGAACTTCGCGAGGTCCTGCGCAGCTCCCACGACGCCGACGGTGGTGAGCTTCTTGCCAACCGTCTTCTTGTAGAAGGGCAGGGCGGTCTGGTCGACGGTGACCGTCTTGCGCTCGAGGCTCGAGGCGAGGACGACCCCGTTGGTGTCGAGCACCCGTCCGCGCAGGGCGGGGGTCGTCACGGTCGTCAGGCGCTTGCCGAGCGCGGCGGCCTGGACCTTCGAGGCGTCGAGGGCCTGCACGCGCAGCAGCTGGGCACCGAAGACGCTGAACACGAAGATCGCGGCGATGAGCATGGTGCGGACTCGTCGGTGCGGGTTGCCGACGCCTACCCGACGGCGGCGGCGAAGACCCCGGGCGGCACGGGGCGCACCGGCCTTCGGCCCGTTCGCCCTGGCACCGGCGGCGCGGCGCGGCGCCGCAGCCGAGCCGCCACGGCGTTCGGGCTTCCCGGTGGGGCGTCCCGCTCGACCTAGGTCGCTGACGCCTCGGCCGGAGCCTCGTGGGGGCGTCACGTTCACCTCGCTGCTGGGGTCGCTGGCTGGGGAGGGGTCGCCGGCCCTGGGGCAGCGGCCGGTGGAGCTGCTGGTGCGGCCGCGGGTGCGGCCGCCGGTGGAGCGGCTGGCGGAGCGGGGGGCGGGGCCACCGGCGTCGTCACCACGTTAAGTCGCTGCTCCGCCTTGGCCGGCTGCGCCACGCCGATGACCGCGCCGTCGCTGAGCCGGATGAACGCCATGCTCTTCGCGGGCACCAGGCCCAGCTGCTGGGCCCGTGCCGCCAGCGACCGGGGCGAGCGCAGGTCGTCGATCACCTGGGTCAGCTGCTCCTGCGTGTCGGTGAGCTGGCCCGACTGCGTCTGCAACCTTCGGAGCTGGAAGGACCCTTGCGCCAGAGCGGTGTTCAGCATGAGGAGGATGACCAGCCCGAGCCCCAGCAGCGCCATGCAAGTCCCGGCGAAGACCCCGTTGCCGCTCTGCTGGATCGCGGCGGGGACGACGCGCAGCGGGGCCGAAGAGCCTGTGCGGGTCAGGGGTCGGGGGGCGAGGCGGGTCTGGGCCGTCGGCTGGCTCATCGGGTGGGTCCCTTCGTGCGTCGGGTGCGTTCGGCGGCGCGCAGCCGGGCGGAGGCGGCGCGGGGGTTGGTGGCGACCTCGGCCGCGGAGGGTCCCTCCGCACCTCGGGTCAGGAGCCGGAGGTATGCCGTGTGCTCGGGCAGCTCGACGGGCAGCCCGACGGGCGCGCTGGAGGTCGCCCCCTGAGCGAGCGCCCGCTTCGTGATCCGGTCCTCGAGGGAGTGGTAGCTGAGGACGGCGATGCGGCCGCCCACCCGCAGGGCCGCGATCGCGGACGGGAGGGCGGACTGCCAGGCCGAGAGCTCCGCGTTCACCTCGATCCGCAGCGCCTGGAAGGTCCGCTTGCCGGGGTGGCCACCGCTCTTCTGCGAGGGCGCCGGGACGACGGCCTTGAGCAGCTCAACGAGCCGACCCGACGTGGTGAAGGGCTGCTTCGCGCGCTCGCGGACGACGGCCGAGACGACCCGCTTGGCGAACCGCTCCTCGCCGTAGTCCCTGAGGACCCGCTCGAGGTCGGCGGCGGCATAGGTGTTCAGCACCTCCGCCGCGGTGACGCCCTGGCTCTGGTCCATCCGCATGTCGAGGGGCGCGTCGACCCGGTAGGCGAAGCCGCGGTCCTCCTCGTCGAGCTGCAGTGAGGAGACCCCCAGGTCGAAGAGGGCGGCGTCCACGCTCTGCAGCCCGAGCGAGCCGATCACCGAGTCGAGCTCGTCGTAGACCGCGTGGACGAGTGTGGTCCGGTCGGCGTGTGCCGCGAGCCGGCTCCCCGCCAGGTCCAGCGCCTCGCTGTCGCGGTCGATGCCGACGACCCGGGCCGCGGGGAAGGTCTCGAGGACGGCGAGGGCGTGCCCGCCCATCCCGAGGGTGGCGTCGACGCAGACGGCCCCTGGCCGGCCCAGGGCCGGACCGAGCAGCTCCACGACGCGATCACGCATGACGGGGAGGTGCCGGTCCGAGGCATTCCCTCGTGTCGCCATGTGCTGCGCCTCTCCGGCTTCGGCCGTGCAGTCCTGCGTCGAATGTGTGTGGTCTGCACCGGGTCCTGCGACCTGGTCCCCATCCGCTTGCGGGTTGTCTCTCCCGGTGGCCCGGGACGGGGGAAGTCGTCCCGGGACGGCAAGCGGCTGGAGGCCAGATGTCAGGACCCCTGCGGGTCGGTGGGCTATGCGGGTCGGTGGGCTATGCGGGTCGGTGGGCTATGCGGGTCGGTGGGCTATGCGGGTCGGTGGGCTATGCGGGTCGGTGAGCGATGCTGGCGGCCGGGTTGTCCTTGCAGGTACGGGCTGGGTGCTGGAGGTCGCAGGAGCAGGTGGGCACCCGGCATACCGGGCAGCAGTTCAGAAGAGTCCGGGGATCACCTCTTCGGAGCGCTCGGCGAAGGCCTGTTCGCTGGCGGCGAGGTAGGTGTCCCACGCCGCCGTGTCCCAGACCTCGACGCGGCTGCCCGTGCCGATCACGGTGCACTCGCGCGAGAGGCCGGCGTAGTCACGCAGGGACGAGGGGATGGTGATCCGGCCCTGCTTGTCGGGGACCTCGTCGAAGGCCCCCGAGAGAAAGACGCGGACGTAGTCCCGGACCGCCTTGGAGGAGGTGGGGCCCTTCTGCATCTCGGCCGCGACGGACTGGAACTCGTCAAGCGGGAAGACGTAGAGGCACCGCTCCTGGCCCTTGGTGACAACAAGGCCGCTGGCCAGCCGGTCGCGGAACTTGGCCGGAAGAAAGAGTCGCCCCTTCTCGTCCAGAAGGGGGGTGTGCGTCCCCAGAAACATGCCGCCACCTCCATCGCTCGACCGGACGGCCACCACCGCGCTCCGTCGAGCCCCACTGTACTCCACTTCGCCCCACCGTCAACGACCCCGGCGCGCGAACCCCCCGGCTAGCATGATCGTCTGTGCAGGTCAGAGGCGGTGGAGGAGAGTGGAGCGAGTGCTCATCCCGAGCACCCCTCCGGCCTCCCATGCATCGTCCTGCCTTGTCGTGAGGCAAACTGGGGAGGCGAGCACGCGGCGCAGAGGTCCCCGCAGGGGACGGGGACCCCCTCAGGCCTACCCCGGTGGAGTGAAGTGGGGGAAGATCGTCTGACAACGAACGACGGCCGGAGGGCATCGTGACCAACGTGACGGACCAAGCCAGCGAGGGTGGGGTGCTGAGCTCGCCCGAGGCGCTGGAGGAGGTACGTGAGGTCGCCGGTCACATCTCCGCGCTGATGACTTCGGTCATCGAGGGCAAGCCGGACGTCGTCAAGACGGCGATCACCGTGCTCCTGGCCGAGGGGCACCTCCTCATCGAGGACGTCCCCGGCGTCGGCAAGACGATGCTGGCCAAGACGCTGGCGCGCTCGATCGACTGCACGGTCCGCCGGATCCAGTTCACCCCTGACCTGCTGCCGAGTGACATCACCGGCGTCAGCGTGTTCAACCAGGACGTCCGCGACTTCGAGTTCCGGCCCGGCGCGATCTTCGCCAACGTAGTCGTCGGTGACGAGATCAACCGCGCCTCGCCGAAGACGCAGTCCGCCCTGCTGGAGAGCATGGAGGAGGGGCAGGTCACGGTCGACGGCCAGACCTACGAGCTGCACAAGCCGTTCATCGTCATGGCGACCCAGAACCCCATCGAGATGGAAGGGACCTACCCCCTCCCCGAGGCGCAGCGGGACCGGTTCATGGCGCGGATCTCCATGGGCTACCCCTCACCGGCCGCCGAGGTGGCGATGCTCGACACGCATGGCGGCGCGTCGCCCCTCGCGACACTGAACCCCACGACGGACGCCGCCACGGTGGCCCGGCTCATCACGGTGATCCGCGACGTCTGGGCCAGCCCGGCGATCCGACAGTACGTCGTGGACATCAGCACCGCGACCCGCGCGAGCACCGCGCTGCGCCTGGGCGCCTCTCCCCGCGCCACTCTCCACATGCTCCGCGCGTCCCGCGCCGTGGCGGCGCTCGAGGGACGCGACCACGTCCTGCCCGATGACGTCCAGACCATCGCCCTTCCGGTCCTGGCGCACCGACTCATCCTCTCCGGTGAGGCCCAGCTCGCCCGACGCACGGCCGAGGACGTCCTGCACGAGATCCTGCGGAAGGTCCCGGTCGCGGTCAGCAGCCGCTGACCGAGGAGACCGGGAGACGGCATTGGGCCTGTTCAAGGACGTACTCACCAACCGCGGCCGGGCCTTCGTCGCGGCGGGGGTCACGCTCGTCATCTGTGGATGGGCCCTCGGCTTCCCCGACATCAGCCGGGTCGGGGTGCTTCTCCTCTCCCTGCCGCTCGTCACCGGCGTGCTCGCCCGGCGGCAGCGGGCGTCCGTGCGCGTCGACCGTCACCTCGAGCCGAACCGGGTCAGCGTGGACCAGTCCGCGACCGTCACGGTCCTCATGGAGAACACCGGGACCCGGCGGACTCCGTTGCTGCTCGCTGAGGAGCACCTCGACTACGTCCTCGGCGACCGACCACGCTTCCTCCTCGGGCGGATGGTGCCCGGCGAGCGGCGCCAGGTCCAGTACGACGTGCGCGCCCACCTGCGAGGTCGGCGGTCCTTGGGGCCGCTCACGGTCCAGCTGCGCGACCCCTTCGGGCTGACGACCCGGTTCGCCCAGGTCGGTGACACCAGCGACATCATCGTCCTGCCCCGCACCGAGGCGCTCACCGAGGGCAGACCACCCGGCAACGGCGTCGGTGCGGAGGGCGAGATCCCGCACATGGTGGCCCTGCACGGTGAGGACGACCAGTCCATCCGCGAGTACCGCGACGGCGACGACCTGAGGCGCATCCACTGGCCGGCGACCGCTCGAACCGGTGACCTGATGGTGCGCCAGGAGGACCGCCCGGCCCGGCGGCGGGCCGTCATCCTGCTGGACCCGCGGGCCGACGGGCACCGTGGCAGCGGCACCGGCAGCTCGTTCGAGTGGGCCGTCACGGCGGTCGCCTCGATGGTGGCGCACCTCTCGACCTTCGGCTACGCCATCCACCTGATCAGCTCGGAGACCGTCCACGACGGCCAGGCGGCGGCGACGACCGAGCCGGACCAGGCGCTCGACGTCCTTGCCGAGGCCGCGACCGGACCGGGGCACCAGCTCGAGGAGCTGGTCCGGGCGGCCCACCAGGTGACCGCTCAGGGCGGCCTCGTCGTCGCGGTCCTCGCCGACCGTGACGAGGAGGTGCTGCGCCAGGTCGCCTCGCTCCGCCAGCCGGGCAGCACCGGACTGGCCATGGTCATCGACACCGCGACCTTCGCCGACGGGCGACGGGCGCCGAGCCCGGAGGCAGCCGAAGCCTTCGCTGAGGTCCTCCGCATGGCGGGGTGGTCGGCGACGACCGTCCGCTCCGGGCACCGCGTGGTCGACGTCTGGTCGGCGCTGACGACGAGGGGGGTGCTGACCCGATGAGATCCCGTCCCAGTGACGCCTTCGTCGCCGTCGGAGCCACCCTCGCGGCCGTCCTCGGTCTGACGACCCTCACCGTGACGGCGGGCTGGATCGGCATCGCCGTCTGGACCTGCATCGCGGTCGCCGTCACGGGGATCGGTCTGCGCCGGCTCACCTCCCGCGGCATCCTCGTCGTCCTCGGCCAGGTGATCCTGGTCGGGTGGCTGGTCGTCGCCGTCTTTGCCGGTGACCGTCTCACCTGGGGCTTTCCCGGGTCGAGCGCCTTTGGTCGCCTCGGCGAGCTGTTCCAGGACTGCGTCGACGTCATGCAGAAGTACGCCGCCCCGATCCCCACGACCCGGGGTGTGGAGCTGGCCCTCGTTCTCGGGGTGAGCGTGCTGGCCCTGCTCGTGGACTACCTCGCGGTGACGCGCAGCGCACCCGCGGCGGCCGGGCTGCCCCTGCTCACGGCCTTCCTCACGGCGGCCGCCAACAGCGGGTCGTCCTTGCACCCCTTCTACTTCGTCCTCGCGGCCCTCCTCTGGCTCGTCCTGGTCTCCCGCCAGGGGCGGTGGTCCGTGCGCCGGTGGTCCACGACCGTCGCCAGCCCGCGTTCACCGACGAACAGTCAGGACGTCGAGAGCGACGCGCTCGGTGGCTTCGGGACATCCGCCCGACAGCTCGGCGTGGTGGCCCTCGTCGCCGCGGTCGCCCTTCCCGCGATCCTGCCCCACCTCCCGACGAGGTTCATCCTCGACGGGGTCGGCCACAGTGACACCGCCGTGGGCCGCGGGGGACGGGTCGGCTTCAACTCCACCCTCGACCTCACCCGGAGCCTTCAGGACGGGACCCAGAACCCCGTCCTGACCTACCGCACCACCTCGCCGGGGACCCCACCACCGCTTCGCGTCGTCGTCACCTCCGACTACGTCGACGGCGAGTGGCGGGCCCGGCCCAGCGGCACGCCGCGGGCGCAGGACCTGGCAGCCGCCTCGCTCATCTCGCCGCAGGTGGCGGTCACCGACCGGATCCTGACCGTGCAGTCGAACGGGCTCGAACCCCCGCACGTCGCCACGCCGCAACCGGTGGTCGGCGCGGACTTCGGCAACACCTCCTGGGGAGCCGACCCACGCACGAACGACCTCTACGTCCGGTCCCGCACCGACTCGTTCTCGCTGACCTACCGCGAGGTCAACGTGACGCCCGCCCAGCTCGAGAGCGGGATCCCCGGTGGCGCGAGCGGGCAGGGGGACCCCGAGATAGCCGCCTCCCTGCTCCTCGACCAGGCCTCCGCACCCCTGGTCACCCGGCTCGCCGACGAGGTGACCGCTGCGGCGCAGGCGAAGACGGCATACGGGACCGCCGTCGCGATCCAGGACTGGCTCCGCACCGGGGGCGGGTTCACCTACTCCCTCCAGCTGGTCAACCCGGCCCTCGACGCCAACGGGACGATCGTGGGCAACCCGCTCTCGGCCTTCCTGGTCAGCAGACAGGGCTACTGCGTCCAGTTCGCGTCCGCGATGGTGATGATGGCCCGGGCCAAGGGGATCCCGGCCCGGATGGCCATCGGCTTCCTGCCCGGCAGCTCGAGCGAGGGGCTCTACACCGTCCGCGCGGCGGATGCGCACTCGTGGCCCGAGCTGTACTTCCCGGGCGCCGGCTGGCTGCGGTTCGAGCCGACGCCGGCGTCGCGGACCGGCACCGCGCCGGCCTACACCAGCGTCCCGACCGGCGAGGCAGGCAACACGAACACCCGAGGAGGGGTCGACGACCAGGGCAACCCCATCGTCGCGCCCAGCGCCGCCCCCCGCGACAACGGCGGGATCCAGGACACCACCGCGCCCGGCGGCGCCACCTCGTCGGTCCCGCTGGCGGACCGGATCGGCGCCTGGTTCCAGAACGGGCCGCACCTGGCCCTCATGGCCCTCGTCCTTGGACTCCTCGGCACCCTCGTCCTGCCGCTCACGGAGCGGGTCGTCCACCGCCGACGTCGGCTGCGGGCCGCGAACCGGGCCGAGCTCGCCGAGGCGCAGTGGCAGGAGCTCGTCTCGAGGCTGCGGGACCTGGGGCTGTCGCCACCCGCCGGGGGCACGCTGCGCCAGTGGAGCCACCACTACTCCCGCGAGGCCTACCTCGACGACGACGCCGAAGAGTCGATGGGCCAGGTCGTGGCGACCCTCGAGCGCACGCGCTACGCCAGACCGGGCACCGACGCGATCTCGATGACCGACGACATCCGGCGGGTGACCAGGGCGGCGGCCGTCAACCGCTCCACCCGGCAGCGCGTCCGTGCGTTCTTCCTGCCCGGCGACGGCGTCCGGTGGTGGAGCCGGCACCTCGCCGCGGTCACCGGGGCGCCGGGGCGGTGGGTCGACGCCACCATCGACCGCCTCCCCCGCCGCCGCTGAGCCGCGCTGCCAGGCGCCGGCGGGCACAGTCGCGAGGTATGCCGTGGCGCGAGCTCGCGCCACGGCATGCCTCGCGCGGTGGCTTGGCGCCTCATCCCTCGTCTTCGCTGGATGGCTCGCAGCTCCCCCTGTCGAAGGTCAAGCCCTCCAGGCTGCCGGACTTGGAAGCTCCGGTGCGAGACGATCTGCACTTCGGCGTAGACGCCTCCACCCGCGCTGCGGATCACGAAGTGCTCGGTGTTGGTCCGGCGCGTGTCAGGCGGCGGGTGCCTCACCCCAGGTTGGCAGCAAGGGGCTTGAGCCAGTTCCGAAACCGGCTAGACCGCGGGTGCGTGGCTCGCGGCCTCGCGCATGACTTCGAGGAGGCGGTCCTGCTGCGCCGTCGTCCCCCGCCCCGTCGCGGAGGAGATTTCGCCCACGACGGCGATCAGCGGGATGTCCGGGTCACCTTCCACGGAGACCTTGGCCATGGACCAGCGCCCGAAGACCCGCTCCTCCACCGACTCTGCGCTGAGCAGCTCCACCGCGTCGTTGCGCGGGTCGTCCTGGATGCGGCCGAACACCGTCCGGACGTGGGCCTCATCGCCTTCGAGCACCTGGACGAACCAGTCTCCGGAGACCAGCAGCGCACCGGTGATGCGGTGCCCCTTGTTCTTCGACCGGGCCTGGGTGAAGAGGTTGCTCAGCTCGGCCGTCCGGTTCTCCGGGTCCAGCTGCTGGCGGCTGCGGTACATGAGCCGGAAGGTCGCGTCCGCCGTCGTGTCAAGAGGCTCGGTCATGGGGCTGGTCTCCTTCACTCAGGGTCGTGCTGCGGATTCGCTCGTGTCCGTAGCCTACGGCTGCGGCCTCTTCGACGGCCTGCCGGAACGCGGCACGTGTGTTGTCCTCACGGGCTGTCCGTCCCCCCGTGAACCGGCACTCACAGCGCCTTCACACCCCGTGCAGGGCCAAGCCATACGACACGTTCGCACAGTGAGGGATCGAAGAGCCCAAGCACTTCCCAAAGGAGCCAAGACCTCATGCAGAGAAACACGCTCGTCAAGTCCGGTGCAACCGTCGCCGCCGCCGCAGCCCTGGCCCTCGGAGGCACTGCACTGGCTAACGCCGACCAGAGCCCCACCCCACCCCCTTCGCAGAGCCCCGCCGCCACGCCGACGCCGGGCCAGCCGGGCGCCAAGGACACGGCCAGGAACCACGCCGCAAACAGGGCCGCGCATGAAGCGCAGCTGCTCAGCGGGACGACTGCTGTCAAGGTCACCCAGGCGGCAACGGCAAAGGAGCCGACCGCCAAGCTCGAGCACGTCGGCGCCGACCCCGCGGGGGGGTACACAGCGCGCATGGTGCGCACCGACGGGACACCGATCGTCCTGCGCATCGACGCGAGCTTCACCGTGACCAGCGACGAGACGGCGCCCCCGCGCCCGCCCGGCGGCCCACACGGCAAGGGCCGTCCCCAAGGGCCCGGACAACCGGGTCAGCCGGCCCCGCAGGGGGCCACGCCGGGTCAACCGGCGCAGCCAGCCCAGCCGGCCCAGCCGGGCAAGGCCAAGCCGGCTCCCTCAGGGACGCCGACCAGCTGACCCTCGGCCGGCCCCCGTGCCAGAACCAGGCTCGAGCGTCAGCCCTGGCCCGGAGCAGCGCAGGTGCGTCCCGCCTGCTCCGGCTCACGGCAGTCCACGGCTGATGATCGAGCCCGGCCGGGCAGCAGCTGCTGTCGGGTGCCTGGAGCACGGGAGCACCTGTGGCGGTGTTCCCGATCACGAGCTGCGAGACGGCGAGCAGTCTCAGGCCCGTGAACCTCGCACTGCACCCACCTGCACCGGAGGGTGGCGGTGGTGAAGGAGCAGATCGCGCTCGACTCCGTCGCCACGGCGAAGCGGCCCTTCACGGTCGCGGTGTATGCCGTGTCGGGGATAGGCCGGAGAACCGGAAAGAGGAGGGCCACTCGGTGATCGGCTCCTCACCCGAGGTGCCCTTGACGTAGTTGATGACGCCGTGACCACCCGCTTGGGGCGCCCCCTGCTCGCGACGGGGGCGTAGCTCAGGGAGTTCGAGCTCTCGTGCGCCGCCATCGCGGCGGGAGCACCGAAGACAAGCGCGGGGCCGGCACCGATCGTGACAGCGGCCAGGGTTAGCGATCGGGTCGGGAACGTCGGGCGCATGGTGACGCCTTCCCTGTGTCGTGACGGCGCCGACTGCCGACGCCTACATCTGAAAGCGTCTGGACACCTGCTGGCGTTCAACCTGTTCGAGATGCCGTGCGCTCAGCCGGCCTGTCTGGCCGCCAGACGACGCGCCCACCGGGCCAAACGGCATACCGCCACCCTCGCTTCTCAGCGGTTGGACGTCCGTTCCTCAGCGGTGTTTGGGAAGGCTCCCGATGACCCCGTCAAACGCGGCATACAGGCCCTTCCCTGTGCTCTGACGCATGACCCTGCCGTCAGCACCGGTCGAGCGCACCGTCGGGTCAGTCGTGCAGGTGCCGGTGCAGCCGTCGGCGTAGGCCACGAGGGGCCGGCCCTCGCGGTCAACGGTGATGTCGTTGAAGTCGAGGAGGTTGCGCTGGCTGCAGATGTTGGAGTCGGTCGCCGTCTTGTTCGAGGTGCCTTGCAGGTCGATGCAGCCCCGCTGCACCGGGTCCGCGCCGGTCGTGCCCACCGTGGAGTAGGTCTTCCCTCCGTCGTACGTCGTGGAGACGTAGAGGTGCCAGATCGCCGGGTTCCCGTCGGCGCCGACGAACCCGTTGTGCTGGTCGTCTCCGACTGCGGTGGTCCCCAACCAGGCGAACGCCGCCCGGTCGTCGTCGCCAGCGATCACCTCGGGGAACTGGACGTTGTGGATCCCGAGGGCGCTGCTGACGTCCACTGGCGCGGACCATGTCTTTCCGTTGTCCGCCGACGTGGCGATCCTGGCCGAGCTCTCGGTTCCGTAGGTGCTCTCGGTGGGGTTGGTGCCGTCCTCCCAGCCGAGGTAGACCCGCCCACCTGTGGTCGTGTCGCCGCGGCCGACCGCGACGGACGGGTCGCTCTCGTCGCTGTTGTTCCCCGCGTCGACTCGCTGAACGGTGTAGGTGAGGCCGTTGTCCTTGCTGACGCTGACCGATGGATGGCCGCCGAAGAACTCGGTGTTGGTGAGGTTGCCCGCCGTTGGAGTGCCGCCGCAGCCCTTGACGGGCAGGTAGGCCGTCCCGTCAGGCCCGACCCGCAGGTGCCCGTGCAGGGCCGAGCATGCCCCTCCTTCGGCCGCGATGACCGGGTCCGCCTCGCCCGCGACGTTCGCCGGCGTGTTGTATGCCGGGACCACCGTGCCGAAGGTCACCCCTCCGTCGACGCTGGTCGCGCAGCCGCCGTTGTAGGAGTCCTGGGCGCAGTAGTAGACGGCGTCCGGATAGGAGGTCACGGCCTGGGTCAACGCGCCAGCGTGGAAGGGCCCTCCGCCCACGCTCTGATGGTCCAGAACCGTACCGGCACCGCAGCCCTCCCCCGGCGTCCATGCCGCCCCGGCGTTGTCGCTGTACGAGAACAGGCTGCACGCGCCGACCAGCTGGGAGACGAACGTGCGGTTCGTGTGCTGGTCCGTGACCGTGATGGCGTCCAGGGACGTCAACGACGTGGTCGCCTTCGCGTCGGCGACGCTCATCGTGGCCGGGACCACCGAGTCGTCCCACACCAGCCGCTTGTTCGCTGTCCTGGCCCCGTAGACCGCCGCGTTGCGCGCGGTGTCGAAGCCGATCGACGGCTCTCCGCCGTTGGCGGTCGTAGCGTATGCCGTGTACGTGTTCACCGGGGCACGGGTGGCTCCCGCCACCGAAGGCAGACCCAGGAGCGCAGCTCCAGCGACGGCGACCACGATGCTGCGGTGAGAGTGCGATGAGCTGAACACCACGTACCTCCGATGCTGTGACCGGGATGCCGTGTTGACGTCCCAGGGGAACAAAACTTAGCCAGTATGACTCGGCAACGCTCCCTGTGGCGGCTTGGGGACCGACGGATCGAGGGTGGGACCTTGTACTCTGGTCCTCCCACGTGAGGCAGCGCAGTCTGAAGGTTGTCGCTGGGATCTGCCCGGGGGCTACGACCTGAAGAGGTGAGTTCAGATGATGTGGTGGAACAACGGAGGCTGGGGCGGCGGGGAGTGGCTGATGATGAGCGTCATGATGCTGGTTTTCTGGGCAGCAGTGATCTCGCTCGTCGTGTGGCTGATCCGGCGTACCAAGCCCACTCTGTATGCCGGTGGGGATCGCCAGACAGCTCGCGCTGACGAGCTCCTGGCCGAGCGATTCGCTCGAGGTGAGCTTGACGAGGACCAGTTCCAGCGCGGCCGCAAGCTGTTGCACGACCGCAGCAGCCGCTCGTAGCAAGACCGGAGGCTGCACAACGAAACTGGTCGTTGACGTCAAGATGCTGGTCGTTTGACGTTGAGGTGCTTGCGCTTGTGAGAGTCGTCCCGCCCGACCTCGCGGATCTTGGCCAGCAGCGGCCCTGTTGACCTTGTCGGGGCACAGGTTCGGGCGGTTTAGTAAGGCCGGTCAGCGGTCGACGACGACGACCTCGAAGCTGGTTGCATCGGGCGGTAGGCCCGTGTCGAACCTCGCGTTCACGGCCGCGAGCCGGTCGCTGAACCGGCCACGGTCGTGGGAACCCCGAACAGGCTGCTCGTGACCACCTTCTCACCGACCCTGCCGGATTCGGCGCGGTGTGTCAGTCCAGGTAGTCGCGCAACACCTGTGAGCGGGACGGATGACGCAGCTTGCTCATCGTCTTCGACTCGATCTGGCGAATCCGCTCGCGGGTCACGCCGTAAACCTTGCCGATCTCGTCGAGCGTCTTCGGCTGTCCGTCGGTCAGGCCGAAGCGCATGGACACGACGCCGGCCTCCCGCTCTGAGAGGGTGTCGAGGACGGAGTGAAGCTGCTCCTGCAGGAGCGTGAAGCTCACCGCGTCGGCCGGGACGACGGCCTCCGAGTCCTCGATGAGGTCCCCGAACTCACTGTCGCCGTCCTCACCGAGCGGGGTGTGCAGGGAGATCGGCTCGCGACCGTACTTCTGGACCTCGACCACCTTTTCCGGCGTCATGTCGAGCTCCTTGGCGAGCTCCTCCGGCGTCGGCTCGCGGCCGAGGTCCTGCAGCATCTGGCGCTGGACGCGGGCGAGCTTGTTGATCACCTCGACCATGTGGACGGGGATGCGGATGGTGCGCGCCTGGTCGGCCATCGCCCGGGTGATCGCCTGACGGATCCACCAGGTGGCGTACGTCGAGAACTTGTAGCCCTTGGTGTAGTCGAACTTCTCGACCGCCCGGATCAGGCCGAGGTTGCCCTCCTGGATCAGGTCGAGGAAGAGCATCCCGCGGCCGGTGTAGCGTTTGGCGAGGGACACGACGAGACGCAGGTTCGCCTCGAGCAGGTGGTTCTTGGCCTTCTTGCCGTCTTGGGCGATCCACCACAGCTCACGCTTGAGCTTCATGTCGATCTTGTCGCCGGAGCCCAGCCGCTCCTCACCGAACAGGCCAGCTTCGATGCGCTTGGCGAGCTCGACCTCCTGCTCGGCGTTGAGGAGGGCGACCTTGCCGATCTGCTTGAGGTAGTCCTTGACCGGGTCAGCCGTCGCGCCGGCGGTGACGACCGTCTGCGCCGGTGCATCCTCCTCGTCGTCGTCACGGATGACGAATCCGGCCTCCTCGGACTCCTCCTCGGGCTTCTTCGCGGCTCGACGAGCGGCGCCGGTGTTGCCTTCCTCGTCCTCCTCGGCGTCCTCGTCAGCCTGGTCCTCGGCGGCGCGGACCTTCGCCAGCTCAGCCTCGTCAACCTCTTCGCTGTCGTCGTCGCCCTTCTTGGCTGCGGCCTTTCGCGCTGCAGTGGTCTTCGCGGTCGACTTCGCCGCGGTCTTGGCTGCGGCTTTCTCCTCCGGCGTGGCGGCGGCGTCGGCCACAGCACCAGAGGTGCTCTTCGTCGCCACCGTCTTCTTGGCGGGAGCAGCGGCCTTGGCAGCCGGCTTGGTGACCACCTTCGACCCGTCGTCCTTGGCTGCAGACTTCTTCGCAGTCGGCTTGCCTGTGGTCTTCTTCGTCGTCGCTGTGGTCGTGCGCTTTGTCGTCGTCGTGGCGACGGCCCGCCGAGTGCTCCGCTCGTCGATGGTGACTGAGATCCCTTGGTCTTCGAGCGTGCGCAGCACGGCCTTCATCCGGGCCGGGAGGATCTGCGCCTCTTCGCTCGCCGCGCGCAGCTGTTGGCCGTCCACGCTGCCGCGCGTCGTCCCGATCGCCAGGAGCCTCTGGAGGGCGGGGTGCGAGAACTCCTGGGGAAGTGCCGTGGTGGGGTTGTGCTTGGTCTGCGAAGCCTTCGACACTGACACCGACTACCTTTCGTCGCTGGGCGTGCGACAGCATCACCCATCGCGCCCGCGACGGTGACAATGCTGAGAGGAGGAAGATCATTCCGGATTGCTAGGGGCCAAGGGCCGATCGTCCTTCGACGTCTCGCGACCTGCTCGGGCTCTTGCTCGTCCTGCTGACAACCATTATAAAACGCCAGAGGCCTCATAGTCGAAACGGCGTCCGCAGCGTGGCAGGCCGTCCGGGTGCGAACGGGGCATTCCGGGAGAGTCTGCCGCCGCTGACCCGCTCACTCCTCGTCCGGGCCGGCCTTCACCGCAAGGACGGGGCAAGAGGCATCGAGAAGGATCCGCTGGGCGTTGGACCCCAGGATGAGCTTGCCGACCGGCGTCCGACGCCGCAGCCCGATGACGATGAACTCTGCCTGCACCGCGTCGGCGACCTCGATGAGGTCCTCGGCAGGTTCGTTGCCCCGGACTAGCTGCCGCACCTCGTGCTCGAGTCCAGCGGCCTCGAGCCGCTCCTGCACGGCGTTCAGCTCGGTTTCGAAACGCCTCGCCTCGTCGACGTCGTACGTCTTGCCGCCACGGTTGGAGTTGACGACGACCAGCCGGGTCTGGCGCAGCTCGCTCTCCTCGGCTGCTCGCCTCAGCGCGGCACGACCCTCCTTCGTCGGGACGTAACCCACCACGATCGCCACTGGCCGAACCTCCTGTCAGCGTGCATCCCCCACAAGCTCGGACTGCCCTGCACGTCGGTGCCGACGGTACCGGATGAGATGGCGCCCTGCCGGGGCGACGACTCCCCCGCGCTGCGGCTGGTGCCGCCAGCCTCCGGCGGAGACACCGGGGTGTCGGCCCACCCAAGGTCAGACGGACGCCCGACCCGAGGTCAGCCCAGCGCCTCGCGCACGATGCCACCGACGGCGTCGATCTCGATGAGGAACCCGTCGTGGCCGTGGACCGAGGTGATGGTGTGCTGCTCGGCGCCCGTAACACCGGCCGCCAGCTCGTCGCTGAGCCGCACCGGGTAGAGCCGGTCGGAGTCGACCCCGACGACGGTGGTCTCAGCGGTCACCTGGGCGAGCGCCGCGGCCACCCCGCCCCGCCCTCGACCGACGTCGTGCGAGTTCATCGCGTCCGTCAGGACGACGTAGGAGTTGGCGTCGAAACGGCGCGACAGCTTGCCGGCGTGGTGGTCGAGGTAGCTCTCCACGGCATACCGGCCACCGGCCCCGAGTGGTTGCTCACGCTCCTGCGCCTGGCGTCCGAAGCGTTCGTCGAGCTCGCGGTCGCTGCGGTAGGTGACGTGGGCAATGCGCCGGGCGATGCCCATGCCGGCGTCCGGACCAACCTCACGGTCGTAGTAGTCACCACCGTGGAAGCTCGCGTCCGAGCGGATGGCCAGCAGCTGCGGCTCGCACCAGGCGATCTGGTCAGCGGTCGCGTATGCCGTGCTGGCCAGGACGATCGCCCGGCTCACCCGTGAGGGGTGGGTCACCGCCCACTCGAGGACCCGCATCCCTCCCATGGACCCTCCGACGACGGCGGCCCAGGTCTCGATCCCGAGGGTCGTCGCGAGGCGGGCCTCGGCGTCCACCTGGTCGCGGATCGTGAGGAACGGGAACCGGCTTCCCCAGGCTCGCCCGTCGCCCGTCGACGTGGACGGGCCGGTCGTGCCCTGGCAGCCTCCGAGGACGTTGCTCGCGACGACGAACCAGCGGTCGGTGTCGAGCGGCTTGCCGGGGCCGATGAGCCCGTCCCACCACCCCGGCGAGGCGTGCCCCGGACCGGTCGGGCCGACGACGTGGCTGTCCCCGGTCAGGGCGTGCTCGACGAGGACGGCGTTGTCGGCGCGGGCGTTGAGGCGCCCCCACGTCTCGTACGCGACCCGGACATTGGGCAGGACCCCGCCGCGATCCAGCTCGAGGTCGCCGACAAAGGCGAACAACCGGTCTCCGGCGGGGTCGTCGGGTCGCCAGGCCCCGGTCACCAACCGGCGGTCCTCGGTCGTGGTCATGTTCACCGCTCCTGGGTGGGCTCGCGCTTGCCCGGACCGTGTGGCCGGACCCGGTCATCACCCGGGGCACCCCACCGCGAGGAGGGTTGCCGTCCAGCAAGCCGGGGCTGTGCGCTGGAGCTCGTGACCTGTCTCCCACTATAGCGACGCGGGCCTGTTCCGTGGTATCACGCTGTCCAGCCGGTGGACGTCCGGCATCCTTCCACCGTCAGGCCGCCCTCCGGGGCCGGATCGCCAGGTCGACCATCCGCTCGAGCAGGCGGGCCAGGCGGTAGTCGGGGTCCACGGAAAGCGCTCGGTCGAGGGCGACCCGCGTCAGGGCGCCGTCGCCGAGCCACCACGTGAAGCTCGCGAGGACGCTGAGCGGCCCGGGTGACAGCTCGACCGGGACCCGGCGACACAGGTCGGCGAGCCGCTCGGTCAGTCGGTCGTGCTCCTGGGCCCGGTCCTCGGGTGGCCGGGCGGCATCGTCGCTGTGCGGCAGGCACCGGTCGGCGAGGTCGAGCAGGGAGGGGTCGAAGACGTCGAGCCCCAAGGTCCCGGGGCACATCCAGGCGATGACGAGGTCACGCAGGGTGACGTCGTGCAACGAAACGGCGAGGCGCGCCCACACTTCGTCGCTCAACGGGCTGGGCGCACCGTCCTGCGACACGTCGAACAGCTCGCCCCAGGCGTCGAGGGCCGCCCGCCGGGCCTTGGTCAGGGCCGGTCCGCCCGCACGGGTGGCCTCGGCGAGTTGACGGCCACCGCGGCGCACCGGCCAAGGATCGCGTCGCCCTGGAGGGGAGCGAGCCGGTCGTCCAGCTCCGAGCGGCTGGCCGCGGGGCGGCGCCCCAACAGCACGTAGTCGGCGACGGCGGGCACGTCCTCGTCGCCCGGTACGAGCTGACCGCCGGCGGGACAGCATCCCCCGGTGCAGTCGAGGGACCACCACCGCTGCCCACGCACGACGAGCCGGTCCGCCACCTCGACGTCCGCGTCCCGGAGAGCATCGCGCATGGCGGTGCTGACCGCCTCGGCCCGGCCGTCCCCGGTCTCGAAGCCGACGAGCACCACCCGGTCGGGCTTCTCCCGCAGGACGTACGGCAGCAGCTCGTCGACGGCCTCCCGCGGATCGATGTTTGGCGGCGGCAGGTCGAGCCGGCCCACCATCGTCAGACGGTCGCCCTCGAGGCAGACGACGACGAGCGAGTCGGTGGGCCGGTAGCCGAGGTGGTACGGAAGGACGGTGATGATGTCTGCAGGGCCGCGCAGGCGGATGGCTGGTGTCATCGCCCGATCGTGCGACGAGGCGATCCGCCTGACCATTCCCGCGTCGCCGCCTGTGGACAGTGGGACGAGACGGCGCAACCCTGTGGACGAGGTCCCGGCCGTGACCACCACTGGTGGACGGCGGCCACGCGGAGCTCGGCCTGCGGTCAGAGCCGGGCTCAGTCCGCGGCCAGAGCCGAAGCCCGGCCTGCAGTCAGGCCGTCGGGGTGGCCTTGAGCGGGAACTCACGGCGCGCGTTGTCGGCGATCCGCCGGAGCAGGTAGACATCGAGACCGGCTCCCACCGCGCCGCCCACGAGGGGGACGGCCCGGCCAAACCGGGCGAAGGTCGAGCGGCCCACCTGGGACAGCAGCCGGAAGCCGATGGCCTTGTTGACGACCATCAGGGCCGGGCCGGGCAGCCGCTGGGCGGCCAGGTTGGTCAGCCGGCTGGCCGGGGCCACGATGCCGGCCTTCTTGAGCAGGTCGTCGGCGTCGGCGCCGACCAGGGTGAGCAGCACCGCGGTGCGGATCTGGCCCTGCCGGATGTCATACCCGCGCAACGCCGCGATGGCGGCCGTCATGCGGGTCGCGACGAGGTAGAACTCGACGACGTTGGCCGGCAGCGCTACGGGCATGGTGACGAACCCGCCGAGCCCCGTGAGGAACCCGCCGGCGCCGCCGTAGGCAAGGTGCGAGCGCACGACCCGGTCGATCGCGGCGTCTGCGCCGGACGCGCCCCTGAGGGCGGAGTCGGCGACCTTCTGGGCCGACGCGAAGGGGCCGCCGCCCTCGATCCCGGTGTCGAGGAGTCGCTCGACGAGGTTGGTCGCCATGCCCGTCATCCCGCTCGGTTCGGCCTGCACCCCGGCGCGCTCGAGGGCGCTCTTCGGCGGCCCGCCCTTGTCGTCGTCCCCGAAACCGAAGATGCCCATGGTGTGTCCTTTCGTCGCCGGCGCCAACCGGACTGTCTCGCCAGACGGCATACCCATCCTCTCGGCGGCCCACACCCGGCGCAACCCGCCTGATGCCTGCTCGTGGCCACCCGGGTGTGCGCATCATCTGCCCGCCGGTATGCCGTGGGCCGCCTCTCGCGGGGCCGCGTCGGCGCGGTCGGCTTGGATGGGGCCATGCTCCCCATCGTGCTCGGCGCCGCGCACGGCGTGGTCGGCGCCGGGGACGCCGCCTTCGTCGGGGCACTTGATGACGTGGTCTCGAGGGTCCGTCTGGTCGAGGAGCGCGACCACCCACGGTGGCTCGTCGCGAGTGCCGGGTCAGCCTTGGGGCCCATCGTGGCAGCCGGGGTGGCGGTGGCTCGGTGCTGGGACGTCGCGGAGGTGCACCGGCTCATGCACGGCGGCTGGGCGGCGGAGATGCCCCGGGTCTGGGCCAGCCTCGAGGGCCTCGACCTCAGCGGGCTCCCGACGCGGCCGAGCGGTGACCTCTTCGACTTCTTCGACGACGCGTCTGCAGTGACGGACGACCCGGACTCCCCGGTCCGCCCCGACGGGCACCTTCGCTCCGACGCTTTCGACCGCTCCTGGGCGCTCGGCGAGGTCCGCCTGCGCCGGCTCGCCGAGCTCCTGCTCGACGTCGGGCATCGACAGGAGGCAGCCCTCGAGGAGGCCGGGCCGAGGGCGGTGCACACGGCATACTCCGAGTCGGCGGCGGCAGTGCTCTGCCTGGAGCTCGCGCACGACGGCCTCCCGGTGGACCGGGCGGTCGCCGAAAGGCTCATTGCCGCCTCCGCGGGTCTGCGGCCGCGCACGGAGGCGGAGGCCGCCGAGATCCGGGTCCAGCGCGACCGCGTCGTCCTGGCCCACGCCCCGGGTCGCGAGGGCACCGACCTGCGAAACCCCGTGCAGGTCAAGGAGCTCCTTGCCGCAGCGGGTGTGCGCGTGCCCAGCACCCGGGCCTGGGTCCTCGAGCCGTTCCGGTCCACGCACCCCCTCGTCGAGGCCCTGCTCCAGTGGCGCAAGGACGAGCGGATCTCGACGACGTACGGCTACCGATGGCTCGACGAGCACGTGGGCCCTGACGACCGGCTGCGCGGCGGCTGGACGGCCTGTGACGGCGCGGCGGGCCGGATGACCGCCCAGAACGGCCTGCACAACCTTCCCGCGCCCCTGCGGCCGGCCATCGCGGCCCACCCCGGCCACGTCTTCGTCCGCGCCGACCTGGGCCAGATCGAGCCGCGGGTGCTGGCGGTGGTCTCCGGTGACCGGGCTTTCGCCGAGGCGACCCGCGCCGATGACCTCTACGCCCCGGTCGCGGCCAAGCTCGGCGTCGAGCGGCGGATCGCCAAGGTGGCCGTCCTCGCCGCGATGTACGGACAACGCTCCGGGGCTGCCGGGGAGGCGCTCAAGGACCTCGAACGGGCCTACCCCGTCGCGATGTCGCTGCTCGACGACGCGTATGCCGCGGGGCAGCAGCGGCGTGCCCTGCGTACGTTCGGCGGAAGACGGATCCCGCTCGAGGCGGTGCTCGCTTCGGGCGAGGCGCCGGCTTCCCCGGCCGAGGAGAGCAACGCCCAGGTTGCCGACTCGGCCCGCGGCCGGTTCGCCCGCAACGCGATCATCCAGGGCTCCGCGGCGGAGCTCTTCAAGGCGTGGGCGGCCACAGTGCGGCACGCGGTGGGGCCGCTCGGGGCGCAGATCGTCCTATGCCTTCACGACGAGCTGCTCGTCCATGCCCGCGAGGAGACGGCGGCACAGGTTGAGCAGCTTGTCGTGGGATCCCTGGACGACAGTGCCCGCCGCTGGGCGGGCACCGCTCAGGTGCGCTTCGTCGCGGACACGAGCATCATCCGGCGCTGGTCGCAGGCCAAGGGCTGAACGCCGGGTGGGGCTCAGGCGGGACGCGGGTCGTCGTCCGGCTCGTCGCGCGTCTGGGAGCCGCTGGTGTCGGTGTCGTCGGCGACGTCCTTGAGAAAAGCCTCGAGCTCGGCGCCAATCTCGTCGGCGGACGGCAGCTCGGAGATCTCGGTCGCCAGGAGACTCGGGCGCTCGCGGCCCTCCATGAAGGTGTCGTACTGACGCTCGAGCGCTTCCACGACATGGGCCACCTCGTCCGAACCCTCGATCTCCCGGTTGATCTCGGCCCGGTTGAGGCCGGCCGCGGCCGCGAGGTCGGTGGAGTCCAGGTTGAGGCCCGTCGCGCCCGCGATCGCACCCAGACCGGCCAGCGCAGCGTCCGCGAACTCCGCCTGGGCGAGGTAGTGGGGAACGTGCACCGAGAACCCGATCGCGTCCCGGCTGCTCTCGCCCAGCCGCAGCTCGAGCAGGGAGCTCAGGCTGCCGGGCACCTGCAGGGCACCGAACATGGCCTGGTGGTCGCCGATGAGCCGGGGGTCGGTCGCATGGGCCGTCAGTCCGAGCGGCCGGGTGTGGGGCACAGCCATGGGGATCCCGTGGACGCTGACGGTCAGCTCCACGCCAAGAATGCGGATCAGCCCCGTGAGGGCCTCGACCACACGCTCCCACTGATAGTCCGGCTCGGCGCCAGCCAGGAGCAGGAAGGGGTGGTCGTCCTTGTCGAGGACCCGGTAGAGCAGCAGGGACGGGTCGTCATAGCTCGTCCAGCGGTCGCGGTCGAAGGTCATCAGCGGCCGACGGCCCCGGTAGTCGAGCAGCTGGTCGATGTCGAAGGAGGCGACGACGGTGTGGTCGTGGGCCTCGAGGAGGTGGTCGGTGAGCACCTGTTGGGTGCGCCCGGCATCGATGAAGCCCCCGAGGGACACCAGCATCACCGAGGCGCGCGCTGACGCGGGATTGGTGTCCGTCTCGAAACGGTAGAGCGCCGATGGGTCCTGCACGGGAAGCCGTCCTCGTCCTGGGGAATTGGTCCGAAGGAGGGAACCACTGTCCCCCTCTCCCCTTCACAACGCCGTCAGGGCGTCAGGGATTCCGGAAGGATCATCACGCTTCGGCCACCGGTGACCTCGCTAGGCTCCGGAGCGCAGACCAGTCGACCCAGGGAGGGAGCATGACCCAGTCACCGCAGGACCGGCTGGCCGAACCGTCCGACAGCGGGGTGACCGGCTGGGCGCAGTCGGGGGGGCCCAGCCGCCTCCCGGCAGCCAGCCCGGCGCCACCCTGGTCGTCAACATCGACAAGTTCGGCCGCGACACCGCGAGCAAGGCGAACCTCTACCTCGACGGCATCCGGATGGTCAACCAGGAGGGCGTGAACGCCTACGGCGTCCACCCGGGCCGGCACATGGTCTCGGCCGAGGTGAACTCGATGGGGCGCACCTACGGTCAGGCCGACCTCCAGGTCGACGTCCCGGAAGGGGCCACGGTCCAGCTGTTCTACACCGGGCCGGCCGGCGTGGGACGAGCCGGACAGCTCGGCTTCCAGCCGGCTGAGCACGCCGGCTCGGGACTGGTCTTAGCGAGCCGGGGGTGTCTCATCGCCATGCTCGTCGCGATCCTGCTCGCCGTCGGGCTCGTCGTCGTCACACTCGGGCGCAGCCCGTCGCCGAGGTCGCTGCCGGCACGCACCCCCATCAGCGCGACGACCACCTCACCGCTCTCCGGGACGGGCTGATTTCAGACCCGCTCGACGGCGTCGATGACCCGCTGGATCCGCTTCACCGAGACCGGGTATGCCGTGCCGAGGGTCTGCGCGAAGAGCGACACCCGCAGCTCCTCGAGCATCCAGCCGATCGCGACGACCTCCTCGCTCGCCCGTTGGGCCGGGCGCAGGGACGCCAGCAACCCGGCATACGCGGTCTCGACGGTGAGGACCAGCTCGGCCGACCGAGCGTCCCTGACCAGATCCGCGGGTGCGCGGTCGAGGCGGTGTCGGACGGCCCGCAGGTAGCGGTCGAGCTCACGGAGGCGGGCGAAGCCGGTGTCCGCCACGAACCCGGGCCGGATGAGCTCGGAGAGCTGGGACCGGACGTCGGCGACGAGCGGCCTGAGGGCCGAAGAGGTCATGGCGTCGAGCCGGCGGACGACCTCGAGGTGCTGGGCGAGGACCGGTCCGACGAGGCCGACGACCTGCACGACCTTCGCCGCGACGTGGTCCCGGACGGCAGCCGAGGCGCCCGCGAAGTCCGCCGGGGTTCGGACCTCGTGCTGGATGCGTTCTGCGGCAATGACATCGACGGCACAGGCCAGGCAGTCCTGGAGGAGCTTCGGCACGGAACCGTGCGGGTTGTGGCTCAGTGCCAGCTTCTGGGAGTTGCTCAGCCGGGAGAGCACCTGCTTCCAAGGTGGGCTCGTGCCGAGGATGAGCAGGCGACGGACACCAACCCGGTGCTCGGCCGTTGCCTCCGAGCGGGTCGGGAGGATCCGCAACGAGACCGACTCTCCGTCGTCGACGAGAGCGGGAAAGCCCTGCACGGTGCGGCCGCCGGGCGACGTCGAGGTGAAGTCGAGTGGCACCTCCCCGATCGTCCACTCCCGCAGACCAGTTCGCTCGACCGAAGCCCCGGCACGGGCGACCGACTGCCGGATCTGCGGCGCCGCGACGTCCCGGAGAGCGTCGAGGTCGGGGCCCTTGACCACGACGGCGCCGCGCTGGTCCTCGACCGCGAAGGTGACCCGCAAGTGCGGCGCGACGCGGTCGAGGTCCCAGTCGTCAGGGCCGATCACCACGGCGTGCGTCTCACGCAGGAGGCGCGTCAGGACCGCCGGCAGGGCACCGTCCACGGGACCGAGGTTCCGTGCCGCCAGCTCACGCGTAGCCGCAGCCGCGTGCTCGGGGGCCGGGACGAGGAGGCGTCGGGTCACTTTGGGCAGCGAGCGGATCAGGGCGGTGACGAGCTCCTCCCGCAGCCCAGGGACCTGCCAGTCGAAGCCGTCTGTGCTGATCCGGTTGAGCACCTCCACCGGGACGTGCACCGTCACGCCGTCGTCGGCCGTCCCCGGCTCGAACTGGTATGTCAGGGGCAGCTCGAGATCACCCTGGCGCCAGCTCGAGGGGTAGTCGTCCCGGTTGACCCGGCCGGCGCTGTCGTTGACAAGGAGCTCCTCGGTGAACGTCAGGAGCCGGGGCTGGCGGCGTGACTCCTTCTTCCACCACGAGTCGAAGTGCCGGGCCGAGACGACCCTAGGCGGGATGCGCTCGTCGTAGAACCGCACGAGGGTCTCGTCGTCGACGATGATGTCGCGGCGACGGGTTCGGGCCTCGAGCTCCGACAGGCGCTTGGCGAGCAACGCGTTGTCGTGGAAGAAGCGGTGGTGCGTGGTCCAGTCCCCCTCGACGAGCGCCCGCCGGATGAAGAGGTCACGCGCCTCCTCGGGGCTCACCGCGGCATACCCGACCGTCCGGGCGACGACGAGCGGGACGCCGTAGAGGGTGACCCGCTCGGTCGCGACGGCACTCCCCTGTTTCGCCGACCACCGCGGCTCGGAGTAGGAGCGCTTGACGAGATGCGCCCCGAGCTCCTCCGCCCAGAGCGGGTCGATCCGGGCGCTCGTCCGCGCCCAGAGGCGGCTGGTCTCGACGAGCTCGCCCGCCATGAGGACCTGCGGCTGCTTGCGGAAGAGGCTCGAGCCCGGAGAGACCCCGAAACGGGCGCCGCGGGCCCCGAGGTACTCCCGCTTCGCCTCGTCGCGGACCCCGACGTGGGACAGCAGCCCGGACAGCAGCGACCGGTGGACGGCGTCGAGGTCGAGGGTGTCCCCACCTGCGCCGCGACTCGTGTCGAAGCCGGCCTGCTTGCACGCCTGCCGGAGCTGCTGATGCAGGTCCTGCCACTCCCTGATCCGGAGGTAGTGCAGGAACTCCGCCTTGCACATCCGGCGAAAAGCGCTGCCGGACAACAGCTCCTGCTGTTCCTTGAGGTAGGTCCAGAGGTTGAGGAAGGCCACGAAGTCCGAGTGCTCGTTGGCGAACCGCTTGTGTGCCGCGTTGGCCAGCTCCTGCCTCTCGAGCGGGCGCTCCCGCGGGTCCTGGATGCTCATCGCCGCGACGATGACGAGCACCTCGCGAAGGCACCCCAGCCCGTCGCCCTCGATGACCATGCGCGCCAGCCGTGGGTCCACCGGCAGGAGGGCGATCTGCCTCCCGTATGCCGTGAGCCGCCGTCGGTGACCTCCGTCGCCGCGTCCTCGGCCAGGCCCGGCTCCATCGCGCCCGACCCGCTCGGTCCCTACCCGTTCGTCCTCGGACCCGACCCGCTCGTCCTCGGACCCGACCGGGCGGTCGCCGACCGGCTCCTCAGGCTCCTGGTCGAAGGCTCGCAGCTCCTCGAGGAGTCGGACGCCGTCGCTGATCTGGCGGGAGTCCGGCGGGTCGAGGAAGGGGAACCTCGCCACGTCACCGAGGCCGAGCGTCGTCATCTGCAGGATGACCGAGGCGAGGTTGGTCCGCAGGATCTGGGGGTCGGTGAACTCCGGCCGGGCGGCGTAGTCCTCCTCGGAGTACAGCCGGATGCAGATGCCGTCCGCGACGCGACCGCACCGGCCGGCGCGCTGGTTGGCGCTCGCCTGGCTGACCGGCTCGATCGGCAGGCGCTGGACCTTGGTGCGCTGGCTGTACCGGGAGATCCGGGCGGTGCCGGTGTCGATGACGTAGCGGATCCCCGGCACGGTCAAGGACGTCTCGGCGACGTTGGTGGACAGCACGACCCGGCGTCCACGGGCCCGGGAGAACACCCGGTGCTGCTCTGCCGCCGAGAGCCGGCCGAAGAGCGGGAGGATCTCGGTCTGCGGCAGGTCGAGGGTGCCGAGCGCGTCTGCGGCGTCCCGGATCTCGCGCTCGCCGGAGAGAAACACCAGGATGTCCTGGCCGTCGCCGCGGTTGCTCTCGGTCCAGAGCTCCTCGACGGCCTCGGTGATGCCGGTGACCTGGTCCCGCTCGTCCTGCGGCGTCTCGCCGAAGAGCGGTCTGTAGCGGACCTCGACCGGATAGGTGCGGCCGGAGACCTCGATGACGGGGGCGGGCACTCCCCCGACGGCGAAGTGCTCCGCGAACCGGTGGGGGTCGATCGTCGCCGACGTGATGACGACCTTGAGGTCAGGCCGGCGAGGCAGCAGCTGGCGGAGATAGCCCAGGATGAAGTCGACGTTGAGGCTGCGCTCGTGGGCCTCGTCGAGGATGATCGTGTCGTAGCGTCGCAGCTCCCTGTCCCGCTGCAGCTCGGCCAGCAGGATGCCGTCGGTCATGACCTTCACCAGGGTGTCCCTGCTGGAGTGGTCGGCGAAGCGGACCTGGTAGCCGATGGCCCCGCCCAGCTCGACGCCGAGCTCCTCGGCGATCCGCTCGGCGACCGAGCGGGCGGCGATCCGGCGGGGCTGGGTGTGCCCGATCATGCCGCCGAGGCCGCGACCGATCTCGAGGCAGATCTTGGGGATCTGCGTGGTCTTGCCCGACCCGGTCTCCCCCGCGATGACGACGACCTGGTGCTCGCGGATGGCAGCGGCGATGTCGTCCCGGCGTTCGACGACCGGCAGGTCCTCGGGGTAGACGATCTTCGGGACGAGCGCGCGGCGGCGCTCGATCCGGCCCGCCTCGACGGCCGCGTCGCGCGGCGGACGGGGTCCTCGGGGCCGTGACGTCCGGGGCGGGCGGGGCGGCCGGGGCGGGCGGCGGCGCGTGTCCCGGGCACGCTCAGGGCGTTCAGCGTGCTCCGGGGACATGCGCCTCAGGATAGGCGGCCCAGCCCCAACTCTTCCCACCTGCGTCCGGCAGGTCGGTGCCCCCGGCGACCAACGTGCCGGACGCAAGCCAGGGCTCGCCCCGTGCGTCCGGCAGGTCAGTGGCCTGGGCGACGCACGTGCCGGACGCAGTGCCTCCGTGCTCAGCCCACGGCATACCGCGTGCGGGGCGCACCAAGGTTGGGCTCAGCCCGTCGAGCCCCAGGGTGGCGGGGCCACGCCTGGCCACGCTGTTGTCCACCGGGCCGCCGGACCCGTGACCTGAACCACCCGGAGCGCATCCTGCGCGAGATCCGACAGGCGATCGCCCGGGCTCGTCGCGCCGGGCAGCCGCGCGCGAGGTAGTCGCGCCTCGTGCCTCGCTCAGCCCACCGCGGTGCGCACCCGGCATACGGTGTGCTGCGCGCACAGAGGTGAGCTGAGCCAGGCCGGCAACCGGAGCGGGGTCAGTCCACCTTGGCCGCGGTGAAGCCCTGCTCGAGGTCGGCGAGGATGTCGTCGATGTGCTCCAGCCCGACGGCGAGCCGCACGAGCCCCGGCGTGACGCCCGCGGCGACCCGGTTCTCGTCAGGGCCTTGCGAGTGCGTCGTCGAGGCCGGGTGGATCGCCAGCGAGCGGACGTCGCCGATGTTGGCCACGTGGCTGTGCAGCGTCAGCCCCTCGACGAACCGCTTGCCCGCCGCGATGCCGCCGGCGATCTCGAAGGCGAGCACGGCACCGGCGCCCTTCGGGGTGTACTTGCGGGCGAGCGCGTGGTTCGGGTCACCCTCGAGGGAGGCCCAGACGACCTTCTCGACCTGGGCGTGGCCTTGGAGGAAGCCGGCCACCTTGTGGGTGTTCTCGAGGTGGCGCTCGATCCGGAGGCTGAGCGTCTCGATGCCTTGGCCGATGAGGAAGGCGTTGAACGGCGAGATCGCCGCGCCGAGGTCGCGGAGCAGCTGGACGCGGGCCTTGAGGATGAAGGACAGGTTCGCGCCGAGAGGGCTGCCGACGCCGAGGTCGCGGGCGAAGACGAGCCCGTGGTAGCTCTCGTCCGGGGTGTTGAAGCCGGGAAACCTCTCCGGGTCCGCCGCGAAGTCGAACGTCCCGCCGTCGACGATGGCGCCGGCGATCGACGTGCCGTGGCCGCCGAGGTACTTCGTCGCAGAGTGCAGGACGATGTCGGCGCCCCACTCGAGCGGCCGGAGCAGGTAGGGCGTCGCGATGGTGTTGTCGACGACCAGCGGGACGCCGGCCGCGTGGGCCACGCGGGCCACCGCTTCGATGTCGAGGATCTCCGACTTCGGGTTGGCTATCGTCTCACCGAAGAAGACCTTGGTGTTCGGCTGGACGGCGGCCCTCCACGACTCGACGTCCGTGGCGTCCTCGACGAAGGTCACCTGGATGCCGAGCCTGGTCAGCGTGTACTTGAGGAGGTTGTAGGTCCCGCCGTAGAGCGAGGGGCTCGCCACGACGTGGTCGCCGGTCTCGGCGACGTTGAGGATGGCCAACGTCGTGGCCGCCTGCCCGGACGCGACGAGCAGAGCGCCGACGCCGCCCTCGAGCGAGGTGATGCGCTGCTCGACGGCGTCCTGCGTCGGGTTCATGATCCGGGTGTAGATGTTGCCGAACTCCTTGAGGGCAAAGAGGTTTGCGGCGTGGTCGGTGTCCTTGAAGACGAAGGACGTCGTCTGGTAGATCGGCAGGGCGCGGGCGCCGGTCGCCGGGTCTGGCTCCTGGCCGGCGTGGATCTGTCGCGTCTCGAAGGACCAGTTCGGGGTGTCGCTCATGGTGGTTTTCCTTGCTATCCGGTATGCCGTGTCCGTCGCCACCGCTGTCCCACGGTCGTGGGCGCACCGATGTGGACGGTGCGGGAGCCGAGGCTCCGCGCTTGCCGCGAGCCGGGTGGCTCGTGGCCAGGTCCTCACCCGGGGCACCCCACCGCGGTTGGAGGGTTGCCGGTCAGCGAGCCGGGGCTTGACGCTGACACTCATGACCTGCCAGCAGAGTACCGAGGCAATGCCGAGGCTCGAAACGCGTGTCTCTCCATGTGGACAGCCGCTGGGAGCACTGCCCCCCGAAGCCACCGCGCCGGACCGGACCGGACCGGACGGTCGGTCGACGTCAGGGCGGTCCGGGAACGTGACCCGGCCCTAGCAGAGACGTCGGATGGGAGAGCCGAGCGGGCGTCCCGAGGTTCCACAGGCTCGCTCGCCGGGTGCGTGGGATAGTTGCCGGGCATCGCGCCGCGCAGACAAGGGGACCTACCGTGACCGATCTTCCGAATGACCCGACCGCTCCGTCCGACCAGCCCACGGGCTCCTCGACGGAGTCGGAACGGGAGCGGCACGACGACGTGCTCGACTCCGACCCGACTGCGTCGGACGGCGGGGCCGGCCCGCTCCTCCCTCCTGCGCCCACTGCGCCGCTGCAGGTGCCGCCCCACCCGGTCGGGCCGCCCACGGCGCCTGTACCGCCCCCGTCTGGTGCGGAGACGCCCTGGCAGGGGCAGTCGGGCCAGCAGGGGCAGTTCGGCCAGCAGGGCCACTCCGGTCGAGCGGGGCGTCCTGGTCAGTTCGCCCCGCCGACGCAGCAGGAGGGGCAGCTGCGTCCCCAGGGTCAGCTCGGCGGTTTCGGGCCGCAGGGGGCTCCTGGCCAGTTCGGGCAGCAGGGCAACCCCGGGCAGTTTGGGCCCCAAGGCAACCCTGGACAGTTCGGGCAGCAGGGCAACCCCGGGCAGTTCGGACCCCAGGGCAACCCCGGCCAGTTCGGGCAGCAGGGCAACCCCGGGCAGTTCGGACCCCAGGGCAACCCCGGCCAGTTCGGGCAGCAGTCCTTCGGCGGCGGGCAGCAACAGTGGCAGGGGCAGTCCGGCGGACCGCCGTATGCGGGCTCGGGCGGTCCACGACCGGGCGGGGCCGGCGGCCCGATCGGCCCCGGCCAAGGCGGGTTCAAGTGGTGGTGGGCCGCGATCCCGGCCGCCATCATCTTGATCCTCGTCGCGGTCTACGGCATCAAGGTCATTGCCCCACAGGGGAACGACCCTTCGCCCAGATCCCGCACGGTCACGCCGTCCAGGACGTCATCCCCAACGAAGTCATCAACGCCGCCGCGAACGACCACCCGGGCCAGCCCCTCCGCACCCACCACGGCGGGCCCGCCGGCTTCAGCGGTGGCCCCGTCCCCCGGGCAGGCGGCTGTCCTCAAGGACCCCAAGAAGGTCCGGTTCGAGGTGTTGTCGGCAACCAGGGGCAAGGCCAACATCCGCTTCGGCGCAGACAACAAGGACACCAAGCGCCTGGACACCCAGCAGACCCCGTTCGCGGTCGAGGCCCCGTTGAGCCCGCAGAACAACTACCTCTCCGTCGGAGGCAGCGACTACGACACGAAAGCGCTGCTCATGTGCCGGATCTACCTCGACGACGCCCTCGCCTACCAGGACGTTGGCTCGGGGAGCGTCTCCTGTTCCGTTTCCCGCAACCTCGTCTCCGAGACGAGGGCGGCGCCGGGCGGGGCAGCGCTCGGCGCAGAGACGGCGGTGGCCCCCCTTCCGGGCGACGTGCCAGCGCTGCCAGCGAGCCCGACCAAGACCAGGTTCGAGGTCTACTCGTCGGTGGAGGGCGGCACCGTCGACCTCCGGTACGGCGCGGACGGCAAGAACCAGACCGAGGGGAAGGGCCAGAAGACACCGCTGGGGATCGAGGCAGCCGTGCCTGGCGGGGGTGACTACCTCTCCTACCGGGCCGGCAGCTACAACGGCCCCGTGCCCTACCTCATGTGCCGGCTCTACCTCGACGGCGTCCTGGTCAACATGCAGCAGGGGTATCGCACCGTCTCGTGCGACACGTCACTTTCGGCCCTCTACCCCAAGTAGGCCGACCGTCAGGCCGGACCGACCCGGCTCGCAGGCGCGGGCCCGGGTTGCGGCCTCCTGCGCCGCCGCAGGCGTCCCCTGGCACCGGCGCCCCGTCGTCACAGGCAATTCCCAGGAACTCCTCACACCGTTCCGTGGTCAGAAGCGTCGGACGCCACAAGATGATCGAGGACGAGCTGGTCTCCTTCCTCGAGTGGCCCGCGGGGATCGAGATCGTCGGAGGCATCGTCAGCGTCTTCACCGTGGCATCGCTGAGGCGCCGACCCAGGCGGTCGAGGGCGCCGAGGTCGCCAACGCCGCCTCGAAGGTCGCCAAGATCCTCCGCGCCCTGGTCGAGCTGGCCAGGACCGTCGCGGAAACCATCGGCGGTCTGCTCACCAAGGTCGCCGAGACCGCCGCCAAGCTGAAGAAGTTCGTCAACCTCAAGGTCGAGAAGGCGTTGGTGAAGGTCGGCGAGAAGCTCGGCTGGAGCCGGCTCAGCAAGCAGGAGAAGGACGCGTACGAGGCGTACGTGAAGCGCAAGGGCGCGACCGCGAAGAGTCCCGAGGAGTGCAAGCGCCTCAAGGACCAGATCGCCGTCAACAAGGCCAACGGTGACGCCTACGAGGCCGAGATGATGGTGGGCGACGGCGTCACTGCGGGGAAGGACGGGTGGTCGACCCAGGTGACCCACGAGGGCAGACGTTGGGACTACGCCAACGAGCTGGAGCAGAAGGCGGTCGAGGTGGAGGAGCGGCACGACGCCGGTCAAGGAGGGCCTTGTTGCGCTGGACAAGGACGAGCAGGCGCTCAAGGACGGCTGGGACGTTACCCGGCACCTCCGGAAGGAGCTCCCCCCTACCCTGATGAAGCGGCTGGAAGAGCTCTCGCAGAAGTACCCCGACTTCCACTACGACGTTTCAGGATGACGCACCATGGCCAGAAGTGGCCCCGAACAGACGGCATACGACGCCGCGCAGCACGACGAGAAGTTTCTCTCCTGGGTCGCCATGAATGAGGGGTCCTCGAGCTCGAGTTCGACGAAGACGTCCCCGACCTGCCGGAGCGCCCATGGGGCGAGGACGCCCTGCGCATCGCCGAACGGGCTGCCCTCGAGCGCTTCGACTCGAGCTCGGCGCCGTTCAGCAAGGACGGCTGGGAGTCGTCCTGGCGGTTCGTCCGGTTCATCGGACAGACCTTCGTCGACGCGTTCGACGGCCTGTGGGTCAACCTTCCAGGCGAGGACGGCAAGCCGCCCAGGGTTGCCGTGACGCTGCCCTTCCGCGAGACCTACCTGCAGCCGATCACCCTCCTGACGATGGCCATGGGGCGGCGCACCGGTGAGGAGTGGGCGAAGGTCTACCGGTATGCCGCGGAAGACTACGAGGCGTACCTCGCGCCACGACCTGGCTAGGTGGGACCGCGACTTTCGTGACCGGCCCCCGATAGCGCGGCCGAGACCGACAAGATGGGGTCATGACTCTCCACGCCGATGACTACCAGGCCGCCCGCAGCCGCTACGCGCAGCTGCCCTACCGCCGCACCGGGGCCAGCGGCCTCGACCTGCCCGCCGTCTCCCTCGGGCTCTGGCACAACTTCGGGGACGACGTCGCGATCGACAACCAGCGCGCCATCCTGCGTCGCGCGTTCGACCTCGGCGTGACCCACTTCGACCTCGCCAACAACTACGGGCCGCCCTATGGCTCGGCAGAGCGCAACTTCGGCTCGATCTTCGCCCAGGACTTCCGCCGATACCGGGACGAGCTGGTGATCAGCAGCAAGGCCGGTTACGACATGTGGCCGGGCCCCTACGGTCAGGGCGGCGGCTCGCGGAAGTACCTCCTGTCCTCCCTCGACCAGTCCCTCTCCCGCCTCGGTCTCGACTACGTGGACATCTTCTACAGCCACCGCTTTGACGAGAGCACTCCGCTCGAGGAGACGATGGGCGCGCTCGACACGGCGGTGCGACAGGGCAAGGCGCTCTACGTCGGCATCTCTTCCTACTCCGGCCAGCGCAGCCAGGAGGCGGTGGACATCCTCCGCCAGATGGGCACTCCGCTGCTCATCCACCAGCCGTCCTACTCGATGCTCAACCGCTGGATCGAGGAGGACCTGCTCGACGTGCTCGGGGTCAACGGCGTCGGGTGCATCGCCTTCTCGCCACTGGCCCAGGGCATGCTGACAGACAAGTACCTCAAAGGCATTCCCGCGAGTTCCCGCGCCGCGCAAGGGAAGTCACTCAGTCCAAAGCTCCTCACGGAGGAGGCCCTCAAGCACGTCCGGGCGCTGAACCGACTCGCCCGGAGCCGCGGTCAGTCGCTCGCCCAGATGGCGCTGGCCTGGGCGCTGCGCGACCCGCGCGTGACGTCGGTGCTTGTCGGTGCCTCGAGCGTGGGGCAGCTCGAGGACAGCCTCGCCGCCACGAAGAACCTCGAGTTCAGCGAGGCCGAGCTCGCCAAGATCGACCGGTACGCCGTCGACGCCGGCATCAACCTCTGGAAGCTGTCGTCGAGCGGCTGACGCAGGCCGGTATGCCGGTCGAGCGGCGACGTTCCCGGGTCGCCGGGAGCACGGCATACCGGGCGCAGGGCAGTCCCGGTCGCGGGGCATAGCGGGCGCAGGGCAGTCCGGGTCGCGGCATAGGGCCGCACGGCATACGGGGCTGTGCGATGGCTTTCGTCGCCAAGACCTACAGCAACGAGCCGGGGTCGTCGGGCACGTCGACGCCGTGCCGGCGAAGAACTTCGAGCGGGACGACGGCGAGCGCGCTCTCGTGCGTGCTGGCCAGGATGACGGGGGCAGCGACGCCATCGCGGTGGGCCTGCAGCCACCGGGCCGCGACGACGCACCAGCGGTCGCCGGGATGCAGGCCCGGGAAGCCGTGGAGGGGCATCGGGGTGGACAGGTCGTTGCCGACGCCACGTTGGTGGGCGAGGAACTCCTCGGTCATCACGGCACAGACGGTGTGGCTGCCGAGGTCCTCGGGCGCGGTCGTGCAGGATCCGTCGCGGAAGAAGCCGGTCACCGGGTCGGTGCTGCACTCCTCGAGCGGGCCACCGAGCACGTTGCGAGCCTCCATGTCGCAACCGTAGCGGGGGGCCGATGGGCCTACGGCTGCTCCTTCGTCAGGTGGACGAGCCAGGCCGTGCCGGTGTCGATCAGGGCGTAGCGGCGGGCGCCACGAGTCCCGTGCAGGGTGAACACGATCCGCCGCTCGTCGCGGTCGTGCTCCTCCACCAGCCGGTGTCCGCGATGGCCTTGTCCGCGTCGGTGTAGTCGACGTGGTCGAGGTCGTGGTCGGGCACCGCAATGGCCAGCCGGTTCTGGCGCGTGGTCGTCGGCAGGCCACGCGGCACCGCCCATGAGCGCAGGACCCCGTTCTCCTCGAGGCGCAGGTCGAAGTGGGGCTGCGGCTTGCGGTGGTCGTGCAGGACGAACGCCGGGTGGGCCGCTTCGGTGGCCACGGCGACCCTCAGCTCGGCGGGGTGAAGCGCCCGTCGATCGCGGTCCAGCCGGCGTCGACGACGAGCTGGCTCCCCGTGACGTAGGAGGAGGCGTCCGACGCGAGGTAGACGATCGCGCCCGCCATCTCGTCCGGGGTCGCCCAACGGCCGAAGGCGTTCTTCTGGGCATAGGCCTCGGCCCACTCGGGCACCGCCCGGATCTGGTCGGTCAGGGGCGTCGCGACGACCCCCGGCGCGACCGTGTTGGCCCGCACCCCCTGGGGTCCGAGCTCTGCCGCCACGGTCCGGAGCAGCTGCAGCAGACCGGCCTTCGTCGCGGCATACACCCCCTGCCCGGGCTCGACGGCGACCGAACGCATCGAGCTGAGGCCGATGATGCTGCCGCGAGCGCGCTCGGCCATACCCGGTCCGAACGCCCGCACGAGGTCAAAGGCGGCACGCAGGTTCAGTCCGACGACACGGTCGAACTCCTCACCGGAGTAGTCGAGGATCCGCTTGCGGACGTTGGTGCCCGCGGTGAACACGAGCACGTCGACCACCCCGAGGTCGCTCGCCGCGCGGGTCACTGCTGCCTCGTCGAGGACGTCCAGCTCGTATGCCGTGAGCCGCCCCTCGTCCTCGGCGCCAGTTGCCAGCGCGGCCGTGTCCTGCGCTGCCGCGAGGTCCCGGTCCGCGCAGATGACGGTGGCTCCCTGGCCGGCGAGGGCGAGCGCTCCCTCGCGGCCGATCCCGCTCCCGCCGCCCACGACGACCGCAGTCCGTCCGTCGAGCCGGAAGAGCCGACTGTAGTCGGGGCGGGTGAACTCGCTGCTGATGGTCGGGCTCTGGGTTTTTGGGGCTGCGCTGTCAGACATCTTCGGGATCCTCGCGTCTCGGTGCTGGGGTTCAGTATCGGTCCTGGGTTCGGTGTCGGGGTGGCGTCGCGGGAGACACCGGTGGCGTGCGCGTCACCGCTCAGTGCGTGGCGGGCCGGATCACCGCCATCCGGGTCACCGTGAGCTCCTCGATCGCGAAGCGGGGCCCCTCTCGGCCCGCGCCGGAGTCCTTGACGCCGCCGTAGGGCATCACGTC
>JAABUW010000946.1_pt1 | contig 52426 bp, 61 predicted proteins | sample 5560081 | NCBI WGS metagenome assembly JAABUW01 (sample SAMN10711882, study PRJNA513363) | rock metagenome | isolation source: Antarctica rocks | place: Antarctica: Victoria Land, Knobhead sud | reverse complement strand
GAGGGATTTTACGGCTGAGATTACTGAGGGTGGGGGATAGGGGGGTTTGTAAGTAATTGTGTAATCGGTGTGGCGTTTTGGGGGGATGGGTTCTGGGTAGCATGAGCGGAGGCGGGGTGCTGGTGGAGGGGATATAGGGGGGTGCGGGGGGATTTTTCTGTAGATGATAGGATTAGGTTCGCTTTTGAACTACGTATAAACGTATCGGTTTTTCGTTGTGGATTATCCCGCTTGCTAATAAAATACCTTTTTGCGCGCCAGCTCATATCTCTCAGCTGCTAAGTAGACGACACTATCTTCATGCTTCTGTGCCGTTCACCACATCTCCGGTCGAATAGTCAAAAAAGAGATCGGGAAATGTCAAAAGCGTGTGAACAGTGGTTGATAATCAGATACAGTATTTCAGATTGACAATTAGACTAAGTGGCAGTTTGAGTGTACTTTCGTAGATCGTCAAGCTCTGAGCAATTCGACATGAGTTTTGAACTAATTCTTTCCATGGCTCCACCTTTGGCAATTCATAGCCAGACACGTCAGATTGACTAGTAGGCTGAGTAGTGGTTTCGGTGTGAAAGGTCGAGATTGATCAGTTGAATATGGACTTTTGACTAATTCTGCTTGCCGCACAGGCTTTCTCTTTGAATAAAAGTCGATGATCATGTCTATACTGAGAGAATTATAGTCAATACTTCCATCCGACCATGTCCACGGAAATCGATGTATGATTACTGGCTTTCCGACGTTTCATGTTTCCTGAATCTGCACCGCATCCTCGCCGGATTCGATTTCCTCGGACCATTTGAATGGCCTACTCTTGACGTCGTTGCCAAAGTTGGCCGTAATGGCGATGCTGTCCCTGAAGCCAAGGACGGGGAACAACCGACCCTTTACGTTAGCAAAGGAAATGTCATCTGTCACGACTGTCAGAAACAGGCACTGAAGCGAGCAAAGAGCTTCCGTCTGAGAGACTTACTGATCCTTTGACCATTGCGAGTAAAGAAAATCATGCTATCGTCATAGTTGACACCGCATCCGATAGTATCACCCGGGCCATAAGGCTTGGAGTAGCCAATTGGTCGGGACGTCCCAACGGAGCTGAAAAAGCCACCATCGTCACCGTGGTAGGCCCAGCTGTGTGAGTTTGGCGCATTGTCTTTCGGCCACCCCGGGAATTCAAGGAGGTGTGCGGATGAAGTGCAGAAGCCAATTGCAAAAATAGGACTTTGACCTGCATTGACCCCATTTCTACCTGGTTCCCTAGAGATCTCTATCTCGTAGTAGTACTTGCGCAGACCAGCAGGTATTGGATTATCCGCGAGTACACAAACGTGGCGGGACCTTTGGAGGTGCTTCAGAGAGCATCCGTCCTCGGATATTTGCATCCATTCATCGTTGTAGGTGTAGGTCCATCTAGTAGGCTTCATGCCAATCTGAGCAACTCGCCTCGACAGTAGTTTCACTGCCTCGGTACGCTGGAACTGTTGAGCAAGAAGAAGAGGTGTCCATCCATACTGGTCTGGCTCATTTAAATCTGCTTTCTCGTCGAGCAACTTCTCTAAAATTGATCTGCTTCCGTTGATTGCAGCTGTCGCAAGAAGGTCCTTATTTCGGGCCGCAGCCGTTGGATCGTAGTCGATCAACGTGGATAGCGTGGCCTCATGCTGGGTAGATGCCAATGTAGCCCATTGTGCATGACATAACTCGAGAGCGGTGTGCCCTGTTGCGTCGGGTCCGTCCTTCAGCGTCACGTCGGCTCCATGACGTAGCAATAGCCCTACGATATCTGTATGCCCGTGAAGTGCGGCGCAATGTAGTGCACTGCGACCTTTCATTGTATCTGTCAGATCGATTGTTTTGGTGTCCTTCGGTTCAATCATGCTCAATATTGTTTCAACAACTCGGATGAAACCATGGGCAGAAGCTTCTCGTAGTGGGGTCCTACCACGTCTAGTTCGTTGGTTTATCTCGTGGAGTTTGAAACCATCCTGTTGCAACCTGTCCAGCAAGATTTGAGCAGTTGCTTCAGAGGAAGCTAGCGGAACGAAGGAACAAAGGCAAGCAAAGAACAAGGGTGTTCTATTGTGCTTGTCCATCCTATTGGGACTCATATTGTGTTCAAGAAGTAACTTCACAGTCTCCGTTTGGCCTTCCCATGCTGCTGCATGCAAAGCGGTCCTGCCGTACTTATTATCGTCGTTGATATCAGTTACACTGTTGATGATCACGCTAATTGCATCAGTTTCTCCGTACATTGCAGCTTCATACAATGGTTATTCAGATGCTTTGCTCTCAGCATCGAGGTTAGCGCCTCGTTTTACGAACGCTTTCAAAAGCTCAAGCGGAATATTCGTCCGGGACATTAATTTGTGTAGGGGAGTTTCTCCACTGTCGTCTTCAACATTGATGTTAGCCCGGTTGCTTGGGTCCTCCTCATTATCCAATAGAAGATCAAGTATTCTAGGATCGGAGCCATAGAAAGCGAAGTAGTGCATGACGTTAGAACCATTCTGAGCTATGAGCTTGCAGGATGCTCCATGGCGTAACAACTCTTGAACGCATGCGAAATCGGCGTCGTATAACATCCAGTGGTGGAACGCGGGAATTTCTGATTCGTCTGTCTCGAAGTTTGGCTCTGCTCCATGGCGTAATAGAAGCTTAAGTATGTCGATAGGACACGCATTTTCAGCCGCAAGGTGTAGAGAAGTGAGACCTCCTTTAGAAGTTGTCTAAGTTGTCTTTATGTCTGCTCCTTGTGATAGAAGGTGTTCAGCAAGACTAGCCAGGCCATAGAACGCTGCAACATGTAGGGGCTCCCAGAACACCCCGTCAAAGGAGAATTTCAATTGTTTCCAAGCATTGAAAGCATCAGGGGTTTTGGTCATGAATTTGTCAAGCTCAGCAAGAAGATCTCGCCATTCGTTACTGTCTCTTTTTTCTTCCGGTGTCCAGAGGTCCTCGGCTTGTCGTACGTGGAAAAACCAATGGCTGATCTCATAGCGAAGGTTCCGACCGTCCCAATCATAATCCTCTAGGTCTTCGTCTCCAGTTCGGTTATCAGCCCACCCGGGTGCATCCCTATCCTCTGAGTCTTGAGACTCATCATCATCGTCCGTTTCTTCGGCAGGTTGATCGTTAAATCCACCAGTCGCTTCATCGTCTACGGTCTTGCCGCCTTTCGAATCAACGGCATGGTCTGGTCGATCAGTAGAGTCCTCTTCGCCACCGTCGCTATGAATTTGCAAGGATTCGATAACCATTTTGGAGTCTCCTTCGAATGGATCACTGTCGTCAATTTGCTGATCATTGAGTCCAGTTGTTTCCGTCGTGGGATCGCTTGGGCCGGAAGGAAGATATCGGTTCTGGAAAGAGGCGGAATTGAGATGCCGAACTAAGGAGAGTGAGTACGAGTATTGCGGACATGACGCGAGATTAGAGGATGTAACGATGTAGCGGTTACTCACGACATGTTGTTGCGATTGCTAGATGCCCACTCCTTGTAGATAGTGATAAACTATGAGAGTAGTTTAGCTCTGTCTTACATCTTGCGCATACATCTGTAGTCCTTCCATGGTTCGATTGCTCATCGTCGGCTAGTCGGCGACAGAATTCCCGGATGCTGGTTGGATCCTTAAGCCTCACAATCTGGTTATCCACGATATTGAGGAATGGACCGCCGGCGTCTCTGATCTGTTTGATATGCAGCTTAGAGTCCTCAAGACTGTCATGCTCCCTTGTATTATCTATTGTAGTCTGAATAAGATATGTACCGGTATAGGCATCCATGATTTCCTGGACAGTCACATCTGCGTCTGCCAGCAGGGTCCACGCCAAGGCTGACCTCAAAAGGCCAAGGTAATTTGGAGCCAGCTGGTGCAAAAATCGATCGTAGGTCCCATTCATACTATTGGGAAGTTCCTTGAGACGGTTTGAAATAGGACGCTGAAACGGCTGGCGCAAAGAACGGCATAGCTATTTGAACAATGTATTTGAAGATGGAACCGGTTTTCTCGCGTATCATGCGCTGCGATTCTTCTCTCTCCGGGTCAGACCATCCTGGCATGGCTTTCAGCCCTCTCGCAATAACAAGATCTAAGTCTGCACGGTTGTGTGCTTCCATGGAAATTTGCGGAATGGTATAGTCATCCAGCTGCTTGGCAAACGTTTCAGTTGGCCGGCAAGACAAGAGAATTCGTATGTGAAGCCCTGGCCTGGCGACCAAGTCTTGTAGGTCAGACATGAATTCAGCCTGTTCAGCGTCCGGAACGCAGTCCACCGCATCAATTACCAGGAACAGCTTCTTATTAAGAACGCGCGCTAGGCTCTCTAATGCATCACCAAGACCCGGACTCGTCTCCTCTTTCTTGGGACGTGCTGACGGCCCGGCGTCTTTCCCAGGAGCCGCAAGGGAATTTTGTGCTTTCTTATGCTTCGGATTCTTGAAGATACCGTTGCACCTTTGGAGGAGGACCGATTCTTCTTCACTAAATGTACACAATTGTAGAGCTGATATATCAGGGTGTTCTCTATACGTACAAGATTCTGTGCAGACTCATCCCCAGCCTTGCTCGAGTCACAGAAAAGGTACTGAACAGCGTGGTCCATATCTCCTTTCAATCCTGATTGGAGGCTTTGAATGATCGATGCAAGCAAAACCGACTTTCCGGAACCTTTATGGGTGATCAGCCCCTTTTACCGAAATGTAAAGATAACGTAGAACCTACCAGATTCCCCGTTAACGCAGAGAATACTGCTAAGCGGAGACTCGCGCTAGCTCTTGTACCCCTCAAGCTCGCGAATCCAAGTGCAAGTGTCCTTTTCGCGCTGTCTTGTGTAGACCTCAAGATCGTGGTGAGAATCTAGCAGAGGATTAAGATTATTTTTGTTCTTTTCGAATTCTTGCACAGCCAAGTCTGGGAGTTGTTAGCTCACGGAACAACCGCAGCGGCTCGCCCTACCATATATGCTTTTGAACTTGCTTGATTTCAAGCTGTCCTCCAGGAACTGTTTCATCTCTTGGGTACCCTGTAGAGATGACTGCACGGTTTCTGATAGAAATGATAAGGTTCCCGTCACGTTTGTCAAACTAGCTTTGACGTTATCAAGCTTTTCGAAAGTATTCTTTTGGAATGCGCCTTGGGAAGCCTCCAGAATTTCGACCTTCAGTGCCTGAATAGCGCCCATCTTCCCTTCGAATTCTGGAAGGTCCGCCCCGAACATGTCCTTGATCGCGTGTCCCACTTTTGCCATCTTTCCCCCTTTGATATGCTTCTTCACAGAGTAGGAGAAATCAAGGATGGCCGCGTAAACGTTGCGGATCTGAGAGAAGAGCTCTTCTACAATATCGCTTGCTTGCCAGCTCGAGCTCTTCCTCTCATCGTACAATTTGTCATAAGTTTGAATAAGTACGAGCATCTCGGTGATATTCGTCAAAGCCTGTCCAAAAAAGTCATACAATTTGTAATTGTTTTGAACTGCGTTCAGTACTTGCTTAATAGCAAACCAAGCGAGTCCCACGGTTTCCGGGGCACCTTTCATGGCGAAATCTCCAATAGCCACGAACTTTCCCACGTTGTCTATAATCCGTGCTATCCATTTCTTCGGGATCCCCTTGCCAGCAATCTCAAACTGGCCATATTTTCGTTCACTGTCGGCTTGCAAAGATCGGCAGCTGAGCTTCACATCTTCCGACGCAGCTTTATCCTGGAGAAACTGATCCGCCGTCTGTTTATCTACACCCTGTTCTCGGAGATCCTTAAGGAACTGGTCCCGCCCTTCCTCCCACAAACTCATCTTGAATCTGCCAGGCTTCGCCAGGGTAAGTTGATGAATGCGCAAACTCTAGCCTCAGCGGAGGATCTAAGGAAGTAGCTGCACAGAAGCGTAGATTATTTTACACTTTGTTGTCTAGATTTTTGTACAGACATTGATAGGTAGTGATGTTGGTGAAAAGTAGGATCGAAATACACCTCTTCTGCGGCTGAGCCAACCCTGCACAAGGCAAGCAATCAGGCAACCCATGGACCCGTCGCAGGGGGATTGGAAATCACTAAATAGCGACCACTCTCCACGTATACAATTAAATGATCCATTAGTCCCACTGCTTTCTCCAACCAGTATGATCGCTGACTTGAATTCAAGTGCAAAGTCTTGTGCGATAAGACGAATTGGTGGGAGGAATGAACGTATGGAGTGAGTGAGATGATCTTGAGTTTGCATACCCAAAGTGTCCCTTAAGATAGTAGAGTAGTGTTATTTATGATCGGCCTGGCAAGCCTGACTATCGATTGTCTCTTGACCGACATCGACTGGTGGCCTTGACATTTAGCTCAGTAATGATTGAATTTCAGTTAGTTCGTAGGTAAGGTGAGATGAGATGATACTGGAAAACCATAAGCAATGTCTGAATGCAATCAACGCACGATTTGCTCAACAAGAGACGTCCGATTATGGAGTGGTCACAAGGACATGTCCATCACGGAAGCACGCCTGGCACGATTGCCTGACATCAAGTCGCAATTGCACGAGATGCAAACGCAACACTGCCTGTTCGAGCCAGACCCCTAAGCGATGCTCAACCAATAACTATCAATACTACTGTATTCCGTACGGAATAACAAGAACAAGAACAAAGTCGCTTACGGAGGACGGCGGAGGAGACGGAGGACGGCGGAGGAGCCGAAGGGTTTTGGTCCGAGAAACTGCATGGCAGCCCTACTGCGTATCTATCTACCTTGGTATTTTATCGTTAGACTTAATATTAAACGTTCATTTTACAGTCGTTTCCTTTTGTCTATAAAGGCTAGTGGTACATGGCACGGAATTAATCGGCATCGGATCGGTTCCATACAGCATTTGGGACGAAATAAAAGGTTTAGGCAGCAATAATACCTCAAGAATGATAATACCTTACCCTCTAAGTGTATTGAAAAGCTGACTGATGCATCTCGCTTCGCGGGGAACGATTGTGCAAAAGCCGAGTCGGTTCAACCATAAGTCCGACTTTCAGCCTTCTTGTGATGCTGTGATTGGTTCACACGCTGGATGTGGCTAGACCGGGCGGACCGATGTAATCATCATTTATATCGACAAAGAGCCGTTAGTCGCTCTGATGCGGAAAGTATGTATTCAACTCCCTTTCCGAAGCACAACTTAAGATGCTCTTGCCTTCCCTATCCTTTCAAGTCATTCATTGTTCCTAACCTCCGATTCTTCCTCTTGCCCCTTCAAGCTGCTAGGTTGACGTACTTCCCCCAAGCATGAAGCTCCCTACATTCCTTCGGAAGAAGACTGCTGCCAGCACTCAACCTTCAACTACTCCCGCCATGGATCCTTCGACCCCCACCACTTCTACGTCAGACCTAGAAAAGCCGTCGCTAGATCAAGAGAAGACTTCGCCCGCGGCGGGAGATGGTACAGTCTTACACGGCGGTGAAGACAAGACCGTCAGCGAGACGGCAATACAAGAGGCTGCAGCGCTCGATAAGCTGTCTGACGAACCTGAATATCCAAAGGGGGCGAAGCTCGGAATTATCACTGCTGCACTGTGTTTATCGGTGTTTCTGATGGCTCTGGTAAGTACCTTTCGTTCGTCGTGGACTGGAACACATAATCTCCCACTTGCATTTCGTCCTCGCACCTTCCCACTTTCAACCTTCCTACTACGAAAACTATGTTCATGCAGACTTGACTAACGGAAATTTAGGATAACACCATCATTGCCACTGCCATTCCAAAGATAACGGACCATTTTCAGGCTCTCAACGGTAAGGAGTCCTTCTTAGCTCTCTACCTTTGCTATCTCACTGACCCTGTCCTCTAGATGTTGGATGGTATGGATCATCTTATCTTCTTACCACCTGCGCATTCCAGCTTTTCTTCGGTAAACTCTACACCTTCTTTAGCATCAAATGGGTATACCTCTTCGCCATCGGGATCTTTGAACTCGGGTCTCTCATCTGCGGTGTTGCTCCTACCTCGGTCGCTCTCATCATTGGGCGTGCCGTTGCTGGTATAGGATCCGCTGGAATCTTTTCCGGAGCTCTTGTCATTGTTGCCTACACTGTCCCCTTGGTCCAGCGGCCTATATACACTGGGATCATCGGAGCCATGTACGGCATTGCTTCAGTTGCAGGACCTTTGATGGGAGGAGCATTCACAGATCACGTGTCGTGGAGATGGTGCTTTTACATCAATCTACCCCTTGGTGCCTTTACGATAGCTGCGATTGCCTTCTTTTTCGAGTCACCTAAGCGACACAATGAAAATTCGATAGGGTTCAAGGAACGATCCAAGCAATTCGATCCTATTGGAACTATTGTCTTCATCCCCGCAATCATCTGCCTCCTGCTCGCTTTGCAGTGGGGTGGTACGCAGTACAACTGGAAGAGCTGGAGGATCATCCTGCTCTTTATCATCGCCGGTATCCTTGGTATTGCTTTCATCGGTATCCAGATCTGGAAACAAGAAAACGCGACAGTGCCTCCTAGGATATTGAAGCAGCGGAGTGTGGCATTCTCTGCTTGGTTTGTCTTTTGTCTTGGAGGCTCGTTCTTCGTCATGATCTACTACCTTCCTATCTGGTTCCAGGCTATCAAAGGAACTACAGCGACCGAGTCTGGTATCAGGAACCTACCGATGATCTTGAGTTTGGTCGTGATGTCCATCATTGCCGGTGTCATCATCACGAACGTCGGATACTATACTCCGTTCATGATTATCTCCTCCATTTTCATGGCCATTGGAGCCGGCTTGTTGTCAACTTTGACGGTAGGCAGCGGCCACGCCCAGTGGATGGGTTATCAAATCATCTACGGTTTCGGTGTCGGCCTGGGATTGCAACAGCCATTGATTGCTGCGCAAACAGTCCTGAAACTTGACGATGTACCCGTTGGAACCTCGATCGTCATGTTCGCACAAACGCTCGGAGGGGCCCTCTTTATCTCAGTTGCGCAGAATATCTTCACTAACCGCCTTCTGGGTAACCTTGCTGCGAACGTACCGAATCTTGACCCTTCGATTGTCCTGAAGACCGGGGCGACGAGTTTAAAAGACGCGATTACGCACATCAACCCGAATTACCTACCAAACGTCATACTATCTTACAACAAGGCCATCGACCAGACGTTCTACGTCTCGGTTGCCATGGCTTCGCTATCCTTGGTTGGAGCGCTAGGAGTTGAGTGGAAGTCGGTCAAAGGCAAGAAGATTGAGGCAATCGGTGCTTGATCATTAAGCCTCTAGTTTTACAGACATCATAATAGACGCATGGTTTCGGTGTTGTTGGCGCAAGCGTTGTACATACAAGATTCCCCTTACAGTTTGTAGCTGTACATTTTAGCACTCCATCCGGATATTGGGGAGCATAGGCTGAGGTCTATTTAATCTATAAGTATGTTTGTCCAATTTGCTTTTTACTTGAAATCCTTGATATGAGAGCTCAAATTTTAGAAAAACAGACGAGCCATTCCAACCCCTAGATCGGCCCATGAGAGGGAGTTTGCTGGGCTTGACGAAAAGTTAGTGTGCTTTCACCCCTTTTTCTTCCACGACTTCAGTCGCACTATTCGCCATATCTGTCACTCACATAGCGTGCAAGTGATTTTTCTTTCTTTCTTCATCAAGTGCATGCAGCCTATGGCTATGGCACTATCTAGACGCTGTGTGTATGCTAAATTACATGCAATTTGGCCAAAATCATTCTTAATATCTTCCCATTGAGTAGGTAGTCCCCCCGATAAAAACGCGCATACGAGCGCGGTTGTTCCTCAAAATATCCAAATTACTTCTATTTCCCATTTCCCATTTCCCAAAATTAGTTCTTCGTGCCTAAGAGCCATTTTCTGGTCGCAATTCGAGTATTTTTCAGATACTCTAATGTAGCGATTCTTCCGATTTTCGTCATAAATTGTGTCTGTATCGTATCTGTATTTTTGAGCCGAGCTTTTTCCTTAAGCTTTGTTTGCTCCCTCATGCTCCCTCGTTGCTCCCTCGGTGCTCCTTCATGCTTGCCCTTTGCTTTCCTATGCTCCCTTGGTGCTCCCTTCAAAGCGGCTGTGCTCCCTTTCCCGAACGAAAAACGGCAATCACCAATCCTATGTTCGGAGTGTATATAATATATATATATATATATCCAGCAGTAAAGCTGTGAACAAAACGCTGACCTAGTCACTGAGAGATAAAGCCCGATAGACGAGTCATCATGCCAATTCGGCACAAAGGCCTAATAAGAATCAGGCACCTCCTGGTCCCAAACTAACGGAATGAACGTCCCTGGCTCTAACTTGTGCGTCTTCAACGCCTTTGTCTCCTTCATCAGATCCCAAAATGTTGCGCAGGTAGCAATCAGAACCTTGACTTTACAGGTCGACGGCGCCTTCTGAACTATTCGAAGCAGCGCCTTCGTGAGCTCTCCTTGGCTTGTGTCGCCGGAACACGCATCTATCCGATCCAGGATCAGATAGATCGGCGCCAGCTTGGGGTCTAGAAGCTGCAAGATACTGAGCAGGAAATCGCAAAGTTCGTTAATATCGCTCTTTTTAGACAAATATTGTGCCTGTGAACGCAATCGTGCGGACACGGATTCTTCAGTGAGGATTTTCGGGCATTTCGTAACGATCTGGGATATAAAACTAATCACTATCTCGTGGGCTTTCGGATCTTTGCTATCGTGTTGCAAGCAGTGAAAGGAAAGAGACACAGGTGATATATGACGAAACGATTGCGCTCGCGGAGCTGTTTGAGGAGATCGAGAACTGCGGGGGAAAGCCAGGAGCATCGTCCGTATTGCTCGATGGCGTTCTGCTCGTTGCGACCCGACAAAGCGAGAAGGCAGGATTTGCCTGAGCTGTACCAAGTCGAAAATTGCTGTGTGGCTTGCAGCGTATCCAAGTCCAGTTGTGTGCGTATTCGGTCCTCAGCGAGGTGCTGGAGGTGTACCTTGCAAGAGTCTGCCTCCTTGCGGTGTTCATCTTCGTTGAAGTTTGGTGCGCCAAGTTGCTTGAGTAGTTCTCTGGCCGACTGACTGCACAGTTGTTCCTCGCGTCTGTTTAGCGTATGTGCGAGATCGGTGTTCTGTTCTTTAAGCCCATCCACCTTTCTATGGAGACTAGTGTTCTGTTCTTTGAGCCCATCTACATTTCTATTGAGTTCCTTATTCTGCTCCTTAATATCTTTTTGAGGTGGAGTCAGCTACTGAGTTTCGACACTTGCTCCTGCAGTAAGAACAATGACGATACCGGGCCATGGATGAGACTTACAAATTAGCTCGCAATGATGTATTTCACTCTGATTTAGGAGTTCTGTCATCAAGCCGGTCGTTAGTGTTGTCTGCTTATTGTAGAATGATAGGATTTGGTCACCTTTTGAATCCTTTTCAGGCCTGTAACATCTCTCGGCTAGCAGTGCTTCGCCTCTCGACTGAACATCCCAAATATGTTTCATGATATTCGCTACCTCTTCATCGAACGTATGAGGGTTGCCAGCGGCTTTGCCGAATCTATCTATGGACAGATGAGTTTAGTCACTCTTTGTGATTTGGAAGCCATCGATGAATTGATCTCCCATATTGGCAACATACAAATTCTGTGACCTTTATAATATTTCGTAGCATGCCTCGAGAAGTCGGTAATACCCTTGTAGACTTTTGCTATCTGAGCTCCTGGACTGGGATTTGGATAGACTCTTTTGTAGATTGCCATCTCCTCGAGCCGAATCTTGAGGTCCTCAATTGCACCTTGAAGTGCAGTCTCCATTCCTTGTTTGGCGGCCGCTACCTTGTGTGAAAGTCTTAGGATTGTAGTAGCATAACTGCTTCATTCTTTCTTACACTGAAGAGCATAGATAAAGCGCCATAAGCTGCTCCGCCATATTGGTCACTTGCCAATTGCTGTGAGAAAGAGGTTATCCCCGGTCGTCAGAAGTGTTGATGATGATGACTGACCATGATATCGACGATGCCAGAGTATACTTTCAAGAACTCCTGAAATGTCTGCGCAAAACGCATGAAGCCCGTGGTCAACTTTCTAACGCCTTTTGTCCTCTCAATACTCAGACTGCTCTTGGCTCGCCCAGCCTGGTCGAGCATATGGATAGCATAGTACGGTTCGACGAGTTCAACAAGCTTCTCGTACGTTTGGCTGTCGAGAGAATCGATTATTTGTATGGCTTGTGCCTTGTCGTCAATCGCTTGGAGGTCCGTCTTGTCCATATTTTCTTCGAGCCATGGTCGAAACTCCGTTTCTCCTTGCAGCGCTTCGTTCAACTCTCGGCTACATTGCTGTTAAAAAAGTGAAATGTTCAGGCTCATCTGGTGGTGTTTATGGGTATGTAAAGATATTGTACCTCTTCTTGCTTGGGGGCCACCACGAATCACGTATCTCGGTAGCCACTAGCGTCCTTTTTGGACCGACGATAGAGGTTGACCGGGTTTGAACATGGTCCGCGATATCCAGCGGTCCTGTAGTCTCTTCCTTCCTTTAGCTTTTGGTCTACAAGGACACATCAAGAAAATGTCTCGCGGCGTATCCGTGCCCCCCACTTTCGCTCATAAGCGGCGAAAGTGGGGGGCACGGATAGAACTACCAGATCCTCAAGCTGAGCCATGGATGTCGATCCTCTTGGCGTACGGTTGGGATGTTTTACTTAGGGGACGCCATGAGTGAACTTGTAGATTTCGATGACAACAATGGTGGACGGTGTGGGTGGATAAGCTGTTGGTTTTTTTAAGTCTAAGAACAAGTTTCTCAGCCTATAATTGGTTTGAGATGTCTAGCACAAGTGAAAGACCATCTTGGCATGAGGTAGTAGAGGTGGGTTTTTTTTTACATACATTGCTACTTTGTGCCACTGGTAATGCTCCTTGAATCCTTGGACATCCAGCAATATCAACCAAGGGAGACAGGTACATCATGTTGCGCCCAAGTCTTCCATCGTTGTCTCCGAGGACACCGACATACCAGCAGACTATAACAAGGATTTTCCCGTCGACCTAGCTCTTCTCGAAGAGGGGAATACACTGAGTTACGTCGTCGGTGGCATCACCGACCTGGCCTTGACCACCGGCATTGAAGACGCCATCTCAGACGCCTTAGCACCCAAATCCGATCCTGTGCGTTTGAAGCGTCGTCCGCAGATTCCGTCAGACGATTGTTCAAGATCAACATCGTCAAGAACATGCATTTACTGACCACCTCTACGGAATCTCGAGAGCTAGGCATGGCTTCACATTCGAAACGCAAAGTAAAGACTCGCCAACTCACTTTACCTTTACTTGTTTCAATGCACATCTAGGGTGCGATTACACCACCGCTCACGAATACTATCTGGAAAAAAGTCATAGTGTCAGTTGTAATCTTGCACCAGGAAGAGAGGCGTTGAAAGCCAAGCAGGCGAAGACTGAAGATCAGGACTTCAAGTGCCCGCAAGAAGACTGCAATTCCTCTCTTCGCACCCAGGGCAGACTCACCAAACATATCAAGCTTGTCCAACAGGCTTGGATACCTCGAACTTGCGGTGGGACGACGGAACATTGCAGTCCGACTCTATTCTGCTCTACCAAGACCGAGTTCTTCAGACACTGCAGCGAACATCACAGCAAATTTGAGTCGACAAAATGCGCCGTTGAGGAGTGTACCTGCGCGGTCTTATTCTAGGCCTATGGAACTTACCGTGCGCATCTAAAGAATATACACAGGCTTTCTAACGATGCGATCAAGCAGTATCTCGATGTACAAAAGGAAAGCCCTAGAATCCAAAAACCTGTCTCGTCTCCGGTTGCATTCACCCTACGATGTATCAAACGCGCGAATCTCTCATAAAACATCTGATGGGAAACACACATTACCTTTCCAGGGCCGAAGCAAGTATCACGCTTGAGCCCGAAACATGTACAATCCGGTTACCCTTTGAGGCCTTTGGGACTACGGTAAGACCCTCCTATAACGATATTCCACATAACGATATCCTCTTTGTAACGATGTATTCTCAGATACCAACAGAGATTATTTTTGATATATGCCCGCCTTTGAGATAACGATATCATACTGGTAACGATAAGGTTAAATAAGAATTTGGACATTTTTTTTTGTTATACTCAGGTCTTACTGTACCGACATCCTCCTGGTAACGATGAGATTAGATGGGAAATTAAGCATCATTTTGTTAACCCTTTAGCTGCTGTCGGGAGGCCACTTTTAGCGTATTCGCTTAGTTCACCAATAGAAACCATAGAATATCACCCTGAACTGATTTTATTGATGCTATTCAGATGCTATTGTGATATGCAGCCCAACAAGGACCGTTGCTACATAGAGGGATATCACAGATATCACAGCCAAAGGTAGAAGGCTTTCTCCGCTCGCTACCACCTAAATTTGGTGTAATTTCACCGAGAACTTGTCGTTTTCTAGGCCTGGCTGTTGAGCCTATCTCCTTGCACCCACGGCAGTCCCCAGGGCTCTTTCTTTTGCAGATTTGACGATCTTTTAAACGTACCATTGAACGTTCAATTGCTGACCCAATTGACGTTCTTTTTCACTTCAGAAACTGCCTTTGAGAGGCCTGAATAAGAAGCCGTTCTGAACTCGCTATGAACAGTGTATTTAGCTGAAACCTCTGAATGCAAAGAGAGTTTGTAGACATTGATAACGCAGATTTCAATCAAGAACTCGTACAAGGCTTTGTGTTCTCCTGATCTACATCGACGGTTGTATGCATAGGTATATTGACTCAACTGACGTTTGAAGGCATCTGAATAGGCTCAAATCGATCGCCTACAACAGTGATAGGACGCAGATTAGGACGATCAGTTCCTAAATCAGTTGAATCAGATACTATATCGCAGGAAGGCATTCTTATCGAGGTGGGCAAGAACAATAGGGGGCTTTGTTGATACTGTTTCTATTTACACAATATAACCTTTTTGACCGAGCCTTACCACATCTGGTTAGGGTCAACCTTAAAAATTAACCGAAGGCAAACAGCGGTTAAAGGGATATCCAGATCTTACTGTAACGATATTTTCCAAGTAACGATGAGGTTAGATGGGAATTTGGACATCGTTTTGTTATACCCAGGCCTTATTGTAATGATGTTATCCTGGTAGTGATGAGGTTAGATGGAAACAAAGTGGAAGATCACCTCAGCATGCACCACTAGTTTGATGTAGTGCTGGTGATGCAGCGAAAAGTCATAATACCATATTCTAAGCGGCCGAGGCTTCTCCACCCCATCAAAAACATCAATCTGGCTACATACATCGAAATATCATCACAGATTCGACTTAATGAGCTTGCCACCAGATCTATCTATTCGTATCGCCAGACCGTCTCCCTGATCCTAGACCGTAGTTCCTTCACTTTAATTCGGTCTCATTCCTCGAGAATGATTTCCTCCAGCCTCTGACCGCTTATGATATCGTGACTTTTCGCACCGACTGGTGGTTTACCTGAACATACCTGGTGACCTACTGTGGTACGAGTACTCTCGACTCTCGAGTCGGTTTTTGGTTTGTAGCCTTACCATAGCCGATCCCCACTAACTTCTAGGCGGTCACCTCGTAAATTTAGGGGATACTCTATCTAAACTCTAGGCAGATTTAGGAGGTGACCGCCTAGGAGTTAGTGGGGATCGGCTATGGTAAGGCTACAAACCAAAAACCGACTCGAGAGTAGATTATATTGAGATGCACGTCAAAATTGAATTCATTGGTTCCGGTTCGTCCTTGACGTTCAAAAGCGAATCCAAGCGATTGGCTTCGGACAGCTTCTGAATCTTCTTTGCAATACTACACGAAGGCTCGGGCGTTTATGATGCAAAGCAAGCCGAAGCGAGTAAGTAGAGTTGTTTTCGATTTCTTTTTTAACTGTAGTTCTTTCGTTTCTATTGTTTCTATTGAAAACGTGGAGGAAGCTTGCTTTAACGCGTGCTATGTAGCTGAGTATGAAGACTGATTTGCAATATATATGTCGTCTTCTTTAATGTGTGTTACGAAGCACGTTGGATGAAGCATTGGATGAAGCAAATATGGAGCAAATATGGAGCTTTAGATGAAACACTGAATGGAGCACTAATACATGGAGCAAATATGGAGCACTGGATAGAGCACTGGATGAAGCACAGACGAAGCAAATAGGAGGCTCTCTATGAGAGAAGATTGTTCACGATGCGTTGAAATTAATTAATCGTTTCGGGAATTACCACCTAATTTTTGATGTGCATCTCGTAACATCTCAGCAATGAGATGGCTCTTTCTCGTGCTCCATATATGCTCCATCCAGTGCTCTACCCAGTGCTTTATATATGCTCTATATATGCTCTACCTAGTGCTCCATATTTGCTCCATGCAGCGTTCCATACAGTGTTCCATGCAGTGTTCCAGGCAGGTTACTTGAAATTTGCACCAATAACGTTTTCGAGGTCGCACATTTTGTGGTAAGATGAAGCTCGAGGCTGATGCTTAAAACTCGCTTATATCAGGGTCCTGCCCCCACCATAAACGTTCCTTCGCTCCCGCGCTTGACCGCCCGTTGACCCAAGAACGAGCTCGGTGGGCGTCCAAATTGTCATTCCAATCGTAATCACCAGTCAATCTTCACCACCATCCAATTCCGCAATCATGGCTGCCGCAGGCAGCGTCTACCCGCCATTGGCCGACCGCCCGGTCAAGAATACCATCTGCCTCTTCGACGTCGATGGCACCCTCACCCCGGCCCGCCGAGTATGCCCCCCCCCCCCCCAAAGCTCCCTAGCAAACCCTCCTTGAACCCCACTGACCCCCCCAAACAGTCCATCTCCCCCGCCATGCTCCAGCTCCTCTCCGCCCTCCGCCACAAATGTGCTATTGGCTTCGTCGGCGGCTCCAACCTTGTGAAACAGCAAGAGCAAATCGGCACCCCAGAGATCAATGTGACCACCTTGTTCGACTTCTGCTTTGCGGAGAATGGGCTCACGGCGTACCGGATAGGAGAGGAATTGGCGAGTAGTAGCTTCGTGGGTTGGTTGGGGGAGGACAAGTACAAGGAGCTGGTGAATTTCTGTTTGAGGTATATGAGTGAGATTGATTTGCCGGTGAAGAGGGGAACTTTCGTGGAGTTTAGGTATGTTTGATTCCAAGCTGTTGGGTATTTGAGAGGGGTTACAAGAGAGTGGGGTGATGAGGAAGACTTGGGTGTAAGTTTGAAGCTCAACGGCTCGTGCTGAATTTTCGTCTTTACAGAAATGGCATGATCAACATTTCGCCCATCGGCCGCAACGCAAGCACACAAGAAAGATACGATTACGAAGCCTACGACAAGAAGCACCACATCCGCACAAAATTCGTCGAAGCCCTAAAACAGAAATTCGGACACTTTGGTCTCACGTACGCCTCCCTTTTGCCTTGTCCATAAGGCCCCTATACCCCATGCCCTCTCGTCACCCTTACCACCCTCTCTCACCCACTCCACACTAACCCCTCCCCCATAGCTACTCCATCGGCGGCCAAATCTCCTTCGACGTCTTCCCCACCGGCTGGGACAAAACCTACTGCCTGCAACACCTCGCCAAAGAAAAAGAAATCAGCGGCGTCGAGTACACGACGATTCACTTCTTCGGCGACAAGACGTACAAAGGCGGCAACGATTATGAGATTTTTGAGGATAAGAGGACCGTGGGGCATAGTGTTGAGAGCCCGGAGGATACGATGAGGGAGTTGAAGGAGTTGTTTGGGATGTAGTTTGGGCGGGTTGGGCTGGTGGGAGATGTGGTAGAGAAATGGGGGGAAAGGGATATAACGGAGATGAGAGGATGTGGGATGAGAACATGACGGCTGGATGGGCTTTTGAAAGCGACAACGATAGACGGCAGCGTTGGCTCTGGCATAGATGAGATATGATTCGTTTAGAGGAGCTGGCTTGCTCTAGGAAAAGATTTTCGCCCTCTCCATGTTCTTACAGGAAGTCTTAAAATGACGTGGGCGCAAGTATCGCACACTTGGTTACGATATTCTACGGAGGACCGACAGACGCTGGGTTGTATTCTCGGCCATGACCTGCCGCTGTCTCTGGTCTCCGGTACCAGTTGCGATTCAAATATACACCACTCAAGCTTTTGGACTGAGCACAAGGGTGTCAAGGGTCGCTGTACACTCTCAGCAATTGGTGATTACATCAACAACGCCTCCATCACCCCTAATCTCACCCAACAAACCCTTACATCAACAACCGCCACGCCCCCAAAATCAACGCCGCCGTCCCCGTACAAACCCCCATCAACCACTGCAACGTACTGAACTTCACCATCTCCACCCTCTCCCTCAGACCCGCCACCTCCTGCTCGATCCTCGTCTCGGTTTCCTTGATCTTCAGCTCCTGCCCCTTGGCTTCTTCTCTGATGCGGCCCTTTTCGAGGTTCAGGTCGAGCTTGACGGAGGCCTGGGCGCGAGAGAGTTCGTCGCGCACGCGGGCCGAGAGCTTGGCGAGGTCGTTGGAGAGGCGCTCGTGGGAGGCGAGGGTCATGGTTGTGTCACTGGAGTCGAGGGCGAGGAGTTCGGAGCGGAGTTTGGTGAAATCGACTTTTTGGGTGTAGGTGGAGCGGTCGGCGTCTGGTGGGTAGAGAATTTTAGTACGAACGAGGGTTTTCAGAGGGGATTATGGGTCAAGTTGGAGGGGGGGGGGGTAAGGGTAAGGACCTTCGCGCAAGACCATGGTACGGGTGAGGTTTTGGATCGATTCTTCAATCACGTCTGAGAGGACGAGCATCATGGCTTTGGATTGCTCTTCTGAGAACCCCTCATCTTTGAGCCGTTGGACGAACTTTAGGGTGTCAAAGTGGTGGTCCCTCGGTAGCGCCAAGGTGGTGGAAAAGGGTTTGTGGAAGGTGAGTCTGCAGAAGAGGGTAGGCAGCAGGCTCGGCGGGGCAGAAGGTCGAAGGGGAGAACGGTAGATGGGCCGCGATATGCTGGGCCTGTACGGTCTGTAGCTTTCATGGTGGAAGGGTTCTGCTGGGTATGATGCCGCTCGAGGGAGGGACCGGTATTGGGTAGTTGGATGGTAGGTGCGCACGATTTTCTGGTTAACGAGGGCTAGAGATTTTGGAAAAGTGGCCTTCCAGGTAAGCTGGGGGAGAAGAAATCGCGGTATTGAGGTAGTCGCTGACGGCATCTTGATGGCTTTCCTTTGACGATCGAGGGGATGTTACAGTTTTCCAGAAGTTGGAGCACAAGGCAGGGAAGGAAAGCCCCACGCGGGGCGATTCCGTCAGCCCTACGTCTTGCCCTTTTCATCCAGTAGAGTAGGGCTTGTCATAATCTCTGCTGCTCATACTCTTGTTGATCTCCTTCTCTGCCAGTTGTTCTAGCACACATTTGACGAGATGATGCTCAAACTTCCACAGAGCCTTCAACGCCTTGTTGCCTATTCACTCGCCTAGAATCGTTCCTTGAAGACGCAGTATGCGAAATATTATACATCACATTGGGAAATGAATCTGACTGCTCACAAGTGATATTCCAGAGTTCTTACCAGACGTGCCATACAATTAGTTTAGTTACGAACAGACAAGTCAGGCTAGAAAACCGAATCGAGGCAAGACCGAATTATATAGGACGCCGCCAACAGGCCTTGTAATTTCTGTTCGACTCTTGACTTTGCCAATACCTGTTGTCCTTTTAAGACCACATCCCTTCATGGCAGGATCTCAAGTTGGCGAACAGATCGCATTATAGTCGAGGCACAGTCCTACGAGTATTGCACCACGTCTATGCTTCATTGCTCGCATCTACTTTCGGAGAAGTAGGCGATAAACCTTGAAGTCTGTACAGTCAAGGATCGAGTCCAAACAATCCTGACACAGGAACGCAACAGTAACACTGTATCGGATGAACGGGATGATCAAGGAGGCTCTGTATGACCTATGTGCATGCTCATGCATGCTGAGGCGAGCAATGCCCTGGACGCCTTGAAACACAGCTTCCTGCTTTGATGCGTCTCGCGTTAACGGTGCATCAAGAATTGAGCCTCGACGTTGTGATAAGGCGTTCGACCGTGAATGAAAGAAGGAATCGAACCAAGTTCAGACTCCTGGTATTATTCGAAATGGGAGCCTGGGACAGGCGACTCAAACGATGAGGATCAACACATAAAGAGCTAATGAAAAGCCGAAGGCTGAAGAGCTGGGAGAGGTCCTAACTCCAGAGGTGTCTATCAGAACAAGTGGTAGTCTCGTATCTCTTTCACATTCAAAGCATGCCATCCATAGGTGACGACGGGAGCGCAATAGGCCCGCCCAGTGGTCGGTAGCGCGTCAGGAAATAGGGTTAATATCTAAATACGGAAAACCATAATGTTACTCCTTTGGGACTAATTGCTGCTAACTCTGAATGTCGCTTGTAAACAATAAGCACTTTATTAAGCTCTTGGCCGTCCAATTGTACAAGCAATCCTTACCTTACGATAGGGAATTCAGAAGGCTAAAGTGGCTATCGCAGGGCAAAATGAGAGTGAAGATTGAAGAGCACTCCTAATGTGGCACGCAAGATATGAAGGTAGCATTGCGAATGTTCACGTATCGCCACACTGCAATCCTCATCTTGGCGCTTTGAAGTTTTGTGTGCAACAAATCATGCGTTTCGTTCTGGGTGTGAAGTTTCGTGATCGTCGGAGGATGAGTTTGCATTCTAGCTTGGACTGCTCGCAGCCACTCATTCGTTTACACCAAGCGTTTTGCCGTTCCACCACCTGCATGAAGATACAGGGATGAGCTCCCGTTCTCCAATCACTTGCACCTGCATAAGGAATCGTTTGCCGCCTTGTTCTGAATGGGCCTGTCCGAAATGCTCCACCAAAGGAAGCGCCCGGCCTTCGCGATGTGGGATGAAGGTGTACTCGAGAGAACGATGAGTCCTATCCTCATGTCGAGAGGACTCGAACGTCAATGTCAAAATGGAGAGAATGAAGCTTTGGTTTTATATACGAGCATTTGGTGAATAATGCGGTTCAGCCTCAACACGACACCTGCAAGTGGTGCGAATACGAACCAATGCAAGAAGTCTCTAGGGTTAAATCGTACAACGCTATTGACTTCCTTCCCCAGCGTCTATTTCTGGGGATTGGCTTACCCTGGACCTATCACCGTCTTGCCCCGCAGGTACCTTTGCGCCCAAGTCTAGACATTGGGTATGCCTTCCCATGACAATTCGTGCATCTTTTACCGCTGTCCGTTGTACGACTGAGATGCGAAACTGATCTAGAAAGGCTACCGTCATACTTATGGATTTCAGATGAATCTCGGCGCTTGAACAAAATCCCCAGTGTACCCGCCCTTCTCGGGCTCCCACGTTAGTAGTCATCTTTCATTTCTCAACATCAAACCTCCTCTGCGATCTCCCTGGAAGCTGGATCTTTTCAGAGTAGTTTGAGAGCCTTCGAAAGGAAGACTGTGACCTACGAAGAAGAGCGGAGTTGCACGTCAAACAGCTAGCAGATCATCATCTCACGTTATACGGAATAATAGTTATGTCGGACGAGAAACCTCATACTTACCAGCCAGTATCACCTGTCGACGCCGACCATTCAGTAGACGACAAGGAAACCAAAATTCCACAAGTGATTGTGCGGTCACGGAGATCATCGACTTCATCCTCGGGGCTTACATTGAGGACGCCGAAAGCGGCACGCTTCACTGAAGCAACGTCTGTCAACTCGCCCATCGACCCAACCGCAACAGGTCGTTCTCCCTTTGCCGACCCTCGTCCTCGAACAACCTACCTCATGCCTCAACCTCAACCTTCCGACGTTGGCTTCGGCTATGTCGCGGATAACCAAGCCTCGAAACACTCATCCTACGCTGGGGTCGAGGTACCTCTTACCCCAGCGTCACCCTTGAAAAGCGCCTTAAAGCCTCCCGGGACGCCAGGACGCTTCATGAATCCCTTAAGCCCTACCTTCAAAGAAGAGCAGGTACTGGAAAAGCAGGAAGAGAGCACAGATAAGCAGAATGCGAAAGACCTGAAAGTCAAGACTCGCGTGCGAATGGCCAAGATGGCTCTCCGGGGCGTCAACTTCAGCTGCAGTCTCATCGTTCTCACTATGCTCTCCACATCTCTAACCATTTTCAACGCCACAAAAGCTATCCCACCAAGGAGTAACCTCCCACCGTGGGCTCAAGGCACAAAGACCTGGCCACAAATCCTTCTGCTCTGCATATCCTGCGTATCACTGGTCTTCACCATCTGCATCCTGGTAGCATATCGAAAAGGCGGTCACAAGCGAGCTCAGAAAGCTGCTGCATACTATACCATGTTTGCCGTTGGATTCTTCTTGTTCAGCACAATCATGTGGATCATTGGCGCCGCCGTTTTGCATCAGGCCAAAGCAGGTGGCAATGGCAAAGACGTTTGGGGATGGTCTTGCAAAGGCGGCAAGCGTCAAACACTCTTCCAGGACGAAATCGATTACAACCTGATATGCAGACTGCAGGTGAGCACACCCATTCCTAAAGATTAGCCTAAGATACCGAAATGCTAACAAAGCCCCCAGTCCTGGTCCCTCGTCTGCGCCATCATCGAAATCGTCGTCGAAGTCATCACCATCACCATCTACGCCGTTGTCTTCTACCGCTTCCATTCAAAACGCAAGCTCCACAAATCGATGGACCTGCGCGACCGCGCCCGCTCAGACCTCTATCTCGCACAGCTCCGCTCCCAATCTGCCCCCAACACCCCCGGCTTCCAAAAGACCCCCATGTCCCCCTCCTTCCCCGCGCACCTGCACGGCAATGACCCCCACTCCGCCGCAGAAAACGGCGAGTACCACGAACGCACCCAATTCGCGCAAAAGCACCAGAGCTTCGCCCAGCCAAAACCATTCACTTTACAACCCCCACCTATCCGCGTGCAAAACGCCACCCCGGCCATGTCGCAAGATGGCTTCGAGCCCGCCTCCGCCCCCAAGGTCCAAGAGCACGTCCCCGCCGCCCCGGGCGAACAGGTCTACGACTCCGTCCCGATCCCTGGCGCCTACGCCAGCCCGATCGCGAGCCCAGCATTCCACCAGCCGCAGAGCATGAACTTCGGCGCGGCGCAGCTTGGGCAGGCGTATACGGCGGAGAGCAGGATCGAGAGCCCGCCGTCGAGTCCGAGATTGCCGAGAGCGGGATTGCGGTAGTGGCCGTTGCTGGGCATTTCTTATTCGGGGAAAATTGGGATTGGGGCGTGGCTAATGGGTTGGGATTCGGGGTGTCGTTCGCTTGCGTAGCCACCTATACCTTTTCTTTTGTTGTTTTTATACATGGACATGTATTTGTGGGTTGGGGAGTTTTATCCGGATGATCTACTCTCCGTCTGCCCAAGGTTTGGTTGGGGGAGTGGGGTGGGGGCATGTTGATCATGTTTGATGTAGCATTGTTGGTAGTTGAATGAGGCAAGGAAGATGATTAAAACTTATCTTGGCTCTGTTGGGTTGAATGTAATATGTAAGAGACTACCAGTAACTAACTTCTCATCAGGGATTAGGGCACTCGTTTAGGATGACTGCATTTGTTCAATGCTTTTCAGAAAGACTCCCGTTTCCTGGCCTGATCTATAATAACTGCCTTCTATTCCTGATGTATCCCCATCTAAACCTCCCCCCTCACCTCACCGGATACAACCCCCTCCCCCCCATCCTCCGCTTCACCTCCTCATAAACCTCCTCCGGCGTCCCCACCGCCCCGACCTTCTCCACCTTGCCCTGCTTCTCAAAATACTCCACCACCGGCATGCTCGTCTCCTCGAACACTCTGAACCGCTTCTTGATGCTCTCCTCGTTGTCGTCGGCGCGCCCGGACGTTTTGCCCCGGTTGAGCAAGCGCTGCTGCATGACGGATCCCGGGCACGAGAAGAAGAGCGTGAAGAGGCTGGGGCAGACGGAGGATTCGAAGTGCAGGGCTTGGTCCATTTTGCGGGGGAAGCCTGGTGTGGAGACGGCGGTTTGTGTTAGAGGAGAGGGTTGGTTTTTGGGGGGGGGGAAGGTGGGCGGACTTACCGTCGATTAGAAAACGACCCTTGGCGCCCTCTTTCCCGCCCATGACCTCCGTCATCGCGTTTTCGAGCAATTGCACCGTTACTTCCATTGGTACGATGATGCCTTCCCTGATGTGCTCTTTGATCATCTCGCCAAACTGGCTGCCTTTTCTTTCTTGCTCCGCTCTTAGCAGATCTCCGGCGGATAAGTGTGTGAAACCGTAGTCGCGGACAAGATTTTCGCATTGCGTGCCTTTTCCCGCGCCGGGGCCGCCCAGGACGTAGATTACAGAGACGTTTTCGGGGGAGAAGGTGGGGGTGGATTTTTGGGGGGCGGAGAGGAGGGGGTTTTGAGACGGAGTGGTAGGTGGCATTGTTGGTTTGGTTGTTTGGGAGGGTTTAGGAGGCAGTGAGGGCGTTTTCAGGTGGGACCGCAGGAGTTTAGGAGGGTGTTGAGGAGGACGTTATGTTCTTGGAGCGCGGTTTCGGAGGGGCTTCGCTGGCGCGGGACTTCACCATTAAGACGTAAGATATTGTGCCTGCGACGAAGATTGCGGCAAAGGGCCAGATTTTGAAGGGTTGAGCAGCGGGGTTGGAGGGTTTCCCTAAGGCGTAGGTCCGGCGTAGTGTGGATTGGTGGTTGCGAGAGGTTGAGGGGGGGAACTGCGCTCTTCTGGCAAGAAGGAAGCTGAATGGTCGTACGTACATGCGGTTTATCTGTTAGGTAGGATGCAGCTTTGTGATACCAGGTAGCTGTTGGTAGAGATAGGCGGGTTCTACGCATGACTTCACTTCCGCGCGGATCATCTTCCAACCCACCGTAACCCTAACAAGCCATGGACCTCCACAACCTCTCCTCCTCCTCCTCCTCCTCCTCCTCCTCCTCCTCCTCCTCCTCCTTCCCCTCCTCCTCCTGCTGCTCCTGACGTCCACGACATCCTGAATATGATCCTATTGTGAATATTCACTCACTCCACTTAACAAGGGCGCCCACCTCCAAGTGTTTTAGCTTCTCTCGGCCCCATTCGAATGTCCCTAAACACCATGATATCCTAGATTATCAAAGAGGCATTGGTAGATGTGCCATGCCTGGACATATTCGCCTGCAACTATTCTATTTCAACCACATGCCAGACCTTAGTACACCCCTGTGAAGTTTTCCTTTTAGCTATGTCGTCGAACCCATCAAGAAGCTCAGCCAATTTCTGCACTCGTCAATTCCATTTATCCCACATCATCTTCATAGCCGCGTGAACAATTGAGGAAGTTGCCAACGCTCTTGAGATCTCGTTTCTTGGCTTTTGTTCCGATTCGAGACATGTCGAATGCTGTTCTGTCCGGATAGCTCCATGGAAATCCTTTAGCAGACCCCTAGGGCTTTGCTTCAATCCTGATAATGGAAGTACATATCCAAGGGGTTTTTTGGCTTTGCTCTCACTTCAACTTCGTGGCTGGCCATAGGCGTCACTTGCCCGGCAATGGTACAGAGTCTTGAAGCTGTCTTGCCGACATTTACAGCAGTAAAGGTTGCAAATAACGTTACGATTCGCGGTAACGATACAGAACAATTCTCGACCAAGAATAACACACAGATATCGCAGCAGTGAAGGCCAGACATTGATTGTTGCCCTTGCTCGTTCACTTGCCGACAATACCTTAGGATCCTTGTTGCTATTGAGTTCATTGATGTTATTCACATTCTCCGAGCGCTGCCCACCGCTCAACAATCGCAGTACCCTTAGCCCTTCATCCCCCATTCACAACTTCCTACTCCTACTGTTATCCTTAGTCGCAGTCCGTTGCAGTCCGTCTATTGCGCCAATGAATACTTGGAAATCTCTATCTGAACCTCCTTCTCCTTGATATTTCCATTCCTAACCCACATCCACATCCACATCCAAATCCAAATCTTTGGTTCCTTCCACTTTGATATCCTCCAACCCCACTTTTGCGCCTGAACCTCGGCCTTTCGAGCAACTGCCACAATGGCGAAGAGAAACGGAGGCTTACGCGAAATAACGAAAGCACAGGCCGGAAAGCGTGCTCAGATCGAAAAGCTCATCGAGTCGGAGCGCAGAAAAGCGCATTTCGACCCGGCCACTCCTCGACCTTATGCTTGTTTCGCCGTTCGCCCCATTGTCCGTCTTCCAGGGCAGCCCTTGACCAGTGTATCTGGCAACCAAGCTGGCCGTCGTCCTTACCGGAAGAGCGGTCGTCCTCCACTGCAAGTCATCCCGCGCCCCATTCCGGCGCGCCAAGTCCCAATCCCCAAGTCTACCGGTTGTCCGCTGAGAATCTCGGTGAATCTGCCGCTGCCGAAGCCAGCGCCAGAACCAATCGTGTGCAAGCAGTTCAACTTCCTGCTCCTACCCGGCGAGCTCCGCAACAAAATCTACAACTACGCGTTCCCCGAGGAATTCTTCCAGCTTCAATGGATTGAGAAAACAGACAGCTACCTTACCTATTCTCTTCCCAAACGCGGCAAAATCGGCCCTTGCCTCGGTCCATCTGCTGGTCGACGACGCCGCTTGTTCGACTACCCGCGTCGCGTGCGTAGCAAGGAGGTCATCCCACCGTACCGCCTCTCTCCAGGTCCCGCTGCCCTGCTCCTCACTTGCAAGAAAGTCAACGAGGAGGCCACAGCAATCTTCTATGCCTCGAGCACCTTCTCCTTCAAAGCGCCAAACATCCTCCGCGCCTTCCTCAAACCCTTAAGCCCCACGGCCAAAGATGCCATCTGCAGCATCGCCATCAAACACTATACCGCGGGCAACCCCCGCTACACCGATTTTCAGCAGTGGAAACGCACCTCCGACAGAAACTGGGACGACCTCCTCTGGGACGCCGCCGACGATCTCGTCAGCCTCGACCACCTGAGTATCGACCTCACCATCAACGACGTCCCTGTCTTCTTCGGCCCAAATGTTAGCTGGAAGGTGCCCTTCCTGGCGTTCCAGGAGATGGGAATCAAGAAGTGCGAAGTCACGCTGAGGAACTTTACGACGCCACCGGCGGTACTCGAGGTGGAGCAGTATGTCTTGAGAAAGGAGATTCTGGGCAAGGAGTTTAGGGAAGAGGATGAGGCTGAGGCGGAGAGGAAGAAGGCATTGGCGGCGTTGGCGGGGAAGAGGAGGAGGGTCAGAGTGATGAATCTGGTGAATGGGTGACGTGATGGGGTGGCGAAGAGGTTTAAGGGGAAGGCGGGGTGGCTTGGATGCGACCAAGGGTGGAGAGCAGCAAAGTTGAGACTTTCGGATTACCATAGACAGGATAGGAGGAGCATTTCAGACGACACGGTTCCACAACATCTTTCACCCAAAGCACCACTCGCCCATACATTTCCTTGCAACCCACCCACGATCGCGTGGCATCTATGTCGATTCAGCACATCCGCCCCAAACATACTTATCCAACCAAAAAAGGAAACCCATTCTTTCTACCAACACACTTGGTTTCACACATACTTACGCACAAACAGCTACAGTAAGTAGCTCAAACATACTTAGCTCAGCTTTACCTCTTGGTTCGAGAACCCTCGGCTTCTCTCTTGTAATCAGATTTACTTCAGTTCAGTTAGTCAATAGAAATCAAATGTATCTGATTACTTCAGTTCAGTTAGTCAATAGAAAATCAAATGTTTATCTAAACCGTCTATCGCTTCGGTATGCCCTTCTGAGCTCCGTAACCGTAACCGTAGCCATCCGCGTATCGAAAGCCATTGCCGTTCTCTGGTTTCTCGGCTTGTGTTGCGTCTCCACTTTCTCTCTGCCCTTTTTGGAGTTGGGAGCTACCTCTGATGCACTTTTAATCTTCGGCCTCCCCCCCCCGGCTCTACCTTTTCTCTTTCCCTTTCCCTCTCCCTTTCCCTTTCACTTTCCCTCCTCCACCTTTTTCCCTTTCTGCCGCTCCCACTCCATCTCACCCCACCCCCCCCCCCCCAACAAAAAATTTCTCATCCCCAATTTCACCCGCACTCACCTGTTCCTCCCTTCCCCTTTCCCCTCTCCCTATCCCCTCGTTCCCCCTCCCTCTCATACTCCCTCGATGTTACCCTCTCCTACACTTTCGCCCCTTACATCCCGCTACATTTTCTGTTTTCGTTTTTTCGCTTTTGGGCAAGGGTGTAGATCTTGGGTGGATTCGACGGTATTTACCATCATCATAGCGGTTTAATATTCTTAGCGGTTATGTTTAAGTGAAGGAGAGCGAATTAAGGGTTACTGGGCCTGAAAGAGATAAAGGTGAAAGCCTGGGGCGAGACTCACAATGTCCTAGATCTCCGAAAAGGACCGTAACTCATAAATCCTACAGGTGGAGAACTTCCAGTTTTCATATAATAGCAATACTTTGTTCGTATGTAATTAACTGACGTTACAGGAGTCACGGCCACTCGGACCACAAACGTACACTTAACACGGCATCGCCATCCAGAAAGCCTCCAGATAAGAAAAGTACTCCATGTACAATGCACATAGCAAACACCCACCTTGAGGGAATCTTGCTGAGTGTGAGAAAACGCCATCAAGAAACCAGGTATATCACGGCGCCCATCACCAATTCATACCAAGTCCCCAATTCACATCATACTCCAGAGAGTCGCATCGGACCAATCAAGCAGGGACTGGGCTATGCTGGGATTTTTCCCTCCTCTCCTGTAGCCATTTCATCACAAGTCCTACATCTTTGATCACGGCCCCAGGGACTCCCAGCTTCTGCATCCACATTGGTAGCCAGCCCTTTGCATCACTAGCCGTCGCCATGGTCCAGGTAATTTCCTTCTTCGCAGCGATTTCCTCTTGTTTGTCCATCAAGCAGCGCTCGACGCTGGTGTAGATGCTGTTTCCGAAGCCGATTAGTCCTAATTTTTCAAATCACATTATTGCACGGTCAAGATCTAACATACCCAAGCACAGGCTTCTTCTTCTGCAGTGCACTTCTACCTTCTTTGAGATTGCGGCCGTTGCTATAGAAGGCTTCCGGAAGCGATTCGAGATTAACGGGTATTTGGACGACCACGAACTCGGCCGCGCCTGTTTCAGCAGTGATGACAAGGACAGGGAACACACGAGGCGCCAGTGGAAAAGGAAGTTTGTGGCACATCTCGTAGACTAATAAACGGTCGAGTATTAGCATTATTCCTGCTAGAAGCGATATGGAATGTACTGGGAATCTCGGGAGATACTCACTGCCCATCGTGATATGTCTATAGTTACCTATGGCCAAATTATATGGCGAAGGCCGCAAGTCCCAGTCTAGTACTTTGAAATCATCGAAAACATCCGGCGTGTACTCTCGCTCATGCTGCGAATGGTCTGCTCGCAAAGCGAAGTCAAACTCTGAAAAGTCTGCGCTACCTTTTAGATTCTGATTTGTATGTGTACTGCTTCGCGCAAACCATGCCTCGCTAGGTGGTTTGATGCCAGGGGGGCCTTTTCGAGGAATCCTTGGCCTTTCCCAGGGGATCTGGGAGAGCTCGTTGCCAGAGATAGTCCGCTTCAATAGTCTAACTTTGGCAGTAGAAGGAGATGACGACTTCAAACTACCTTCGAAGAATGTGCGGGGGATGGTTATGTCGACGAATGTTGTTGCCTCGTCGAGAATCGCTTTGATGAAAGGGATTAGATTAGGGCGCCCGGTATGATCAAAAGTACTGGCGTCTGACGATATTCCGTCGTCTGGGTTGTGGAGACTGTCCGGGGTTGATTCTGTAGAGCCGTATAATGGATTTGGATCCTCGCCTGGTGAGCTGAAACCATCCTTTAAGTCGGCGGGAGTATCCATTTGGACATTGGGCCGGTTTTTTGAGACGTTGGAGACATCTCTCAGAGCTTGTGGATTGCCTGCCGGCCGAGTGCCATTCTTCCTGTCTGCCCTACCAATGCTATTCCGAAATCGGGTTTCTAGTGCTGGATGAGATGGTAGTTCGTCTAGCTGGAGAGGAATGAGACGGATGAAACTGCCCAATGGTCCCATTGTAAAATGAAAGGATTGTCCTGTTAGTGAATAACACGACTGTAAACTACAATTGCTCGTACAGAGAGAGTGTGACGTTTGAAGGAAAAAGTGATGCAAGTAAGAGATGTTGTACAGATAAGTCTCACTGGTTGTCGATAAGCTACAAGCAAGTATAGTGATGTAAGTAGAAGAAAGAAGAAGAGGAAGTGGATGACGAGGAAGAATCTTTTGAGGGTTTGATTGGTTGCCGTTTAAGGAAGTCGTCGTCCATGGGGAAGGAGCGACATGCGCGTCCTCGTAGGGCGACGCGGGACTCGGCAATCTCGAGTCAGGGAGGCGGCGGCCTTGATACCTCTGTTGGACAACTATTCCTAAGATTTCTATGCGATACCAGTTTATTCAACATATCTATTCTTCGGCAGACATATGGACTCTGAGCGCATCTATGCTTGAATCTGCCTCAAAATCTGCGACAGATATGGCAACACAAATACGAGAAGTCTTGTTTCAGTGTACATATTCACCATGCTAGGGGTACACCATGTATCGACGGTGTGCATCTCCAAACAAACAATATACAGTGGATCTCCTCCCTGCCCGATTGAATCTACCTTGACAGTGTCCATCAATGCCGACAAGTTGTGGAGAAGGCACCGTAGTCGTCTATACCATATCGACATCGCTTATATACCCCTATCACTTCCTCGTGGTTCGATTCTCTTCCAGCCTGCGCTTGCGCCGCACCTGTACCTTTCTCCTCTCTCCACCATCCACCTTTTGACCTCTTTTGACCTCCCACATTCCTTCTTGTACTTTGATCGTTGCAACGCTGCCTCCTGTGCCCTCCACTGGCTGGACATATGGCCCTACAATCGTGTGCGCCCCAACTACCTTCATCCCACTGACCGGGTTTACCTCTTCCAATCGTAATCCTTGAACCGGTGCCTCGGATGGTAGATTGACGACAAGCTTCTTTTTCACAGGAATACGTGTCGGCGCAGCCGGAGTGCCATCTGACACCTTGTGTCGAGGCACCTCAATGACCCGAATTTGTGCTGCCGCATCAATAACATTATTTAAATCACCACCAACGCCATGCAACCCCTTTCGGAATCGGTCTCTCCACCAAAGTAAATATCGTCGACTTCTAGCAGGCTCAACACCAAGCTCGCGTAGCTGAGAGGATGTGAGTGAGAATAACGATTGCCATGTCGGTATCTTTGCGGCATGCTGAGAGAGGCCTCGCCCGATTAAGGTGAGGAAAGTTTTCGCGTCCGGGACAAACGGGGTTGGCGGTGGGATTTGGCTGGTAGAAACTTGTTGGTGAAGCTGGCGAATGCATCGCTGAGGTCTGTATATGGAGGCAAGTAATGTGGAGGGTAGCGAGGACAATTTAATAGGACGGGCGGCCATGCCACTGGTCTGTGAGGTATTGTCGTCGTGGAATCCACCTGATCAAGATGTTTATAATTTGTTGAAAGCGGTGATAAAGTTTTCGAGTTGACATGTCGGTATCAGCCCTACGATTATATAAGCATTTTTGTGTCAAATTGAGGCTCTTAGTCCATTTATGCCCACCACTCTCGCTATACTTGGGGGTTGGACCTCCATCCTAGGTGAGTATTGTACGCTAGACTGATGCCGTGAAAAGTCTTGAGATCGATTGCAGCTGTAAAGGTACCATGGCGGTCTCGCCGCAGGTTATCCAGAATGGCGCAGCCAGTGTCAATATCACGGCCTCTAAAACCAAGGCGTTGGCTGTCAGGACAAGTTCGATTGGAAGTGGTCAGGTCGAGCAACGGACCCCAAAACCAAGAGGTGCAGAGTTAGCAGAGCAGCTTAACGAAGAAACGAAGCAGAAATATGTCAAGGGTGCGCCATCGATGCTCTCTATTCCGATCTCTACGCTATCTAATATCGTGTAGATAAGAAGGTCGGTGAGGGAATGTATGCAAATGTCTATTTAGGGCATCTCAAAGCAGATCCTAGCTCTCTTGTCGCCATTAAGAAGATTAAGGTTAATACCGAATATAAAGATGGTCTCTCTATGGACTCCATCCGAGAAGTAAAGTATTTGCAGGAGCTCTCTCACCCCAATATTATTGCACTTCACTCTGTGTTTTCGTCAAAGAATCAGAATCTCAACCTAGTTCTTGAATATCTACCGCGTGGTGATTTAGAGATGCTCATTAGAGATAGCGAGGGCATACGATACGGGACGGCGGAAGTTAAAGCTTGGATGGGCATGCTTGCTCGTGCGGTGTGGTTCTGCCATGAGAATTTCGTACTACACCGCGATATCAAGCCTAACAATCTGCTCATCGCAGCTGATGGAGAGGTCAAGCTTGCCGATTTCGGTCTGGCAAGATCATTTTCAGATCCGTATCGTGCCATGACAAGTCAAGTCATTACGAGGTGGTACCGGCCACCAGAGCTGCTTTTCGGAGCTAGGTACTATTCCGGAACCGTCGATGTCTGGTCAATGGGTCTGGTTTTCGCTGAACTCATTCTGCGAACCCCTTTCGTTGCTGGAAACACCGACATGCATCAAATCGAGCTGATATGTCAGGCGATTGGAACCCCGACTGAGGATATTTGGCCTGGCGTCTCCGAGTTGGAAGGCTTTGTGCCGTTTGATAAAGTGCAACCTGTCCGCGGAAAAGACGCCTATTTGGCCAGTGGATTTGCTACCGTTGGTCCTGTGGGGGTGGATCTTCTCCTATCGATGTTGACTTTAGATCCTCGCAAACGAAGTACGTCACGCCAGGTCTTAGAGCATAAATGGTGGACCAGTGATCCACGGCCTACTTTAAAGGAGGATCTGCCCCGGAAAGGCGGGGGACCACAGAAAATGGGCGGCGATCTAAAAATGAGAGGCGGAGAAATAGAAGACGGCAGGGCAGACAAGGTAGCTAGGAAGCTGAACTTTGGTACGATGAAATGAGGAATTGAGGATTTGAAATTGCGCCGACGTCTATAATTGGCTCTCCAATCTGAAGGAAGAAGGCCTCAATCCGTAGCGCAGAATCATTGGTCAGACAAGTTTCGACCTTTAATGAGCTTCCTCCGGAGCATCGTCGCTATCATCGCACTGCAGCCCATGGAATTCACAGGACGTCTTTCCTCAAACCGTAGGTAGTCTTGGTAGTGTCTTCCCCATCGTGATCTTCGATGGTGTGTCGTTGGCTGTCAACCATACAGTAGTCGAGCTCTTTAGCTCATTCGCCGCCTCGGCCCCTTTGTGAACCAACAATGGTCCATGCGTCTTTGTCTCGGGGCAAGGCGCAAGGATTGAGTGCATGGGTTAGGAGAGGTGATGGCGATCATTGCAGGGGGCGGTCCCAATTGGAAAATCAGAACTCTTTCACTTTTTTGTGCAGAAAATCCACCTCGTCCCCACGTCGAGCCAATTCAAAAAGCTTAATGTGCATGCATTTGGGCCGTTGCGCATTGGACTGCATTCATCACAAAGAGCGCAGGAGACTGAATTCAGACCAGTATGGAGTTAACAAGTGAAAGCCACATACTGGTCCAACACATCTTTCTTGTTTTTAATCCCCTGTTTCGTGGGGAGCGTTCGGTTGGTTGGCCGGGACGTGGAGTTGGAGTTGGTGCTTGCATTGAAAAAGATTAAGGTTCGTATCGAAGCATTGCCCTGAGTATGGTACCGTAGTACGGAGAAACATTAAAATGGTCAACAGTTGATCATACGGTACGGAGGGTACAGACCACAGTAGTAGGTACTACTAGAGATACCCCTTTCCATAGCCAAGGGTCCATCGGTCCACTGGTACGGTGAGATGGTGCATGGTAGTGGAAATTGTACTACCTGGAGTTAGCCCTAGTACCGCAGTAGGTACCGCCCCAGCTACCGTGTATGGCATCAAAATATATATCATCTCCTCGTCGTCAGGGGTGGTTCTTACCAGGTAGAGGTACTCTTCATTCTTTGCATCCAGCTTGACGCAATCGACACATGGTATCAGCAAAGTTGTTCCTTCTCAGTACTCCTCTATCCTAGGGAAAAGTACAGTATCATCCTTACTCCTTAGTTTCATTGGAACGTAGGTAGCCAACAAGGCTTAAAGATCGGGTTCTCGTGCAGAACGCTAGTGTACAACTGCCTATCGCTCCCTTGGTGGCATATGCCGACAAAACGCTCAAAACGTTCACAACGCTCATCTTTGCCTCATCCAACGGTCAATCATAATAACAACATATCCTTCCACCCATTGTTACTTGGAGGCTTGATTGAAGGTTGCTGAATCTGCGATTCTTTGTTCTGCTGTCAGACTTTCTTGTGCGGCATACAGTATCTAAAGTGACCAGAGTGTGACAATCCGCGAGTCACACCATCCACCGCGACTTCCGCGTTCAACATACAACTGACTGAGATTCGACTTCAGGTCGGGGAAAGTATTAAGGAAGACTTTCAGCATATTACATCATGATTGGAGAAAGTGTACTATCATTACTACGATTCTAAAAGGGGACAGAGATCGGAAAAGGCGATTGCGCAACCGTATTCAACCATCACCCTGTCCAGGAGCAGCCTGTGCAAAATTGTTGCGCTGGGAAAGTTCTTCACATACTGAGTGTCAATCCCAGCGACTCGAAAATCATCGCTTCTCGGACGTGCATTGCAGGCGCATGTACGGATGTGTATGCGAGATACCTTATCTTACCCGAGAGACATAACGGCACGGTTTGGACGATACCCCCGCACAATTGTTCCCAGCTCGATATAACGCGGTACAATATCCAAGCACTTTTAAGCTTGAGGAGGAGCTGAGATACTTGAAGGCGAAGTCTACAACAGACAGAGCCGATCAACAACCAGAAAAAACACATCCCTTGTACACTCGGATCGGAAATCTGGTATACACAGGAAAAGCAGATGTGGGATCTAAAGCCACTGATGAGTTAGGAACAAAGGAATACCGAACCAAAACTTGTTTTGTGGATTGAAGTCTGACTTGTCCGTGGTTATCCTTCCCTCCATTCGATATGGCGACAGTCAGGATGTCTGAGCTATCTATGCCTCCACCAACCTCTGCCCTTCCTAATTTACCTGTTCTGAAGATGCGCAAAAGCCCTTCGGGTCTCCCAACAACCTCAACAACATCTCGATTCGCATCAATGTCTCAAACTCCGGTGAAGCTTGCTCTACGAACCCCCTCAAGACTGGTCAGGCCGGCTCTTGCCCCAGAAAATCTCCAAACAAGTTCGACACCTGAAGTTCCGACGCTGCGATCCTCGTCGATGAGTCCGGAACACGATCTTGGCTCCCCTGGCAAGGAAGTTCGACGGTCAATTAGTATTGCGGCTTTTCCCCAGCCACCTAAAATCGGCAGAAGGATCGCTACAGACGCCAAGTCTCTGCGGTACGCCCCTTCACCAATGTCAGAGCAGAACAAGCGGGGTTCGGCTGAATCAATGGAATCTGGTAGACCTGCTAGCAGCTCAAGAGCGAAAAAGCCAAGGACATCACCTGATTCGCTTGGCCGGTCGTTTGCCGCGTCCGCCTCTTTGAGCTTGACAAACGGAAGTGGTGACGGAAGATCAATAACCGGTGCTCCGGGCACTAGAGGCTCAGATGGAGTGGTCAGTGTGGCTTCGCCAGCCCACAGTAGGAGCTCATCAGCTCAGGGCTCATGTTCAACGTCTGCTACAACCTTCGACGACGTAGACGAAAGTGCCAGAAGAGGGCGTGCAGAGGCGGACGATTCGGCAAAAGATGGCAAAAGACAGTCTGCTTCCAACGAGGGCAAGGGAAACGTTTTAGTCAGTGTTCGTGTAAGGCCAGATGCGGCTGCTAGCGGCGACAAGAAGTCTGACGGGGAATGGATGGTTGATGGCAGAAAATCCTTAGTGGCTTACAAAGGAAGAGAGGGAGGAAACTATTACTACGGTAAGTCGTCGAGCTTCGGAACGTCGTCACATCACTGACAGTTATGATTTAGACAACGTGTTTGCGCCTCATGATAAGAATCACAAAGTTTATGATGCATGTGCGAAACGGCTAGTGCGACGGGTTATGGAAGGCTACCATGGAACGGTTTTCGCCTATGGCATGACAGGTACTGGGAAGACCTTTTCGATGCAAGGAACAACAAATTCTCCTGGTGTAATACCTCTGGCAATCACCGATATATTTTCATACATTCGTGAAACGCCCCACCGAGAATTCCTGCTACGGGTTAGCTACCTTGAGATCTACAATGAGAAAATTAATGATTTACTGTCCCCGCCAGTGGTTGGCGGTATCGGACCGGGAGCAAGCCAGCCAGAAGAGATTAAGCTCCGTGAAGACAGCAAACGAGGCGTCTACGCTTCACCTCTGAGAGAGGAAATTGTGCAGAGTCCGACACAGTTGCTGCGGGTCATAGCTAGAGGCGATCACTCACGGAGGACCCGAAGTACTCAGTTCAATGCCCAGAGCTCTAGAAGCCACGCAGTCGTACAAATCGTGGTCGAAAGCAGAGAGCGTTCATCGTTAAGCGGAACCGCGGGAGAAATTAAACGAGCTCCTATGATGCCTGGAGGTGTCCGGGTTTCTACATTAAGCATGATAGATCTTGCCGGCTCAGAGAGGGCGGCAGACAACAAGGAACGCCGGACAGAGGGTGCCCACATCAACAAAAGTCTACTCACCCTGGGCACGGTCATCGCACGACTTTCCGGTCACAAAGACAACAACGGCAATCCAATGGACAAGGATGGAAAGCATTTACCGTACAGGGACAGCAAATTGACTCGGCTTCTGCAGCCAGCCTTGTCCGGGGATTCCCTGGTCAGTATTCTCTGCACGATACAGATTGGATCCACGGGTAGTGTAGCCGCCGCAAACGGCCATACTGGAGAAACTCTAAATACCCTGAAGTTTGCTGCAAGGGCAAAGAACAATATCGTAAGTCATGCAAAGAAGGCAGAGGAAGCCATAGGCACTGGGCCCGACGCCAGCAGAGGTCTACTGGAGCGATACCGTATGGAGATAGCGACCCTACGCAGTCAACTCGAGACGCAAAACACAATACAGGTTGAGAATGAGGAGAAAAAGTTGGAGAAAGAGGCCGAGCAGAGGCATGGAGAGCAGATGCTTGAGATGCAGCTTGCGAGGACAGCATTGAAGGAACGAATCGAACATCTCAATCGTTTAATATTGTCTTCCAAGTCAACCGGAGTCAACACGAACGGGAAACTGTCGTCCCTGAGCATGCACCCCAAATTGGAGTCTGCTTCCAGGTCGTTACGGTCATCAGCAAGCCATTCAACGCTTGGAGCAATGGATTCATCCAAGGCCAGAACTGTCTCGATAGGCTCAACGGTCACGATTAGTGGCCAAGCCAATAATGCGCAGTCACCGAGCTCCTCATTCGAGAACGAAGGCGAGGAAGAGGACTCGGCGGGCGAGTTTGGAGATGGCACCGCCACATCAAACGCACAGATTCGATCTCTCCAAGCAGACTTGACAGACAAAAACAGATACATCGCCACCTTGGAGAAGCGGCTGCTCCAAGCTCGACGATCAAGCCAACCGAGAACGTCATTGGCGCTTTCGCCCATGTCCCCAAAAATGTCTAGCATTCTAGGGGAAGATGCCAGTGCGACGAATCTACTGCAGGAAAAGGATGTAGAAATTGCCGAGCTCCAGGCTAAACTCGACGACAAGGACCGCATGCTACAAGCTCTCCGATCTGCAGCCCGCAAACGTGATGTTGCAGACTTTTCACCGGATTCAAGGACAAGCACCCCGCTTGCGATCCGGGTGGAAAGCCAGCATCAGCCGCACTGCAGTAACGGTAGTGTAGGCCCCTTTCCGATTCCCGTCAGTCCGGTCCAATTACTCTCGCCGCCAAAAGACAAGGATGGGGTGAGGCGCGGCACAGACGAGGTGCAGAAGATGATCGACGAGATGATCCAGGGTCGCGTGGAGAGCGGGCAGCTGATCAAGAACTCCAAGGGAGTCGTCAGAGTGGCGTCGGAGAGGAAGAAAGAAAGCCTGTACGGGGTGCCCCGGATCGGAGCGCTCGCGGCAACACTCCGCCGGACGTCGACGCTGTCGGAAGCGGAACCGCCACCATCATGAGAGATGGTATCAAGGTTTCGGGAGTCGTACATTGTAGACACTACCTATCCATCCACCTGGCGCTTTTTCTTTCAGACACCCTGAGCGTTGACTACCCTACGATACCCCGAGAGCTCTACGGGCTGTATTTCTACGGCGTCTTGTGGAAAAGTGTTGCTCGTGCGATTTAACGTCACTCCCAGCGTCTTCAGGAACATATCCACAACACCGTTGATCTGCCATGGATAAAGGGAGTCGGCTTTGCTGAGCAGTTTGGTGGTCATGCGCCCCTTCGAGTCGGGTGTTGTCTCATCAATCCCAAGAACAATGGCAGACAGATGAACATTCGGACCTGCTTGCGCTCCACTGAATGCAAGGGCAGCGTTAAGCCTGTAAAAGGTCACTTGTTGCGCGTCTGTGATCGGGGACGCATCTTCGTCCTCTTGCTCATCTTCAAGCGCCTGCAGAATATTTTAGTCGGCGTCAACCTCAGGTGAAAATAGATTCTTTGAAGTGATTCAGAGACTCACATCGATCGCTTCCTCAATCTGCATCATCACTGAATCAATATCTCTGAGTAGTCCTTTTGATGCTTTGACATCGTATTTGATCAACATCTCGATGATAAATTCACGTCGTTGTTCCGAATTGAGAAGATCGAAACCATCATGTTCCATCAGCATTCAAGTCTTCTGTTCCACATTCTTATCTGTTCTTCTCGAACCTGAACATTCTGACTCGACTGTAGAATTCTGTGTGCGACCATGACGAGCCGCAATCGCTGTAAGAGTTTTGTTCAATTCAAAGCATCGTTCTTCTTCGCGCCTTTGACCCCTTGCTTTCAAAGTGCGAGCTTTCGCTGAGACCTGGTCTTTGAACGAGTTCGAAGAGAATTTCTCGTTGCTCTTGAGTCATGTTGATGTTGATCTTGACGACGTCGTTCATCTCAGCATATGGCAAATTCGGGAACCCGCGCCCCGCCATTATCGAATTGCTGATTCTGCTAATGTGGCCTCGGGCTGGCTCCGGGCTGATAGGAAGTTACATTAGTACTTTTATGTTTTTGAATGCGATCGATAAATGTGCATTGTCTAAGCTTCGCCTATCTATATGTTCATTACCCTGCTCACCACCCTGCATGCTCACCACCGTACATGCTCGCCTACCTACTCACCTACCTACTCACCTACCTACATGGCTCGCTTCATGGCTCCCTACCAAACTCCCTACATGCTTCAAAATACACGTCGGTCGAACACATAACATGTTCCAAACAGTGCTTCCTACATGACTTCCTATCTACTTGCCACCCTATATGCTCACCTACCTACTCACCTACCTCCATGGCTTCCTCCATGACTTCCTACCAAACACCCCTTCATGGCTCCCTCCATGACTCCCTACTAAGCACCCTACATAGTCAACAATTCGTTTAAATAGATGGTTAGATGACTAGTTAGATAAGCTCAGAAGGTATAGTAGTAGTAGATAAGTCTATGTACAGGTAGGGTAAAAGGTAGAAGATAGGCTAAATTCGTGAAGGGTAGGTCGTATGTTGCTCGTCGTGCGAAAGAAAAGATAGATTGTAGGTTATAAGAAAAACTCTGCTCGGGAAGCTCCCTATAAAACAGTAGGTAGATCTTCGAAGGAACGATATTCCGATAGATTCTAGGGATGCGCAGCTTCATCCCACGACAATATGAACTCGAAGTGTTTTCTGAATTGATTTCAGCATTCAACGATGCTTGATCTTTTCGTCAGGAAAAAGTGAGGTCTGTAACCGAGATTTCAGAGGCTAGACTGAGTGTTGAAGTGAGATTTCTCATCTCTTGTTGAGACGCGAAATGTCAGAGATGTATGGCGAGCGCGGTACAAAGTACGAAGAAAACAGAAGATGTGATGAGTTGCAGAAGAAGTCGAGATAACGAGAACGAAGAAATGTTATAAGTGAGATTAAACTCGCATAATGTATAATGTAGCTTGGCAAGTGAGGTTAGACTCGCGTGAATGAAACTGGTGCAAGTGAGGTTAGGCTCGGTGGATTGTAACGGAGCAAGTGAGGTGAGTCTTTGAAGGATGTAAACGTGGCAAGTGAGGTGAGACGGTGACGGATGCCACTGGATCATCGAGGTGGGACCCGACAGTCTACAGATGTCAAGCCCGTCAGTGAGAAGTGAAGGCTTCGCAATTCCTAATTCGGATAGCGTGTATTGTTAGAGTCCGATTTCGATTCCGATTCCATTTACTCATAAAGTGAGGATTATTATTCCAAACCCAGACGCACGTCCTTGCTGGAATTAGGGTCCGCGGAGTTGTCCTTTCCCACCTGCAGGAAGTTTTGATTCACCTCTCAGAAGAATTACCTAAGCACGTGATAACGCATCTATGACATCAGCCGCGGGGGGGTAAGGTAATTCTGAAACATCGGTAGCAAGGATGATATTCCGGCGTTGGCGACGCAGGGTCCTGTTAGGCTGTTGGGAGGATTCTCCGTTCAAGAAATCGGTAGGGGGGGGTGGAAGTGATTCAATCAATCACACCTCTCCGCATACGTGAGATGACCAACTTCAAACATCACGCGGTCACAGCCAGTAAGGAAGGGGGGGCACTGTTGCAAAGCAGACCTACCTACCTACCTAACTTAAGTGTAAGCATTTCTATTTCTGACGCTACTGTATTAGGAGTGAAGATGAGCAGGCCCGAAGTCTCTTGAAGACTGCACATTCTGCTTTCTTGAGCTTCATCAAACAACAATCACTCTCTTGACTCCTTGAGGCTGTCATTCATCTTCATGCTGCAAACTTTGATTGATTGCACTGTATCGCTACTTCTTCCACCTCTGCTAATCGTCAAACCTGCTGTGCTCGTGATTCTCTCCCGTTCGTTCGTCGCGTTTTGCTTCCGCATGACACTGCCTCCCCAAGCCGAACCAAGTAGGCCTACCGCTGTACCACTGGACAGTTGGTGTTTTAGAGCCGAAGAAGCCAGCCTAACGTCAGCATCAACAACCTCGCGGCACTTCACGGTAAGTAAGGACTCGCAACGTCAGTCTCATCGCCAAACCAGCGTCTAGGGTATGGATTGACAATTTCAACATTGGTTCGCCAGCTAGCTTCACTACCGTGAATGTCTGCAAAGTGCGTTGCATCTCGTTTCCATTGGAGCGGACAGACGGGGTCTGATATCATTTCTGAACATCCACCATGATCCAATCTCGCCGAGTCAGGCCTACAACAGCCCTGCGACGAACGCAGTCGTCCACTACTCCAGCGAAACCGTCGTTCAAATCAGATGGGGTTGACTTTGCCAGAAAGTATGGTTTCCGCCAATTACTTGATTCTCCATTACCCTCGCCAGCTCTGCCTTCATTAACCCCGCGACATGGCAAGACGCCACCCCCACATCGGGTCCGACATGCTCTGCGTGTGCTCTTGCGGCTGGGTACATGGCTATGTGGAGTGAGCTTGGTATATTGGATTGCTTCTACTGTTTTGGGCAGTTCGGAGCTACCAGCGGCCGTTAGCTACGTTTCTTCCAATGGGCGAACATACGAATTTGCCGCGGATGACTCGATATCGTTCGAAGCTACGCCCGTAGTCGTGACAGACAGAAGAGGCAAGGCAAGATGGACAGTCTTGATACCTCCAAGCCTAGACTTTCCCCTCAGACCCGGTGATTATGCCAATATCTGCCAGCGAGCAGGCAAAGTCTCGGAGCGTCTGCGGGGAGTTAAAGGCGGTTCGGCTTCAACCGGAGGCTCGGTTGTTTATGATCACAACGATCCAACATTCATGGACATTCAGGAGGCCGAACAGGATGGGCTTCTTCCAGCAGCAAGCGAGAATGCAGCTGGGCCAAGCCGAGAACCTGCAGCTCTGGAGGTAGACAAGACATTCAAGGATGAGAATCAAATGTCCCTACTGCATGAAAGCAGGAATGGCATCTGTGAGAGAAGCCTCACATATGTCATGGAGACCGTCGATGCTGGTCTTGGGAAGACGTTGATGGGGTTGTGGATGTCCTACGGCTTGGCCAAGGAAGAGGGTCGAGCTTTCTTTATCGACGATACCAATTGGTATTTACAATGTTCGGATGCGAGTCTCTATGTGACTAATTGGTCTATAGGGCATATGGCAAATATACAACCTTCTTCCAATCACCTCCGCTCCCCTCTTGCCACCCACCACCACCATCTCACCGTCTTCCCTGCCCACATCAAGCCCGCCATCTCGTTCTCACCACCTCCACCATACCGTGGACCTTTGGTCGTGCTTTTAATGCCAAGTATCAAGACATCCGCAAACCAGACCCATTTCGCCAACAGGACATCTTCTCTCTTCTCCGCGCCGGCCACGACGCCCTTTTCCATCTCGCTCACTCCGGCGCCGACTTTGTCTCCTCGCGCATATCTGAACTCGACTCCTATGTACACTCCGAAGGTGGCATCACCGTCGGCCTTCACATCCGCCACGGTGACCGCCACCCTTGGGAGTTCCAATACAAGGAATCGTACATCCCACCCTCCAACTACGTAGATGCCGCTCGCGCAATGATCTCTTCCCACTTCAAGAACACAACCACCGCCGACAACCCATCCCCGTCAAGAGCAGAGCTAGCCTCCAGAATCCTCCTCGCCTCCGACGACCCCGACGTCTACGAATCCGCTGATTTTCCCCCAACCATCATCAACCGTGCCCAATCCCAAATCCTCCTCGCCAGCAAAACGACCCTCGACGCCTCTTCCCCCAAACCCCCTCCCTCCGAAGACGGCTTCACCAAATTCATAGATACCAACGTCGGCTGGGAAGGTGGCTTTTTCGCCAGTGTATTCTGGGGTCTCGGAAACGCTGCTAAGTCATCCTCCTCACTGACGGTCGCAGAGGAGTCTCAGACGAGGAAGCAACCGAGTAAAGAGACGATGGCCCTGAGGGAGTTGGTCGCGAGGGCGTATCTGTTGGATCTCAAGATCCTCGGTGGAAGCGACAGGGTGGTCTGCACGGTCAGCAGTGTCGGGTGCAGACTCCTGGCCGTAATGATGGGGTGGGAGAGGGCGGTAGTGGGGCAGGAGTGGAAGAATGTTGATGGAAGTTTTGGCTGGGTCGGGTTCGAGGAATGAGTAATTGGAGTTTGAGGGCGTCCATCGCTGTAATGGAATCCACAGCCACAGCAGCGTCGCTACCCTTCAGGATCTCACCGACCAGAGGACTTGGCCCCTTTCTTCTTTTTTGGAGCATTTCAGCGAGCATTCCCGGCGCCTTGTTTATCTAGATACCCGCTATACCCTCGCTATTTCTTTTCCCATATACTCACACACGCTCTCTATCACTGTCTCGCATTCGCGGCATGCACAGCTCTGGTAGCTTTTTATTACACCTAAATCCTGTGCGTGGACGAAAACAAGCGGTCGAAGAAAGTAAAAAGGATCAGAAATCAAAAGACTAACTTTACTTTACAACGTACTAGGCACCATACTCTTTGGATATTTCGAACTGTTGTTTATAAGATCCTGTGACCAACCAGACAAAGTTGTAGTAAAGGTATCTAAAGCTACTGGACAACGTTGCACACCTTGCAGGCCGTTGGCGCTTAGGCGTGGTGGCATGACGGATACTCGGCGGCTACGAATCGAGACGGGCCTCGTCACTGATGCGTTGCTGTATGCCGCAGAAGGAGGAGACCTTATAGATTTTAGATACAATTAATCAATCTCGACAGAATCACTGATTGGAGCAACAAACTTTCTATCTTGCGCTATGTGGCTTGACCGTGCCTTATGCTAAATACATCCGGGGCCCTCAAGAACCGGAGATCATACCAGTTCTGACGGCGACTAATTAATCTATCCATACTTAGGTATCTCGCTACAGGCCGACGTTGGTGGCTAATCCGACCTTTCCTGCGGCCTGCATTGCGGCCGTCAAATTCGAGATTACAAGATGAGCTCAGGCGGGCGTTCTGGCAAGCCGGAGGAGGAGTTGTTTCTGCAACGGCCCTCAAACTCGGACTCCCCTACTATCGAGCCTTTACGGATCAACAAACGAGAGTCGAAGTCACCGGAACCCGGACTTGCGCAATCCGCTGCATTTCCCCTTCCTCCCGGCGCATTGAGCTCACCAGCTCCATTGCCTTACCCCGATGACCGCCCACGAATACAACAACGTACGACGAACGGGCGTGGGCCGCAAGCAGCACCTGTGAACCGAACAACGACGCCTGAGCAAGGCAGGGCCTCGCCAGTGTATCACTCACCTCCGCGCTTCGGCTCAGCCGACAACGGCAGATCTAATATACCAGATTACCCATCTGCGTTGAGACCTCGAGATGGACGTGAGGGACAGCCAGCCTCGAGGCTGGCGGAGAGGAGGGCAAACGTACCAAAACCATTGCCTGACTCGCCAGGCCCAGAAGCACCTGACAAGGAGGGGCTATTTCAGAGAATGCCGCAACGAGAAGGGGCACCAGCGCAAGGGGACACGCGGAAACCGTCCCAAACGGATTCCAACCCTTATCCAGATTACTACCAGCAGTACTGGCCTCCACCAGAGGAAGCCTCAGCTAGTGGGCCCGCGCCATCAACCGGTCTCAATGTTCCAATTCCAGGATCGGTGAATCGACTGAGCTCGTCAGCTTCAACTTCGACCACAAGAGCGCAGCGCGGGTCTCCGCCGCCGCCAGAGACGCCAATTGCGGCCCCTGGAGAGCTGCCAGGAGGAGGCATCGAAGCACGATATGCAGCGGCAGGCATTGCAGGCACATCAACGTTGACTAGCCTACAAGCTCAGAACGCTGCCGCTGCACAGAGGGCTGGTCAATACTTTTCACCTCCTGGTGGCGGGGCGCAGATGTCCGGAGCGCAGCAGCAACAGGAGCCGCAACAAAGGCCTTGGACACCTACCGAGCAACCCGGAAGCCAGCCACACGGCCCTCCCACTGTCTATCAAGGCCCGGGGCAGGCATCGAGTCCACCACCGATGCAAGCACCTACACCTCAGGGCCGTGTAAGCTCACCTTCGAGTCAGCCTGGAAGAGGTTCTGCACGGACTGCTTTAGAACAAGACTTTCAGCGGATGCACGTGTCAGCGTCCCCTCCCCCAGCATATTCTCCGTCCGGCTCTGCAGCAGCCACCGCGTATAACAACCAGAATGAAAAGGCTGGCCATGGGCCAGACGCTGCTCCAAGAAATGGTTCTGTGGGTGCTGCAACGGCTGCTGGAGTAGGGATATCAGTTGACCAACACAACCAGGGTCATCCGGCATTTGCGAACGACGCAAGACAGCAGAGTCAAAGTGGGCCATCCCAGCACGTTGCACAGCCGATTGCTCAAGCAGCTACCCAGGCAGCCAAACCATCCCCTGCACCTCTAGGCCCTGGTCCAGCATCACCGCCGCCGCTTCCAGAGGGCTGGATTGCCCATCTCGATCCGAACTCCGGACAGTATTACTATATCCATTTGCCCACTCAATCCACGCAATGGGAGTTCCCCAAAGGACCAACGCCATTGAATCTCAACGAGCCCCTATCCCCGACTCTTAGTACATATGGTGGGAACCCGCTGGCTTCTCCCGGGTTAAGTGCATTCAGTGGGAAGCCTTTAGCATCCCCCGGCTTCCAGCCATCTACGCCCGGATACCCTGAAAGTATCATGAGTATGCAGTCTTCCACGCCAACAGTCGCGGGCTTTTCAGGTCCACCGCCGAGCAGTGGTGTAGACATGTACAAGATTGCACCAACAAATGGAGTCTACTTCGGTCCATATCTCCGGTACACTAATATGGATTTGGAGAGGGGAATATGGTTGGGGTCCATTTTGCTAGTCACAGATGCCCCCCAGCCTCCGACTATTCATATCCATCAAAGCGTTGACCTCTCCCCCAATCCGCGCCAGTTGAAGGCTAGCCCTATTTCCCAACACCAGCGATGGACTTTCTACCGATACGATATTGATCTACAGATGGATGCCGAGCTTAGTGCCAAGTGGACTTATGCCATCACTTCTCACCTTGGCTGCACGAGATACGAGTTCCTTGTCGCTGGCCGTACCGAGACAAATTGGCGCTTCATCGCCACCTCTGGAAACGACTTTTCTCTGAATGTAAATGCAAACCAACGAGCAGCCCTTGGCGGCATTGGCTATATGTGGAAAGATATTATGCAGAAGCATGTAGAATGCGGAGGGTTTCACACGCAACTGGGACTTGGTGATCAGATATATGCAGACAGAATATGGAAAGAGATACCTTTGTTGAAGCAATGGCTTGCAATGAGCGGCAAGGAAAATCGAAAGAATACCGCATGGACTCCTAAGCATGAAGAAGACGTTTCACACGCATATTTCCATTACTATACCAGTCATTTCGACCAGCCATATCTGCGGGAGGCGTTTGCACAGATTCCCCATGTTTTACAGATTGATGATCATGATATGTAAGTGCAGCCTATCCCGTGAGCGATTGTTGGGAGCTAGACTAATGGTTTTCATCCAGCTTTGACGGCTTCGGATCGTATCCTGAATATATGCAATTTTCTAATATGTTTAAGAACATCGGTCGTATTGGTATAGAGATGTATCTACTATTCCAACATCACACTACTCTCGAGATCCTCCGGAACGTCAGCACAGATACAGACATATTCACCATCACAGGTACCGGTTGGCATTTCGTCAAATATCTTGGCCCAGCAGTAGTGGTAGTAGGTCCCGACTGCCGCTCTGAGAGAAATCCTCATCAGGTCATGGCCGGCCCAACCTACCAAGGCCTCTTCCCCAAAGTCGCTATGCTTCCCCAAAGCGTGCAGCACTGTATCTGGATGATAGCCGTGCCACTTATCTATCCGAGATTGGAAGCAGCTGAGCAAATCGCTCACACGGTCGCCACTGGGAAGAAAGCCGTAACAGGAGCTTACAACGTTTTAGGCAAAGTAACAAGCTCTGTCGCTGGTGTCGTCGGCGCCAAAGCCGTCGTTGGCTCCGGGTTCGATAGCGTAAAGAAAGCCGTTGGCAAATCAGGACTCATGGGTGGGATCCTCAGCCCCTTTGGTGACATTGACATGCTCGACGAGCTCCGCGACCAATGGACGCACGAATCAAAGGTACATCATCTTCCCATTTCTTGCCCCCTGCCCTTCCCACATCCCAACTAAACACCGCCCAGGACCTCGAACGCACCTACCTCATCCGCACCCTCCAAGGTATCTCCCACCAAAAGTCAGTCCGCATGACCTTCCTCTCCGGCGCCGTCGACTGCTGCGGCGCCGGCCTCGTCCACGACCCCGCCAAACCCTCCGACCACAAAACAATGTACCAGCTCATCTCCTCCTCCGTCGTCAACCCCCCGCCCCCGTCCTACATCCTCAAAATGCTCCAGTCCTCCAACAACGCCAACAAACCGCTGTATGTCCCCATGAACGGCCACCGCACCAACAACCAGCCCAGCGATACCAAGGAGGACATGATGGAGATTTTCATCGCCGAGCCCGACGGCAGGCCGAGGGAGGGCAAGAAGTTGATGGGCCGCAGGAATTATGTCGCGGTTGTCGCCTATGATCCCGAGATTGTGGGCGGCACGTTCGGCAGGACCGATATGGGGACTGGCGGGGGCAAGCTGAGTTTAGCGTGCGATTTCATGGTGCAGGCGGAGGGGGGGCTGGGGGTCAGTAAGTATGGGCCGGTGATTGTGCCGAGTTTGGAGTTTGGGCGGTGATATTTTGGGGGGGGGGGGCGTCCTTTGTCTGGGGATTCCTTTTTTTTTGAATGATGCTTGCGGAGAACTTGGGATGTGTGTTTTAGGGCCTGGCTGGATATGGGGTTTTGCGAGCGCAGGGAGGGGGGGTTAGGTTCTGTGGCCGGTTGTGGGTGTGATTACTGTATGATGGTGGTAGAAAGAAGCTAGGTATTCCGTACAAAACTTTTGTACAAAACCGGGCCGATTTTCGATGGTCTGCTATAAATCCGCCATATCGCAAAGCGTTTTTATAAAACAAATATTAAAACCCAACCCAACCCACCCATTCCCATTCATTCCACAATCTCCAACTCGCCCTTCCTGTCGCGGGCAAAAACATCCTTCCACTCCTCCCATATCCGCTCCAACTCCTTCACGTACAGCTCGTGGATCTCATCCATGTAGCTCTCGTCCGGCTTCCCCCCACTCTGCTGCACCACCTTGACCGGCTTGCCCACCACCACGTTCAGCGGCCGCCGGTACGGCATCATGCCCACGTCGTAGTTGAACACCCCTCGGGCGTGGAAGAGCGGGACCGTGAACCCCAGCAGCTTCTTGACCACGAGCTGCGCTTTGTGCACCAAGGGGTGCTGGTCCGGCTGCACCTGGTCGTACAGGTCGTTTTCGCCAAACGCGAGGATGGGGACGAGATCGGCGCCCGTGCGGATGGCGAGCTTGACGAAGCCTTTGCGGCGCTTGAGCACGAGGCGGAGGCGGTGCGGCTGGGCGTCGAGGCTCTCGCGGGCGCCGCCGACGACGATCGTGATGGCGCGGCCCATGCCTTCGTTGTTGGGGCCGCCGCGCGAGAGGATGTTTTCGCAGCTCTCACGCGAGACGGAGGCGAGGCCGAGGGCGAGGGCGTAGTCGCGGTAGAGGGGGACGCGGAAGTTGGCGTCGAGGGTTAGGAGGGTGTTGGTGATGCCGGGGAAGAGCTGGGAGAAGCCGAGAGCTTCGGTGCCGAATGCGGCGAAGGCGCCGTGCGAGATTATGCCGTGGGGGTGGTAGCCGAAGATGTATTTGCGGGTGGGGGGGAGAGGGGCGGAGCGATATAGGCGGGCGGGGAAGTAGGTTGCGAATAAGGACCAGATTGGGAGCGAGCGGAGGAATGGGGAGCGGTGGGAGAGTTGGCCCGAGGAGTGGGCTTGGGAGAAGAGGACGTAGAGGAGGTAGGGGACGAGGAGAGGCCAGGTGATGGGGATTGCACAGAGGAAGAAGAAGATTGTGAGGAGGAGCGCGATGCAGAGGGTATGGCCCAGAACAATGAGGGTCTGGAGGCGGCGTTGGAAGGGGACGGAGAGGGGCGCGAAGTGAATACTGTGAGGGCAACGGGGTTAGTGGGGATGGCGGAGAGGAAGGGGGAGAATTGGCATACTGGCTCCTTTCCCAGCCTTTTCCGGCTTTCCTTCCGCTGACGAGCTCAGAGGGCTGCCTTCCGTGGTGGGAGATATGGTTTCGCTTCTCGTGGTCGTATGGGAGCTTGACACTCGTCAAGTGCTCGCCGTCCTTGTCCTGGAACCTCTCGATAATCACTCTGGAGCCTTCCTTCTCCTTTGATTTGCCATTCATTCGCAATGAACTACTTTTCTTGTGCACCTTTTTCGCCGGGCTTCTTGGGGCGTCATCCTCGCCCTGGCCGATATATTGAGTTGGTGCGGTTTGCTCTGTCTTCGGGTCTGTGTGTAGATTCTCTTCGGCTGCATCAAGATATGATTTTTGCGGTAGATGATTCGCCTCGCGCTCTTCTAGTAATGAAGGTTCCGGGTTCAATGGCGCATAGGTAGCCATGGTGTAGACACGGCGGTCGAGGCCAATTGAAGTACAGGGTCGACTATAAGACCTCGCTACATTGAATGGTTTGCGGCGAATCCATTCGCATTGAGTTATCTCACATGTACATTGAGAACAAGTGTATGTAGCAATTGTGGTACTTTAGCCGCAAGAATTCGAGGGTGGAAATCCAGGGAAGCTGTCTCGCGGGATGACGCCTGCTGCAAGGATCATAGGGCTGAGGGACAGGGTCATTTCTGACCTCCTTCTATTCGGATATTGAGCATTCGTCCGATTTCATACTACACAACGTACATTATCCTTATATGTGCTGCAGGGTATCATTGATGTGGGCTATAGGAGCCGTCCTCAGGCAATAGATATCGCTTAGTCAGGGTTGTCGACTAGATCCGTGCAAAACGCAGGATCCCCGAATGATTTGCTTCACTGCACATTGCGTGTAGAGCCAAACTTGACTTCACAAATCTCGTCGCCTTGGATCTCTATCCATATATCTGTGTTTTCCTTTTGTGTCCGGGCTTGCCTCTGACTGTGGCCGCACGGCGCCGTCATGCCTCTTAATTTCTCAGCCGCGCATTCGTCACGTATAACGAAGAGACAAACAGCAAATAACACACTGCTAAGGCGCTCCTCGTCGTCACCTCTGATTAGATTCAACCAACGGAAGCCCATTCAGCGTTCTCTATCCAAGATAGAGAACGCGGATGAGGATGGAGATGAGGACTTCTTTGAGGATCGCCTTGACGACGTAGGTCTTGTCGCCTCACCAGCCACCAACCTTTCCTTGCGAGACGTGGCACAAATAGTACATCATGTACGTACGCACATGTTTGATACTATGCCAGAAAGAGGTGGTTTTAATAGCACACGAATAGCAGAGATACTAAATTTCAGAAAGTCTCTTCCTCCCACTGTCACTGTCACCCACGTACATGCCATGATGAAGTCACCGACTGCCACGGAACGAGAGATTGCAGAATTAGCAAAGGCTGGAATAATAAGAAAAATAGTGGTTCCCGGACGGGGAACTGGTGGGTCCAGTATGAGTGAAGGTCTAGTGCTTTTCGACGATATAGAACACATGATAAAAGGAGTAGAAAATCTAGATGAGACCCTTATAGGTAGGTTTTTGAGTCAGCTAGGGTTACCAGCGTTGACAATGTCCAGATAAATTCCTAAACTGTCTTCAAGCGAAGCCCCTAGCTCTGACTCTCTCGCGTAGTGACTTTACAGCCACTGAAGCTGCATCATTGATGCGTGCTGGCTTTCTGACATCAGCATCCCAGTCTCTTGCTATGGGAAGTGTGTTTGCCCGCCCCGACGCTGCGTTGTCAGGATCAATGACTTCTCTCGCCAGTATTTCTCGGGCTGCTTCTGGATCCATGGCAGCTGTCGGCGGAGAAGGTGCCATTCATGCTGCAGGGGGTAGTGGAAAAGGTACAGGTATTCGTCGTAGTAGCTCGCAGCAGGACATTGAACCAAGGGAAGATCCCCATAAGGTTCCTGAGTATGGAGAAAAGCTTCAAGTGGCACTGCCAAATACAGGCCCCTATCTTCGACTTTTAGCTGCAGCTCGTTCTCATTTCATGTCTTTGCTTCTGAAGTCTAAATACAGAGAGATGCCGTTGTACCTTCTCCATGAACGCTGGGATGGCGGTATATCGAGTGACGATCCAGCTGCAAAGGCCAAGAAATATAGGGGAGAATTTTCGGGCATTCTACCCAACAGGACCCGCAAGTGGAAGCAATTCCAAGGACTAGGATTCGATTGGATACTGGCTGAATGTCTTGGAGCTGGTCTATTGGAAGTGTTTGAGACAGGTAGTGTTGGCCGTGCTGTTCGAGCTGTGTGATTTCCGGATTTAAGGAGCTAACTGGCCTTGACGGTTGCTGACGCTCCTTGTCTACTTGGCTAGACTCTGACACCCTCAACGGGCTACGACCAGGGCTTGTTTATCATCCTCCCCCTACGATACTCTCCATCCGACTGCTTATACTTTATCCATCTTGTACTTATATTAGGAAACTCGCACGGCTCACAGACCATCAACGTACCATTTCTTTCCATTAGAAGTTTTGGCAAAATAAGCCTATATCACTTACATCGCACAAAAGATTAATCCAAACAAATTTAGGATGGAAAACACTGATACGGACAACTGGTCACAGACTTTTAAGCGTCAGCTTGAAGATGCTAGCGAACCAACAGCTTCCAAGATACTGCTTTGGAAATCAAACGCTGACCTTGAACATAACGCCTATGCGGATGTTCGAGGATCTTATGAGTCCACCAAAGCATTGAGTGTTCTAGCTTCCACAGCAGGATTTCAGCAGCAGATTTCGACCCAAGCCATCCCAACCCTCTACAAACCAAAACATCACCTAGACCCGACACTCGACTCTTCTGGGAACATTGATGAACCATTTTATGGACATGATGGAGCCGATAAGACGATCTACCATGTTAAATCGAAGGACTACGACACAGATTCAACACTTTCGGACATCAGCGACTCTGCCTTTGTGGAATTCGACATTGAGGCGCTTGAGCTAGAGGACAAGACTTTACCAAAGAAGCGCAAGAGACCCAAAGGCAAGACTACGAAGTCTAGAAAGAATCTTAGGAAGGACGTATCAGAGGCATCTTCTGCGGAGCACGTTCGGGGCCACCAGGAGATCTTTGTCGATAGATTCGGCAACCCAATTTCTATCTTCACTACTGGTCATCCTTTTCAACAAAAGAAACCCGCCAGCTTTGCCACTTTGAACGATCTTCTCCATATTGGCGAATTAACGAACACCATTTATGAATGGTGGGGAGTGTCCCAATTCAAGTCGAGTGGAGTAACCGAAGGGAGTGTCAATCGGCTAGCAAGACGCTGTGTTGTCCCACCAGATCCATCGCTCCTGCGTGTGTG
>JAABUW010000944.1_pt1 | contig 52467 bp, 37 predicted proteins | sample 5560081 | NCBI WGS metagenome assembly JAABUW01 (sample SAMN10711882, study PRJNA513363) | rock metagenome | isolation source: Antarctica rocks | place: Antarctica: Victoria Land, Knobhead sud | reverse complement strand
AGGTTTTTACCCCCCCCCCCCCCCCCCCCCCCCCGCACCTCTCTTTTTCCCCATTCGGTCAAGCCTGCAAGAGGGATATATGGGGGCGGATTTTCGTATCTGTAGATCGTTGTCAGAGCGTCGAGGTTAGAATGCCAGAGTAATTAACCTCGCATCTTTGTCGAAATTGGTTTTGGGAGGGGCAGGTTATTCATTGGTTGGAGGGTTGGTGGATCGAGAAGTCATGACATGGCTGGGTTGTGATATTGGAGAGAGTGGAGGGAGGATGATGTACTGTCTGTCACCCAGGGAGGTGTTCGTACTGGGGGGTTTGGGTCGTGTGGGCTGCTGCTGTTGGGGCTGCGGATGATCGATATTGGGCTGGTGCTTTGGGGGAGGTGATGAGGTGGAAGGCTGTGGAGGTGGGTGGTGGGTGTGGCTGGAAAGTTGGCTGTGAAAGCCACGAGTGTGGAGAGAGATCAGGCGTGGAAGGTTGGATCGTTGTGGTTTCTGATATGGGGGCTGGTGGGAGAGAGGGATGCATATATTACAGAGAAGTGAGGCCATGTTTGTGTTTGTGATAGTGGTTGTTTGTTGGCCAAGAGAGCTTTCAGCCAGTGACCATTTTCAAGCAGAGAGACGGTCATAGTCCATCAACTTGGATGATCTGCAATTACTATGCATGCTATCACCTTTTACTAGCCAATCCAAACTCCCAAATCAGCTCATCATACCAGCACCTGGAGGCGGATCACCGTAGTCCCTATGCCCACGTCCGCCACGCCCACCCCCACGAGGCTTCTTGGGGCCATGAGTGGGGCGCTTGCCATTTGCGACCGCAGAGAGATTCGGATCGTCCTCAGCGTTGTCCTCGTCCCCAGTGTTGCCCTCGTTCTCAGCATCATCCTCGTTTGCTTCATCATTGTTGCCCTCACTATCCTTGTTGCCCTCACCTTCCTTATCTCCCTCGCGCTCCCTATATCCCTCATCATTATCCTTCTTCCCCTCATCGTCGTTTGCTCGCTTCCTCTTCTTGCCTCCACCCTCTTTCGGCGCAGCCGACGCACCACCACCCTTCTTTACCTCAGTCTTCTTCTTCCCACCACCACGCGTATCTCCAACTGAGACCATCATCTTTCGCAGAATCTCGCGAATATTGGTCTCGCTGTTAGACGAGTGTAAGTAAGGTGACACGACTCTCTGGTAGCGGAAGGAATGTGGAATGAGAGGTCTGAATAACATACCGGGAGCGGAGGCAATTCTTTCGATACTTGGCGAACTTGTGGCCTTCGCGTGTGGTATTTGCGATGTCCCTATTCCAAGTGGCTGTTTCCTGTTCTTCGCTCGCGTTAGGAGGGTTCGCTCGGTGGGTTTCGATAGTTGACAGTTCTAAATGGATGAGGACGCTGTTAGTAGACGCTTCGAGTGAAGCAAGGCATAGGTGCTTGACTCTACCTACCAAAGAAGAGTTTTTTCCACCTCTTTCGGTCTTTTTCTGGGAGTGTTGGATCTGGGTGGGTGGGAAACATGATGTCGGCCTGGGTCTGAATTGTTAGCGCTTCCTGTGTCGCTTGCATTAGATAGATACTTACGGAGCTCGAGCCATCTGTACTCGAGCCTGTGGCTCGGCTTGAAGACGCTTCTGGTGTGCCATTCGAGCGCCGAGGAGCGTTGCCAGGTGTAGTTGAAGTAAGGACTAGAGCGAGGAAGAGTGCCAAGACAAACACGTTGTAGCCCGATACTGCGTGTAATGTCAGTACAAGATCTGTCTTTGTAAGCTGGAAGAGGGGTGGAGAGTGGGCATAGGTCTTGTGAGAGCTATTGTGGAGACGTGTTCAAGACATACCAGCCTCATTACTCGCTGGCCGATCGCCATTAGGAGCCATCTTGCTTAGTGATATGCTCTTTGGCAGTCTTTGTTGAGAAAGTGGTTTGAACGTAGAGGTATCTAAATGTGTCGAAATGAACGTGAGCTGGAGTTTGTAAAAAACGTGAACGCGGACCTTACCAGTTTTGGTGTTTTTGCTACTCGGTCTAATCCTCAAGACCCGGTATATATGTTTTTGTAGTCAGTCCGGGCAATACTAAGTTTTCTGCAATGGCTGGCTACTGAGATCTGACCACATTGCCTAGAGCTCAAGGAGAATCAAATCAGGACTGCACGTCAAAAGACGCAATTGTGCAGTGGTTTTTAGCACTTGTAGGGACTTTATGTGCACTTCCCAACATCTAGTACCGATTGATCATGCTCGATATTTGGGAGACAGGTCAGCTGTCGAGATCAAAGACAGAGCCAAAGGCTACAAAGCCCTAAGATTGCAGCACACACATGTAATAGAGGGGGAACTTGAACATTCCAGACTCTTTTTGGTGCACAGAAGATTTAGCAAGTAAAGCCAGTATCACCCTGCCAAGGCCCCTGGAGTGACGATGAATACGACTGGCAATTTGTTGGTAATATCAAAGCCAGTATGATCCGCTATAAGTGGTCAGTCGCCCTGTATAGCAAGCAATGCGGCGAGACCGGTGTCTCAGGGAAGGCATACCGATCGCCGTCCACGGCGTCTCCGCAATCTCGTCCCCATTCGTATCTCGAAGACTAACATCAAGCCTGTACTTCGGCCCAACATGTTCGCCATTCGGCCCATTATTCAACTCGTTCTTCTGTTACTTTTGCTAATGCACAACACACCAGCCAGGGGCGTAACTTGTATTGTGGGTCGCCACATGAGTATGAAAAAGAGAACTCTCGACACAATCGCAGGTGGGCCTGGTGTTGCAGACACAAATGCCGCTTTCGCCGCATGTGTGCGAGCCAAGATGAGTGGCAGTCGTGGAGGCTGATGGAGCCCGAAACTCGTAGAGCACAAATGCAGAAGAGCCAAGGATTTATCCATCAGCACTCAAGGTGACTCATGACTAGACGACCGGTAGCTCTTAAGAAGTTATATATTTAATTCGTTGTTCAGACCGTGGGCGTCTAGGCCTTGGGTGATTGCACTGGCGTCCGAGACAGTCACTTATTCTGGCACCAAGCCCGGCAAAATCGTGGTATTGAAGGGATGATTGTATTTTATTCGTCAGGATGAGTATTGCACTTCCACTCCGAATCCCCTGACCATGTTTTCACCACCTCTGAGGTCAACGGTCATACCGCAGCTGTACAATAGCTCCTTGACCCTTCCCTCCCAAAGCACACCCAAGCCTCCTTTTTGATCAAGACGAGCTTTGAGGCATCCGGCCATGTCTTCTCGCGCATTTTTGCTCCAGGGTGAACTTTCAAGGTCTGGTAGACTCATCTTCTGCCGTGCCCAAGCTAAATCCTGTGCTATTGGCTCTGACTTTCGCCGCCATAGCTCGGTCCCAACCTGCAATTCACTTTCATACGAGTAAACGTTGAAGTCAAAGCGTGAACTTAGAGTTAGCAGCGGTGAAGCAAGAACAGAGTAAGTGCTACTCAAATTACCCATGAGAGGATTCAAGGTTAAAGTCATGGTATACGGAAACCCAGTGTGAGACGGCAGAGTCGCAAATCGTAATCCAGTCGAGATACCGCCAGACTTATTGAGCAGACCGTAATAGATCTCCCCACCTGCTGAGAAGCGACCATGCGGTTGTAGAGGAGTATAAGCCGTTGCTTCATTCGCAGTGGCTATCGTCGGATCAGGCGAACCTTCGAACGGAGGGTGAGCAGGTGATCGATCCGGTCCAAAATTGTACAATCCACGCACACCAAATAGGGCACTATCTGTGCTGAAGATATACTCGGTATTGTGTCTCGCGGCATCGTGCTGAAGATGTGCAAGTATTGTACCGCCATTTGGCAGGCGGGAGTCGCTGACGCATGACACTTTGACCTGAGTCCGGGGAGTCAGGCGGCGGAGGTAGAGAGCTTCGAGGGTCGAATTGGGCAGGAAGAGACGGCCGTAGAGTAATGTCTCTCTTCGGTCTACTCGCTTGCCTTGGTGCCATATCTCCCACCATTCTGGATCATCTGACTGTCGTAGATCTTGCAACTGGCGGTAGCCAGGGATGAGATGGTGCAGATCGATTGCACTGCTCTTCGATGCGAGTGCTCCTAAGGAGAGAGACGAGTAGAGGTACGAGACTGAGCCGTCTACAAGGCCAACGCTACCAAGAGTGTATGAAGTTGCGAAATTGGGAGAGGAGAGCGAGGAGACGTGAAAGCGGAGGCCATTGGGCGTCGAGAAGTCAAGGAGATCTGCCAAAGATTAGTAAGGTATCAGGTGCCAGTAAAGCGACATTTGCTACTTCGCGATGTGCTTGTCAAGGTGCCATATGAGTTATCTCTATCCCAGCGCGACGCTTCGTGGAAGGCATTCTGGACATATTCCATGAACCCAAGCATATTGGGTCAAGGACTCAAGACTTCCGCAAGATCATCGTACTGAGATTCTTAGCTTCGCAGGTGAAGCCAGCGGAAGCGAACCAACCATGAATCTTGCTATGCTGATAGATTGACGGATGAGCACGCTTGAGGCCTCATTTTCGTCGCGGAGAACGAAAACTTGGCGCTCGCTCAGCCCTACAAACCGGAATATTATAAAAGTTCGAGGCACAAAACTTCACAATTAATTTACATAGAGAAAACAAGTTTTGGTGTTTCAACAGCTCTTTTCGGACATACAAACACTAGCTAATGTACAGGACCTTTGTCTGCTAGTAATAGAACAAATCATATTAATCTAGCAACTTTGATGTCTGGAATTCATACTTGATAAACAATCCCAATAACCTGCTTCAGCTGATGCCTCCTTGACTCAATCGGTCGTTGCGGTTCCACTCCGTATGCAGACAAGAGACGTGCAAGATTGGCACCTAAGTAATTGTGAACTTTGCAATACTTTAATCAAATTGAAAACGTACCAGACATTGCAGCAAGTGTATTCCCATTACGTGGAAATTCCGTAGGAACTTCATTCTGTGCAGTTCGAATAGGTTGAAAGTCATGCGTTGAGGTTGTGATATGAGAATTGAATAGCCGAGCGATCTGATTCTGTGACCTATCCACATAATTAGCACAAAAGGCATTGAGAATACAATGTGGATCTTACTCCGCGGTGACTTGAAGTTGAAGAGTATCGAAACGGCCTCCGAGAGCTGTCATATCTGTGCGGAGAGCCGTCATATCTGTGCGGAGAGCTGTCACATCTGTGCGGAGAGCTGTCACATCTGTGCTAATCGCCGTCATTGCGACTTCGATCCGTTGAATGGCAGCAAGAAGAGGCTGTCCTTGATTGAAAGCCGGAAGATTATCGAGTTTCTCAACTTCCTGGGCACAAGATCTGAAATGCTGTGCTAATAGCTGAGGATTGGGTCTATCCATTTTGATAGGTTGTGTATTTTGGTGAGTAGTGTTTTAGTAAGTCGTGTTTTGTCCGAGGACGCGGGAAAAACAACACTGTTACGTAAGCCTCTCCGACTTGGCAAGCACGAACACCGGGAGGTAAATAACTTCTTCTATAACCTCATTTGCAAAAAGTCTTCTCACAATGCCGAAATCCAAGCGCGCAAAGATTGTGCACATGTCCAAGACCCAAAAAAAGGGCAAAGAACTAACTCTCCGCCTCTACGCCAACATCCAAGAATGCATTCCCAAATACCCCTACATCTACGTCTTCAGCGTGCACAACATGCGAAATACCTACCTCAAAGATGTGCGGACGCAGTTATCTGATAGCCGGTATGCCTCCATTTCCCCATTCCCTAAGTTTACTTTTCTGCCTCCCATCTCTATAAAAGAAGAGCAGTTCTGGCTCGCTGACGCTCATTCCCCGTAGCCTCTTCTTCGGCAAAACGAAAGTAATGGCCGTCGCCCTCGGCCTCACTCCCGCCAGCGAACCCCACATCGGCACATCCCTCCTCTCCCCCCACCTCCACGGCTCAGTAGGTCTATTATTTTCGCCCAGATCTCCAACAGAAATACTCGCGCACTTCGCATCCTTCACCCCAGCCGACTACGCCCGCTCCGGCACCACCGCCTCTCGAACATTCGCTCTACCCTCCGGCACCCTCTACAGCCGCGGCGGCGAGATACCCATCGAGGAGGACGTCCCGTTGGCGCATTCGATTGAGCCGAGTTTGCGGAAATTGGGGGTGCCGACGCGGTTGGTGAAGGCGAGGGTCGAGTTGGATAGTGAGGGGGGTTTTACGGTTTGTAGGAAGGGGGAGGTGTTGGGGAGTGGGCAGACTTCGTTGTTGAAGATGTTTGGGGTTGCACTGGCGGAGTTCAGGGTTGGGGTTGAGGCGTATTGGGAGAGAGATACCGGGAAGGTTGTGGTTTTGGAGGAAGGAGGGGAGGAGAAGGTTGAGGAAGGAATGGATGTTGATGGTGACGATGAGGTGGGAAATGCGGAGGAGGTTGAGTTGTGAGAAGTTGTTTGTGACGCTGTTACGAAGTCATGCGCACGATTGCTTAGCGATGGCGTTGGTGGACATGGTGCTCTGCTACAGCATAGACTATTGCTGAACGCTACGGAAAAGCTGGGACATAAGGCCGCTTTTGATTTGCTATACCCTCAAAAGGCAACACTCGCTGGTGACACAGGCTGCGAGAATCTATCAAACATCAGGGTCAGTAAGGAAGACGTCTGGAAGGCCAGACGATCTTACCCGACCTTACCTAGAGTGCAAATGCACCGTCACACATTATGTACACACCTACCGCAGGCAATATGATTGCAAAAAAGACAAGTTAGAAGTGCTGGTCTGGCCTCCGAATACCCCCTTTCCGAGCCGTCGAGAGCGTAAAGAAGTCGAACGACCGGATCCCTTGAATAATACCTTTGTGTAAGCGTCCTTGGGTGCTGTTGCGGGAAAGAAAAGCTCGGGTGCTGTAGAAAATGTTTTGCCGGTGCTGCGAGTTGTTGAAGGTGTTGTGTGAAACCCCGCTTACCCATGGCGAAGTCGAAGCTGTGTGAGATGAAGATGCCGCGCCTTACCCCAACGAAGGGAAGAAAAAGTGCTGAAGCTGAAATGCTGAAATCGAGGGGACCCACCCAACAAACCCAGATGTAGTCTTGCGACTAATACTTTCGTTTGCGAGGATCATCGTATCCATCACTCTCGTGCGGTCTCTTTCGGCTGTCGTCACGCTGTCCATAGCCTCGATCTCGATCTCGGTCGCCATACCCTCTGTCGCCGTACCCTCCAGCATCTCTTGGTCTTACCGGCTCACGGTTGCTTCCAGTGATACCTCCACCGCCTCCACCACCACGGTAGGAAGATCTGTCGTCATAGTCATTGCGTCTTGGTTCACCTCCGTACCCACCACGACCGCCTGGTCCATCCATATGGGGAGCTGAGCCGTTCATTCCACCGTTGACAGGAGAGCCACCGTACCCACCACCAAAGCCGCCTCTTCCTCCAGGACCAGAAGGTGCATTAGGGGGTGGTGCTGGGCTATTACCATAGCCATTGGGCGGACCACCACCATACCCACCTCTTCCACCAAAGCCACCGCCACCTTGATATCCGATGCCGCCTCGTCCTCCACGGAAGTCAGGTCGATCACCACCTCGGAATCCTCCTCGAAACCCTCCACCACGTGGAGCCCCCCCAAAGCCGCCACGGAATCCACCACCGAAACCTCCAGGTCCAGCTGGCGCAGAGAAGCCTCCTGGCGCACCTATAGGTCGAGCTGGCATTGCTTTGGTATATCCACGGCCACCGAGTCCTCCACCCAGGCGACGAGGTCTCCATCCTTTAACAGTACGACCACGCTCGACATCAACCAGCACGCGACGATCCTTGATACGTATACCATCGGTTTCTTTGTAGGCAGCTATATCAATCAGAAGGCACAGCCCCCGTGTCAGTCAACAGTACCAACCTTTACCAAGTCAAACGACTTTCCGAGGGGAGGGGGGATGGCAGCAGTACCCTTCATATCTTTTTCGCGCTCGTATACCACAAAAGCATATCCTCGATGAGTTTTCTTTTTCTTCTTAGGCTTCGTCTCGTCGTCTCCTTGGCCCTCGGCGCTATCTGTGACGATGCGTATCTAGCAATCGTAATTAGTGCTTGACCGCAGAGGCTTCAACAAGATCTCCAGAGATCTCGAGTTTCAAGCACAGCATGTAACGCACCCTCTCGATAGGCCCAAACCTCCCAAACTCCCTCTCCAAATCCTTCTCCGTAGTATCATAGCTCAGGCGCGCCACGAACAACGTTTTGAAAGCATCTCCCCGGACATTCGGATCCTCTTCCCTCTCTTTATATATACTCCAGTCAGCTATGCATCAGAAATATTGCAGTGGGGGATCCGACATCGCATCCTCAGCGATCTCTCACCTTCTGTAATCAACCTCTCCTGCCTCTCCTTTTTCTCCAACTTCAATCGATCCTTCCGCTGCAACCAGCTCTCCGTCGGCTCATATGGCACTTCCTCTGCATATTTATTCAACGTCGTTAGATATTGCGCGACGCCACCGATGTTAGCGGTCGTGCGCTCTTCGGCGGCGTGATCGGACGGGGGAAGGTAGCGGAGGGCTGGACGGGCGGCGAAGAGGGCTAGGAGGTTAGGGGGAAGTTTGTGTGTCATGTTTAGGGTATTTGGAGGGTGATATTAAAGGTGGAGGTGGAGAATGAATAGTGAGGATGTTTGGAGTTGAACTTGAGAATGGACAGGAGTCGCGTCTTGCTGGAGCTTTTTGAAGCTAATTCCTTGGCTGTACTCTAAGGATGTAAATTTGAGTCCGGTCCAGAATATATGTTAGCTCTATATCGCTAATCTCTAATCTAGACCGGACCACTATGCTTATTCGAGGTATACAGATTATATGGATCTAACATCCAGTATCTTACGGTCCGGAATCAAAAAAGCCCTATGGTTCTTCCAGACATGTGGATCAACAGCCTGTACGAGTAGACCCTATTGAAATGATAGATATCTTTGCGCTTACTTGTGGTCGATGGTCCTCTCGTATGAGCTAGTAAGGCCTGAAATGGCAGAGCCAAGGGGTTGGGGGCTTGGGGGCTTGGGGGCTTGGGGAAACACAAGGCATGGATAACATTGGAGGGTGACTGTTATGCAATTGAGCTGGATTATCAACCAAGGTGGCGTTGGAGTGGTATGAAAAACGGATGATTCATCACTTGGTTACACAGGCAAGTGTGGGAAGTGAGTCTCAAGTCTTCCACCTTCCTCCAACCTTTTCTCCTATCCACAGCCACCTCAATACATATAATACCACGAACTAAGACCCAATCAGCCCTCACGAATTTGCTCTACGGTCGTTACTAAAGACTCGTCAATCGATGTACCGGTCCTTACCCAATCTCGAGAATCGACCATACGGAATCCGCGGGAGCCAGATCTAGACTGCCCAACATCGCTTGTGCGGTATCCTCCACCTCGCTTCGTCGCTCTGGGAACAACAAATCTATCCACAAAGCTGCTGATCGCTTCTCTGCCAGCTATACCAGCCACCGACGCAAAAACGATAGCCATCGTCACCTCTATACAGCTGAAGATATCAGGTCTTACTACCGAGCCAGTGATGTTGTTGGGATCCGCTTTGACGAGGACGATAATGCGGGTAAAGCTGATGATCGAGACGCTGAATTTTCTGTTAAGCTTGGTGCACTACTCGGCTCGGGGAAAAAACACATTACTCACATTGCCCCTAGGAACAGCTGGATACCCACTGTAATCTTATTGTGCAAGCTCATCCGCAAATCCGCAAGCCACACAACAGGGACGCTAAAAATCACGACGTCGGTGATGAGGTTTGCTATGCCAGTTCCAAGCCAGCCCGCACGCGGGGGCCGGCAGTGACCAAGTTTTGGCGTCCAAGCCGCTCGTAGAGGCTTACATTGTGTAAAGTAGTATACGATAGATCCTATTAGAAGTCCGGAAACAGCGGTGAAGGCAATTGTCTGTATCGATCGCGCGTTTTTCATTCCCGTGTTGGATATAAATATACGCCCATATGAGATGATTAGGGCGAACTTGAGAAGGCAGAGTGAGATCGTCCACGCAAGCTCTTCAACAAAAAGCGCCTTTATCGAACATAGGACTACGTCAGCAAACATATTAAGTGTCGTGAGGACAACACACCTTAAGGGCCCGTTCGATCTGGTCTAGAGTCAATTGATCAGTATTCCATCCGACGCCGCCGAGAACAATGGCTGATACCGTCAGGATGGTACAAGATCTCCTCAGCGAACCAACTTACAACCGATACGAAAAGCACCATTCAAGTTCACCAAATCTATGTCTCTTAGCGGGCGATAAGCAGAAAGGAACGTGACCGGAAGGATACCGTCGCCGCGAAGACCAAAGAATCGGTGATGATGAAATGCCCCCACGGTAGCAATCCTTTTCTAGCTCTCGGCATATTGTTAACAAAGCGAAGCACATAAGCGGTAGTTGCAAGAGTACAGAACACAGCGTTAATGCACAGAAGAGCTCGAGGGATAGAGACCACGATTTTGAGGAAGACAGGAGAATGCTATAAGCTATGATCGCAGTTTAGGAATCGCAAGGGGACAACCCTCAAAGTTCTTTAGAGATTAGTTCTTCTACCATACAACAGAGACTATCCTTAGGCTTTCATACTTGCTTTCACATAACTAGCCATATTCTAGGCTACCAGCCTAACACCATCCAATGTTCCCAACAATTCACTTTTGACCCCAAACTAACTACACTAGTATTTGGCCTGTTGAGTTGGTTTAGGGAGTCAAACCAATCATCGACCTAAAGTAAGGGTAGTTGACCCTAGTTTTGACCAATAATTTGATAATTTGCATAAAATTCATAAAACCGTTCATAACTTGCATCGAGATAATTCCTCCCTAGTAGCGACGGCGACTATACGACAGCAACACCATTGAAACATATACAAACCGGTATACAAAGCTTGTTCTAGACATAGATAATAAGGTTCCCATGTATAAAGCTTCATGATATGTTGATGGAACAACGCGTACTAGCATGGCGCGCAAAATTTGATGATTTCCAAACATTTACGCAGAGATACACTGGCGCTAAGCCTGTTCAGGTACTACTTTACCCGAATAGGTAAGGTAGTCGGCGCCTATCGGCAAAAAGATTCTCAGCCTTGTTCAAAACTGCCAAACCTATTAGTTTTAACCAACTATCCTAGGGTATAAACTAAATAAAAGGAGTCAGTCGGGACCTTAGTCTAAGTAACTATCAAGGGAAGAAAGAGCAAACTGAACCAATTAACTGATAGTTTTCTAAATAATTAGTTGACTATAGGAAACACTGTTGCTATCCTGCGGGGGCTAACAGCGTGAGTGAAGCCTTCAATATCCAGACCCAATAATGTGTTTGTTTTACGCCATCCTGCGGTCAAGCCTTAGGGTTGGGGGCGACGATGAATGTCATGTATCGTCGAAGTCTCCAAAGCCCAGACCCAACACGTTGCTTGATTCTGCAATATTATGTATTTCTTGCTACACAACCAGGTGCGAAGAGAAGCAGCGTATTTGCTGAGTAAAACGTCAGGTAAGTTTAGGATGTACGCGTTAGTCATGCTCAGTCAGGCTAAAGGGAGGCAGCCTCGGGGGGAAAAAGTGGGCGCTGAGTCATCGCATGCATTGCAGCGGTGCCGCTGACCGTGCAAGCGGGACATGATTGAGAGGGTAAGGATCTAAATTATTCCCCGAAAAAGAAGCCCAGGAGTCTGGTAGAGGATGAACGAGGCGGAAGGAATGCGCGAGCATGTTACTAACTTGATATGCGCCCCGGCTGAGGATGTGCTCAGAAAGTGTCACCCCATGCTGAGGTAAGAGCGCCATGAACGATCATCAGAGGAGTTAAAATAGACCAGCTATTGTGGCGCAAGGGTGACGTATATCTCGTGATCTAGGTCATGGTAACAAAAGGGGGATGACGCTTTCGAATGGACGTACGTTCGCAGCTTCTTGGTCTTGACTTCCGTGTTTACCAGGTTAGCGACTGTATTCTGGGCCATTGAAATGGCCTCATTTACAGCATTATTGATGTCGGTGTGACCATTCTGGGCACAGCTAGCGTCAATGGCGATTTGTGCGTGAGAGAGGGATAAGAAGGCAAGAAAGTAGATAGCTGTCGCCCACATGATGGGCGTTGACTTTGATACCGACATTACTGCACTGCCTGAATTGAAGAACAGATTGTTGCAAAGTGCTGTTTCTCGCAAGCTTTGAGAGTTGCCCAGTGGATTGGAGAAGTAGGAAGACCTATGCGTTGATACAGAACAAGGTAGCAGTTGAGGATTTTATACATAATTACAACCGTAGTAAATGGTATTTGCCACGAACGTCCAAATATTTTTTTAACAAGACCTTCCGTTTCATTCGGCTGATGTCTGAGAGAGTCAACGACTCACCTCGTAATAAGACATCACAGTCGAACTTGCTGAGTGCCATGGATCTGCAATTTGGGCACATCAGCCATTACCTGGTGAATGCACATTGAAACATCTCTTCTGAGATACGGATTGAGCAATACCAAGGATCACGGCTGTGCCAAAGTTACGAATGGTCGTCAATTAAAGAGCGTGACATGATGCATCTGGAGCGGGACGTAAAATTCGGTAGTGTGAGGGAGGATCAGGATCGACGGGGATGGATGCCTTGTTCCGTGTGTGGGCCGGCCAGGGTACTTCCTGATAATATAGGCTATATTGAGGCTCTGCGCAATGCGCCATGGATGAGCGGGATATCAGCAGATTCCGTGAGTCGACTGTTTTTTACTGAAGAGATTCATTAACCAATTGTGGGTCGTTGTTAGTTGTGGAAGTTGTCACCCTCAAACTTGGCGTCCCTCAGCTATAAATTTTCCTTGCGCTGAAGATCATCACTGATGGCATGATTGACCTATTCTTTCTCCCAGCAATGAAGATCATGATAGTGTTCCCATGTCCATTGAAACCGCAAAGCGCAATGCTACTCTTAAGCTGAATTGAGGTATAGACATTTTGAGATTGAGCACACTGCATCTCTGATTTCGGCCTTGACTCCCATGGCCATATAAAGCTGAATACAGCTTCTATGTTTGCGTTTATGACGACACTACACATTTTCTCATACTTCTGTGTCTCTGAATTTTTTAAAATCTCCTTTTCTGGTAGAAGATGGAAGCGGCATTGAGTACGACAGGAGCCAACTATGACGAATTGGCATCTGTATTTAGTACCGCTGCTCATTTTCGTAATCGGAGCGTGAGACAGTGGTGGCTACGTATTCGTAGAAGATTTTGAGACCTTATGCACACGTCAGTTCATCACACGTTGAGATGCTTCACTTATAAAAGCCTCCTATACCTACATCTGGCAATTCAAGCATCTACTAGCCAGCTCAACATATTTATCATCTTTTGCGCATCTCACCTACTGCAAGCCTCTCTAGAAAAAACCGTATTGTCCCTGTGGTCTTTACCATTATGCTTTCAAGACTCATCTCTCGCTCTGCGATTTTCATCGTCTTCGCAGCTCTTACAAGCCGCATCAACTCTCAAGGCACCGATCCGGAAGCCACAGGCGGTGCTGGCGGCGGAGCCGCGGGCTTAGATGGCAATGGTGAAGGCGGACTGCCACGTGGGCTTACGTCGGCAGCTGCGATCACAAGATCTGTCCAAATCGGACGGGCGGGGGGAGGAGCCGTGGGCTTAGCTGGCAATGGTGAGGGCGGACCGCCACATGGTCTGGCGTCGGCTATAGCGGCCGCAGTGAGGCAGACCTCAGCAAATGCGCCAGCTTCAACCTCGAGTGGGGCTAGTGGTAACCATGGTAGCTCTTCTGGAAATACGGGAGGTAGCTCAGGTGGAGATCTGGCTGGAGGAGTCTTGCCTGGAGGAGCCTTGCCTGGAGGAATCTTGCAGGAGGAGTCTTGCCTGGAGGAGGTCTACCTGGTCCTGGCTCAGGAAACGATCAGAGCGTTCCTCCGACGAGTGCTCCTCCATCGAGTGCACCTCCCTCGAGCACACAAGCTTCCGAGCCACCAAGTACCTCGTTAGCGCCCACATCTGCGACTGTGCAGTCAACGTCGGCGATGTCTTCGAGTGTGCAGGTCACAGGGTCCGAGACTCAGACCTGGCCTTACCCAACCCTTTCCAACATTGCACCACCCGACTACTCCAACGCTGCCATGGTTTTCCAAGTGACCTCGAAGCATTGGCTGGCGTGTCTAACATTTTCGGGCCCGTGTCTCAAGCTACCAGCGTCTCTAATGCACCACCACCACCTTCTTCGTCGACAGCACCACCAGTAACTTCTGCAATTGCCCTGCCCCCTATCACTGGCACTACCGCACCTCCCAATAGTGTAATCTCGGCGGCCGCGGACGACTCGTCGGATTATGTTGGAGGGCCAGATGACGGTGTAGACCCCAATAACTTGCCTGGATCGGGATTGGGTCCTGGGGCTTTGTCGCCGCCGCCGAAGAAGCGAGCGGCCCGTATGCAGGCGTAGATAGCAAACCTGTGGGATTTGAGGATATCTGTCCACCAGGAAAATGGCTTGGTATCCAGTTTCTTCCCAGTCTGGTCTACGAATCTGCTTTGGGAAGCGTTCCCTGTCCTTCGAGTGTGGTGCGAAGTTTTGTATGAATGATCATAGACGTCACATGAGGAAGTCTTCTGGTATCAGCGGTATATTCCATCATGGCACGCTCTGCGGTAATGACTGACATGTATGGTTGCTTTCGAATTGTGTTCGACGTCCACATAGCTTTTACCGTATTGCGAGTGGCCCTCCAGTGTCCTTTGCATCGTTATAGTCAATCCTTTCGAAGTATTGGCAGTCGGTAGTGGGAGAACTAGTGGTCTATTATTTTGAGTTTGTTCGGAAAAGCAGTGGTTCTCCAGGAATAATTCGACGATATGGCACTCCATGATGGACTGTCCTTGCAAAACAGCAGTAAACCTTTCCAAATGCTGTTAGCTATCTGCAACCTTCGGCACTTGATGTGGCGATTTCCGAGAGGCTGTGAATTCTCTGCCGTCGTGACCTTTCTCGAACCTGTAATCGTGTACAATAGATAGCCAAGGGCTCGGCGATTGTTTCGACCTGATTGTAGCTTGCATATTGCTTTCCAGCCCCCAGTAGGAACGACGTGCTTTGCTGTGCGTTGATGAAGTTGCTCAGACTCGAGAATACTACCAACGTACCATGAAAGAGGATAATCCACAGCCTCAGAATGCCCCGAAAATCGGTAGGACACGGATAACTTGAATCTGCCGATTTTGTGTGCTTGGACCAGGCATATACCTCGAAGACACCATCCAGTCAAATCGTGGAGAGTTCAAAAGCATCTTTATAATAGAAACTTTCAACCTCATCGTCAAAGAACTCAACAGGAAAAGAGTCCTTGATTTCTGGTAGGCATTCACATCGTCATGCGATCTCTCTAGACCGAACAGAGTACGAGAGCCGTCATTATCAAGATCTGGCATTCCAGAACACCTAGAACTACACTGTGGACCATCTCCCAAGACACTGGCACTGCTGTGCTACCATGATTCTTCGAACTCATCGAGTTTTGTCAAGATAGGAACGTAGTGGGACTAGAAAGTGCAGTGATCTGGTCAGCACTGTCAGCACTTGTGTTAATTACATTGCGTGGCCTGCGTCAGCCCGGAGTCCTTCATTCATGATATTGGTAGAGGACAATTCTTGGCGGGAAGGGCTTGCACCAGTTCGAAAACTTGTTCTCACGAGACTGAAGATAATTCAACAACGATAGTCCTTACGATATTTTACTCAGTGGTGGAGTTTTAGCTAACTAATTGAACTAGATTTTGTCAGGCGATTATACAAGCGTAAAGCTCATAATGGTAGGCCTAGATAGGCTCGAAGCTACAGGTTTTTCGACCCATAAGGTAAGATTCTCACGGCTCAAATAGGGATAGAGGTCCCTTCCGAACGCCGGCTTCTGGTAGCTCGGTGCAGACTAACGATATCTTGGCGTCAAGGTTCTCGTCAATGACCTTCAAAGCACCTTCACCATCGAGCTCCACCATCATCTCTCCTGAGCATGCTACCTCGAGGATAACGCAGAAGCATGCCTGTACAGGCTATACGCACAGCCTCAACAGCCCGAGTACGTCTCCCTACTCCATCCCAACCCTGTTCAATCCATTGCCTATTCTAATATATCGACAGAACGGCGTCGGCGCCTTCATCCTCCAATGCAAGCGTCTCGACTTCCACTACTGCGACAACTGGGGGAGTTCAAAGGGCATGAAGTACGTCCTCGATCCACCATAAAAATCCAACCAAAGCCTGTCTCTCTGCAACAGTACCGCATACAAATCCTCCATCTACATTCAGATCCTTCCACAACTCTTATGTCCTTCAAAAGCTAATCGCTACCACAGCACATTCCTCCGCTCTCCCCTCTTCCCCCTCTTCGCTTCCCAAAACCCCTCCATCCAAATCCACATCTCGCCGCGCCCTTCCAATCACCCCATCATCCGTGGCGTCTACATCAACGGACGGGAAAAAGTGATTTGCGTCCGGAATCTGGAGAAAGAGCAGATCTTAAAGAAGGTGGAATTATTGAGGGATGCGAATGGGGAGAAGGTTAGAAGAGTGAAGGGCGGGAGGGTGGTGGGGAGTCTGAATGAGGGGGTGAGGGGGATTTGGGATCCTTTTCATGGGGGAAACAAGGAGATTGTTGGGGATAGGCTTGTGTCGTGAGATTGTACATCAAAGTACAGAAGACGGAAAAGCATACTGTTGGGCGTTTGGGTTGTACATAGGTGGCAATGGCATTCGTTGGGGGCTTTGTCCAATCTATTGTTTCCCTTCTCGAGAGGCTCTACTAAAAGACTATGTTCTATTGCTTTGAGTTGATGATATCCACGACTGCAGTCTCTGTCAGCACACAACTCCTCGCTCAATGCAACCGCCCCGTGAAGATGGGAATACTCACAAGCAGGTTTCAAACTCGCCCCACCAACAAGAAACCCATCAATATCCGCCTGCTTCGCCAACTCCTTACAATTCTTCTCACTCACACTCCCCCCATAAATAATCCTCGTCTTCTCCGCCGCCTCCTTCGACACGCTCTCCCCCAACCACTTCCTTATCGCAGCATGCACCTCCTGCGCCTGTTCCGTGCTCGCAACCTTCCCCGTCCCAATAGCCCACACAGGTTCGTAGGCCACAACGATCTTGGACCAATCTTTTGTTTTCTCGGCGATGGCTTTAAGCTGTGTGGTCACCACATCGATAGTTTTGTTGGCTTCGCGTTGTTCGAGGGTTTCGCCGCAGCAGAGGATAACGCCCAGGCCGCCATCGAGTGCTGCCATTGTCTTACTCGCCACAAACTATGCAACGAAACTGGTAAGCATATAGACATGAAAGCCTCACCCACCCGAATAATCGTATCCCTGGATTATTTCCTCTTAATACTACACCTCCAATCTACCACCGATTGCACTCCAATCCCTCACCTTCTCCCCACTCAAATTGCGAAAACACACTCACCCCATCATCTTCCTTCAAAATAACCCTCCTCTCCGAATGTCCACACAACGCCCACCCAATCTTACTATCACTCAACTGCTCCGCGCTAATCTCGCCCGTAAAAGCTCCGTTCGGCTTATCAAACACATTCTGGCTACAAACTTCAATCTCAGACTTCAGGTGTTCGCGGACCAGGAGTAGGAAGAGGCCCGGAGGTGCGACGACGACTTCTGTTTGTGGGAAGCGGGGTCAGTAAAGGTGCGAAAATTGATGTAGAGAAGGGCAGGGTTTGCTGGGGACTGGGACTGTGGAGTGGGACTGAGAGTGGGACTGGGGAGTCAAGGAAGGTAATGGCAGCGTACCGGTCTTGGGGTCTAGAGGGGCGTTGTTGAGGTTGTGAACTATATCTGTGATAGACTTGATTGTGCCATTCCTGTCGAGCGGAGTCAATTGGAGTAGATGTCTGCGAAGCTGTGGTGGACTGACATCTTGAAGTTCCCGCCGACGAAGAATTGGCGTGCCATGTTTACGGTTGAGTGTTGATATGAAGGGCTGGAGGTTTGTAGGTTCGGATTGGAAAAGGGCTGTAAGAAAGGATCACGGCGATTGGTTGAAATGAATTCTGTTGTGAGAAATATGAGGATGTTCTGCTTTGGTGGGGCAGGCCGGCGATATTCGGCGCGGCGGTCTCGGCGGGGAGATTTCCACTGTTGCGACTGGGAGTTTATTTGTTCAGCTAGAGCAACAAGAGCGATGGGAGGTAGCAAGGGCATTGAAGACGTTAGTGGGAACGATTTTGATCAATTGTTCACTTTAGCAAGCGTGTAGTAGAGAAGCTATAGATATCATACAGGCCGTTCCTCATAGAACATTATCCCATTGCTTTAAACATAGGACATAGCTGGCACGCTGGTGCTGTCAATACCCAGTGATATTTTGTATCCAGACATCAAGTCAAACCTCCTGGTATCATGACTCGTCAAATACCCAGACCCAAACGCTGGCAGAGGACCAAGCCTAAGCCATCAAAACAGAAGACTCGTAAGACGAAAACCACGGCGCAAGCGAAGTCATCAGTACTCTTCAGGGTAGTAGGCCGGCGGCGCTCTTCGCAGTGGTGCATCATTATAAACCGTTCCCCTTCGTGGCGCCGAAAACCCATAAGTCGGCTCTCTAGCCACCCTCTCCCTCCTCATATCCTCTTCGATCCTCTCCCTCAGCCTCCTCTCCTCCTCTTTCCTCGCCACCTCATCCCAAACTCGTCTCTCCATCTTCGCTTTCCGATCTCTTCGATCCAACTCCTCTCCAACCCGCCTCTGGAACTCGAGCTCTTCCTGTTCTCTCTCGTGCCCATAATCATAGGGATCCGGGCTAAACGCTCTGTTTGAAATTCTCTTCGGATAGATAAGACCGCGACGGCCGGAAGTGGTTGAACTCCGAGAATCGTGATCGACGGAGACGTTGTCATCATAGCTCATTCCACGTCGATGAGCATGGAGTTTTCCAACGTAGCTCGATTGAGAGTCGCGAAGTCGGCGAGAGCTGTTTCCAGGCTCGATGGTGACGTCTTCGTCGGAGTAGCGGACACTTGCGGGTCTACGTGATGAGACTGAGGTTGGGGTCTGTTGCCTGTAGTGACGAGAGTCGCGGGTATGTTGGCGATGGCCTTTTGGCTTAGACCCGTGATCATGACGATCGCGACTGTCTGACTTATGGCTGTGGGTGTCTGCGAAGTACTCTTTTTCTTTCTTGGAGCTGCGGCCTCCAGTAGAGACTGATGAAGGGAAGCTGTCTCCGCTGACCCTAGACCAGCCTTCGCTATTGTCTGTGAACGAAGAAGACTCCGAGGAGTTTCGGCGCTTCTTCTGAGTTTGATGCGAGTCACTCTTAGAGCCTTTCGTCTTGTTGTCTTTCTTGTTGTCTTTGGACTTCTTGCTCTTGTGGTCGGAGTAGTAAGCGTTAACATCGTCATCGCTGCTGTCTAAAGATTCAGACTCCGAAGGGCCTCCTCGATGCTTCTCATGTGACTTGTGTGAGTCAGATTTCGAGCCTTTCTTTTTTCTTTCTTTGGATTTCTTCTTCTTGTGATCGAAGCCGTAATCATCACCGTCATCAGAAAGGATTTGGACCACTTCATCCAACATTGACGAGGTTTCGGAGAATACTGGGCGGTCCTTCTGAGATCCATGTACGTGGAAGATCTTGGCGGTGTTGCCCTTCTTACTGTTATCATTGCCCTTCTTGCCCTTGTCTCCAAAGAGATGCTCGCCAAAGCCTGCATCTGCGAAGACTGGGGGTCCTTTAGACTCGCCCTGGTGCTGCTGCCCACCACGAGGGGGAACTTGCTGTTTGGGAAAGAAGCTGTCATCGATATTATGTATTCCAGGATGACCACCACGATTCTGTTGCTGAGGGACTTGTTGCTGAGGGACTTGTTGCTGAGGGACTTGTTGCTGAGGGACTTGTTGCTGAGGGACTTGTTGCTGATGGAATTGCGGCCGCTGATGGACCTGGGGTTGCTGATGAACTTGCGGCTGCTGAAAATGGCCAGGAAATTGGAAAGCTCCTTGAGCAGGTTGGCCAGGATGAGGACCTTTGAACGAGCCCTGGCCTGGTTTCTTGAGACCATGCAGAGCTTCCAAAGCGACGACTTCGCTTCCTACGCTGGGCCGAGGCGGGTTGATGATCATGGACGAATCATAGCGGATCCCCGAGCGGAGCTGTCGTCTGATGATCACGTGCATTGCTGAAGTCTCTTGACTCTTGCCACGTTTGTCCAGATTGAGTGAGGCGAGCACATATTCGAATAGTCTAGGGTCGTCCATCCTTGTCCGGCGCTCAAGCAGCTCTTCGACCTGTCGTCGCTTGTTGCCCTTCATCTCGGGAGCCTGGAGCTGCCTCGCTGGTGAAATTGCCCCCCATCCCGATTGACTGCTCTTTACCTGTTCCCGCAAATCGCTCTGTTTCCCTGGTATCAATGTCTTCCTGCTTATTGCCCAGGCTTCCGGCTGCCCAGGGCGCAAAGCCGGCTCCTTCGTGAAGGTGTACTCTTCATAATGGACAGGCTCTTTGCCGGAAGAGCGGCTGGCAGGAAGCTTAGGACGAGCTGATGGTCGACCGTCGGTGTAGGTGGCATTGTGCCTGTCGCGACCAGCGGAATTGGGTTCGACGATATCAAAGCGTTCAAATCGCTCTTCCAGGTCCGCCATGCCGGCATTCATCCTGGAAGGAGGGAAGGGTGCTGTCGGAGGATTGTGATACTGACTCATGGTGATCCTAGTTGTGTACAGCAAACGAAGGCGTTAATGTTTGAATGATCTCGAGTATGCCTTACACAAGGATAATGGGTCAGGTGAGAATAAAGGAAGGGTGTTAGAAGAATTTGAGCGAGGCGGTGCCGGCAGCCTTTTTACTTATAAGCAATCGAGGTTACCCTTGTAAAGATTGAAGAGAACAAGGCAACAATGTAGTTGTTTTTAGTGACAATCGGGCTGTTGAAACAGAGCGAAGGATTAATGAGAGAAGGGTTTAGGTGGGTTAAAGGAAGTTGCCTGATTTTATGCTGGGATAGCAGACACAAGAGGGTGTGAAGGTTGCTTGGATAAATTCTAGGCTGCGCCCGAGTACAAGGGCATTCTTTGTATGATTTAGAGAAGTGTAGTAATTCAAAAGGGTCGTTTCGCAGAAACAGGGCGAGCTTGACCCCTCCACTTATCGTGGCTTCGCCTGGGGCGAAGCGGGCAAGAGGGCTGCATGAAGCCAACGTTTTAGTTTGCGATCCATGAGCTGGCTTGCTCAATGACACGACACGTACACGTTTGATTACCAATTGAGTGCCAATCGAGAGCATCGATGAGCTGGCGGTAACGCGTCCCTAGAGTTGTAGGCGCTGCATCTATGTTTTGCAGGATGATGTGCACTTCATGCGCTGGTAAAACAGCGATTGGAGCCTCTCACCCTACCCAATGCAAACTTGGCAGTAGCAGAAACGCTGTATCGAGCCTCCTAGGTGCTGGCATCTAGACGTCAAATTGCCAAATATACCTTACTCGTGTTATCGAACAATGCAAGATTAATCCAAATAACCACCATGCGGGGCTGTGGCCGCTGTCCTGCTCTCCAGGCCCATGGCGATTGGCGGATGCCTTCCTGACCGGTGAAAACGACCACACCTATGTCTACAACAGCAAAGTATTGATTGGATCGATTAATTGTCATGAGTCTCCTTTAGCCTATTCCAGAGTGTCAGGAACGAGGCCAGCAGTATTGGGGGGTGGCGAAGTAGGCAATCCATCCGCAGGGCGTAAGGCGCAAACGCCCGGTCTGCGAGGCATATTTGATCCATGGGCCCCGACATGTTCAGGATGTGCCCGCGTTTCCGAATTGCTAAATCACAGTCCAAGTAAAGTGTTTGCGAAGGCGAAGTTTGAGACACAGAAGGATGAGGGGCGCTAATGGAAACACTTGAGAGGGGACGTAAGCCTCAGACAGTCACACTTGCTTGGATGGGCCTGCTATGAATGATTATAATGGGTAGCTGCTTATCACAATCTCCCCAGTAGTAGGGCTAACACTTACACTCGTAATTGCCCAACAGACTGTGCATGGATAATGGAAACCGAGACGGATTGACGCTGCGGTTTTTCGTCGAGTCAGCTCAGAGAATGATGTTGTAGAAGGGTTCAACCCCTAACTGCCCTAACCGCTCACCCGTAGGGCTGGTGCCTGGAACCCGCCTAGAGACGCCCCTAGTCCTGATTACTTTCGCGACAAGAATGGTCCCTGCAACTTCCCGAATTGTTGCCCGGAGGGCGAATTTCTAGGGCGTTCTTTAGGGGCCTAAAGGACTTCCAGGCTTCAGCCCTCCGGGACGAGCGGTTAGGGGGTGCGAGCAGTTAGGGGTGAACCCTTCTAGCTTATTTCCAATACTTTAAAACATGGCCTCGTATTATGCAAGATATCAAGGAACATTCAAGCCAGTATAAGACCTTTTTAATGATACTGACAATTCCTGAAAGAATTCCCGAGCGCACCCACATGCGTTACTACTGCACACAATTGGCCACATGCGTTGAAAATGACGCGGTCCTTCCCACGCGCCCAACGGCCATTCTGGCCAAACGTGCCCTGACTCACCAGAGGGTACTCATATAGCGGTCCCCGACAGCCGTTTGTAAAGATATTACCCTCATAATTCCCAAAAGATTTGGGGAAGCCGCCGTTGGAGTACATCCGGGCGGCAGTACCTCTGGCCACGGCACGGTTGATTTCGGTGTCGAGATAGATATTCGCACGGTTGATGTCGGGGCCGCAGAGGACAAAGGAAGGTGTTGGTACTAATTGGCGTTTACCCTGGCGAAGGATAAGTCGGGTGAAAGCGATGTGCGTAGCTAAGAACTTACGAGGCAAATGTCATTAGGACTTCTTGGCTCGGCCACAAGTGAATTAGCCGATCGGTCTTCTAAAGCGCGTTTATCGCCCGTAGTGATTGGAGTTCCTGTCGGAAGACCCTGGAGCGATGCTATTGAGACTTCCGTCTTCGTTGACGAGGCAAATTGTACTTCTAACGGAGCTCCATTAGTCCCATTATAAGTGACGGTCTCATTGATCGAGACTTCGACTTTCTGTATAGTCTCGGCGTCAGTGATACTCATTAAGGACAGAACATGGCCGGTAACGCATTTTTTTAAGTAAGAAATCGTCCGAAAACGACTTTAAGACCCAGATCGAGTGTATATCCCCGCGCGATGACCCCAAGGCTTAGAACTTGGGAATGGGTACAAATTAAGGAGCAACGAACCCGAAATGACAACGTAACATTACTTTTTTAATGGCAGGGTATTTATCGAAAAAAGTGTTGTGTCCCCAAAAGGAAATGAAAGATAATAACCAGGAGATGAGAACGTACGATTTCGATAAGCAGCCCAGGAGGAGTTGGAAACATGTCCTCGATCTCGCCGTGGAAATTACATTCCTCTTCGACAGTGACACTACCAGCGACAGACCAACGCCCATATCGGCACTGCTGGAATATGTTGCTGCCTAGACATTGGTATATTCCTTCGGTCGTGCAATTTGTCCAGGGCGTAAATTGAGAGGTTGTAGTATTCGAATAGAGGCCGGTGCTAAGCGTATTGGGTGTTTTGGTGGGTGCTGCGGTTGGAAACCCAACGGTGGCACGAATGTTGCTGGCAACATCAGTGACTGGGATAGCCGCAACGCATTTGACGTATAGTCCGAAAATTAGGTATTCGACTAGATTGTGTGCCATGGTCCGAGGAAGAGAAGGAGACCTTATTACGAAGAAGCACTGCACCAGGAAATTGTCTTCACATATATGCCATGGTGGGGCTAGCCATCAATCAAATATCCATTCGAGCCGTTTCAGACATAGCATAGCCTGCAGGGGCGCGTACTTTGACTCGACTCCGTCCAGCAGCATCATGTGAAGGACTGACCACAATTTCACACACAAAGTGGCATCGGAATCCTACTGCTCTTTGGAGGCGAAGCAGAAAGATGCAGTCCGTTGCAAATGTACAGAATCCCACGGTGCTTCCATTAAAAAGTCCCCACGTTTGGCAACACAATCTTTGAGCTCGAAGCTATTCCTCGATGGGAGAGTATCTCAGAAGGTTATTGGACCTCAGAGCATGCAGGAGCTACTTAGCAGGCCTCTGTAATCCCAAATGTTGTCAGCCCAGCTGAGACCTTGTTAGGTACTCCCGTCGGCGCCTAGACAAATATGAATTCCTGAGTGGATTGTCTAGGGCAACCAAGAGCAAGCATATCCCACGAAATTTTATGTTGTTCCAGATGTTGTTTGCCAGGGCATGGTGTGTGCCCCACTGTTCGTAATGACAACCCGTCTGAGAGTGCTGCAGCCCGGTCTCAGCAGCCATCACCACTAGCGGAGCTTCAGCCATGAGGCGTAGGAGCGCCAAGTCCGCCTTTCAGGTTTCATGGTGCCGCCTCTGAATCCTTCGTTGCTGATGTTGTCCTATGAAACGCCGGTCGGAAACCTTATTTAGCGCCGAAAATAAGTCACACGAGTAAGCCCTAAAAATACCGTAGCGGGCTACAGGATTATGTCTGCTCCAAGTTCATAATTTACAATAGTCTTAACTCGTCGGGAAAGCCACCGATGATATTGAGCGATCTCCTTTTGACGATCGTAGAGTAAGCTCGATATGTTTCGGTGAGAGAAAGCAGTAGTGTCGAAAACGCGTGAGTAAGCGAAAGCTCTCACGTCAAGAAAATCGTATATTAATGTTGAAATCTTACATATCTACCTCGAAGCGCCCGATGATTAGGGGCGGCCCCGAAATTCAGCTGCAATTTTCAGGTTTCGAAGGATTGCGACGAAGAAATTCTTCTCAGACGTGGAAAACGCTCGTTGCTTGTCGACCTTTCGTTTTATCACAAAGTCACATTTGGTGTTCTTGGCGTTATCACAACGAGCTACGGTATGTAGACGCAGTGCCAGGATCCTCCTTTGAAGGCAGTGCCTGAATCCTCCTTGCTGGCAGTGAGAAGGACTTGTTTCGTCGTTCCCTGCAGCACCGAGGCGCTAGCTTCCAAATTCGTGATGTACATCTGAAACCGCATCCATGCTCATAAGATGCCCTCTGCTCTTAAGAATTCGAGCCATGTTCGGTGTCCCAGAAGCCGTCCCATTTGACTCGATCCGTTGTTGTATCTCCATCCAGTGACCTAAAAAGCACGCGCACAATGAAATTTCCTACTTTACTCGTACTAGTCACTATCACCTCCGCTTCCCACGCACTTGCCGACCGCTCCAACGCGTACGCCGGCCTTCAGCCACGGAGTGGCGGAGATGGAAGACTCTGCGACTTCACCGACGGTTACTACGTCGACTGGAGTGACTGTTCTCTCGCAGCGGCCAAGTGGTGCAGCGCTCACGCCGGCCAAGAAGTGACGAAAGGCAACAAGATAGATGACGGAAACGTTGCGGGTTATAGATCAGGCCATTGGAATGTCGAGCTCTATGGTAATGGATCGATTATGGAGGAATCTCTCAAGGTCCGCTGACATTTTTGACAGTGAAATTTCAGAATGACAAGATCGATAGCTGGCCCATAGACGAAGAGGCGTGCAACTGGTATCTACAGTATATCGCACAAGGTTGCACCCCGGGAGGTGATAGGCCTACGGATCCAGGCAGACAGCTCGGGGACGGTGGGACATTCTATGAGCCTCTTGTAGGCTCTGTCGACATGAAGTGGGTGCCGACAAAATAGGCAATTCAATGAATGCGAGGAGATTCATGGCAACAGGAGGAAACGCTTGCAATTGATTAGATTCGTTGCGGCTCCTATAATCAATTCAACGAGGCTATCAAGACTTTCACACTGATGTTAAAAGCCCATCTCGGGGGCCAGTGAATTGACACCAATTCTCGAGACAGATGTGTTCCATGTTCTCGTGCAGTCCACATTGACTGGAAGAGCAGGGTCAACATTGGTAAATCCTGAGTGAGATGGTGGGATCAGTCGACTTCGTAAGATTCGTCATGGACCGTTCAAGTATAACGTAAAGATTAGTAAATTATAGCTACTAAGGTATCTTTAGACGTCACACCTAAATGATCCTGAATTTTATCTACTTGAAGACTTAGAGACTACAGAGAAGGAGGGAGGGTGATAGAGAAGTAAGGTTTACGAAGACGCTATGTGCTATCAAGGAGCAATCTGAATTTCCTCCATCTTCCTCTTCGCTCTCTCAGCCCAAGATCTGGTATCATCATCAACATCCTCTCTTTCCACGATCGCCCCAAACCTCTCCCTCCAAAAGTTCCACCGCTCTATACAAAAGGCTGTCTTCCCCAGCCAAAGCGTTCCACCGTGAGCCACACCCTGATGTCCTGGCACCCCTCCCTCAGGTGCAGGCCCCCACTCCCGCTGACTTTTAAAAATGAAGTCTCCTGCGTAAAGCATCCACACCACGGCACCAGGCACATTCATCCAAAGCTCATCTGCATGCAATTCCTCTTCTAGTGCAGCACGCATTGTATGAACAGCATACGCCTCGTAGTCGAGCGCTTTGCATTGCTTGGTGGCTAGCCTAGCAACAAAAGCATTGCATCGAGTCCATTGTTCTCTTAGCGAGTCATAGTCAGGAGCAAAATCTGAGTCGAGTCGTCCGTTTAGTGCCAATTCAGCGTGGGCGTTACTGGCAGCATCTCCCCAGCCACCCAGGAACTCTGGGGCGTAGTAGGGAAGATCAGCCCACAAGATGTTGTTCAATGCCTTTCCCACTGTCCTAGCCTCGTGGGATGGTGATGGTCGTTCCGAAAGTCCTATGAGTATTCCTGCTAGCTTGGTATGCCACGCAGAGTTCTCATGGGGAATTTGGACCATAATGCCATTGAATGTTTCCCATGTGAAATAGAGGGACTGGTCTACAAGATCGTCAAATTCGCGTTCATAGTATGAGTCGATTGGATCGGCGAGCCGATCCACCGTCTCCGCGAGAGTGGCTTCGTCTTCTAGATATGAGCGGATTGCGTTGAATGGACGATCTGCTGGTGCGCGAGGCTCGGGAAGTCCGGGGCGGATTTTCGGCTGTTTGAGTTGGGGATTCATGGTTTGGAGACAGCGTGAACTTGGGGGATAAGGTAACTGAGTCTGGGAATCAGGAATTCTTGATAGACTGCCAGACCCCTGGATTGAAGAGAGAACTTTGCCAGAGATGACTACTATTGGGGAGCCCCCCCCAAGGGTTGACTCCCCAGGCCCTGACCCTATTGCCAAGAGCTACCCCACTTCTTGGTGGCGGCTCTAGGGCCTTTGCCAGATTATTAGCCGCCTTCACCTAAGCTCCTTGAAGGTCACGTGACCTATGCCAAGGCACCGCCGAGCTGGCGCTCCGGGCATCCTATGACCTGAACAGGCACCAAGAAAACAATCGGCTTCTCTCTGATTAGGATCCAATACGAGCTGAATAGATAGCCTGAACGAGTAGCGAGGCGATAGGAACGGGCTGAGGGGGAACACACGAGAGCAGAGGGGAAGCACAGAGAATTGGCTGCCCTGTACCTGGCTATAGCTGCTCGCGTTATTTATGACGTTCGTCAGCACTGCTGCCTGGCTCAGCCTCCTGCTGCCTAGAAGTCGCGGTAGTGTCGATGACGGGAGACTATCTGCAGCAGTGCGCCCAGTTCTGAGCGACGAGTTTTGGAGTCGCCGTTGGAGATGTGTAAGAGACACAGACCTCTTGTAGGAAAAATCAGCCGATAACTCAAAGGCAATCAGTGAGAGTCTGAGCTCAAAAGATGTCGAACAGAGGTATGAAGCACGAAGGATTTTGGTATCGAACCCAGAATATTTGAAGTAGCGGCATGATATCGATTAATTTATATATATGAGGAAGAGTTACTCAAGTGTTGGAGGTTGACTCAAGTCTGTTGTATTGTTTGACTTGAAACAGGAGGAGAATGAACAGAAAAATTCAAAGGTTCGAGGAAGAAAACCCAGTGTATATATCCATTTGCGACAACTAGTCCAGAAACACAGCAGGCTTGACTGAATCACTGCAACATCTCATTCTCAACCGAAAGAAAACCATGTCCGCTGCTTATTTAAACACAAAGACATCATACATCTCCTACCAACCACGCAGAGTTCCAGGCGGGCTGTGGATTGGTGAAATGTTCCGGCACGAAGTGTTTTAGATGTTGTGGAGAAAGAGTCAGAAGTCATCAGATAAGGAGGTCTGCGGTAAAACCAGGCTGAAAAATGTGATTCTGTTGAACTTTAGAGAGCAAATCGGCCAACAGGAGGTGTCGCAGCTCGATTGGTTTTGACGGTTTGCAATCGCTTCGCTGAATTGTTCTTGGCTGGTAACGAGGACAGGAAAATGCTCCAAGCTCAGTTTGCAGCTTGCTGCCTTACCAGTGATAAGGTGCGCAAAGAGCGTGAAGGTTTGGGCAGGCGTGCCTTAATGTAGGTCGAGGTACGTAGCTGGTAAGATGCGCACGATGGATACATTTCGCACCCACAACGCTTCCACAATAGAAAGTAACTGTAGCTGCGTGTGGCTTAGTGGAATTTGCCCGGGCCATAGCCATTTTAGTCACAACAAACTGATGACATCTATATGGATTAAAGTAGGGTCTGACTTTACTCCTCCAGTAGGATAATGGCTGCCCTAAAATCGCGCAACAAGGCTAGTTTTCGCAGGATTTGGGTATTTGACATCGGTTGAAGGTGAGTCTGCGATGAAGATAGTTGAATTATTTGCAATATAGTTGATATTTTCTGCAATCATTTCATAAAAGTATTGGTGGTTGAGTGGTACAATCAGTGTTTGCCATATACTGGGCCCGGGTTCGATTCCCGGCCAATACAATTAATCTTTTGGCTCTCTTTTCGCCAGGGCACCAGTGGGTGCAGTAATTCCGAGGTCACCCCGAATTAGCGCACTATGCATTTTTGTTTGTTTACTTACCCATTACTCTCTACTATGAACGGGGGTAAGAGGGCTGGAGGGGTAGCGAACTGATCCGGTGCCGAGAGTCGCTACCTACGCCCCGGAGTCCTGAGCAACAATTGGAGGCTTGCAAGTCCCGAGGGTAGCAGGATCTGACACGCCGAAATAACTTCCTAAGTGCGAGGCCAAAGGCGAAAACAAGCATTTGGAGAAGATGGTTGAATCCAGCTACGTCGGCAGGCGTCGCTACCCGACGACTATCTAAGGTAAGACCGCCTACGGCCACGCAGGCGCCCTGTAGGGGTAGTCGCTGCAGCCATGCTCTGAGGCTTTGCTAGCAGGCGTTCGTGACATTAAGATACCTTGCAACATGACTCTCTTTCCTACTCATGACTGTTGTTGTTGTTGTTGTTGTTGTTGTTGTTGTTGTTGGTCTTGAGTAGCTTTAAGTTCTCGAAAGTCTTTTGCTGATTTGGAATACGATCCCCGAGGCTTCCCTTTCTCTTTCTTCACACCTGCGGCATCGCGTTCTTTCGCTCGTTTTTCCCGTCTCTTCCTATTGCTCTCCTCTCCATGTCGTCGACGGTAGTCCTTCTGCCACTCGATCTTTGAATTCCTTGCGTCGATGTCAAGGCCATCATAATTGGCCCTGACATGCTCATTGCGTTTTTCACGTGACTCTTCGCATCTCTGGAATGCGAGCTGCCATGGGTCTGTTGCTGGTTCTGACTCAACGCCTCCCTCGTACTTGGTCTTCTTGGTAGTATCATCAAGAGATTTCTCGATTGCTTTGAGTCTAGCAATTCGCCGAAACGAAATTGGAGCTTCTTGCCTCCATTCTGGAAGGTTCCAACCCGGACGGGCTAAAACATTGTTAGCATAAAAGACGGCGTTATCTCTAAAGAAGGCAAGAATCTTACCAGTGTGGAAGACAGTTCGAAGAAGTTCGTAGACACTTTCTGGACTGCGTCCGTCAATTTCTGAAATCTCTTGTGAAATCGCTTCCATTGTGATTCGTGATACCCAAGGCGACCTCTTGTCTCTACCGATGTGGCCAGGATCCTTGATCTCAAAGACTTTCATACCCAGGTTTTTGACAATATCGTGTGATCCACTCGAAAATGCAGCACATGCTTCGAATTGAATCTTGAAGATTTCCTCAGCAATGAGTGTTTCCAAACGAGTCGCCCAAAATAGGTATGGTGCTTCCCTGTGCGAAAGTTCAAGACATCCTTGGTATGCACGATCTACACTGCTTATCAGTCAGGTCTCATAGATGCTAATTACTACTAACCCCTAGATTTTGTCTTACAACATTCTTTTCGTGAGAAAAGGAATATTGCTGTGGGAAAGAGCTTTCGTATCGCAATAGTAAAGGCGTCCCCAAACGAAATCTGATTTGCCAGAGATTGAGGGACATCCTTTAGTCTCCAACTGTCCTCGCGATATTGTGGGCAAAAGCCTAGCGCTAAAAGGCATTTTTGTCCTTCTTTTCCCCTGAATTGAGGTATGGCGTCGTGTACCCATGGCCCTGTTTTCGGTATCTTTTCAAGAATATACTCCAAAGAACGATGCACAATGACATGCTCGCACAATTTCTTTAGGTATGTGACAGGATATGGTTTCTGTTTGCTCAAAAAGACATCGAATGGTGTTGGTAGAGTCCAATCTCGTTCAAATTGTCCTTGAAACCGTATTTTCAGCTACAAATCGATTGATATCAGCAGAACTGTACTTAAATTTAATTATAATTACACTAACCGATTTTTCTTTCAGAAGCCTATAATTTGTTTTTGGAGAGCCTGAAACAATCTTATTCCCAACGGCCTCGTTGTTAGAGTCTTCATATTCTTCATCTATAGATTTTTCGACTTCGTTAGTAATTACAGCTGTATCTCGATTTTTAAAGGTATCTTCAAAGTCTTTACCCGCTGAACCAGATCTCTACTCACCTTTATCGGTGAGGCTCATCTCTTCAAGACCTCTATTTGTAACTATCTCTCCTTCTAATAGCTCTGTAGCTGTCTTACAAGCTCCGTGGGGAATTCTTCTGTAATATATAGTACAATTTAAGGTCACGGTCCACTAAAGACAGTTAGGCCTTATCTGTCTGTGAGTGCTCGGCGTGGTAAATCTTGGTACCTCGGGGCTAAATGTGTTGTTATAGAGTGACGTGCTTCACTTCGGTAGAGCTAGACACGGTAAGTGTTATAGATAATAAAGAATTGTAGAAGTAGGTAAGATATATTCAATCTACCTAAGAGATTAGAGCTTCTTCAATAACTAAGGGGTTATATATCTCTTCAATAATTTATCCTATATAATATATTAAACAAATGAGTTTTCTATATAAAGACTAATTATTATTCAGAGAGGTATTATAGAACTTATATAATTCAATAGATAATAATAGATCTAGGTATTGTGTAGCCAGGTTTCTACGAATATCTATTAACTAAGAGGTCGTTAAGAAATAAAAAGATTCTCCGCTAAACCAGTCGTCCCCTATCCTATCTATATACTAATAAAAATCCGGGTAACCGGCCCTTCCTCTTTCTATATTATTTCGAATTAAGTATTTAATTAACTTTGCCTTTATTATTATAATAACTATTATAGTCATATTTCTATTTAAAGGAAGGGAAAAGTTTACTATAATCGGAGGTCGGATCGTTCTAGTTATTTAGGAGCTTTTTTTTTATTTTTTTTTAATTAAAACGAATTCTTTAAACTCGTAAAAACGTAATAATAATTAAAAAGTAGGAAGTAGTTAAGGGGGAGTATAGGGGAGTAGAGAGGAAATATAAAGAAATAACGAGGGAGTAGAGGAAAATAATAAAAAAGTATAAAGAAGTAAAGAGGGAGTATATCGACGAAATAAATATTAGCGGGAGAGTAAAGCGGCGGTACTTTAATTAACTAGTAATTACGTATTAACCTAGGTTCGGGGAAATTATATATATATATATATATAATTTCCCCGAACCTAGGTTAATACGTAATTAGTTATTAATTTAGGCGTCGCCGCTCTAATCGCGCGCTAACGCCCGTTTCGTTAATATACTTCTTCGTTACTTTTTTATACTTCTTTATTACTCTCCTCTACTCTCTTATTACTCCTCTATATTTCTTTATATTTTCTCGTTACTCCTCTATACTCCCCCTTAGCCCCTTCCTACTCTTTAATTATAATTACGTTTTTATAAATTTAAACGAGAGTATATTTAACCTATTTTGGATATTAATTAAAGAGGAGCCAGTTATAACTCTACCGATTACTTATTATATTATCTTCTACTTTTACTCTTTTACTCTTTCGCTCCTACTCTTTCTCTTTACTCCTAATTATTTACGATCTATAATAATTTATCTATATATTAAATACGATACTGTCTACGTTATTATTTTATATCTACTCTATATAATACTACCTCTTTCTATTTTTACTTTATACGTTTTAATAATTAAAGTAGTTTTATCTAGTTATAATTTCCCCTTTAACCTCGTCTCTAATAACGAAGAAAAAGAGGACGACGGCGTAGTTCTTTAATAATACGGAATTAAATAACCTAAAGTCTCTAGATGAAATTAATATCGATAACGATATAGTCTTTAAATACTTTGAGTCCGGTATTAAAATTAATTATAATCGAATATTAGTCCTTTAAAACGAGTAAATCTCCCGTCTTTTCTTATTACTACGAAGTCCGGTAAAATCCTTATTGACTATATCTCGTTTTATTAGAATAGATTTAAAAGGAGAAACCCTAGCGCTAACTCTTACTAGTTAAAAATAATAAAATACTTTATAGAGGGTATTATACGCGGCTATTATACCGGTAAGAAGGAATCGTTTATATATTATATACTTTAGAAATAAATAGACTTTGGCGCCGGTTAGAAGCGGCGGCCTAATAACGATAAGATCCCTCCTAATATATCGGAATCAATATATTTTATTCGTACCCGATCTTCGATTTACTCTTCCTCTTTATATATAGGGTTTAATTATCTTACTAGTATATATAAACCGAGTTACGTAAAAAGTTCAAGTTTTTAACGACTCGGCGAACTCGGTACTTTATAATAATAAAATATTTCGTTATCGTAATTAAATATATATAGATAAAAGATTAGTATTAATATAGATATAAACGGATCCTTATATAGGACCACGCTACTTATATACTATTTATCTACTCGTCGGCGCGAGTAGGCGAGTATTTTAAATTTAATATACGTAGAGGCTCTAGCCGTAGACTATTATATAAAGTAAATAAAATAATCCTCTAAAGTACTACCGACCTAGAAAGTTAGTAGGGATCGTATTTATACTTCGAGTAAATAATCGATTTCGTTATCTTTAAGAATAAAAAAGGAGAGGCGGAAATTAATATACGAGTTATAAAAGATATAAAAGGCTTTTCGGAAATATTATATAAAAGATTACTTTACTATCTAAATCTTCGAGATTATAATTAAGAGTAATCTTTATTAATTATTCCGATATAATTCTAGGTTATAGTATAATATATATAAAGATATAGAGTCGTTATTTACGAATTTAGTACTACTTTTACTAGTAATCGCCTTAGCGGATCGTACCTTTTAGGACTACGGGATTTTTAAAGAGATCGAAGTAATTTCTTTATTTACGAATAAGTCTTTATACTACCTTCGAATTAAGAGGGATATATTTCATATACTTTTCTTTTAAATAATATCTACGGATAAATTTATAAAAAAGATCTACGGAGCGGGCTCGTTTAGTAATCGGATAATAAATCTAGAGTATCGCGCTAGGTACGAGAAAAATATTAAGATATATAATATTCGAAGGGAAGCCCTCGTTAAAGCCGATAATAAATTTTTAAAGACGAAATATAACCGTTAAAATACTAACTCGGTTAAAGATAATAGTTACTCGATCGCTAAAAGGATGAAATTCGCCGGTTATAATAACCTAGATACTTTCTTCGGTTTATACGCGCCTGAGTTAAGTATTATAGACGGGATAATAAATTACTAGAATAAGATATAAAACTATCTATTTTAAAGGATTTCGCGGATTATTACTTTATTACTATCCCTAGTTATTATAATCGCTACCCGCGAAAATAGAAACTAACCTAGATAATTATACCGACTTCGTTTTTATTAATAAAGAGATCGAAATATTAAGGGAGAAACTCCGGGGTATTACGTTAAAAGATAAAACTTAACTAGTTTAGGCTCGACGAGAGGAACTTTATTAATAAAAATACTAAATCGTATCCGAGGAGCTCTCTAAATAATAGTAGATTTAACGACGTAAAATTATTTTAAATATAAAGGATAAAGTACCTTAAGTCGCGAGTCTATTAAATTATTTTAATTATATTCGCCGTTTAGATCCGCTACGTAATTAGTTAATATTTTTACTCTTTTTTAACGTTCCCCTCTATAGTATATAGGGCCGTAGCGTACTTTAGGATATAATTATACTATATAAGAAAAATCCGCGGGTAGTTTATCGTTTAAATTTACGATTTAAAAACAATTATTACTTTATACCTTAATATATACGGGATATAAATCGGTTCGTTTATTTCTTCTTTCTAATTTCCTAAATACTCGGTTATTATAAACTAGCTAACTAAAAATCCTTCGATTCTATAGTATTAATATTAGTAATAAATAGGAATATATTTATTATTACTATAAAGACGAGTTAGAAAGAGAATACGACTTTACCGAGTTTTATTTTTAGTACGACGAATAAATTATTAATAGGGCCGGATAATTTAAATATTATTAATATTACCTCACCGACCTCGAAATACTTTTAGTTTAATATAATTTATTTATTTTCCGCCGGACCCTCGCTACCGTTAGGTAATATCTCTTTTATCTCTTCGATTTAAAACTCTCGTTATCGAAATATTTTTATTAATTCCTTATTAAATAGAGCTGGAAAATATATTTATAAGAATATTTCTAGTAATTAAAAGATAAATATAACCGAGTTATAAAAGTAGGTAAAAGTAAAGTAGTCCTATATCTAGATCCTTATTATATACTATCTTTCGGTTTTATTTAAGATCTTTAGTATTACTATTAAGATATATACTACGTTAAATATATTAAGCTCGATTCGATTAAAAGGCGCCGCTTAATACGTTAGTTTTCTTTAAATACGAAGGCTTTCCCCGGTACGGGCGTTAAATTAAAGTATTATTATAACCTCCTAAACAAGGAAAGTCCTTACGAGTATATTAATAAAATTATAAACTCGTTAATACTCGATCTAGTCGACGTTCTCGTTCCTTTAAGACTAGTAGGATTAGAAGAGAAAAATAACTCTATTTAAAGTTACTATCTTCCTTTAATCGACTTATTAATAAATTAAAAGAAGCGAAGTCTATCCGTAGTATCTTTTACTAGTTTAGAAAATTTATTTTCGATAATTAATTAGACTTTAGACGAGACCGTACTCGATAACCCGACGCCGGTATTATTAATTAACTCCGATCTTTCCTTATCGATCGACCCGAGATTATTTAACGAGTTTATCTCGTAGCCTACTATTCCCCTATTATAATATAAGATAATTCTATATTCGTAATTAAGAATTTAGTTATACGAGACTACTATAACCTTTAAAATAACTTAGAGCCTAAGGTATACTTTATCGATTTATATAAAACGGGATAAGAGATTTCGTATATAACCCCGGTTTTAACTAGGCTAAATAAGATAAAAATTAAATATATTATATTTATCGAATACTTAAGCTTCTCGTCTATATATATAATATATATATAGTATTAACTTCTGGCTAGGGTATTTATTTCTAGATATAATATCGACTTCTAGTTAAAGTATCTATTATTAGTTACTACTCGTATTAATTATTAATAATATATATAAAGTCGAGGCGACCCCCTTTTACGTTATAACCTTATTCGATTTATCTCTTTATAATTTATCTTAATAGTTTTACTTTAATATCTTTCTCGAATAAACCGGCCTAAGAGGTATAGGATATTATTATATAGAACTTATTATTATTATCCGCTCTAAACGTATCTAGGATCTTTTATTTTCGGCTTCGTTTAGTATAATATAAATATACTCGAGTATAGGATTTAATATTTTAAAGTTAGGAATAACTCGATAAAATAGAGTATTAATATATTAACCTCGTTTTTATAAATTATAATTTAGAAAATTATTACTACGGTTCCTAAAGGAAGGGAGGTAAAGAGAATTATCTAATACTTTAGCCTAGTAATATATCGGGAGATTTTACTATTTAGAGCGAGGAATTATTTTAATTATTCTTCTCTTATTTTAAACTATATAATTTCGATTAAGTTACTAAAGAAGTCCGCTTTAACTCTAGGCTAGTCGTAAATATTAAAACTATCCTTAATAATCTAGAGATTTTAATACTACTTAATTTAAAAAAATTATTTTCTACTAGTAGCGGTTATCTAGAAGGAAGGTATCTATTTTAATAATATCGTAATTATATACTCGGACGATTTAGATATAATAAGATTATTAGTATTAATAGAAAAGTAAAGCGACTATCTTAGGTAGATAATATATATTATCTTATTTTATTATAATCCGATATACGTACGGAGTATTTATCGGATTATTATTTTCAAAAAATTTAATTTAACGCGAGATCTTTACGTTATATAAATATAACGGGAAAGAATAAATAGTAGTTATAAAGTAGAAAGAGGGGAAAACTTAGATAATTTCTATTTTAACTACTTCGTAACTAGGTTAAATACGTATAATATTTTATATCCTAGTTCTAAATTCGGTAGCCGCCGTCGCTCGAATCCTAGGTTTATTTATTACGTATTAATAAGATAATAATATCTAGAGAGGGAACGAAGAGGATTAGAGATAGAATACTACGATTAATTATAGTTATAATAGTTTTGGAAACTCTTTCTTAAGGATATATCGTCTTTCCCCTAATATTTCTAGTTTAGAGACGGGTATAGGATTAGAAACTAGGACTTTATAATTTCTATACTCGACCGGTATAAGTAATAATATATACCTAATTATTTCTAGGATTAGTAACGAGGTTAATCTTGGTTATAAACCGTCTAGGCCTATAAATAGTTTATATAAAATAACTTTAGTATTAATCTAATACCGCTTTAATACGTTTTTAATATCTTTTCTTTAATTTATAAATAAGTTACTAGGCCCTAAAATATACTCTTAGAGTAAGTCTACTAAACCTATAGTCGATTCGTGATAATAATAGGGCTTTAGTATAAATTAAAATAATTTTTTAATCGATATAAAAGTCTATATATTCACTTTTATCCCCTCGATCTAGGCCTCTAAATTTAGCTCCCTAGGAAAGAGTATTAAAACTAAAGCTTTATAAATAGTTAAAAGCTCTTAGTATCCGATCCAGCCTCTATTTATACCTATAATAACTAGTATCTCTACGTTACGGAATAGGGTAGGGATTATTTTCCCTTCCCTTCTTTTCTTTAAAGAAAGGGGAAAGGAAGGGAAGAGATAAATTTAAAATTATTCCCTTCCTTAATCTAGAGAAGGGAAGGGATTCTTTATTATTTCTTTCCTCCTTTCTTAATAAGACTAGCCTTATATAATTTATATATACGCGTATATATATTTTATTAATTAGGATAATAATTAATATAAATAATAAATATCTTTAGGGTCGCTAATAGTATTTTATTAATTATATTAATTATTATTCTTATTAATAAGTTATATCTACGCGTATCTTTAAGGTTATTATAGTAACGGTAATATAAATAAAGTATATTAAGATTTAATAATATAATTAAATAGATTAATCTTTATACTACCCTCGATCTAAGTAATAATATATATTATAATATTTTAAAACGACGAATTATAATTATTTATATATTAATCTTTAATCGGTATCCTCCGTATATAAAATTATATTAATTTTTATATTAAGTTTTTATTAAAATCTTATCCTTTAACGATACCCCTTCTCGTTTTAATTATTAATATTTATTTACCCGCCTAATATTTTTATTAAAGTTTTTAAAAATTTAATATCCTTCGCCTATAAAGTAATACGTTTACTATATATAATATATAAATTAATTATTAAATAATTTAAATTATAGTCTATATAGGGATAATATAGGAAATAAATTTATTAAAGAATATATATATTAGATAACCTTCTATAGCCTTTTATAAAGTGTTAATTATATTATTTTAAAATCGTATATCTTTAAGAAGGTTTTAGTAATAAATTTTATAGATTAAATACGAAAAGAGTACTTTTAGAATTAATAAATCGAAAATCTTCTAATATCTTTTAATTTCCCGGAGTATTTTCGTTAATAAAGATTAATACCTTAATTAAGATTAAGGTAGTTAAAGATAATATAAAATTTACTACCCGGCTTTATATATCGTCGAGTAGATATAAGAATTTAATTTATTTTCCCCTTTTTTTCCCGTTTAGCCTTAAGGATATAAAAAGCGGCTTTATATAGAAATTTATTAAATATTAATTTTATAATAGTTTTATTATTAGGTAGAGGTTAAGTTAATAAAGGATTAATACTCGAGCCTTACCCGTTATTTTATAGAGTTATTTAAATTAACTAGAGGTCTTTTCCTTTATTTATTTATATATATTAATATATTACTTATATAGAATTATAGAGGGGAAAATACGTATTATTTTTGATTATATTTATAGGTTTAGGTTTACCTTTAAGTTTATTTTTAAATTTATTTTAAATTTATCTTTAAACTTAAATTTCTATATTTTAAAGACTTTATAAATAATTAGAAATTAATATAAAGATTACGATAAAGCCGGAAGGGAGATAATATATTTATTATTTTATAGGGTCTTTAAATTCCTTTAAGGCCGGTCGTATTTATTAATAATTATATTTAAATTTATAAATTAATATAAAGATTAAGATAAAATTAGGATATATAATAAAATAATAAATATTTATTTTTAGTTATATCTTTAGTATTCGTTTCCCTTATAGGCTCTTTATTTTTTATTATTTATTAACCTTTTATTTAACGAGTAATCGGGGTATTAAATTCTAATTTAATATTACTTTTAAGTTATCGACGAGTATTAAAAAGTATTATATTAATATTTAATATTATATTCGGCGGTAACGGATCCTTATTTATATCCGAGTAGATTTCCGAGTTTTAGAAAAGATATTCGAATTCTTTATTTATATAATTTCTATATACTCCTTTAGATAAATTATAGGCGTATATTAAATTCCGGTTTAAATATAATATATACGACTTTAAATCTAAATTACTTTAATTATTAAAATTATCCTTATCTTTATTTTAATTTACTTCTAGTATTATAAGATTAATTTAATTTAATTCGTTTAGTTCTTTTTATAATACCGATTTTCTTTTCTTATTTAGATTCTTTAGCGGTATTAATATTTCTTTACTCTTCGTATACCCCTTTTTTTTATTCTTATCTTCGAGAATATAAAAGAGTTTATTCTATTTATAGTATTAATACGCTTTAATTAAATTAGGGTTATTATATAAATATAAATAATAAATAACTCGACGCTTATATTCTATATAAGACTAATTTAATTCTAAATCATTATTATTATTAGGCTAGTTTTTACGAATATACCGATTATTATTTTATATTATTTCGTAGGATATTAATAAAGTATATAATATAAATAACGAATTAAGGGGTTTCTAATTTTATTAACTACTAAAAGGTATTTAAAGGCGATTTTTATAAATAAAATTAAAAATATTATATCTTATCCCTCCGATTTCTAGTAATTAAAGTACGGTTTATTATACTTTATATATTTCGTAAATATAATTTATTTTAAGATTTATATTAATAATTTTATTTATAATTAAGGATTTATTATAAGGCCTAGTCCCGAATAAAAAGTTTATAATTTAAGCGACTATATTTAATAAATTCGATTAATATAATTTATTTTAATCTTTATCCCGGTAATTTTACGTTTATTTTAAATATATCCGATATTATAAGGAATTAGTTTTCGGATCCTGATTTAAAAGATTTATAACTCCGAGATTACTATATTTAAAATATATAATTAATATTTATCGTCCTAAAACTTATCTCGGCGATATTATTTATATATTTAATTAATTTTAAGATCTATCGCCTTAAAGAGGAGGTATTTACTATATTAAATACGTATAATTAATACTATTAATAATAGTATTAAGAGTATCGACTTTATTTATTTAACTTCGAGAGGAAATATAAAAGGTATTTTTTATTAATCGAATTAATATTATCTATCTTAATCTTTATTTTAATAGTTATACTAAATAATAACTAAGTTTATAATACTATAATTACGATAATTAGATACGTTATTAAATAATAATAATATTTAATTTAAATCGAATTTACCTAGAGAGATAAATATAAGGATAAATATTAGAATAATAATAATTAATTAAGTTATTAGTAACTAATTATACCGATCTTTATATATATAATATACTAAACGTGATCTCGAATTAAGATTAGTATTTTTCTAATATCGTAATTAATATAATTTAGGTATAAGGCAAAATAAAGTAAGAAATAATAAAAATAATCGGATTTATAGCGCTAAAAACGGGATTTCTTAATTATTATTTATTTTAATTTATTCTTCGAAGTTATATATTTTTATTAAAGATCTTTATCTTTCTACGAGCTTTAATATCGTAATATATTAATATATAAATTAATTATTCGTACTATAATTAAATAATTAATTAAATTATTTCACGATAAAATCGTAAATATTTATTTATTAATTAATCCTTATCGGAATCTACTACCTAAACGCTTTATATTAATCTTTATATTAATATTTAATTAAGATTTTATCTTTTAACGAAACCCCTTTTTATTTTAATTATTAATATTTATTTACCCGCTCAATATTTTCGTTAAAGTTTTTAATAATTTAATATCCTTCGCCTAAAGAGTAATACGCTTATTCTATATAATATATAAATTAATTATTAAATAAATTAGACCTTAGTTTATCTAGGGATAATATAAGGAATAAATTTATTAAAGAATATATATATTAAATAATTTTTTATAATTTTTTATAAAGTGTTAAATATATTATTCTAAAATCGTATATCTTTAAGAAGGTTTTAGTAATAGATTATATAGACTAAATATAAAAAAAGTATTTTTAGAATTAATAAATTGAAAGTCTTTTAATATCTTTTAATTTCCCGGAGTATTTTCGTTAATAAGAATTAATATTTTAATTAAGATAAAGATAATTAATAATAATATAAAATTTATTACCTGGCTTTATACGTTATTAGGTAAAGATAAGAATTTAATTTATTCTTCCCCTTCTTTTTTTTAAGACTTAAGCGCGGCCTTTAAATAAAGATTTAAATAAAGTTTTAACCGCCTATATTCCCGTAAAGATTTAATTAAAAATTAAAAAGCCTTAAGATAAAGCCGTAGCTAGTATTAATATCTAGAAATTAATATAGAATTTATAATATATCTAGTATAAGGGAAAAACTTATAAACTTAAATACTCTTAATACTTTTATATATAAGATTCTATACTTTAAGACCTTAATAAATTATATAATATTAATAAAACTATTACGATAAAGCTTAGATTAAGGTAGATTATTTATTATTTTATTTTACTCTAATTTTTCCTAAAGGATATCCGTATCTCGAAGAAATCTTTATAATAACGGATTAATATAAAGATTAAAATAAAGCTAGGATATATAATAAAATAACGAATCTTTATTTTTAGTTATAACTTTCATCTTTTATACTTTACTCGTTTTTTTTCTTTTCTTTTATTATTTTCTAACCTAACTTTAAATTCCTAAAGATTTATTAATAAATAGTATATATTTCCTTAATAATACTCTTTAAACGATCGAGAGGTATTTCGCCCGTATTAAATTTTAATAGATTATTTTTATTAATATAAAGGATCTATTTTATTTATTTATTACTACGGGTTTTATTTTAATTTTTATCCTAATCGGAAGGGTCTTAAATATCCTTTTATATTATTAAATTTTCTTTATCTTAATTAAAATAAGAGTAATCGAATAAAAGATAATTTAGTTTATTTTATTAATAATTCTTATACCCTCCGAAGATAAGATTAACTTTTATTAAATAAGAATATAAGATACGCTCTTTTATATAATTTATATATAATTTAATACCCTCGAATTTAGATTTATCTTAATTATTTAAGGCCGAATTATCTTAATCTTTATCTTAATCGTTATTTTTTTAGTAGTTTTCCGGGATCTCGGGTATTATTAATTAAATTTAAATATTATTTAAAGGATCGGCCGGATAAAGATAATAAAGAAATATAACCTCTTTTTAATCCTATCTTTCGACGACGTATTCGATACTATTATATTAATATTCTTAGTATATTCGTTTATATTAGGGATTATCCTTAGTTTATTCGTATATATAATTATTATCTTTATAATATTTATATATTTTTAACTTTATTACGCCGTTATCGTTATCGACGGTCGTATTATTATCGTCGCTAGTACTATCGTTATCTTTAATTATAACGTTTTTACCCGAGTTATATTTATTATTTTTTATTTTATTTTTAAATATAAGTAGATTTTATTAAAAAAAGTATCGATTAAATTATATCTTTTATTTCTTAATGGATAAGTTAAGAGAATTAATTAAGTATATATAATTAACCTTCGGACTACGGGTAGTAATTCGTATTAACGATATTATCGAGGTCGAATTATTTTTAGATAAAACCGAATAATTATAATTTATATATTTTATTAGTATTAATTATCCTTATATTTATACCGTAAGATTTACTAGAAGGTTAAGGTTATTTTATATATCTTTTATTCTAAAACCCTAATATTTAGGCGACTATTATAAACTTTATTAATATTATTAATCTTAATTTATATTCTAGTAATTTTACCCCCCTATATAGTAGATTAATTACTCTATAATTTAGGAGTTAAGGAGTTATTTTTTATAAATTAAATTAATATTATTTATTTTAATCTTTATCTTAATATACTTATTTAGTATTTAAAGCGCTAACGATTATACGATTATAATAACTTAATATCTTATTAATTTATAACTTATTTTTATTTAATTTCACTTTATTTATAAAGATTAAAGTACGGATAAACGTAGAGAAGATTACGACTAATTAGTTTATTAATAATTGAATATACCGGCCTTATATATATAAATATACTATATAGTATTTTAAATCAAGATAAGTACTTTTCTAATAATATAATTAATATAACTTCGGTATAAAGGAAAGCGAGGTTATAAATAAATAAAATAATCGGATTTACGGCGCTAAAAGCGGGATCCCTAACTATTATTCATTTTAGTCCCATAATTAAAAATTATACTCTTTTAGTAATAACTTTTATATTAAGATAATCTTTTATCCTATCTCGTATTAATAAATTATAATATTAATCGTAGTAGTTATAAACGATTAATAGATTATTCTAAAATAGAATTAAAATTTTATAATTAAGTCTAACTTTCGTAGTAAAAGTAGCGGTACTAGTTTAATCGATATAAATATTAGGATAAATATAATAAAGCGTCGACCTTCGGATATTAATTATAATATATTCTTATCTAGTATATATAATCTTTAATCGTCGTATAAACTATATATCCTTCGGGGCTATAATAATCCGCTTATTATAAATCGCGTAAAGATTAATTACTACGATTAAGATTAATACTATATATTTATAAAAATAATATTAAGTTATTTATTTACGAGTTTTTTAATTAATATCGCCTCCGAGGCCTTTTATAACGCGTTTAAACTTATAACCTATATACGAAAATAGCGTTTATAAAAGATATATATAATTTCGTATATAAAGCGCGTAAAGGGTAGCTTTAAGATTAAAAGATCGATAGTTTTTTAAAAAAGCCTAATTTCTTATAAAGTAATAATTAAAGAGTTAAATTAAATAATAATTTAATTATAAAGATCCTATTAATTATCGCTCTTTAATTATTTATTTTATACCGCGATTTTCTTTACCCGGAGTTTCCTTATAGATATTTTTTATATATTAAATATTTTCCTCGTTATCTTTAGATTCTATTATATTTTTAATAATCGAGGGCTTTAACTAGCTCTCGTATTATTATTAAAACTATCGAGTAATTTAAGATTAATATCGGTTACGTTTTTATTAATAATTAAACGTATAATTATTAATTTAAATTAATAAAGATTTAGTTAAATCTTAAAAGGAATATCTAAAGGAGGGTTAGAATATTAATTTATTATATATTTAAAATTATTTTTTAGCGGGATATTAATTTAAAACGTATAAAATAAATATAAATCTATCTTTATAATTCTTTTATTAGGTATTAATATCGCTAAATTATTACTACCGTATATAACGTACTTTTATAAATCATATAATTATAAAAAAGTTAAATATTCCTTTTATTTTCCTACTTTCGTTACTAGTTTTTAAAATATATATTTAAAATATCTTAAAGTAATAACTTCGCTATTAATAATTCTAAACCTAATAATTAATATTCTTTTATTTTTAATTTAATTACCTAAGATAATTCTTTTATAAAGAGTTTAATGATTAAAGATTCCGATAAATACTATTATATATATATAATAGAAATAACTACCGTCTTTCTCGAATAATTTTATAAATAAAAGTAGTATTATACCTAAAAGATTAAGTAAGAGAACTAGAAATATAAGGGTCATATATTTAATTTCTTTTGGACGTCGCCTAAACTGGCTCTAGAATAAAAATTCTTTTATAACGATATTATAGTAGGTATAAAGGAGCCGAGAAATATTTATAAAAAATATAATCGAATAATTACGAGGATCAATATTTAAAATAATATAAAAACGTATTTTATATTAAATTAATATAAGAGGAAAACTTTAAACTTAGGTATAAAACTAATCTAGACTATATTATTTTTTAAAGATTAAATATATTTTAACCCGCTTAGTATATAGGTATAAAGATTAATATAAATATTTATTATCTTAATTATAGAGAAGTAAAAGAAAGGTTAACGTACTATAATTTAACGGCCGAGAAATAATACTTAAGGACTTCCTTAAGTTATTTATATAAATAATTATCGGGTTTAGGCTCTCCTTACGATTTATTAATAATATTAATATATAACGAGTATTTAAATACGCGAATTTATTAATTATTCTCCCTTTTATATTTATAATTAAAAATTATATTATAAAGAAGTATAATAATATTTAAGATTAACTCCTTCGGAATTTATTTAATAATAGTATAAAAGTTATTATAACGCTAGACTTATAATCTTTTAAGAACCGATAGAGTTATATAATTATAAATACATACTTTATTAATTAGTAATAATAGTACTACGAGGTACTCCTAGCTTTTAAATATATAAAGGGAAAGTATAATTATATTAATTTAACCTCGTACTTAAATATTATTATTTATCGTTATAAATTAAAGGATCGGATAATATTAATTATTACGGATAACGTTTTTAATAATAATAATATATATTAGGCCCTCGAAATTATATTACTAAAGGAAAAGACCTAATCTTTAACTATAAGGAAAGAAATAAAAGATAAGATCCGCGATTTTTATAATAATTAAAATACTTTTACGAATACCGGAGTCTACCGCGTCTTATATTTTTCATATATTATTTAATTAAACTTAAAGGAACTTCTTAAAATAATTAAAATTTTATTAATAAATAAAGATTTTCAGAAAAATTAAGACGATAAAATAAATAAATAAAAACTTTCTAAAATAAGGAAAGAACTTAAAGTCCCGTTTATTTTAATAAAGGTATTTCCGTATTTTAAATAATATATTAATTATTATACCGATATCTATTTCTATATTAATACCGGGGGATATAAATTTATAAAGTCTCTACCTACTTTAATAAAAGCGGTTAATAATACGAGTACTTTTAGGATATTTAAAAGCGGTTAAATAATAAGAAATATTAGTTAACCGGGCCGAATTAGATATAAGAGATATATAATAAGAAATATCGAAATAAGTTTATAACGCTAAAGCTCTTCTAGGACGTAGCGATTAAATAAGATTTAATTTATTATATATTAATCCGCGCTTTAAAGTTAAGGCCGGCGTTAAAAAAGTTTTTCTATAAATAAACGAAATAATTATAATTAGACGAGGATAAATAAATTTAAATAAAATATCTTATCGAACTTTATAAACCGTTTTATTAATATATATAAACGATAGGTATATTACGTACGCCGATTATTTATATAACTTTTTCGATTTATAATATTTTATTTAATTATCTTAAAAGTAAAGAAGAAAAATTTACGAAGAAGATTACGCCTTAAAAGAGGTTTATATTAAAGGGTTTAAAAAAGGCGTAGGATAAATTTAATTAATATTATTCTTAGATTTAATTAACTTTAGGCGGGTTATATAATATAATAACTCTTTTAAAATTAATTCGAAAAATAATTATATTTAAAGATTAAAGATAGTATAAAGAGACTAAATAAAAGTAGGAGGATTTTTATTAAAAATAATTTAAAGAGTAATTCGACTAGCGCCCGTAAATTATTTAATAAAAGAAAATCTATATTAAAAAAAATATCGAGGTAAATAATCTTAAACGTTTAATTAAGGATAAAAATAAGGTATTATTAAACTCGAAAAGTCGGAGTAAAGAATTTCAAAAGTACCGGGAAGCGAGTAAATCTTTTATTTATATTAATTTTTATATCGATAAATATACTTATTAATTATATATAACGTTTAATAATAATAACGATAAATTTATACTTAATAAATAGAAGGACCTTTTATTAATATTTAATTATCTCTTTTATACGGCCCGCGATATCGTAACCGTACTTTATATAGGCGTTAAATACGAGCGAGTATTTAATATTATTATCTAATTATACGTAGCTTAAAATTTTTATAATCCCGAGACGTTTTTAACTCTTATAGTCCTTAATCGCTTTTAATTTAAAGAAAAGAAAATAATAATATCTTAATAAGATTTAAATTATAAAGAAATAATAACTTTTAAAAAGTACGAAATAAAGATATAAAAGTGGGACGAGGCTATAATAAAGAATAATAATAATTTTATAAATAACGAAGACGAAGGCGGGTATAATAATTTTATAAACGAAATTATTATCTTAGGATTTAATAATAAGAATAAGAGAAGTAGAGAATCTTTAGTTTTAATTATTAATTTAATTCGTAATTAAAGAAGAGTTAAAGAATCTAGCCCTTAGGTAAGAGTTTATAAAGTAATATAACTACGTATAAAAACCATATTAATAATAAAAAGACTCGGGAAAATAATTTAAAAATTAAAATTTCCGGGTATTAAATAAACGGGAGTAATTCGAAATATATATATTTTATTTAAGACTCTACGTCTAGTTATTTAATAAAAAGGAAGAAATCGAATATAAAATTAATCTTTAAACCGGAGGTAATTAATAAACTTAAAGAGTTAAAGGATAAATAAGAAAATAAATAAATTTTATTAAAATTATAGAAGGAACCTAATTTTATTTTAAAATCTTTAAGAGGTTATAAAAAGACGAGCGGGGCTTCGAAGTATAAAAGAAGTTAAAAGAGATATAAAGAATAAAGATATATAATATAAATTTAATAAGGTTAGTATAAAGATTAATATAATTACGACTAGAAACTTTATAAACTAGTTATATTAAATATTAAGGTATATAACTAGATATACTCTTTACGTTTATATTTAGAACTTTATTCGATAATACGATTTTTTTTTAACTTAAAGAGGGCCTTAAAAATACTTTTAATTTAATAATCTATATTATCCCCTTCGAAATCTTCTCTTAATCTCTAGATCGAATAATATCCTTCGCTTTTTTTATAACTTAAGTATACTCCGGCCTTAATATTATCCTAAATATTTTCCGCGCCTTTTTCGTATTTTCATTCGGTCTTTAGTTATATTTTTCGTATTTATAATTATCGGGGTAAAAATAATAAAGTCCTAATATTATAATCCACCCTTTATTAATTTAAGTAAATACGAGACTTATATTTATTTTATAATATTAATTTTATTAATTAAGACTATACCGCCTATATTTTTCTAGATTCGTATTAAATTAGGCGGTTATATTCTTTTAAATAATAGATTCGGTAAAAGTAAAAATATAATAAATTTATAAGTCCCTCTTTAATAAGCCTTTTCGTTTATATTAATTTATAATTAATATATAACCGGATAAAGATTAATATAAATAATATACTTTAAGATTATATCTTTTATAATATAAAAACCCTTTATATATATATACACGAAGACGGTATTTATTATAGTAATCGACTTTAGCGCGGAGTAATTTAAATATTATAATCTAATATTCTTTAATAATATTATAGGCCGATCGGTCCCCGAATTTTATCTATAAATTAAATAAGGCCTAAATATTACGAGCCTCGGTTTACTTATTATTTTCGCTTTAAATATTATAAATTTCGTTTTAATTTAATTTCTAACGTATTTTAAGAATATAATTATTAATATTTAAAAAGTTATTAATATTCTTTAATAGTTATTTATTAACTTAATTTACGTCCTTATTATCGTCGATTATTATTTATTTAATTAACGAAACCCCGTTTACCTAGGTAATAACCTACCTATATTTACTCTTAATAATCTTATTATATATTAACGATATCCGCTTTAAATAGGATATATTAATATAAAAAATAATATAAACCTTTTATTAATTATTTAGATCTTAATTTATTTTAATACTCGCTATTATTCCTATTCTAAAAGAATATCCTATTTTTATTAAATTTTCACTTTTTTTTAGGCTCGCTAAACTATTTTCGTATTTATAATTTTCGCGTATTTAATAACGACGTCTATCTCTAATAATAACGAAAGGTATTTTCTTAATTTTATTATATTAGCGTTCCTAGAAAATTATTCTTCGGTTTTTCTTTTTAATTATAAACTTAATATACGCCCTCTTTAACCTCTTCGTAATATAGAATTTCCGAGAGGATTTATTTCGTTAACTATTAGTATTAACTATTTATATTAAATATATAAGATTAACGTTTCCGATGACTCATAGTCTAATATTAAACCGAAGTTATATCTAGATATTAATTAATCTCGCGTTTCTTCTTCTTTAACTATAGTTTATTATTTATTTAGATTTTAAATTATTCTTCTCTATAACCTACTAATTATTATAATAAAGAGTTTAATAATAAAGAAAGACCGTAAATATTAGTTTAATTATTTATATTAATCTTTATATTATTTAAATTAGGACGTCGATCTAAAATCTTATTTAAGAATTATTAATAATAAGAGTTATATAATATAGTAGTGAGTGAATAGGGTTTACTACCGAATCAAGTATAATAATATAAAAACCGACGATTAAATAATTAAATAATAAAGGAGTTAAATAATTTAATAAAGTTATTTATAAAATAGGTAGTTCGTTAAATCTAGGAATAAAGGAAAAATAGAGGCGTTTTAAGAATCCGTTATTAGCGCGGCGCTAGTAACGGATCTAACGGGTAATAACGTTATTTAATATAAATAACTTTAGTAATCTTTATATATAAATACTACGTAGCTAGCGTATAGTAAATTCTATATTAAATTCTATAATTTATTTTAATTAAGTAGTATACTTTTATTCGAAAAATTTGACGTATATTAATTAATATTAATTAAAATTATAAGTATATATCCTCCTTTATAAAGCGCTCGTTTTATTACAGTAGTATTAAAGAAATAAATACTCTTTCTATTAATTTAAAACGTATTTTAGAGATTTAAAATATATTAACGTTTACTATTACTCGCGATATAAATAAAGATTAATATAATTAATAAATATATTAGGTAGGTATTTAGATTTATTTATATTATTAACTCTACCCGGGAAGGGAGGAAGGGAATAATAGGTAATTCTTTTTTTTTTTTAATAATTTCTACTCCTTCCCTTCCGCTCCTTTCTCTATTAAAAGAGAAGGGAGTAAAGATTATTCCCTTCCCTTCCCTTCCTTATTCCGTAGTATAAATATCTCCTTTGGATATTCTAATTAATTTACTCTATTAAAGATCCAGAAAATAATAACCTCTCGTCGATTTAATAATATAAAGTGAACGGAATAGAATAAGAAATATAGAGAGGAACTATTAGTATATATTTATAAAAGTTATTATTTTTTATAATTAGGCGTTACTAATACGAGTTTAGATAGAAGGCTCGGAATTGTAATAAAAGTATCGTAGGTACGGCTTAAAATCAACGCGGATAATCTTTATATATAGGAAAAAATGGACGAAAAAGAGTACCTATTCTCGAAAAATCTAAATAATCTTTCGATTAGCCAGTTTAAGGATTTATATAATAGTGTCGGTAAATCGTTTATAATTATCTAGAAGGCCCCGTTTTAATTAGAACTTCCGGTATAAAATAGAGAAGAATCTATACGCGCTACTTATCTCTATTAATTCGATATTTAGTTAACCGCCTAATAAGTTTCTAGAATTTACTAAGTCGGAAGTTAGTTTTATTATAAAGATTAACGATTTATATTAAGATAACGTTAAATTAACTCGCGAAATTAGTAAACGGGAATATCGGGTTACTATAGAGTCGGAAAGAAAACGAGTAGCTAAATTAGAAACTAGTAAATTAAAAGTTACTATCTATTAACTATAAATGAATAATGGAAAACTCGAAAAATATATTAGTAAGTGGAAAATTATAGCCGAGGAATTCAAGAGTAATATAGATAAATACTATAAAGAAATGAATAAGATTTTCATAACTCTAGATTAAATAAAATCGGAGCTAGCCTATACCTCCAAGGAAAAGTACCTCGGATAGTAAATCTAGTACTTATTTATAAGCGGGCAAGTATGAGTATAAATATAATAAATACTATTATAACTAGTTAGTAGAGTTTGTATTTAATTTCAAAAATTTATATTTCTATATTTATAACTTCCTATAGACTTTTAGTGAGATTAAATTTGTATATTATATTAGGAATCCTCTCGTTTTTTATTTAAAGAAGTTTAGTTACCTAAAAGTCCTTTTAAGTAATTTAATAATCTATTAAATTATTTATTATAAAAATCCCGAAAATAAATACCCGCCCCCTCTACTCTTAGTTTCGATAATAATAATAATATATAAACTCCTACTACTCTAGTCTCGCTAGTAGTTTCTAAAGTAGATATAAATTTCGTGTAAACTACTTTTAATTCTCTTAATTTACTTCTAGCTCCCCCGCTTTACTTCTAGTTTCTCTAATTTACTTCTAACTCCCCCGCTCTATTTCTAACTCCCCCGCTCTACTTCTAGTTTCTTTACTCTATTCTTAGTTTACTTAACTATACCTAGCTCCCTAACCTACTCTCTTTATTCGAGAATTAAGATAAGAATCTTATAATTAATTTTATACCTAAATACTTAACTAGTCTTAGTTAACCTACGATAATAAGTTTATAGTATAAAGACTTTTATTCTCGGTATTAATAATTGAGTATAGTCCACGTTAAATTATATTAAATAAGCGGAGGTATAGTTTTATTAGAAAAGTATTTCTATATTATTAAACCAAGGTATAGTAATAATAGATAATTTTTAATAAACGTTTAACGTAATATACGAAATAGTAAATAAGAAGTAGTATCCGCTAGAAAATTTCGCTCGGAAGAGACTAATAAGAGCCGCGAGGCGTTATTATAAAGTATAAAAGTATAATATAAGGGAACGCTTATAGAGCGATTTTAACGAGTATTAAAACCGATTAACTCTTAATTTTATTCTCTTTAATTTTTATAATTACGGAATAAATATTAATAATATTTAATATTAATATTAGTATCGGTTCTAGAGTTACTAATATTGTCGGATATTAATACTAATCTTGATACTAGTAAATTTTTTCTATTAATTATTTTCGGATTAACCGAGGACTAGTTATTTCTAATTCCCTTTTATTATATTCTATTTTCTACGTAGTTACGGCCGGTACCGATTATTATTAATATTATTAAATAGTTTATTAGACCGCGCTAGCTATTATTATTTAAATTACCGAGGACGGGATTATATTAACTTGAGTTAATTAAATAACTCCTAGTTAAATAACTCCTAGCTAGGTAACTCCTATTTAGGTAACTTTTATTTAAAGAATTATTAACTAGTTTACTACTAATTAAGTAATACCTAGTTATATAAACCCTATATCGGTAAAGCGGGAGACCGCACGAGAAGAGTCGAGGTACTAAATGCGTATTTTGCCGGCTTTAGGCGGAAAAATAACGAAAAGATAACGTTCAAAAAAAAAAAAAAAAAAAAAAATTTTTTTAATAAAAAACCTAAAAATAGTAACTTCGGATTTAAGATTTTAAATCCGTGATTTTCTACTAGCGCCG